>Ga0268266_10001245_pt1 | contig 31125 bp, 24 predicted proteins | sample KBSS13metaG_FD_190356 | JGI IMG/M metagenome (GOLD analysis project Ga0268266, IMG submission 190356) | Switchgrass rhizosphere microbial communities from Kellogg Biological Station, Michigan, USA - KBS S1-3 metaG (SPAdes) (version 2) | ecosystem: Host-associated > Plants > Roots > Rhizosphere... | reverse complement strand
TAAGCACCGTAACCGATGCCGGGGGCACCGTCAGCGTCGTCTGATCGCCTTTGATGGCTGCAGATACGGGCTTGGGCGTCACGGTCTTCGGATTATCGAACGTGTTGATCGAGTCGACCTGGGGCGCCGCGAGTGTCTCTCCCTGCGCGCGCTTGGCGCCTGCGTTTCGAATCTGGATCTGCACAGTCGCCGGCCGCCTGGCATCCACATTGGTCACTGACACCGCGATTTTCCCATCCTGGGTCCGGGCCGCAATGATATCCACGCGCGGCAGGTCGAACTCCTCGACGCGGTAACTGCCCGCGGCATAGGAGACGGGCAAAATGGTTGCGTCCTGAAACGGAACATACATTCGAAACACATGGTAGGTCGGAGTGAGCACCATCCGCGGCCCGTCCGTCAGGATCATGGCCTGCAGCACATTCACCATCTGGGCGATGTTGGCATGGCGCACCCGGTCCGCATGCCGGCTGAAGATGTTGAGGTTCAAGGCAGCGAGCACCGCATCGCGTTGCGAATTCTGCTGCTGCAGGAAACCCGGATGCGAGCCCTTGGTAGGTGCGTACCAGGCCCCCCATTCATCCACCACGAGCGAGATTTTCTTCTCCGGATCCTGCTGATCCATGATGGCGGAGTTGACCCGGATCAGCTCATCCATCTTCAAGGTCTCTTTCAGGACCCGTGCGTAATCCGGCTCCGCAAAATCCGTCGCGGGCCAGCTCGGCGGCCATTTGCCCACCGTATACGAATGCAGCGACAGGCCGTCCATGTCCCAGTCCCAGTCCTTGTTATCCTTCCAGGTCTTCATGACCGCTTCAGTGTAGCCCTCCGTCTTCGGGCCTCCCGGTCCCACTGCAATCTTCTGCGTGGCCCGCTGTTGATTCCAGTTATGAACGAACTTGGCGAACCTCTTCAGTTCAAACGTGTACTCCGCGGCGCTCATGTGCCCGCCGCAATCCCAGCTCTCATTTCCCAGACCCAGCATGGCTACGCGGTAAGGCGTCGGATGGCCATTGGCCGCCCGTTCCCGTCCCCAGCCAGCATCCGGCGCCGCAGTCATATACTGCATCCAGTTGGCGGCCTCCTCGACGGTCCCCGAGCCGACGTTGACGGAGATGTACGCCTCCGAGCCGATCTGGTCGACAAAATCCATGAACTCGTCCGTGCCGAACTCATTGGACTCGACCACGCCGCCCCAATTGAAATTCGGCTGCGGCCGTCGCTTTGCGGCTGGGCCGACGCCATCCTGCCAATGATATTCGTCGGCAAAGCAGCCGCCGGGCCAGCGCACGTCCGGCACATGCAGATCCTTGAGCGCTGCCACGACATCGTTGCGGATGCCCCGCGTATTGGGAATCGGCGAGTCCTTGCCGACCCACAGCCCCCCATACAGGCCCGTACCCAGATCTTCAGCAAACTGCCCGAAGACGTGCCGATCCAGCTTCGGCCCCGGTTTTGCGACATCCACCACAACGTCGATGGCATCGCGCGCCAGCGCGGGTCCCGTCAACATGACGACTGCCAACAGGCTCACAGCACGCAACATACGCATTCGCTCTTTCAGCTTGCCGATGCGTATAGTAATATTGTCTGAGTTATTGGGAAAGCTCGGCATGCCGCGGCACAGCAGTCAAACACCGCCTCGCAGCGGCTATGCGCCGGTCAACGGCCTCAGCCTGTACTACGAGATCGTCGGCGAGGGCCCACCCCTCGTGTACATCCCCCCGGCGCTGAGCCACGGAAGCGCCAAGACATTCCCGCTTTTATCCGCAGACTTCGCGGTGCTCCATGTTGATCCGCAAGGCTACGGACGCACCGCCGATATTCCCGACCGTCCCATGACATTGCAGCAACACGCACACGATGTTGTCGCACTGCTCGACCACCTGGAAATCCCCCAGGCCCATTGCCTGGGCGAAAGCTATGGAGGCGCCATCGCCCTCCTCGTCGCTCTTCACTACCCCAATCGGGTCGGGCGCGTCGCGACCTACGGCGCGACATTCGGCCCCCCGCAGGTTGCATTCAACACCGCCATGTTGAAGTTCAGCGCGCCTCCCACCCCCGACAGCGAATGCTTCCGGTACCAGAGACAACAATACGAGGCTATCGCGCCCAACCCGGGCTACTGGCCGGCATTTTGGAACAAGACACTCGGCATGCGGTGGGATGGCTTCTCGAACGGGGAGCTCGCGCGCATCCAGGCTCCGGTCCTGATTGCCCTGGGAGACCGCGATTTTGTCAGGCTCGACCATGCAGTCGATGCGTTTTCTCGTCTGCCCAACGCCGAGCTGACTGTCATTCCCGACGCGGGTCATTTCGCGCTGTTCTCGGAGCCCGAGCGGGTTGTGCCGGCCATCAGGCACTTCCTGGCGAAACCGCTGAGCCGCCCGCCCGTTGCAAGCTCCGAAGCGGGCTATCAGCCGGGAGCAACCCGCTGATGAGGTAGTCCACCCACTCCGGTAACATACAACACCGACTCCGACACCCCATCGATTCCCAGATCCGCTTCGATCAGCGAGTCCTTCAGGGCTGCGGTGCTGAACGGCGCAAGACCGAGACGGGTCGCGTTGAGACAAAACGTCTGGCCGAGATGACCTGCATCCAGCAGGACAACCCGATAGGCGCGCGGATGCGGATACTTCCACAGCGTGCGCTCAAAGACACCTGTCATGATGAAGAGGGCCGCAGCCCGCGCGACAAATCGCTGGTCTGCGCAATAAGCTCGCGCCTGCTGACCGCTCGCAGCCGCCGAGATTCGGGCCAACGCGTGTTCCCGCGCGTCGTAGTGATACAGGCCCGCATCGAGCCCCGCTACCCGCAACGCCAGCAGATAAACCTCCACGGGATTGCGTGCCCCGCCCGAGGGACTGGTCTTGAGCGGCAAGGATCCGAAGTACTTCGACTCGACATACCCCTGCACACCCCAGGTCGCGTGCAGCAAAGTTGCAATGCTCCCGAGAGGCACCTCGGCCGCGGAGAACTTTCGATGCGTCCTACGGGCATGCAAGGTCTGGAAGTAGGCGTCCGATTCGGCTGCGGGAACCGGCAATGAGACATACGCCGCCGCGTCGGTTCTCTTGAAAAGCGGCGGCTGCGGCGAGTCCGGAAGTGACTGCAACATCTGCTCCACCGTCGCATCCCCTGCGATGTAGGGGGCGTCCTTGGTGAGAAAGTGAAATCCGCCTTCCGGTAGCCACGGCTGCCAGCGGGAGTCGAGCAACTCATCGCGCGCGGCTTCCGGCGAGTCGCACTCCAGCAGCAGTTGCGCCTCGATCATCTGCAATATCGCCGCCCCAACACTCTCCCGCGTGTAGGAGTTGAATTCAACCATGGCCTCCCGGATGGTGCGGGGCGCGAAGAAGAATCGCACCAGCTCGAGCACGATCGGATTCGCGGCAAACCGCTCACGCGTCAGGAAGTTGACAATCCGCAGCTCGCCACAGTCCCAATGCGCCCACTGACAGCGGGCGCTCCGCAACTTCACTTGGGATCGTGTCCGTGATGCGGATCGTCGTCGTCCGTCTCGATGTCGAGTTTGTGTTGATGAACGCCGAGCGCGCTCAAACGCTGTTGCAGCTGTTTGAGGCCGGCCTCCAGCGTGATCCGGTCGAGCGTACCGGTCTGCAGATCCAACAGCAGGTCCTGAATCTCTTCCTGGGCGCGCACCAGCGTGGCCCGTAACGACTTCGAGGTCATTGTGGATTCTCCGCTAATAGTCACTGCGGCAGGCGCAGCTGGGCCAGCAGGGCCCGGAACCTGCGATCGCCGTGCAGACTGCGCAGCAAAGGGTCTGTCTTCACCAATACTATCTCGGAATCGTGTCGCTGGTAACTGCGCTGCAGCCATTCGAAGGCGCGATCCGCCTCCCCCCGATAAGCATGTATTTGAGCGATTTCGTAGGCGTTGGTGGCTGCAAAGCGCGCCTCCAGCGTTTTCAGCGCCGCATCCGACTGCGCACGCCGCCCCATTGCCGCATAGACCACCGCGAGCCCCGCCAGCCGGCGATCTTCCGCGGGCTCCCGCTCCATACTGCCCAGCGCTTCGGTCAGCTCTCCCAGGTACAGCCGCGCAAGGCCGATCGAGCTGTTGACTCCACCGTAGTCCGGGTGCAGCTGCTGAAGTTTCTGCCGGTACTGCAGGCACTGTCGCAGCCGGTCCGCCGCGCATAAAACAGTGCTGATCGCCTCCAGCGACAACGCATCCAACGGGTTCAGCTGGATAACCCGCTCATATTGAGACAACGCCTCAGGGAGGTCCCCGGTCACCAGAGCCATTTCAGCCAGGGCGCTCGGCAGCAGGTAGGTATTCTGGGGATCGAGAGCGCGTATACGTTCGTGGTCCGCCTGTGCGGCTGCCCAGTCCCACTCGACGACCATCTCGAATCCCGCGCGCGTAAAGTAAGCCCAAACCAGTTTGGGGTCCAAAGCAATCGCCCGCTCCAGGGCCGCGCTGATCTTCGCGTTGTCCTCGGCAGACGGCGAGCCTCTGAGATCCTCCAGGTTGAAATAGGCACTCGCGAGCCGGGCCCAGGCCAGCGCGAAGCGGGGTCGGAGCTCGATCGCCTTCTGGTAGAGAAGGACCGCCCTGCGCACGTCGGGGACCGTTCGGCGTGCCTTGTAGTAGTTGCCTTCCAATACGAGGTTGTATGCCTCGACATCCGATTGTTGTCCGATCGGCTGATCGCTGATCGACAGTGTTGCGTTCAGCGCCCTGGCCACACTCTCCGCAATCTCATCCTGCACCGCGAACAGGTCGGACAGGTTTCGATCGTAGGTCCTGGACCATACTTGCGTGCCGTCGGATGCCTGGATCAATTGAGTGGTGACCCGGATTGCCTGGCCGCCTTTGCGGACACTGCCTTCCAGCAGATGCGCCACACCGAGCTTGCCCGCAATCGCGCGCGCGTCTTCGTTCCTGCCTTTGAACTGAAAGGACGAGGTCCGTGCAATGACCTTGAGGCCGGCACTATGGGAGAGATGATTGATCAGCTCCTCCGACAGGCCGTCCGAAAAGTACTCCTGGTCCTTGTTTTCGCTCAGATCGATAAACGGCAGAACCGCAACTGACTTCTCGGGAGGAGCCCGGAACAGCGCGTTATACCGCGTGGACATCACCGGGTAGGCGAGCGCCGCGACGAGCAGTACCGAGGCCACCATGACCAACACGACCGCCGGCTGTTGGGTCAGTTTCCTGAGACGGAAGACGAGACGGCTGGGGCGTGCCGCAACCGGCTGCCCATCCAGGTAACGCTGTACGTCGGCTGCCAACTCTGCCGCGGTTCGATATCGATCGGCCGGATTCTTTGCCAATGCTTTCATGGCAATCGCATCGAGGTCACCGGACAGTTGCCGTATGAGCTTGTGCTGAGTCACGGATCTGCGGCTGCCGGCGTCGCAGGCCAGATGGTCGCTGGGTTTCGTGATCTGCGCTGCAACAATCGACTGCTCCACCTCCGCCGCCGAGGCGTGCCCCGGAACGCCGTATGGAAGGCAACCGGTGAGCAACTCGTAGAGGACCACGCCGACGGAATAAACATCGCTGGCCGCTTCGACTGTCCCGCCGCGCGCTATCTCGGGACTTGCGTACTCGGGCGTCAAGGCAGGCCCAAACAGCGCGGTGAGGTGCGAATCCGCCTCGTCATCCGCCAACAGCTTGGCAACTCCGAAATCCAACAACCGCACCTGGCCGGCCTCGTTCACGAGAATGTTGGAGGGCTTCAGGTCGCGGTGAATCACCAGATGTGCGTGTGCGTACTGCAAGGCATCCAGCGTCTGAAGAATGAGCTTCAGCCGATCGGACACACCCAGATGGTGCGAATCGCACCAGACAGTGAGGCGCTCGCCCCGCACATACTCCATCGCGAAGTACGGCAATCCGCTGGCATCGATTCCTGCGTCATAGAAGCGCGCAATCTGCGGATGCTCGAGGCTTGCGAGTATGTCGCGTTCCAGAATGAAACGGCGCTCCAGGTCGCCTCGCAGATGCCGTTTCGTCGGCAGCTTCAGGGCCACTTCCCGCTTGAACGCGCCGTCTGCACGCCGTGCCAACCACACCTCGGCCATACCACCGGCACCGAGGCGCCGAATCAACTCGTAGGGACCCACCCGTGCGCCGATCTGAACACCCGGGGAGCTGTGGATGGTTTCATCGCCGTCATATTCGAGCTTCGGCAGAGTGTCGAGTATTCGGGCGGCAGCCACATCAGAGTCATCCGGGAACAGCACCCGACGCAAAGTCAAAGCAAGGTCGACGTGCTCGGGTGATAGCCCGTCGAGCCAGGCGCGACGGGCGGCGGCATCGAGCGGCAGAGCCTCATCGAGCAGTTGGCTCAACACCGCGATTTGAGCAGTCGACAGTCCCATGATTCTCGTTCGGCGCTTTCCGTCGGCTAAGGGTCGGGTTCGCCCATGAGCTGCGCCAGGATCAATCGCGCCTTGTCCCAGTCGCGCCTCACCGTGCGCTCTGCGATGTTGAGCGCGTCGGCGATTTCCTGTTCACTGTAGCCACCAAAGTAGCGCATCTCCGCCACGCGCGCTAAGCGGGGGTCCGCCCGTTCCAGCTTCTCCAGGGCTTCGTGCACATTGACGATCACATCGTGGTCGCCGGGAACGTCGGCCGCCAATTGAGTGGACAGTGTCAGCGGCCGCCAATCGCCGCCCCGCTTCTGAGCGATTTGATCGCGTGCGCTGTTGACGATTATGGAGCGCATGACATGCGAGGCGTATGAAAAGAAGGCCCGCCGGTCCTGCGCACGCAACTCTCCGGCACTGACAAACCGCAAGTAGGCTTCGTGCACCAGGCAAGTGCTGTCCATCACGGCATTGCGTCCTCCGGCTCGTAGCCGGAATCTGGCGAGCCGGCGCAATTCGGCATACGCGACCTCAAACAGCTCGCCGCGCGCTGCTTCATCACCTGCCTGCTGCTTGCCCAGCAGCTCGGTGAGCTTACTCATCGCGTGCCCCCGGTTTCCCGAAGTGTCAGGGCAACTTAACGCGTCCCCGTACCGGAAGTCACGGCCGAATTGCCCAGGTTGAGCCCTGGGTTGCGTCGCAGCATCCAGATAGTTGCGGTTATTCCGCGCCTCCATGGCCGGTTCGGCTCGCGCTTGGTGTCTGCCTGAGTACGGCCTCGAGATTTGCCCGCGCGGCCCGGCCGGGCAGCCGTACCGACTCACTCCCCCACGGATGGCCGACCAGCACCGAAGCTCTATTTCAACAACCCATTCTGGAGACCACTGTGAACACGAACAATCGCTCTTCTTGGCTACCAGGCGTTCTTGCTACAACCGCGGTTTGTGCTGTTGCATCGACGCTGCCCACGGTCTGCGCGGCCGCTGACAGCAGCGACCTTCCAACCGTCGTCGTCAAATACGCCGATCTCAACCTGTCGAACCCTGAAGGTGTGACAGCGCTTTACAGGCGAATCACCGCAGCAGCTCGCGACGTTTGCCAGCACTATGACATCCGCAGCGGGAGTTCCCTTCGCCCCGGAGCCGCCGATCCATGCGTCCGCAAGGCGCTTCAGGATGCGGTGACCAAGGTCGGCCATCCTGCCCTGTCGGCCATGTTCAACGCCAAACACCCTCAACCGGTACCGATCACGGTTGCTTCAGCCAGGACTCGCTAGTGCCTCGCCGGCCGGTGGCGCGGGCCACCGCCCGGTGTGCTGTCAGGCCTGGCGCTGCTGGCCGTCGAGGTTCGGGCCGGATCTGCGCCGAGAATCAGGCCCGCAGGCCCGCAGTGATCGGCAGCCGAACCGCGCGCAGCGCCGGCAGGATCGAGCCGGCCAGCGCAATGACGGCCGCCCAGGCGAATCCAACCAGCACGAAGTGCGCACTGAGCGAGAATTGGAAGGTCGTACTGACCACGATGCTGCGCTTGCTGTTCACCAACAGCCAGGCGCAGGCGATGCCAATGAGCGCCCCGAGCAGCGCCAACAGCAGCGCCTCAACCAACACGGAAACGGCGATCGGCGCGGCTCCGAAGCCGAAAATCCGCAGTGTCACGATTTCCTGCGTCCGGGCCCGAACCCGGCCGTACAGGACATTGATGGAGCCCAACAGCGCACCGAGGGCGAGGATGCTTGCGATGAAAAACGCCAGCGAGGTGTAAAAGTCCACCCACCCGCCGACCGAGCGCCGGTAAAACTCAACCTGGGGTTCAGCTGCCACCGCAAGCGCCGGATTGCCGGCGATCCAACCCGAGAAGGCATCGAACCGGTCCGGCTTCTCGAGCTGCACCAACACACTGTTGAAATGGTCGCCGCGGGTCGAGGCACTGAGGGTCGCGCCGTCGGCGAGCAGTTGGCTCTCGAGCATCCCGCCACCGGATGAGAAGCTGCCCACGATGGGCCACTCGCCGTCCGGCATGATCACGGTGTCCCCCACCTTCAGTTTGAAAATAGCCTGGGCTCCGGCGCCGACCATCAACTCGTGGATTCCCGGCCGAAACGCGTGGCCGCTCGTGATCTTGAAGTCAGGATAGAGTCCCGAGGCTCGATCGCCCACACCGCGGACGTAGAGCATCCCTCCGCCAAACCCCTCGAGTTGCAGCGACTGGAGGATTTCACAATCGAGGATAGCCCGACCGTCCGGCCCATGCGCAAGTCCGGGGGCCTGGAGCAGCGTCGAACAGGCATCTCGCGAAACCTGACTCGCGCCTTCGCCCAGCGCATCAGTGGCAAGGACGATGGCGTTGCGCGGATCCGTACCACTTCTCGCAGCCAGTTGCAGCCCGACAACGATCGACAGAACAGACAGCATCACACCGACCACACAGGCCACACCGAGGACGACGACCAGAGCGGATCCCGGACGGCTCACCAGTCCCATAACATTCACGCGCGCGACAGCCACGCTTTGTGCGAGCAATGACACGCTCAACTCGCTGCCAGCAGCTCTGCCGGACGCCGCCGCCACAACATGAGAATCGGCAGAGCCGAGCTGCCCAGAGCCAACACGACAGCCGCGCCGGCTGCCGCGACGAAGACGGCCCAAGAAACAGTCGCTTCGGGTATGTTGAATCCCTTCGGTAACCAGCCGTCGGGCACGCTCGTCAGCATCGCGGCCAACCCCGTTCCCAGCTCGGCGCCCAGTACACAGGGAATAGCAGCCTCCGCGCAGACCAGTCCCATCAGTTGCAGGTTCGTGAACCCGAGGGCCTGCAGCACGCCGAGCTCGGCCGTGCGCTCTTTGACCTCCCGTGCCAGGACATTGGCCGTCAGATACAAAATGAGGAACAGACCTGCGCCGGCGACCAGCCGGGTGAGCAGCGCCAGGTCGCCGATGGAGCTTTGCGCATAGGAAGCCTCTTCCCGGGCGGAGTAACTTCGGGTCGGCGTCCCCGAGTTGGCAAAATAATGATCGATGCTGCGCGCCACTTCATTCACCGTAACCCGATCGCTCAGGCCCACGCGAAAGCCGCCGATCATTCCCTGGAGTGGCAACGGGCGGTTGTTCTGGAAGTATTTGAGGTTGCCGACCCGGTAGCCATGGGCCCACTCGGGGCTCTCGGGAACGATGCCGATCACTTGGTACGGCCAACTGTTTGAGCCGTCCCCGCGCGCGCCCGCAGAGACGACGAGCGGAATTGTGTCACCGACTTTCAGACCCAAACGCTCTGCTGCTTTGCGACTGAGGAGCGCACCGTCGAGTGTCTCCATGAGCCGCTTCCAGTCACTGGCCTCGATTGGAAACGGCAAAGCCTCGCGCATGCCCTCATCCACGTTGAACACGCAGGCAAACTTTTCATCGGCGCCGAAGTGACCACACACACTGGCCCAGGCCCCCACCGCCGCGACGCCCGGGACGCGTCGCAGCCGCTCCTCCATTCCGATCGGTAATCCGCCCGAGGGGCCGGGAAAGCGAGCGACCACCAGCAGCCGGTTATCCGGAACAGATTCGACCGCGCGGCGGTACGTCACGTTCAACCCCATCATGGAGGCGAACAACATGAAACCTGCAGTGACCGCAAGAAAGGTGAGGATCGTCTCAACAGGGCGCCGCCACAACGTGGCAGCGATGAGAGGCAGATATTTCATGCCCCGCATCCTGCCACGAGACGCCCTCAGCTGCCGATAGGCACCGAGTACACCGAATGGTGACTGAGAATAAAGAGGGTCGAACCACTGACCAGCAACTGCAATGGCCGCTCAGGTACCTCAATGACCTTCAGTGGCTCTTTATTGGGCCCGTAGACAAACACCTGCCCATTAGCCACGTAAACGCGCCCGGCGGCATCGGTCGCAACACTCTCGCCGCCCCGCTCCGCAAATACGCTGAGGTCCTTCAGCGTGCCGTTTGGGCCGACCGTAGCACTGTATGTACGGCCCTCGGCACCACTACTGACATAGATATGCGAACCGGGCTTGGCAATCGTAAAGCCGTGGGTATCCAACGTATGGGAGAACCGGAAACCGCGGTAGTCCGGAGTGCCCTGATGGATGACTCGGTAAGCGGGCAACACAACGCTGCCATCCGGCGAGGAGTACTCCCGCTTCTGCGGCGTGGACACATCCCGTTGGAAGAGCTTTGCCAAGGTTGGGAACTGGTCAGTGGCCGGATCGTACTGATCCTTGAACTCGCCATTGACCCACCAGACCGCGGGCAGTGCGACCGCCGCGTCCGCATGGGTACCGGCCGGTTCGGCCTCCACCCGGGTAACGGCGCCATCCGGCTTCAGGCTGTAGACGGAAGCCTCATTCCCGGCCGAAGACAACACCAACAGGTTGTCGGATCTGTCGACCGCCAGATTCACCGGGTCCAACGGAGCACTGCTGACAATCTTCAGTCCCTGGGCCGCAGTCCAGGAGAACACGCGCGGCAGAATCCGGTCGACAAAGTACAACGTGCCCTTCGAGTCGAACACCCCGCCGCCGAGACCCTCAAAGCCACCCGCAATCTTGTTGACCGGTGAGGCGGCGGCGGGAGGCTGCGGAGCGCCTGTGAAGTCCAGACGCGCGAACTCACGCTCCCGAACTTCCAACCCGTGGGTCACGTCCTGAATCGAGTTCTCATACGGGTACTTGGTCAACCGCAGGAACGTGGTGCAATCATCTCCATCGCACGTGGCAATTCCACTCTCGCCGTTCACGTGAACGTTGCGGAAATGGATGTCGTGCGCTCCGTACAGCCGCGCTGCCGCGGGGAATGGCCCGACGGTGCGCGTAACTCGGTAACCGTGGTAGTTGGCAATCAGAATGTCGTGGGAGTCACGAATCTCGAAGGACACGGAATTCAGGCTTTCGCGAAACTCCTCCTCCGTCTGCGGTGCCAGGAATTCCCAGTTGGCGACCCGCTCCAACACGATCTCATTGCGAACATGATGCTCGACCGAAATCTCGTACACGTGGCCGGGCGTGGTCGTGTCCGACACGTAGAGGCCGGCGCTCGCGAAGGTGTCCGGACTCCATATTCCGTTGAATGTACCGCCACCGCCGTTCGTCACCCACAGGCTGGGGTACTGACCATCCCACCGCTGCGCCGGGTCCGGTGCGCCCCAGCGGTTGGAGTTGAATTTATTGAAGCGCATCGCACTGGCCGGCGACATGTCGCGGGCCAGCTCGAATTTGACATCGTCTACCAGCGAATTCTCGCCGGCGCTCCACAGCAGCGCCACGGCACGGACGTTCACACCACCGGTATACAAGCCAACACCTGAGATGATGGCATCGCCCCCTTGCGCTGACTGAACCACCGCCTTCGGAGCGCCGACGCCCTGATAGTTCGGCGTGCCGTCGGCCAGGACGATCTGTGTCAGGGACGGATGGAGTGCAATCAGTACCGAATTCTTTCCGAGGTGAATCGTGTCGCTCACCTTGTAGGCACCCAGCGGCAGATACACCACTCGATGGCTATCGATCGCACGCTGGAGAGCGGCCGTGTCGTCTGCCTGACCGTCGCCGACTACGCCGAGGTCATGCGCATTGGCCCACTCAGCGACCGGCGGCAACCCCCGGATAGCAAGCGGCCCGGCGGCCGGCCACGAGCCGACGGATTCCATGTCGGCCTGAGTCTCAAAATGACCGAGCTGCCCCGCCGCCGGCACGGTCAGCCCGTAACTGAAGGAGCTGACCCGATACGCCGATCCCTTCCCGTTGACGGTTTTGCCGCTGTCGCGAAACTTCGCAAACACCGGGGTGTTGCGGGCGAGCGCGTTGGCAAATCCGATCTGCGTAAACACGTTGTTCTCGTTCGAGATCACGATCGCGGCCTGCCGGACGTTCTCGAACCGGACATCCTTGCCGAACATCGAATCGCCATAGCCGCGGTCGATGTCGATTCCCACCGGCACGTTGCGGATGGAGACATTGGCGAGCGTCAGGTCGACCTCGTGCTCGCGGATCGCGGCGCTGCTCTGACCGTCGAACGTACAGTCAACGGCCGTGAACTGCCAGGCCGGCGAAGTCTTCTCGCTGACGATCCCATAGCGACCGCCATGGAAATGCAGGTTGTGAACGACGTTCCCGACCTGATACAGGCCCGCGAATCCCGAGCCCAGCTCGAAATCCATGTTGCTCAGGAACGAGTGCTGAGCGACTCGAAAGCGCACACCCGTAGCGGCAGGGTTGCCGGCCCCGATACGAATGTCGACGTTGCTCAACCCCGAGTAGAAAGTGTTGGGGTTGGCGTCCGCCACCTTGGGATCGAACGGAACCACCGTGGGCGGCGGAAACGGCACCCGAGTGACTTCCACACGGCCCATATCGTTATGGGCAATGACACCGCGTCGAGCGCCGGTGAAGACCACCATGCTCCCAACGCCTTTCTGAAAGCCGGGTGTGTTATCTGCCAGGAACAGCACCGGTCGAGTCCGACCGGTGCCATAGAGCCGCACGGCGGGCCAGATCAGTATCGAGCGACTGATCTTGTAGCGCCCGGACGGGAGAAAGACTACCCCGCCGTGCTCGGATGCCGCATCGAGTGCGTGTTGGATTGCATCCGTGTCGTCCGCCTTGCCATCGCCCTTACCCTTGACGGTAACCGCGCGCGGATCCGACGGAGCTGACTGCATCGCAGAAGTCGACGCGAACGCCGTTGAGGCCAACAGCGTCAACGCTGTGATGCAGACAGACAAGGATTTCATCCAAATCCCTCATATCAGAAGTTGAACCGGAAGCCGGCGCGGTAGATACGTCCGATCGTATCGTAAAGCGCCGGGTTCACATCCAGACCGGTGTTGGTCTGCGGCGCAGCTGCCGGGTCCTTGTTGAACACATTGTCAACCTTGACGAACGCCGTCATTCCATCGCTGATCGAGTAGCGTGCACCGAGGTCGAGGTAGAACGCACCCGCCATGTGGTTGTAGTTGATCGTCGGGTTGTTGGTGGTCGAGACAGGGCAACCTGTCTGACACACAACATACTGATGGCCGAAGACACCGGAGCTGAACCAACGCTCGGTCAGGTCGAAACCGATGCTCTGCCAGTCCCAGCTCTGAACGCCATACAGCTTCCAGTACGGGGTATTGCCAAAAGTGCCGGAACCGCCGCTGTTCTGACCCGCGAGCTCCACGTTGGCCACACCCGGGATGCCCGAATAGCTGGTGAATCCGATGACGTGGGTTGCGAGAGCGCGGACCGTCAGGTTTCCCGGCGCATGGATCCTGTCGAGAGGCATCTGGTAGCTGCCCTCGAAGTCCATACCTTTGGTGATGACCGAGGCGAGGTTGAACGATTGAACGTTGACGAACTCTCGTCCCGGCGTCGTCAGGTCCAACGTGGCGCAGTACGACAATATCGGCGACACGGGGTCCTTACAGAAGTTCACCTGCTGCTGAGCGGACAGTGTCGAGATGATGTCTTTGATCTCGATGTAATAGTAGTCAACCGAGGCGCTGAACCCTTCCAGCCCAGCTGGATTCGTCAGCACGATACCCGCCTCATAGTTCTTCGCCACTTCCGGCTTCAGGTTCGGGTTGCCGATCGTGTTCTGCAACACGGTGATCGGGGGCGGCTGCGGAGTGCCGGCCGGAACCGGCTGAGTAATTCCAGGCGTAGTCGTGGTCGTTGGCGCCGCAAACAGCTCCGAGAGGTTCGGAGCGCGGACATCCCGGGAGACGACTCCGCGAATGCGCAGTGGTGAGTACGGAGTCACCCAGGCTCCGCCGATCTTCCATGTGTACACCGTGCCCGAGGTCGAATAGTCGGTCCAACGGCCCGCCAGGTTGAGGTTGGCCTTGCCGAGCGACTCGGAGTCGATGAACGGCAGGTTGGTCTCGAGGAAGGCCTCCTTCACATTGTACTTACCGGAACCATTGTGGTAGTTGCCGGCATACCAGTTGGCCCCACTGGAGTTGACGACCGGGTCGGCAGGATAGTCGGCGGTATTGGGGCTGTCCGGAGTGACGCCATTGCCGTACGCGTCGGCGACCACGCGGTAGTACTCCTTACGCCATTCACCACCGAACGCGACCGACAGCGGACCCGCCCAAAGGTTGAGCGGTTCGCCGTTGATCGCGAGGCTCGCTGCATCTTCGGTCTGGTGCGTGTGCTGGAACGGGCCCGGGCTAGGATCGATATAGGCCAACTGATCCGGCGTCAGCGTAATGTCGCCGCCGAAGATGTTGATCGGCACGCAACCATTGGCACGTGCGACGGCATTGGCGCATACGATCTGACCGCCGACCGTCGCAGCGTTAATGGCATTGTTGTAGTGCGGATTCAGCGGAATGTCGGACACATGAATATTGGTCGTATTCATGGCGTGCTCGTAGTAGGCATCGTAACGCCAATCCGTGCCGAAATTCAGCTTGCCCTCGGCCCCGAGCACGTAGCGCTGCTGCTCGCGTTTGGGCTGCACGGATATGTTCGGCAGGAAAGCGTTGTCCAGGCCGTATGTAAACGTGTTGTCAGTGCTGCCGTTGCAGCCCGTCGCAGCGATCTCCGCCGGCACATATGGGTTGGCGCAAGAAATTTTGAGACCGGCCCGAAACGCACCCGGGTTCGGCTGGTTGCGCGACTCGACGTTCGCGATGTTGAAGTCCGCATAGACTTCATTGTCGTCATTGAGGCTCCAGCCGATTCGACCATAGCCCACAGTGCGTTCCACGGAAGACACCAGCGATGCACCGGCACCCACGGCGGCCGAATTATCGCCGCCCACGCAGAACCCCCCATAACACGGCGAGCCCAACGCGAAGGGTCCATGGTTTCCGGAGGCATCAAACGCCGTGTTCGCGAACGGGCCGGAGGTGATCAGGCCCCACTTGGAATAATTGTTCGCCTGCGCGTGGTCAAAATAATTGTATTGCGGCAGGCCGTTGTTGAGTTTCCCGGTATTCAGCAACGTCGTGGCTTTGAACCAGTTGCGGCCACCCGCCAGGGTCTCGCCATACTGGCCCGGTCCGACGCCATTCTCGTGGTCATACTCAACCGAGCCCTCGAGATGCAGCCTGTTGTCGAACAAAGAATGACCGGCCGCCAGGCCCACGTTGAACTGCCCATCATCGCCATAGGTGGTGATACCACCCTGCAACAGACCCTTGACGCCCTCAAAACGCTTGTCGGTAATGAAGTTGACGACACCGCCGACCGCATCGGATCCATAGGAGGCCGATGCGCCCCCGGTAACCACGTCGACACGTTTGATCAACAACTGCGGAAACTGACTGATATCAGGGACCCCGGTGACGTTGGCGCCCACAACTCGCTGGCCGTCCAGCAGAGTCAGGGTGCGGATCGTTCCGAGGCCACGCAGAGAGAAGGAGCTCAAGCCCTGCTGCCCGCTCGAGGTGCTGAAAGTATTGGTATTGGTGCCGCTCGAGCCCTGCAGCGACGGAAGTTGCGTCACCGAGGTGAAAATATTCGGCTGCGCGGTTTTCGCTATATCTTCCGAGTTGACGATCGTCGTCGGGGTCGGCGCGGAGAAGCCGCGGGAGGTGATCCTGGTACCGGTAACGACAACGGTGCTCAAATCTGCCCGGTTGTCACCCCGGCCGGACTCGTCGGCGGTGTCAGCCGGCGCCTGCGCGAACGCGCCGTCGTAGCGAAGCGACAGGACCGTCGTCAACGCAACACCACCCAACAAGCGTAAAACAGGTTTCACAGCGAACATTAAACGAGCCCCCCCGAACTGTGTTGCGTGCCAGCATAAACATATATAACATCCGGCCGCAAGCGGTAGCGCTACCAATTTTGTGATACACATCGCACACAACCCGCACTATCGCAGTGCGCGACCGTTTTTCAACTCACGCCCGAGGTAACTCTCCCGCGCTTGTGTTCCGCATCCGGCGCAGGAATACGGCCGCGTTGCAACTACACAACAACCGGCGGCCCGATCAACCTGCCCCACGCCCGCAATCCAACCGAAGTGGCCCTGTGCTGTGCGCCCTCAGTGGGTAATGTTGCGCCCATGACAACATCAGCGGGCGCGGCCAGAATCGAGGCGGTGGCTATGATCCTGTTCGAAGTCACGGTGTTCCGAGGCCTGGCCTTGCAATTCAACTTCGATTACCGCACCACCCTGCTGCTCGTGCTGTGGGCGTTGGAATGGGCGATGATCGTGCTCTCCGCGCTGATATATCTGCCGCGCTCCGCCATTGCGGCCGTCGGCCTATTACTTCGGGCACTTCGCGCTCATCCACCTCATTGCCGTTGCGGTGTGCTACGCGCGCTATGGGGAAGTGCACTGGATGTTTGAATCGCCCTCCATCGCCCAGGCGCCGTTCACGGCTCCGCCCGGCTGGGGACTCTCGCTGCCCTGGGCCTATTTATTCCTGGCCCTCGTCGTCTGCGCCCTGTATCCGCTGTGCATCGGGTATGCGCGGATCAAGCAGCAGCGCCGGCATCCTTTGCTGAGCTACCTCTGACCCAGCCAGCTGGCGACATTGCGTACATAAGTGTGTGTCGAAGCCAGTGCAGCCGGGTCGCGCAGGATGGCATCCCCGGCCGGCTCACTCACGAAGCTGGGACAACCCGAGCGCGGGTCCCAGTTGTAATCCACAAAGTGATGGAAGCTGCTTTCGGCAATCGCCCGTCCCCTACCCTGGGTCGCTTCGAAAGCGACCGCCAGGTTGAAGCGGCTTCCGGTGACCTTGCTGTGACCGGCGGCAATGATGCGGGCGTCTTCGCCATCAGGGACCCGCACCGCACCTTCGTGCGGATGACTAGGTAGAAATCTAACCGCGCCGGTCGGGGAAGTCGCATCGACCAGGACTGGATGTACATCACCTACTATTTCGACCTGCTGGAAATCGCCGTTGGCCCCGGAATGGAAATTCGGCCAGTCGATATAGCTCGTATAGGGATCATCCCTCACCAGGGGAAAACGCGGGTCGAGATTCTTCGTATGAAACTGGTGAGCCAACCCGACACCGGCCAGAGTGCATACCGAGCAGCCGAGGTCCATGTGATCCCGCGTGACCAGCAAGCCCCGGCCGCTGCGCCGGAACTCGGAAATCGAATCACACTCCGCCGGTGTCAGTCCCGCTCCCGTATCGACCGCAAACAGCCACATCTCATGGAAATCGCTCCGATGCAGGCTCGAGAGCACCGGATCGTCAGTAGCCGCCGCCCGGTCCCGCGCCGTGACCTCGAACAAAGGCTTCCCGGCCGCATCCGTCTGCTCGCTCAAAAAGTCCGTGAGCCGCCGGAAGCGGGCGATGGACCAGTCATCGACGGTCGGGACGATAGTCGTCTGGAGCAGGATTTTGATAGACATAGCAGGAGCTTACTCGCGCCGCGGTGCGGTTTCTTGAAGAAAACAGTGAACGTGCTATGACTGCAACGGCATGATTTACATAGGCACCGCCGGGTGGAGCAATCCGCCTCGAGAGCAAGCACATCGAGCCGCTGGACGGTCTCACTTGCAATACTACGCAGAGCGTTTCAACGCTGTTGAAATCAACTCATCGTTCTACCGTCCACACAAACAGAGCACCTACGCGCGCTGGAGCGAAAGCACGCCGACCCGATTCCGGTTCTCTGTCAAAGCTCCCCGCAGCGTGACGCACGACTGCGCGCTGCGCCATTGCCGCAAAGAGCTGGCGCAATTCCTCCTGGAGATATCGGGACTGGGGCGGAAACTCCGGGTGATTCTGGTACAAACACCCGCCGGCCTCGCGTTTGATGCAAGGTCGGTCAGCCGCTTCTTTGCCTCACTTGGCGCTGTCACGCCCTGCCACGTTGTTTGCGAGCCGCGGCATTCGAGTTGGTTCAGCCCACGGGCCGAAGCGACATTGACGCGCTTCGGCATCGGACGGGTAGCGGCCGATCCTGCCAAAGTCGCAGCAGCCGCGGAGCCGGGCGGCGCGTCGGATCTGATTTACTTCCGGTTGCACGGCTCGCCGCGGATGTATTACTCCGCGTACAGCTCCGCTTACCTGCGCGACTTCAGTCGAAAACTACGAGCCCAGCCCCGACCGGAGGCTTGGTGCATCTTCGACAACACCGCATTCCATGCGTCCTGGGACAACGCTCTGGAGCTTCGGAACCGTCTATGAGGGCTGTCGTTGCACCTGTATGGCCCGACTCTCACCGTACAAATCGGCGGCCAAACGCATCCGCAAGCAGATGAAGAAGCGGGTCGAGACCGCGCTCGAGATCGTCAGCAAGGAACCGATGACCGACTCGGAGGTGCACAAAGCTCGCCAGGCGCTCAAGAAGGCGCGCGCGTCCCTGCGGCTTCTACGACCCGCACTGTCAGCTTCCGCCTATAGGCGGGAGAACACCCGGCTGAGGGATGCCGCCCGGCCATTGAGCGCGACCCGCGACGCGCATGTAGTGCCCGACACACTGCGGCTGGTTGCGCATCATTGCGGTAGGCCGGTCAGCGCGCTGGGTGTGAAGCTCAAACAGGACTGCTCACGTGTCGAGCCCAAGGACCTGGCTCACTCCCGACGCTTGCTGCGCGAAGCCCGCTCGCGGCTGCAGGATCTCGACCTCGAGGATGACAACTGGAAGGTGGTCGGACCCGCTCTACGACAGGTGTACAGGGCGGGCCGGCGTGCGCTCGCCGATGCTCGTGACCAACCCACACCGGAGGCGTTTCATGAGTGGCGCAAGCAGGCAAAGTACCTGCGTTACGCATTGGAGACCCTCGAGCCCATCTGGCCGCCGCTCATGGAAAGCCTCGCTCATGAGGCTCACGAGCTCACCAACTGCCTCGGTAACGAGCACGATCTCACCGTGCTGCGCGAGCAGACCGGCGGCGCCGAACCGCTCGCAGCGCTCATCAGTCGATTCCAGCACGAGCTACGCCAGCAAGCCCTGAACTTGGGCGCGAAGCTCTACGAAGAGAAGCCCAAGGTCTTTACCCACCGCTTCGCGCAGTACTGGAAGGATTGGCGCCACCCGCGCCGCCCCGGCCGGTCCGCTTCTGCAACGCCTCGATCCGCAAGGCCGCTTCCGCCTTAGTCAACTCAGTCTCCGCATCGAACTCTTCGCCCCGCTTCGCGGCACAAGGTTTCCAGATACGACCGCTGCGCTGCCGTCATGGGCTCATCACCCGTTTTCCAGTCGTGCGGGTCGAGCTTCGCCAGTGTTGGATCCGTCGAAGAAGTATTCGCCATGAACCATGCTCCTGAATCACACACGGCAAAATATCAGCACGTGGCGTGCCGCAGCTGCGCCATACAGTATTCGCACATACCAACACCTGTCGAACGACCTACTCGTTTGACGCGACGTCGTTCCAGCTCCCCGCAGGCGGCGTGTTCCTGACAGGCTCGTCGGTCTTCCCGGTGCGCGCCTGCTTGTCGGCATCCGCGATGCCGGGTTGCGTCGTTCCAGCCTTGCGTCCGCCGGGCGCCCCCGTGGATGGGAGCGTCTTCTCGGACTCATGCGGAACGTGCTGCTCATGCATGTTGGGTTTCATCATTAACCTATGTTCATGCTCCGATACTTACGTGGTAGCACAAATCGCGCCGCGTCGTGCATGTAGGGTGTCGTCCTACAGACAACGCACGCGCGGTGGCCTCACTGTAGACGGCGCGCTGTGCTGCAGAACGCTGAAAAGATGGACCGCCGAGTCGGTACAACAATGATTCCAGGCTTGGCACAACGGACTGTGCCCTTGACCTTACGCCGCTACACGGACTTTGTCGGCGTTCGCGAGGTTCGGACCGATGTTGAAGCCCTGCGGGCCATCGCGATCCTGCTGGTCGTCGCTTTTCATTGCCATATCGCGGGTATTCCCGGCGGCTTCGTGGGTGTCGACGTTTTTTACGTGTTGTCCGGCTATCTGATCACCGGGCTGCTCGTCACTGAAGCTGAAAAGACCTCCAGCCTGAATCTCTGGCGCTTCTACGCCAAACGAGTGCGCCGCCTGCTGCCCGCCGCAGTGCTCGTCCTGTTGACGACGCTCGTCGTGGGAGCGCTCATTTTCTCGCCCCGCGAGTTGGAATTGACTGCGCATGCCGCGCGCGCCAATGCGCTTTACGTGAGCAACCTGTACTTCTCGAGAAGCGCTTCCGATTACTTTTCGGCGCGCGTGACCTTCAATCCATTACTCCACACCTGGTCATTGTCGGTCGAGGAACAGTTCTACCTGTTCTGGCCGCTGCTCATCGGGTTGGGACTGCTGGTATGGCGCTCCAGGAACGGCCTGATGGCCTCGATGGCGCTGCTGACGCTCGTCTCCTTCGCACTCAATCTCTGGTTGACCGATCACGATCGCGTGGTTGCCTTCTACTCATTACCCACACGGGCCTGGGAATTCGGTCTCGGCGCGCTTGCGACGCTGCTACCGCCCGGTGCGCTGCGCCTCAATCGAGCGACGTGGCTGACGATCGGCTGGCTGGGTGTGCTGCTGATTCTGGGCTCCGCCTTTTTTCTCCGCTCCGTCGAGCCTTTTCCAGGCTGGCGCGCGTTGATTCCGGTGATCGGCACCGTGCTCACCCTGATCGCAGGTGCGGAACAACCCCTCGTCGGCGTGGGTGCTGTGTTCAACACTACGCCACTACAGACGCTCGGTGGCCTTTCCTACTCGTGGTACCTGTGGCATTGGCCGTTTCTCGTCTTCACGGCCGCGCTCATCCCCGCGGGCTCGGCGATCTCGCGGCTGTCAGCCGCCGGCGCCTCCCTGGGTGTGGCCTATGTCACTCACCGTTATTTCGAAAACCCGATCCGTCACAGCCTGCCGCTCGTCAAAAGCCCGAAGCTGACATTGGCCATTGCCAGTGCGCTCGCGGCCGTTTCGCTGGTAGCCGCAGAGGCGTCGCTGCACTTTGGAAATCACCTCGATCGCAATCCGAAGATGCAGGCTCTGGAGCGGGTGCGGGCGGACTTTGCGGACATGCACCGGCGCGAATGCGTCAGCTTGGACGGGTCCACGGACGTGAAGACCTGTGAGTTCGGGGTGCCTGAATCCACTACGAACATCGTCCTGTTCGGCGACTCGCACGCGGCACAATGGTTTGATGCGATGAAAGAGATCGCGCAGCGCGAGCATTGGAAGCTCACCACCGTGCTGAAGCTGGGTTGCGCAGCCGTCGACGTCAATCCCGGGCAGGGGATCGATGACGACCGCGAGTGTGTCGCGTGGCGGCAGAAAGCGATACCGGCGATTGTCGAGTTGCAGCCCGCCTTGGTCCTTCTCGGCAGCGCGACCAACAAGTTGGATCGGCCGGAAAATCCGCAGGCACACGTAACTGCCGCGCTGGCCGCAGACGTGCGCGAAGGAGTTCTGCGCACACTGCGACCGTTGAGTGCATCCGGCGCGCGGATGGCGTTGTTGCGCGACACGCCGGAGTTTCCTTTTGACGTGACTTCGTGCCTGGCTCGGGCTGCGCGGCACTCCGGGTCCCCGCGTGATGCTTGCGACCTGCCCAGCGCGAGAGTACTGGACCCGCGGATCTATGCAGCCGAGCAATCAGCGGCGGCGAGCCTGCCGAATGTGCGGCTCATTGACCTCGATGGTGCTCTTTGCCCTGGCGGTGTCTGCACAGCTGTCGTCAACGGTACGGTGATGTACCGCGACACCCACCACCTGGCAGGAAAATCCGCGGCCACCCTCGAGCCTCTGTTGGACTCCCAGGTCGCAGCCGCGCTTCACTGACGCGGCGCCATCGAGGCCATCTATCGCAATCATTGAAAACACCGACTTCACAAGCTGGGCGTCCGGAATCATATTCCCCTCACCAACTGAGCCGGGAGTAGAACGTGGACGACGCACCTGCAGCAAAGTGCCCCTTCAATCACACGATCGGCGGCGGCACGGCCAACAAGGACTGGTGGCCCAAGCACCTGCCCCTCGACCTGCTCCACCAGCATTCCGCGAAGTCCAACCCGATGGAGGCGGACTTTGACTATGCCAGGGAATTCAAGAAGCTCGACTATCACGCCCTGAAGAAAGACATCGCGGCGCTGATGACGGATTCGCAGGACTGGTGGCCCGCGGACTTCGGCCACTACGGCCCGCTCTTTATTCGAATGGCGTGGCACAGCGCCGGCACGTATCGCACAGGCGACGGCCGCGGCGGTGGCGGTCGCGGCCAGCAACGCTTCGCTCCCCTCAACAGTTGGCCGGATAACGCGAACCTGGAAAAGGCGCGACGTCTGCTCTGGCCCATCAAACAAAAGTACGGCCGCGCCATCTCCTGGGCCGATCTCATGATCCTGACCGGTAACGTGGCCCTCGAGACCATGGGTTTCAGAACCTTCGGCTTCGCCGCGGGACGTCCCGATGTGTGGGAACCCGATCATGATGTCTCATGGGGCACGGAGCGGGTCTGGTTGAACTCCGACACCCGGTATTCGGGCGAGCGCGAGTTGGCCAAGCCGCTGGGTGCGGTGCAGATGGGGCTGATCTACGTCAACCCGGAGGGCCCCAACGGCAAACCGGACCCTGTTGCCGCCGCACGCGACATTCGCGAAACCTTCGGCCGCATGGCCATGAATGATGAAGAGACCGTTGCGCTGATTGCCGGCGGTCACACCTTCGGCAAAACCCACGGCGCAGGCCCTGCTTCGCATGTAGGCACGGAACCTGAAGGCGGCGAGATCGAGGCTCAGGGCCTCGGTTGGAAGAGCACCTTCGGCACCGGCTGGGCCGGGGATGCCATCACCAGCGGTCTGGAAGTTACCTGGACCAGCACGCCCACGCGCTGGAGCAACGAGTTCTTCGAGAACCTGTTCAAGTACGACTGGGAGCTGACCAAGAGCCCGGCCGGCGCGCATCAGTGGACGCCGAAGAACAACGGCGGTGCCGGCACAGTTCCGGACGCTCACGACAAATCGAAGCGCAAAGCACCGTCGATGCTGACAACAGACCTCGCACTGCGGTCCGATCCTGCCTACGAGAAGATCTCGCGTCGATTCCTCGAACAGCCGCAACAATTTGCGGAAGCGTTTGCACGCGCCTGGTTCAAACTCACTCACCGTGACATGGGCCCGCGCGCCCGTTATCTCGGCCCGGAAGTGCCGAAGGAAGAGTTGATCTGGCAGGATCCTATTCCCGCCGTGAACCACCCGCTCGTGGACGAGCAGGATGTTGCGGCCCTGAAGAGCAAGATCCTCGCATCGGGACTGACAGTCTCGCAGTTGGTTTCAACCGCATGGGCGTCCGCATCCACTTTCCGCGGCTCTGACAAGCGCGGCGGCGCCAACGGCGCCCGCATTCGGCTCGCGCCGCAGAAGGATTGGGCAGCCAACCAGCCGGCCCAACTTGCCAAGGTGCTCAAAACCCTGGAGGGCATCCAGAGTGAGTTCAACAAGGGCGGCAAGAAGATCTCGCTCGCGGATCTGATTGTCCTCGCCGGCAGTGCCGGTGTTGAACAGGCGGCCAGGAACTCGGGAACGACCATAAAGGTTCCCTTCTCCCCCGGTCGCATGGATGCCTCCCAAGAGCAAACCGACGTCGAGTCTTTCGCAGTGCTCGAGCCTGTGGCGGATGGCTTCCGCAACTATCAGCACACGTCCGCGAGCGTCGCAGCCGAGTCGTTGCTGCTCGACAAGGCACAGTTGCTGACACTGACAGCACCTGAGATGACCGTGTTGGTGGGGGGCCTGCGTGTGTTGAACACGAACGTGGGACAAACCCAGCACGGTGTGTTCACGAAGAAGCCCGAGGCCCTGACCAACGACTTCTTCAAGAACCTGCTCGACATGAGCACGGAGTGGACGGCCACCTCAGCGTCGAAAGACATCTACGAAGGCCGCGACCGCAAGAGCGGCCAGGTCAAGTGGACCGCGACCCGCGCGGACCTCATCTTCGGGTCCAACTCCCAGCTTCGGTCACTGGCCGAGGTGTTCGGAAGCTCGGACGCACAAGAACAGTTCGTACGTGCGTTCGTAGCAGCGTGGACGAAGGTGATGAACCTGGATCGGTTCGACCTGCGTCAGTAAGGAGCTCGCTGGAGATCGTGGCGGCGGCGAAATAGTTGCGCCTGCCGCCGCGATATCTCCACCTCCGGCCCGCCACGCAGTTGGACGTGCAGCCGGCCGCTCACGCCGACTTCCACTGCCTCGATACAATCCAAATTGATGATTTGACTCCGGTTCGCCCGGAAGAACAGCGCCGGATCCAGACGCTGCTCGAGAACCGTGAGCGGGCGAGCCAACAGCGGCTGGAGGGTTCCCCAGGACAGGCGCAGATAGTTGCCTTCCGCGCTGATCAGCCGCACTTCACGCAGAGGGATGAACCAGCAACGCGAGCCGTCGCGCACAAACACCCGTTCGAGCACATCTGACGATCTGACAACATCACGTGTGCCTACCTTGCCCAACGCCGCCGCCAACCGCTCCGGCTCGATGGGTTTGAGCAGATAGTCCAGCGCGCTGACTTCAAAAGCACGCACCGCATGCTGGTCATAGGCCGTCGTGAAAATAACCTGGGGCGGCTCATCCAGCCGCGTCAGCAGATCAAAGCCCGATCCACCCGGCATTTGAATGTCCAGAAACAACAGGCCCGGATGCAACTGATTCGTCGAGGTCAGCGCCTCTTCAATGTTGGACGCCTCACCCACAATCTCAACCCAGTCGTGGTCCTTGAGGAGCCGTCGCAGCTCGCGACGGGCCAGTGCTTCATCGTCTACGATGAGCGCCTTCATGGGATCAGGACACGCGCGACGGCCCGGTCGGGCTCACTGACATCCAGGTCCAGGCTCGCGCCCGGCCCAAACAACAGCCGCAACCGCTCCGCCGAGTTGCGCAGGCCGATGCTGTCGGAATCGAGGTCCGGCGCCGCTGCGCGCGGCCGCGCATTCTCCACGGTCAGGACCAGCCCCTCCTGCTGCATTTCCGCTGAGATTCTCAACTCGCCTCCTTCGGGTAGCTGGGCAATGCCATGCTTGATGGCGTTCTCAACGAGAGTCTGCAGCAACATCACCGGAATCTGCCGATCGCGCGTGGCCGGCGAGATCCCTCGCACCAGACTCAGGCGCTCGCCGAGGCGCAGCGCCTCGATCGCCAGGTAGTCATCTACGATCTCCAGCTCCCGCTCCAGCGACACCAGCTCATCCTGCCCCGAATTGAGAGTGTAGCGCAGCGTGCGCGCGAGTTGGGTCACCGCCTGCTGCGCCCGAGTGGGATCCTCGGCAATGAGCGCCCGGACCGTGTTCAATGCATTGAACAGGAAATGCGGATTGAGCTGAGCCTTCAGTAGTCGCAGCTCTGCCAGGTGCAACGCCCTCGCCAACTGCGCCTCACGCAACTCCCCGAGTGCGCGCTCCCGAAACGAGCGTAGTGAGAAATACAAAGCCCCCCAGAACAGCAGCAGCAGGATCCAGTTGAGCGCGTGGATCACCGGCACCAGCAGCCACCGCTGCCCCGGCTCCAGTCGCAGATCCGAGGTCTGCCAGGCCGCGAGTCCCAACAGGCTGGTGAGAAAGCCCGCCGGAATGCTGATCAGAATGCTGAAGGCCGCCACATGCACGATGCGGACCTGAATGGGGCGGCGTGTCAGGTCATGGTGCCGGATCCACAGATACAACAGGTGGGACAATGCGAACCCACAGGCGCCGAGCCCCACCGCCTGGGCGAAGGCACCCAACGGCGGTAAATGCGCCATCCCCAACGCGACCAGCGCGTTGACGGCGCCAAAGAGCATCCAGCCGATGCTCTGCAGGCGCCAATATCTCGACATCAATAGTTCAGGTTGAATGAAATCAGCCCCCCGATCACGCCGATCCAGACGAGTCCGATCAAAGCCGCGGCAATGAGCCCGTTGCCCGCTCGGGAAGTCCAGGACGCTTCCGTTGCGCACAGGCGCCACATATTCCAGCCACCCACTACCGCCAGCGCGATGACAATCACACCCACAATCTGCAGTGTTCGAATCACCGGATCGAGCGCCACGCTGTAGAAGTCTAGCTGAATGCTGAGGACGGGGGTCAGCACTATGCACCAGGCAGCGAGCCACAGCAGGTCGAACAATGCGGCAACGCGCAGTATCGTCCGCGGTCCCTGGTTAGGCAGAGGGCCGCGTTGATAGTGACGCCTGATCCAGTAAGTGATCGGCCATAGCAGAACAGCCAACGTCAGAATGACGACTGAGAACAGCATCACCGTGAGATTCAACGCCGCCGAGCGGCGCAGCGGCACCTGTTGGAGCACCGATGTCGGGTCATCGCTGTCGAGAACAGTCGGGATTCCATTGATGGTCCGGAGCGCCAGCCGCCGCTCCCCATCCACCTCCTGCCAGGTGTTGGGCGCCACTTCGCGGAAGTGGGCTTCGCCCTGGGCCAGGAATTTCGGCGCCCTGATCGTGCCATCCGGGTCGGCGCCGATGACAGTCTGTTGCAGCAGATAGAACACACTCAGGAAGCCGTGCTCGACCCGACGGGAGGTTTCGTATCGCCCGGCGATTTTCAGCGCGTCCTGTTGCGCCGATGGCAAGGCCGCCGGCGGTTCGGGCGCGGCAGTCGGCGGGAAATAGCGAGCCATAAACTGATCGAGCACGGCCTTGCGCAGGCCGTAAACGGCATCTTCCTTGCCGCGACTGTTGAAACTGTAGAAGATTCCAACACCCTCCTGCGGCAGGAGGTCGAGCTCCGAGTGGAAGAACAGCGTGTCGCCGCCGTGTCCGATCACGGTATGGCCGTTGCGGGTCTCATAGAAAAAGCCGTGCGCCATGGTGCTGAACCCGGGCAACGCGGTCTGCGAGGGTGTATGCATCAGCTGCGCGGTGTCGCTGTGCAGAATGTCCGATGGCTGTAGATGCGCCAGCATGAATCGCGCCATGTCGCTTGCGGTCGTCGCCGCGCTACCGGCTGCCGGCGTTGCTATCAGCTCGTAGTGTTGCGGGGGCTGCGTGGTATCCCGATAGCCGAGAGCCGCTTGTCCCTTGAAGCGCTCGGGCAGCGGTTGGTCGAACGTCGAATGCGCCATCCCGAGCGGGCGCAGGATGTGATTGTCGATATAGCTCGAGTAGGGCTCGCCGCTGACCCGCTGCACGATGTAACCGGCGAGCGCCGTACCGTAGTTGGAGTACGCAGGAATGGTCCCGGTGGGAAACAACAACGGACGCGGATGTTGTTTCAAATAGACTTCCTGCGATTGCAGCCGCTCGGGGTCCAGGGCGAAGATGTCCTTCAACCCCTCCTCAAAGCCGCCGCGGTGATTCATGAGATCCAACAGTGTGATGGGCTTGCCGCCGGACGGCGAGACTTTGAAATCCAGGTACTCGTCCACATTGCGATTCAGATCGAGCTTGCCCTGCTCCACCAGCTGCATGACCGCGGTCCAGGTAAACAGCTTGGACGTGGAGCCGATGCGGGTCAGGACCTTCTCGGGGTCCATGGGAATCTTGCGAGCCACATCGGCGTACCCGTAGCCGGACTGGAACAGGACTTTGCCGTCCTTGACGACAACAACCACGGACCCGGCAATGTCGCCGTTCTCGAGCCCGTAGCTCATCAGCCCTTTCAGCCATGCCTCTACATCCGGGGCGGTCAGCTCCGCGGACAACGCCGGGCCAGCCATCAGCAAACCCGCGATGAGTACCGCCCAAATACGTCCAACCATCATTGTCTCCTGCATTTTCGGCGGAATTATGCAGGCGGCTCGGCGGGAGCCCCATCAATCAGGACGAGCGGTCCGAAAGCCGGGTCGAACGGGCGGACGCTCGCTCCCTTCCTACCGAAGTCACGGTCAGGCGCCATTCGTCCTTGCTCTTAGGTGGACTGAATGTCGGTGGGATATTCCCGGCATGCAAGATCCGGCCGGGATAGACGATGGCGGAGTTGAACTTCAGCTCGTTCGAGTAGATCACCTCGTACAGCGGACTGTCGCCATTCATGTATTGGCGCCGCGGTGGCCCATGCAACCGCATGTCGGTATCCATCGCCAGTTGATAGTTCCGGCGGTTCTCTTCCGTAATCTCCTCGTACCCCGTTTTCCGGTGCCGATAGAACGAGGTGCCGGAGAATCGCGAGTCACATAGATAGATCACGGCCGCAAATATCGCCGGGTCGGTCGAATCGTAGTGCGGAATCCGTTGGATAGGCAGCAAATCTGCGCTCGCCGTCGTCACAACAGAGAAGTAACTATCGTCCCGATCGAACTCGCGCCGCAGAACGCGCCCGAGCCAGGCCCGAAGCGCCGTCGAAAAGGCTTCCGGCAATGGTGCCCGCATACCGGGATAAAAGTTGCTGCGATCCTGCGAGTACGACTGGGACAACCCCAGGGCGACCACCTCATCCGGCTTGCACAGAACATCTTCGACCCGCACCACGGGAATTCTGCTGCGTCCGACGTGCACTACCTCAACCGCGGCGGCATCGTTAAACATCGCTGTGCCACGCACGCCCCAGTGCGATGCGCCGGTTTTTCAACCTGATGAGATTGAAGATCTGCCCGCCGGCCAGCAGCACCGCATAGATCAGATCGAGGCGTCCGCTACTGAACAGACCGGACAGCTCCGACGCGGGCAATTGCTTGAACTTGTCTTCGTCGAGCCCGTACAGCCCCTGCACTTTCAGGGGCGTGCCGTCCTCCAGCACGATGTCCAACAGCAGTGGAGCCAACAGGTCCAGTGACAACAGGGTGGCCACAAACTGCTCCGTGAGCGCCCGCCCCGACACCAACTCGCCCAGAACGGCCAAAACGCTCTTCAAGTACGCGGAATCGCTTCCATCCGCATTCACCAATGCGTTAGGCCCAGCCTCGTCGAGGCACGGGCTGTCCGTGTCGATGCAGAGTACGCCTGGACCGTCATCAGTGGAGCCAACGTAGAAAGGCTGGCGCCGTACATTCAGAGGCACATACGCCACATCCAACTCAGTGCCCGTCCAGAAGAGGTTCTCCTCCGGCACCAACCCGGTCAACACGTACGGAGCAAACCGCCCCGTCTCGGGATTCTTGGCGAACACAATGGGGAACTGAACCGCAGCCCTGCGAAACTCACTGACCACAATGGGAATCAGATGTTGGCCGGCCGCGGTAGCCGCCGCGCCGTCCTTCCTGATCTTCAACCCCGCGTGCACGTTCCGCGACAGCTCAACGAGGTGCATCTGAAGCCTGCCTCCTAGATTCTTTGCAGCCCGTGCTCTTTGATCTTGTCGATCAGGTCGCGGTTCCTCGGCAGCAGCCGGGTCCATTTTACTTTGAGGGCCTCGTTCTGTGCGAATGCCCGCTGTGCAGTGCCCGGATCCCGCTCCGGTGCCGTAAGGCTCGTATCCATTCTGAAGCCCATGCCGAACAGCACGTACTGGTAGCTCGCGGCCGGAAACATCTCGTTGTTGCTGCTGAAATCCTGGTCGCCCGGCGCCCGGTAACGCCACAGCGCCATCTGCTCCTGCAGGCTCTCCGGAATGCCGGCGGGATCGCGGTTGTCGACCCAGAAGCGGGAGTCGGTACGCCGGCTGAGGATGTAGTGCAGCTTGAGAAAATCGACGATGCGGTCCCAGCGATAGCGGGTCGTCTCATTGAACCGCCTGGCCACGATATCCAGGGTCTCACGGGTCGCCGGCATCAACGCACTGATCATCTCAGCCGACAGCTCGATCAGTACCAGCGCCGAGGCCTCGAGCGGCTCCAGGAAACCGCCTGACAGCCCCACCGCCACCACATTTCCCTTCCAGAACGTCTCCCGGTGTCCGGGGTTGATCTTGATCTCACGCGGTTGCAGGTTGTCGTGCCCAGGGCCGATGTAGGCGCGCAGCTCTTCGAGGGCAGCGTCCGTGTCGGTGTGTTTGCTCGAAAATACATATCCTACGCCGCGTCGATTCTGCAGGCCGATATCCCAGATCCAACCGTTCTTCTGCGCAACGGATAACGTGTGTGGAGTGATGTTGCTCTGTTCATTCTCGTAAGGCACCTGGACGGCCAGCGCGCGGTCAATAAACAGAACATCGCTGCGACTGACAAACGGTACGCCCAGTGTCTGTCCCAACAGAATCGCCCGGAATCCGGAGCAGTCAACGAACAGATCGCCGGTCAATCGTCCGGAACGACTGGTTTCAACATACTCGACGTCGCCGCTCTCAGTCCGCGCCACCCGCGTCACATCATCCACGACGTGTCGCACGCCGAGGTTCTTCACGCAATGCTCACGAATGAAGGACGCGAAGCGCCCAGCATCCAGGTGATAGGCGTAGTTGGCGATGCCCGCGTATTCGGGCGAGGTGATCAGTTTCGGAGCGAGCCCCAGCTCACAGACCGCCTCCTGGTAACACACCGCATTCGAGAAGGAGGGTGCATTCTCGTGCTCTTCGGAATACCGGTTCCAGAACGGCGCCAGGTCGAGGCTCGGAAACCCTTCGGGCAGCACGAGTGGATGATAGTAGAAATCGGATGCCTCGCCGGTGGTCCACCGGGAAAACTTCGCACCCTGCTTGAACGAGGTGTTGCACTGTCGGAAGAACTCGGTCTCCGACACACCCATTTTTTTGAGAGTGGAGCGCATGGTCGGCCAGGTTCCTTCGCCCACGCCGACGATGCCAATTGTCTCGCTTTCCACCAGGGTGACCTGGAGGCCACTCCGATGGCGGGCCGCAATGATTCCGGCCGTGAGCCACCCGGCCGTACCCCCGCCAACGATACAGATCGATCGTACCGGGCTCACCACGGCCCGGGCTCGAGTTGCAGCATCAGAACCTCGCGCGTACGCCGATCTTGAATCTGCGTCCACTGTCCTCGGCATAGAGGAACTGGTTCTGATAATAAGCGTACTTCAGGAGGTATGTATTGGTCAGATTGACGCCCTCCACGAACACCCCGAAGTTCTCGTTGATGTGGTACGTCGCCCCC
>Ga0268266_10001244_pt1 | contig 31128 bp, 19 predicted proteins | sample KBSS13metaG_FD_190356 | JGI IMG/M metagenome (GOLD analysis project Ga0268266, IMG submission 190356) | Switchgrass rhizosphere microbial communities from Kellogg Biological Station, Michigan, USA - KBS S1-3 metaG (SPAdes) (version 2) | ecosystem: Host-associated > Plants > Roots > Rhizosphere... | reverse complement strand
TGGAGCGCGCTCGGCATGAGCCTTGAGCATTTCGCCCAGATTGGAAACACCACGCGCGGCCAGTGTTTTGATAGGGCCAGCCGAAATGGCGTTGACACGAATGCCTTTCGGGCCGAGATCGCCGGCTAGGTAACGAACTGCCGCTTCCAACGCGGCCTTCGCTATGCCCATGACGTTATATCCCGGTACGACTTTTTCCGCACCATAGTAAGAGAGCGTCACGACCCCGCCTCCTTCGGTCATAAGAGGCGCAGCCGCTCGGCAAACTGCGATCAGAGAATAAACACTGACATCGTGCGCGATGCGAAATCCTTCGCGTGATGTATCCAGGAACGCGCCTTTCATCGCGTCCGGCGGAGCGAAAGCTACGCTATGCACGATTCCCTGCAGCGTTCCGTACTTTTCCTTGAGCTGCCCAAAGAGTTTAGCGATTTGCTCGTCGGACGAGACGTCGCACATGAAGCCCGCTGCGCCGGGAAGGTCGGTGATCAGGTCCTTCGCTTCTTGCTCGAGGCGTTCGTTCTGGTAGGTGATGGCAAGCCGCCAGCCCGCTTCCTGCAGCTTCTGCGCGATGGCCCACGCAATGCTGCGTTTGTTCGCCAGTCCAAAAACCACTGCAGTTTTCTGCGTTTCAGTCACATTTGCTCCTATAAGGCGATCTGCTTTTCATTAGAAAACGAAGAAAAACAAATTCAACTTTTTTGGCGCTGTGATTTTAGCAATCTTCGCTTGCGACCCGCCACCTTGCCTGAGCGGACGAGCGAAGCCCGAAGGGTCCTTCTACCCGCACCACTAGATCCTTTGAAAGGCGCGCTCGATTTCCTTGACAGAATAGCGAAGGACGACGGGGCGGCCGTGCGGGCAGCTCATGGGGCAGTCGGTTCTGGCGAGAGCAGCGAGGAGCCATTCCATTTTAGTTTGATCGAGCGGCATGTTCACTTTGATCGCGGCGTGGCACGCGGTGGATGCGGCAATTTTTGCTTGAAGTGTGTCGATGGAAATGGCCGCGTTCTCGCGTTCGATGCCGTCGAGAATTTCGGTGAGTAATTTTTCCGCGTCGCTGGTCACGATTCCAGCTGGTACGGCCTGGATGGCGAAACTCTTTCGGCCCATCGGCTCGACCTCAAAGCCGTTCGCAACTAGCTCTTCGGTGATCTTTTCGAAGATGACGATTTGGCGTGGCGAAAGCTCGACGATCATCGGCATCAGCATCCGCTGCGATTCCACTTTGCCGGCTCGGCGTGCTTCCAGGTGCTGCTCGAACAGCACACGCTCGTGAGCGACGTGCTGGTCCACAATCCAGAGGCCTTGGCCATTGACCGCGATGATGAAGCTGGAGCTCACTTGGCCGAGCGGCTTGAGGTCAGCAATCTGATCGGGATGCGGCAGCGATGCGGGCGCGTCGCCGTTTGGTCCAGCCAGGTTTCCCATCCAGTTAGAAGACGACGCCACTGTAGGCGTGACAGGTAGAGCTCCGCTGCCAAATGACGTGCCTAGCTCAAACGCAAAACGCTGCTCGACTGGCTGAAGCGGTGCGGATGAAAGGTCAAAGCCGCCGTCGGAACTTGCTCCGGTACCGTACTCAGAGCCGACTCCCGAGCCGATGGCGATTTCCTGCATCGGCGGAATGACAGCGCGGGGAATGCCGGATTGCGCAGGAGCCGGCGTCACAGGATGCAACGAACTCGATTGCGCATTCCATGCCACCGGATTGGCTGGCGGTGCAGGGGCGGTGCCTGCTGCAACCGCAAAGCTGGCAATCGGCCGTGCCTGCATGAGCGCTTGGCGAATGGCGTCGCGTACCGCGTCGTGAACGAACTGCGAGCGGCGGAAGCGGACTTCGATCTTTTTGGGATGGACATTGACGTCAACTTCGTCGTAAGGCATTTCGAGAAACAGCAGCGTCGCCGGAGAGATCGCGTGCGGATGGATGTTGCGATAGGCCTCGTGAAGGGCGTGGAGAATCAGTTTGTCGCGGACGAGCCGCTTGTTCACAAAAATGTAGATGCCACTGTTGTTGGTGCGCTGAATTTCCGGTCGCGAAGTAAATCCGGTGATGGTGAGCGTGGCTTTTTCTTCTTCGCGGTCGCGCGGCGGTTCGGTGATTGCGGCGCGAAAAGGCGCGGAGAACGCAGGGATTTCGACTAGCTCATCGAGCGCCTGGCGGCCGAAGAGCTGATAGACACGGTCGGCCAGTTTTTCAGCTGGCGCGCAGTCAATGATGGTTTGCGTTGGCGTGGTTAAGACGAATTGCTTGTCAGGATTGGCGAGCGCGTAATGAGTAACGAGCGATGCGATGTGGCCGAGCTCGGTCGTGTCGGATTTCAGAAATTTGCGACGCGCTGGAACGGAGAAAAAGAGATCGGCGACGCTGATGGTCGTTCCTGCGGGAAGACCGGCAGGTTTTACACCAACGAGTTTTCCGTTGGCAAATTCGACGCGGGTGCCTTCAGCTTCGCAGGGATCGCGCGATTCGAGCAGCAGACGCGACACTGATGCAATGGTGGGCAGTGCCTCACCACGAAAGCCAAGCGTAGCAATGGAGAGCAAATCGTCCGCAGTTTTGAGCTTGCTCGTGGCATGGCGCTCGAACGCAAGCAGCGCGTCGTCATGCGTCATGCCATGGCCATCGTCAATGACGCGGATCATGCGCTTGCCGCCCGACTCGGTTTCGATGCGAACGGCTTTGGCGCCAGCGTCGAGAGCGTTTTCCAGCAGCTCTTTCACCACCGAAGCGGGGCGTTCGACAACTTCACCAGCAGCAATCTTGTTGGCAACAGCTTCCGGCAGTATGCGAATCCTACTCATGCGATATGCAACATGCTTTCTTGAGACGAACGCTTATCTGACTTCCTTTTGAGTCGGGAGTTTTACTAGAGCGCCCACCGTCCAGATGACGATCCCGAATAGAGCGATCGTCAAAATGAGAGCAATCGCCCAGTGCAGGAACACGAAAGACGCGGCGATCGATGTCAGTGCTATTGGAGGCATGATCAGAGCTACAAAGTCAGGCCATTGTAGCCCCCGCCTAAACGTGCCGGCAGCGGCCATCACGAAGATTTCTCCGACGATCAGAAGCACAGCCGCACCGATTGTGAGCGCAATAATCATGACGTCGCCTTGGAGAGCGGCTTAATGGCGATGCCGAGCTGGTCGAGTTGGGTGGTGTCGACTTCGCTGGGCGATTCGGCCATGAGGTCCTGGGCGGCGGTGGTTTTGCCAAAGGCGATGACTTCGCGGATGGATTTTTCTCCGGCGAGAAGCATCACGACGCGGTCGATGCCGAGAGCGATGCCGCCGTGAGGCGGCGTGCCGTAGGTGAGCGCATCGAGGAAGAAGCCGAAGCGCTTGCGCAACTGCTCTTCGCTGAGGCCGAGCGCTTTGAAGAGCCGCTCCTGAATGTCCTGGCGATGAATTCGGATGCTGCCGGAGCCGAGTTCGTAGCCGTTGAGCACGAGGTCGTAACCTTTGGAGCGGACTTCCCACGGTGCGGACTCCAGCTTTTCCAGATCTTCATCCACGATGCCGGTGAAGGGATGCTGCGCGCTAACCCAGGCCTTGTCCGATTCGCTCCACTCAAAGAGCGGGAAACCGGTGAGCCAGAGGAACTTCCACTGCGTTTTGTCGATGATGCCGAGGGCTTCGCCGAGTTGCAGACGAAGCTGGCCGGCGATGAGTGCAGCTGCTTCGGTGCCTTTAATCTGTTCCTTTGCGGAGACGGCGACCACCAAGTCGCCGGTTTTGGCGCCGCAAGCTTCGGCGAGTTTCTTAGCGTTTTCCGCGCCAATCAACTTCTCGACAGTCGAAGTGATTCCTTCGGCGGCGACTTTGACGAAATACGCGCCGCGCGCGCCGAGGGATTTGGCTTTCTCCGTGAGCTCATCGAGTTGCTTGCGCGAATAGCTCGCAGCGCCGGGAGCAGCGAGCGCGAAGACGTTTCCTTCGATCTGCAATTTCTGCTTTGCCTCATCGGGAAAGCACGAAGTGACTTCGTGCAGCTCCATGCCGAATCGCATGTCGGGTTTGTCGCTGCCGTATTTGCGAATCACGTCCTTGTAAAGCATGTGCCGGAACGGCGCTTCGGCGTTGATTCCTGCGACGGCACACGCACGAACCATGACCTGCTCGATGACGTGAAAAATATCTTCCTGGCGCGGGAAGGACATCTCAAGGTCGAGCTGCGTGAATTCGGGCTGGCGGTCGGCGCGCAGATCTTCGTCGCGGAAGCACTTCACGATCTGGAAGTAGCGGTCGAGTCCGCCAATCATCAGAATCTGCTTGAAGATCTGCGGTGACTGCGGCAGCGCGTAGAACTGGCTGTGGTGCACGCGGCTAGGCACGAGGTAGTCGCGCGCGCCTTCCGGCGTGGAGCGAGTGAGCATGGGCGTTTCGACTTCGATGAAACCCATGTCGTCCATGGTCTTTCGGATTTCGAGCACGATCTTGTGGCGCAGCGCGAGGTTGGCGTGGGGCTTGGGCCGGCGCAGATCTAGGTAGCGAAAACGCAGGCGCGTCTCTTCGGCGGCGTTAATTTGGTCTTCGATCGGGAACGGCGGCGTTTTGGCATTGTTCAGAACGTGCAGCTTCGTGGCGATGAGTTCGACTTCGCCGGTGGCAAGATCGGGATTGGCTTTCTCGCGCTTGACGACATTGCCTTCGATGCCGACGACATATTCGCTGCGCACGTGTTCGGCTTTGGCGTGGGCTTCGGGCTGCGTCTCCTTGTTGAAGACGACCTGGACGATTCCGGTGCGATCGCGCACGTCGAGGAAGAGCAGATTGCCGAGGTCGCGGCGGCGCGCGACCCAGCCGAGAACGACGGCGGGTTTGCCGGCATCGGAGGCGCGAAATGCTCCGCAGTAGTGAGTGCGTTTCAGGTTACCGAGAAAGTCCAGCACGTTGTGATTCCCTTTCGGCGTCAAAAGAAGAACGGATTCCTCGCCTCGCTCGGAATGACAACCGAGCGGCTGGCGATGTCGGTCAATCGCGATGACGTTTCAGAAACTCGAGGAGCTCGGGCTCGGTGACTTTTTGCTGGGTGCCGTCGGCCAGAGTTTTCAACGTCCACGAACCTTCCGCTACTTCATTATCGCCGAGGATGAGGGCATAGCGCGAGTTGAGCTTACTGGCACGCTCGAGGGCTTTGCCAAATTTTTGTTCAGTCGGAGGAAGCTCCACGCTGATGCCAGCTGAGCGGAGAGTTTTGGCGGCGCGGATGGCGGTGGCGTGAGCATGTTCGCCCATCCATGCGATGTAAACGTCGCGTCCGGCGACTGTTGGGACCTTGCCCGCTTCCTGCAGCGAAAGAATGAGACGGTCTTCGCCGATGGCGAAGCCGATGCCTTTCGTGGGCGGGCCACCGAGGAGTTCTACTAGGCCGTCGTAGCGTCCACCACCGCAGACGGCGTTCTGCGAGCCGAGGCCGGCTGCCGTGATCTCAAAGGTGGTGCGCATGTAGTAGTCGAGGCCGCGAACGAGTCGCCAGTTTTCGCGATAGAGGACGCCGCGCATTTCGAGCTGGTGCTTTACGGCCGCGTAGTGCGTCTTGCACTCGTCGCAGAGATGATCGGCGATCTTTGGCAATGTGGCGATTATGGGCTGCTCGTGTTCGAGTTTGGAGTCGAGCACGCGCAGCGGATTGGTTTCAATACGGCGTTGCGAGTCGGCGCCGAGTTTGTCTTTCACTTTTTCCAGCGCGGATTTGAGTTGTGTGACGTAGCCGCGGCGGCAGTTGTCGGCGTTGTGGCCGATCGAGTTGATCTCGAGCTGCGCGCCGGGAAGCTGCAGGCGATCAAAAAAGGTCATTACCATTTCGATGACTTCGGCGTCGATGGCCGGAGCGTCGCTGCCGCCAAGAACTTCCGCTCCGATCTGGTAGAACTGGCGATAACGCCCCTTCTGCGGGCGCTCGCGACGGAACATCGGGCCGATGTAATACAGCTTCACGGGCAGTGGCAGCTGCTGCATTCCATGTTCGATGTAAGCGCGGCACACAGAAGCCGTCGCTTCGGGACGCAAGCTGGTTGAGCTTTCGTCGCGATCCTCGAACGTATACATCTCCTTCGAGACAATGTCGGTGTCACCGCCGACGGCGCGGGCGAACAATTCTGTCGGCTCAAAAATAGGCGGGCGGATTTCGCCGAAGCCGAAGGTGCAAAAGACTTCACGGGCGGTTTCTTCGACGCGGTTCCAAAGCGCGGTTTCGGGAGGGAGAAGGTCGCGCGTGCCGCGGATGGCTTGGAATCTGGATTTGGTGGCCATAAAGCTTAAGAGAGATTCCTTGACTGCGCAGGCCGACGCTTTGCAGGAGCGAAGCGAGAGAAACACCGTCGGCCTGCTCCGCTCGGAATGACAATCGTAAAGAGTCGCATGGAAAGCGCGCAATTCACAACGCGGACTCCTCTCGATAAATGTTTTTGTACTCGACGTAGCGCTGGGCGTAGCGATCAATCGTCGCTTGATCGATTGCCGTCAACGTGCGCTTCACTTTTCCCGGAGTGCCTATCACCAAACTACGGGGCGGAATGATCGTACGTTCCGTAAGCAATGTGCCGGCGGCGATGATGCTGCCTTCGCCGATGACGACGCCGTTCAGGAGGGTGGCGCGCATGCCGATGAGGCAGCGGGATTCAATGGTGCAGCCATGCAGGGTCACGGAGTGGCCGACGGTGATGTCGTCGCCGAGGATGAGGGAATATTCGTCCTTCATGACGTGAAGTATCGAGCCGTCTTGAATATTGGTGCGGGCGCCGATGCGGATGTAGTTGACGTCGCCACGGATGACGCAGAGCGGCCAGACGCTGGAGTCCTCGCCGATGACCACGTCGCCGATGATGACGGAGGCCGGATCAATGTAGGCGGAAGCGGCGATTTGCGGGTGCTTGCCGCGGTAAGGGCGAATGTCGGGCTGGCGGGCGGCGCTCACAAGTGATTGAAAACGGGCGAGTTAGGTTGAGGCAGGCACCCCTCCCTTGCATAAGTATTGATTCTAACGGGGTTACAGGAGGGAGTTTCTGTAAGTATTCATTCTGCTCGACTTAAAGCGCCGCGAAATCCCTCCTAAAACACGAAATGCGGCAACTGGGGTTGCCGCAGCGCCGCGCTTCAGGCGCGATTTCACATCATAGCAGAATTGAGTCTAAGTTGAAGGAAAAACAGAAAAAAATGGAAAAGGGAAAATAGAACGAAAGAAAAACCCCGCCCTCTAAAGGGTGCGGCTACTGGGGTGGCAACATCCCACAGTCAGTCGATTTGGACGGAGGGTCCGAGGGTGGAGGAGCCTAGTTCGTCTAGGCGGGCGGAGACGGCGCGGGCCACGGCGTAGAGGCTTTTTGCGGCGGCTGCGTCTTCGCCGAGCGTGGCGACGGGCTTGCCGGTGTCGCCGCCGATGCGGATGCGCGGATCGATTTCGATTTCGCCGAGGACAGGGACGCCGTAGGCGCGGGCGGTTTTGGCGCCTTCGCCGTGGCCGAAGATGTCCACGGGCTTGCCGCAGTGCGGACAGGCGAAGGTGGACATGTTTTCGACGACGCCGAGCACTTCGACATTGACCTGGCGGAACATTTCGATGGCTTTGCGGACGTCTGCGAGCGCGACGGTGGACGGAGTGGTGACGACCACTGCGCCGGAGACTGCGACGGTTTGAATGAGAGTGAGCTGGACGTCGCCGGTGCCGGGCGGAAGATCAACGATGAGGTAATCGAGCTGGCCCCATTCGGCGCTGCGCAGAAATTGCGTGATGACGCTGTGCAGCATGGGTCCGCGCCAAATCATGGGCTTGTCGCCGGGACTGAGCAGGCCCATCGAGATCATTTTTAGGCCGGAGACTTCGACGGGGACGATGCGGCGGTCTTGCGTGGCAAGCGGTTCCTGGTTGGTGCCGAGCATGATGGGCACGTTGGGGCCGTACACGTCGGCGTCGAGCAGACCGACTTTGTGGCCGAGTTTGCTTAGCGCGAGCGCGAGATTGACGGCGACGGTAGTTTTGCCTACGCCACCTTTGCCGGAGGCTACGGCGACGAGATTTTTTACGCCGGGAATAGGCTGGCGTTCGGGCATTTGTTGAGGTGCAGGGGATGGTGGCATAGAAATCCTTTACGAAATGACGTTCATAAGCTGACGGTCAAGATGGTGGGCTAAAGCCCAGCACCGCATTTAAACCTTTCGAATCTCGCCGACCGCGACCATTGACTACCGCTGCGGAGGGGGCTCACACCGCTGCACAGACAAGAGTGCCTGTGCTACCAGAACCGAAGACTAGGCATTGACGCCATGGCATTTCTTGTACTTTTTGCCGGAGCCGCAGGGGCATGGGTCGTTGCGGCCGACTTTGGCGCCGGCGCGAACGGGTTTCGGCGGTTCGGCCTGCGCGGCGCCGGTCTGATACTGCATTTCCTTTTCCTGACGCTGCTGCTTGCGCTCCATTTCGCGGGCAAAAGCAGGGAGCGGCGGTGCCGGTTCTTCGGCTACGCGTGCTGCGGCACTCGCGGCTGCAGCGAAAGGACGAGACGCGGCTGGCGGAGCCTGGCGCGGCGGTTGCGAACTACCCTCGCCGGAAGGCGAGCCCTCCACCTGAACCTGCACGTTGAATAGATAGCGGATCGTCTCATTGTCGATGCGCGCCATCATGTCTTCAAAAAGAATGAAGGCTTCTTTCTTGAACTCGACGAGCGGATCTTTTTGGCCGTAGCCGCGAAGGCCGATACCCTCTTTCAAGTGGTCGAGAGAGAGCAGGTGGTCTTTCCACTGCGAATCGACGACATCGAGGATGATACGGCGCTCGAGCCAGCGGAGAAGATCGGGAGTGAGCTGCTTTTCCTTGTCCTCGTATTTTGTCGTGACGGCTTCGGCGACCGCGTCGGACAGCTGATCGTGGTTCAGACCGGCGGGATCAGCGCCTGCTTCCTTGGCATCAATGCCAAACTGGCTGTGGACTTCGGCGAGAAGTTGCGTGGTGTTCCATTCGCCCGGGTGCTGGTCGCGCGGGCAGTAAGTGTCCACGAACTCGCGGGAGATGTCTTCGGCGATGCCGAGGACGTAATCGCGCTGGTCTTTACCTTCGAGCGCGGAGCGGCGAATGTTGTAAATCGTCTCGCGCTGCTTGTTCATCACGTCGTCGTATTCGAGAAGGTGTTTGCGGGCGTCGAAGTTCTGCGCTTCGACGGACTTCTGCGCGTTTTCGATGCGGCGGGAGATGAGGCCGGACTCGATGGGCACGCCTTCGGTCATGCCAAGGCGGTACATGAGAGCTTTGACGCGTTCGCCGCCGAAGATGCGCATGAGGTCGTCTTCGAGCGAAAGGAAAAAGCGGGAGGAGCCGGGGTCGCCCTGACGGCCTGCGCGTCCGCGAAGCTGGTTGTCGATGCGGCGGGCTTCGTGGCGTTCGGTGCCGAGGATGTGGAGACCGCCGAGCGCAACGACTTCATCGTGTTCGGATTTGCACTGGCTGGCGAAGTCTTCGTAGACAGGTTTCCACTGGTCTTGCGGGACTTGAAAAATTTTTCCTTCGTGCTGGAAGAGGACCATTGGAACGTTCGAAACGGCTGCAGCAGCTGGATCGGCGTTTTCCGGTTCGGCGCCGATGACGGCGGGGGCTTGGGCGTACGGCATCGCGAGGCGATTTTTGAGGAAGTGCTCGCGCGTCATGAATTCGGGATTGCCGCCGAGGAGAATGTCGGTACCGCGGCCCGCCATGTTGGTGGCGACGGTGACGGCTCCTTTGCGGCCGGCCTGAGCGACGATGCGGGATTCGCGTTCGTGCTGTTTGGCGTTCAGAACTTCGTGAGGAACGCCGGCTTTCTTGAGAATGTCGGCGATGGCTTCGGATTTTTCGATGGAGATTGTGCCGACAAGAACGGGCTGGCCGCGATCGTTATAGTGCTTGATGCCGTGGGCGAGCGAATTGTCTTCCTGGAGAATGCCGTTGACGACTGCTTCAAACTTTTCTTTTTCGGTGCGATAGACGACGTCTGGGTTTTCGATTCGAATGAGTGCTCGGTTGGTGGGGATGACGACGACGTCGAGTTTGTAAATCTTTTCGAATTCGGCGGCTTCGGTTTCCGCTGTACCGGTCATGCCGGAAAGCTTCTTGTACATGCGGAAATAATTCTGGAAGGTGATGGTGGCGAGAGTCTGGTTTTCGCGCTCGATCTTCACGCCTTCTTTGGCTTCGACGGCCTGGTGGAGGCCATCAGACCAGCGACGGCCGGGCATCTGACGTCCGGTGAATTCGTCCACGATGATGATTTCGCCGTCTTTGTTGACGTAGTCCACGTCACGTTTATAGAGAGCGTGGGCGCGCAACGCCTGATAGACGTGATGGATCATTTCCATGTGCGCCGGGTCGTATAGATTGCCGAGACCCAAGAGACGTTCGGTCTTGCTGACGCCTTCTTCCGTCAACGTTGCGGTCCGGTGTTTTTCGTCGATGGTGTAATCGATATCTTTGATCAGCTTGGGAATGATTTTGTCGACGCGGTAATACTTGTCGGTGGATTCTTCGGCGGGGCCGGAAATGATGAGCGGGGTGCGCGCTTCATCGATGAGAATGGAGTCCACTTCGTCCACGATGGAGAACTGGTGGCCGCGCTGAACGCAGTGGGAGAGGTCGTACTTCATGTTGTCGCGCAGATAGTCGAAGCCGTACTCGTTGTTAGTGCCGTAGGTGATGTCGGCGCCATAAGCGTCGCGGCGCTGATTGTCATCGAGATCGTGGACGATAACACCGATAGTGAGACCAAGGCCGCGATAGAGCGGACTCATCCACTCAGCGTCGCGGCGGGCAAGGTAATCGTTGACGGTAACGATGTGAACGCCTCGGCCGGCGAGAGAATTCAGTACAGCGGGAAGCGTAGCCACGAGCGTCTTCCCTTCACCGGTTTTCATTTCGGCGATTTTGCCGTCGTGAAGAACGAGTCCGCCGATGAGCTGGACGTCGAAATGGCGCATGTTGAGGAAGCGGCGGCCGGCTTCGCGAGCCAGAGCGAAAGCGGGGACGATGGCCGGTTCCAGCGCGGCTTGCAAGGTTTCTCGGTAGGCCGCTTCCGCGGGATCTGCGTCCTTTAGGCGACCCTGAGTTTCTTCTCGTAGTCTCGCAAACTCGGATTTGAGCGCGTCATCGGAGAGCAGCTGCATCTCCGGCTCTTTGGCGTTGATCGCAGCGACAATCGGCTGAAGTTTCTTGATGTCGCGTTCGTGCTTGGTGCCGATGAACGTGGCGACTACACGGTCGAGAATTTTAGCGGCGTCCATGAAATGTGTGTCGTTTCCTGAGCAGCTGAGGCGTTACCGGCCGGGCACACAAGGAGCGCGGGCGAGTACGCAAACACTAATTGTATCGGTTTCGCCTAGAGTGCGCCAATCGGGCGGCAACATGAAAATGAGGCCGTTAACCAGGGCGAATTGCTGCGGTTTTCCGGGGGCTTACTTGAAGGTGGCGATGCGGCCGCGGCGTCGGGTACGGCTGGCGACGTTTGCAGCCTGCGGCAGGCCGCCGAGTTCCAAAAGAATTTTGCGAAGGCGGGCGCGGTCTTCCAAGTCCATTTCGACAAATTCGAAGGCCATCGCTTGCGGGCGAGCGCCGCGGACGAGGGCCTGGGCCTTGATGGTTCGAACGCCCTGAGTGAGCTTGAAATTGACAAGAGTACCCGGCGCTAGGTGCCGTTCGCCGGCTCCAATGCCGCCGCCGAGATTCATTTCGGGGACGTTAAGTTTGAAGTTTTCGCGGAGATTCGTTGTGATCAAGGAGAGGTTGCGGTTGAGTTTGAGGCGGGCGTAGCGCCGCTGCCTGATTACCGGGCTGTTCGCTTCCGGGTCGACCGGTTCGAGAGCTAGATCTTTTTTTTCGAAGCCCCACGCTTCGAGGCGTTGCATCGTCATGACGGGATCAATGCGCTGCAAGGCCTGCGCGGAGGCGACGCGAAGCTCGGCCGGATATTGCCAGCGCCAAACCTGGCGGGCTTCCAAAATCGTCTGAAAAGTAGGACTGGCGGCGGTGGCGCGCAGCCTACCGAGTGCCTCGACCGCTTTGAGGCGGACGTAAGCAGGCGTAGCATCGCTCGAAGCAAGATCGAGGAGCTTGGGAATCGCGTCGGGAGAACCGGTCATTCCGAGTTCGTCGAGCGCGAGCGGTTTGATCAGACTGTCGAGGGCGTCAAAGATCGAGAGGAGCAAGACACCGCGGAATTCGCGAGGAACGCTGGAAAGCTGCCGTATGGTGCGGTCGTGAACAGAACGTGGCCACTGCGAGAGACGCACCGGAAGAATGCGCGCAACGGAATCGGGATCAAGCTGGCCGAGGAGGCCAACCACTTCAGCAGCTTCATTGGCCGTGGCGGTTTGCAAAGTCTCCGCAAGGCGGTGTATGGCGTCTTCACCAAGGCCTTCGACGAGTTGAGCGAGCAACTGGCAATCGTCACGAAAGCCGGAATGGCCAAAACGGTTGGTGACGTAGTTGAGAGTGGCCTTGGGCATGAGGGACAAAATATCGAGCAAACCGTCGGCGATTTCCCCGGTACGCAAGGATTCTTCGACGAATTCGGGGATGCGCTCTTCGGCACCGATGCGGGGGCGCAAGTTCTGCGAAGCGCCGGGGCGTTGCGACTCGACGCTGTCAAGCGAAGCGAGCGCCTGCTGCATGGCCGGATAGCAGCGTTTCGAGCCGGCTTCCTGACTTAGGCGCACGAATGCAGCACTGATGAGCGTTTGAAGTTCAGGATCGCGCTCCGCAGCCAGCTGATTGCCGACGCGGCGGATGCTTTCGATGAGAGCGCTGCCGTCACCGCTACCATAGAGTTCGGCGAGTTCGCCCAAACCGATGGCGGTGGTGCGGCGGGCTTCTTCAGATTCCAGGCCGATGCAGGCGGCATACTTCATCAAGATTTCATTGACGGTTTTGAGTTCGCCGCGGCGCAACATTTCTTCGAGGAAGCCGCGGACGTTGCGAGGAGGCACGCACCAGGCTTCATCTGAAGCGAGGACTTCTTTTTTGTTTTCGTCGGGAACCTGTTCCCAGAATTCCTGGTCGAGCAGTTCGGTGTACGACTGAACGTTGATGCCCGCTGCGGCCATCTGCTGCTCTTGCGAACCCAAGATCTTGCGCAGGGCCTCTATTTCCGTGTTCATGCGGTCGAGCAACTGCTTGACGGCATTGACGCGCAGTTCGCCCTTTTCGTAGCTGTCGAGGGCGAAGCGAATGGCCACGTGCTCGGCGAGTTTCAGAAGCATCGGCTGATCGGGCTTCTCGGTAGGGGCCTGCGCGGCGAGACCGGCCAGAGCCTGCTGCAGAGTTACCTGGTTGCGGACTGGCATCGCGGAGAGGCGCGACTGAAATGTTGTGGCGTCCATGCCACCGGTATTGTCTTTGCGGGCGCGACCGAGCTGCGCGAAAAGACCAAGCATGGAGCGAACTTCTTCTTCCTGGACGGAGAATTCCGCTCCGCCGCCAGCACTGCCGGAGTGAAGAAGCGCCGATGCCGTCAACCATTTGCTGGCAGTTTGAGGCGGCGCACCACTCAAAGCGGCCGCTGCGGTCGTCAGAGCTGGGAATGCGGGAGCGCTCGATCCGGCTGAGGCTCCGGCACCTCCTGGTCCTGCTGATCCGTTTGCGGCGCCGCCACCTCCGCTGCCTGTATCCCAAAGATTTCCACCGGGCTGACCAAATCCTCCGCTACTTCCGCTACCGCCACTGCCGCCGCTTCCGCCGGAACCGCCGCCCGGAACTCCACCGCCGCCACCAAAGCCAGGGCCACCGCCGCCCGGACCCGAGCCTCCGCCGCCGCGAGAGCCTTCGGCGGCGAGGATCATCTGCAAAAGTCGATTAGGGTCTTCCAGAAAATCTTTGAATTTGTCGCCCTGCGCGCCAAGAACTTTCGCCGTCAGATTTGCGGCGATCTTCGCGCCGGCAACGGAAGAGTCTTCGGCAACGTAACGAATTTCGTTGACCTTGATACTGTTGTCGCCTGCAAGCGCCTGTTTCAGTTGCTCCGCAAGTGATTGGGGCTTGGCGTTGCCGCTGGGAAAGGCGCGGACGAAGCGGGCAAACTGGGCTTGGGAAAGGTTTGGCGCAAAATGGATGCTGGCGATGCCGGAAGTGGAAAGCAGCTGAGCGAAACTGCGCTCGGCTGCAGCAGCGCCGAGCGGGACGCCGTCCAAAAGAATTTGCGCGCCGGAAGCGCCGAGGAGAAGACCGGCTTCGCCGGCTTCGTCGAGTGCGGTGCGAAGCTCGCTCCAGGTGGTTTCAAACTGGGCTGCGGTGCGAACGTGGCCAAATTCGTATAGGCGGGCGAACTTCAACAGGATGTTCAAACTGCGAACAAACTGGCGCGCGGCGGCTCTGGTATCAACGGTCATGGTCTGGCCGAACGTGTCACAATGTGTCGGAGCCAGTGTTTACAACAATCCGAAACACCTGGACTGAACTGAACGAGCTTCTTGTACTTACTATCTACAGTAGGCTTGCTGGCGGACGCTGACAAGCGCTGCGGTTCTACTTGTTGCTTTTTCACTAATAGAAGTCAGGTGATTTTTAGGAGGCGGGCGCAGATCGCATCGTTGCCGACTTGCGGGCCTCCCCTTACAATGCAGGTGAAAACCGACTTGCGGCGCCCCGTATAGGCAGTTCCCATCTCCGGCTACGGCGGCGTTGAGAATGGGTGGCTTTCTTGCGTGCCGTGGAAGAACGGCGCCAATCGCGGAGACACAATGCCGGACCAGCCTCAGCCCCCTGTCAACGAACGCTTCAAAGCCGAGATGCCGCAAATTCCGGGTGTCGGCGAGACTTCTCCGAAGGGCGGTGGTCCGCAGCAAGGCGCGTTGTTTGTGGTGGGGGGGTTGGCGGTAGTCCTTGTTGCGGTGTTCGTCGGAGGAAGGCTGCTCTCGAAATCGCGACGCGCCGATTTACCGGTGGCTCCTACGGCGCAGATTGACATTCCAGCGAGTGCGCCGCAGGTTCCAGATTTGCCCGCGCCGGTGGCTACCGAAACCGATCCCGTTGTCGCACAGGTGGGCGATCTTGCCAACCCGTGGGATTCACGACAGTTCACCTTTCGCAATCGGGTTACGGGTGAAAACGTGCCCGCGTTGCTGATACGGCTGCCGGGTGGAGGAGCGGGGCAGTCCGGCGGATACTGGGCGTTGGCAATGAAGGCGGCCTATGGAACTTGCCAACTGGAGTTTGTGCCGGATCTAGGAAGGCTGAAGGACGACTATGGGTATGGTCGCGCGACGCATGCGATGGTGGGAAATCCGTGTAGCCGCACGGTATATGATCCGTTGAAATACGCGTCGATTCCGGGAGGGGCGCTGGCTCGAGGGGCTATTGTGCAAGGAACGGATTTGCGGCCGCCGCTGGGGATTGAGGTGCGGGTGAAGGGGAAGGATATTTGGGCGGTGAGGATGGAGTGAGTCTCGGCTTGTGTCCTTGACTCACTTTCGTGACATCTGTTGCGCGCAGTACTCGGCCGGTATATTGGTTTGCCAAGAAAAAAGGCGCCTCGAGCATCGAGGCGCCTTTTCCGAAGGTAACTCTTCGCGTTAGAAGAAAAGCTTCAAAGCCAGTTGCAGGTTTCTCGGATTGCTCGAGAAAACGGACGACGGGTTATTGAAGTCCGCGTTGTTGGGAACCAACATGTTACGCTCGGCTCCGGTAAACCCGATGGACGCGACGTCGCTCAAATAACCGCCAACGTATTGAGCGTGGTTAAACAGGTTGAAGGCTTGCACCTGGAACTCAATCCGGTAGCGCTCGGTCAAACTGATGCGCTTGGACACGGTCACGTCCCAGTTGTTGATGGCGTCGAGCTTAAGGGTACTCCGGCCTGTGGTACTAAGCGCACCAGGTCCAGCAACGATGTACTGGGCATTGGGATTGTTAGCCAAATAGGCGACTGTATCGCCTGATGAATTGAGCAGAGGCGCTACTCCGGAACCCACACCGGGAGTGCCGTTGGGATTAAATACGGGCCGATCACCGGCGCTGTCGCCGTTCAAGTTCGAGTCGACGGCGCTTTGTGCCGTAGCCCATTGGCCGGTTTGATAGGTATAGATCGGAGCGATCGTCCAATTACCGATCAAGTTTCTTGCCGCCCAACTGCTGTGCTTGAACGCTTGCACGTCATAAAGTAGCCCAAGCGTAAAGCGGTTCCTGTGGTCCAAGATGGAGTTGGAACGATCGGCAGAAAGGTTCAGCCAGTCTTGAGCGCGCCTTGGCGCCAGCACAGTACTGAAAACGTCCGCCGTTGCGTTGTCAATCGTCTTGCTGAAGGTGTACGAACCGACGAACTGCAAACCATAGCTAAACTTCTTGGTCAGCTGCGTCGCCAATCCGTGATAGGTGGATGAAGACCACGGTTCAAACGCAACCACGTTTGTTCCGGTGAAGTTGCCGGCTTCCCAAGCTGGCACAAAGCTGTCTCCGTTGCCGTATGCACCTGCGCTTATTCCAGCAAGCGTATAGGGCAGCGCATCCAATGTTGCCTGGTCGGGTGCAGTGGTGTAAGTCGGCAGAAACACCGAACTCGTTACCTGCGGTGTGCGATTCAGCCGGATTTGGGAGGGGAGATGAATTCCGCGAGTTCCGACATAGCGGACTTCAACGGTGTAGTCATTCAAGAACTGGTGTTGTACGCCCAACGTCCAATCAATTGACTTCGGACTTTTCTGGTCAACCGGGACATAAGCGGAGGTATGCGCTGCGGCCGTAGGCTGATCAGAGAAGCTGGGTGACTGGCTCGGAAGGCCGCCTCCAGCCAAGAAGCCATTCACATACTGTGGAACGGTCGGATCGAATGACGTGCAGTCAAATGTAAAGCCGCAGTCGTAGGTCACTGTCACTTGCGGCGGACCGGATAGGATGCCGAGGTTGTCGTAGAGAACGTCATACGCAATGCCGGCTCCGCCCCGGATCGAGGTTTTTCCGCTTTTTCCGGGTGAATATGCAAATCCGAAACGGGGAGCCCAATCATTTTTTGCCGCGCGCGGTTCCGTGAAATTCACTAAACCTGGAACGCTCGCTATGGAATTGAGGGCCTGTAGCCGCTGTGTAAACGGGATTGTCGTGTACTCGTAACGCAATCCAAAGTTCAAAGTAAGGTTGTTGCGCACGCGCCAGTTGTCCTGGGCGAAGAAGTAAACCGAAGATTGATCGCCGTAGTAAGGTGACGTACCAGTTGAACGTTCAGCGAAACTAGTGGGCTGATCGTCGGTCAAATACTCGTAAAGCGAGCCGTATTCATAGTCGCCGCGCGACCGCTGGATGAAGAACTGAGGCGAAATTACCTTACGCCCTTCTACTCCGAACTTCATGCTGTGCCGGCCCTTGGTCCAGGACACCGCTTCGACGAGTTGGTAAGTATTTTGAATGGTACCTTGCGGAGCGTTAGGATCAGGTCCGATCTGGAGGAAACCAAGGTCGTCGTAAGTGAGGTTCGGAAAGGCGTCCGGTCCCGACGCGCCAGGCGCCGCCGGAAACGTCAATCCGCCTGCCGTGTACACTGCATAATAGCGGTTAAAACCAAGCCGAAATTCATTCTGCAGGCTGGGAGTAAATGTATGGTATTCGTTGAGAGTGAAAAGGTAGTATTTGGCGGGTAAGGAAGTAAAGAACACTGGTAACGACGCCGCAGTGTCCAGACCCTCAAAATCATTCCAAATGTACCGTGCCCGGAGTTGGTCCTTAGAAGAGATATTCCAATCTCCGCTTGTTACCAAGTTCTTTGTGTTCGAGAAGGATGGCGCGGGAAAAGCCAAACCGGCGGTCTCCACTTCTGTTTGTGTAGCAGAATTATTACCCAAGAAAACGGGAGCGCACCCGACATTCGTGATCGTGCCAACGGGCACGTACTGTTCAAACACGGACAGGTTCGTCTGACTGATCGGACGATCACCTGCCGCCGGCGTGTAGTTCTCAATGGTCTGCAAGCCTGCCTGGGTCGGAGCGCACGAGGCTGCCGCAGTTCCAGTCTGACCGATCGGCTGGTACTCGAAGTTAACGAAGAAAAACAACTTGTTCTTCAGGATCGGGCCGCCGACGTTACCGCCGTAGCGGTTATTGTCGTAGCGAGGTACTTCAGTCAAGCCGTTCTGTACCTTCTGCTGTGTGTCAAGAGCGAAATAGTTGCGGTTTTGGTTATAAACGTAGGCGAGGCCGTGAAAGCTATTCGTCCCGCTCTTCACAACGGTATTGAATTGGCCGCCGGAGGAGTGACCAAATTCTGCGGCAAAATTATTCTGCAGCAGCGAGAATTCAGCGACGGCGTCATTGGGGATGTTCACAAGGGGGCCGGTCACACTCTTATCGTTATTGTCGACGCCTTCCACCGTAAAGTTATTGTTGCGCGGACGTTGACCTCCAACCGAAGGACCCGCACCGGCGCCCACACCACCACTCGAGGCAACGCCGGAACTCAAGAGAGAAAGATTCAAAACGCCGCTTCCGCTCGTAGCGGTTGGGAGTACAGCCGCCGCCTCTTGTTCAAACGTCGTCGAGAGTTGGGCGGTTGTGGTGTCCAATGCTGCTGCGGTGCCGGAAACTTCGATTTGAGTAGCCGCTCCCTTGACCTCGAGAGTGATCGACAGCGTCGAAGTCTTATTCAGTTCGATTTGGAACCCGTTCATAGACGTTGAGGCAAAATTTGGAGCCGAAGCCGTCACGTTATAGCTTCCGACCGGCAGATTGTTAAAGCGATACTCCCCGCTATCTCCAGCCTCTGTGACACGTTTCACGCCAGTCTGGGCATTCACTGCCTCAACTGAAGCGTGGGGAACCACCGCCCCGCTCTTGTCGAAGATCGTACCCACTAGGTCCCCACTGATAACTTGGGCCTCAGTCGAGAGCCCAAGGCATAGCAAACCGAGCACTAACACAAATGCAACGCGCAGAAACGAACCAACGGACTTCTGGTCCACGTATCCCTCCTAGATTGTAGGAAACCCACCAGACAGACTACGGAATCCTGGAATCAGCAACCGAACCGATCCAGTGGTTGCGGGGAGTGCAAGAAGCTAGCCAAAGACAAACGTCGAAATTAAGATGTAGTTAAGCAATGATTTATCTAAGAATTATGGCGATGTCACATGTGACAGACTGTGACGTCAAAACCCACGAATGATACAGTTAGATGAAAACGCTACAAAAATACGTATTGCCTGGCACTTGTCTCCGGACAGCTCTGTGCGAGTCTGTGCCTGCACAGCGAAGCTGCGGATAGCGACTAAATTCTATCAAAAATCATATTAAGCTTTAGAAAACCACAGCTATACGCCGTATTGTCTTCATATCTATAAGAAATAAAATGGCTTATTGCATGCCGTCGATTGGTCTGTCGTGTGCATTGTCCACAACTATCCAGTATTACCAGGTTGTTCATTTTCAAAAACCAGGCGATACCAGGTATTCCCGAAAAATTCAGGTCTCACAGGTCTAAAGGGAGGGCATTTGCCTAAAATGCGAAAAGCAATCGCACGGTCATTGGTGTGCGCTGTAGCGTTATTATTGAGCGCTGGCTTTGCATTCGGTCAGAGGTTGACCGGATCGTTGTCGGTGCAGGTTTTGGACCCGTCGGGCAAGGCGGTCTCCGACGTTAAAGCGACCGTTGTTAGTAAGGATCGGGGCAACCGCACGGATTTGGCAGGCACTTCGGAAGGAATGGTGGTTGTACCTGACCTGGCACCAGGCGAGTACCAGCTGACGCTGGAACACGATGGATTCCGGACGATCAACGCGGATTTTTCGATTCGCATCGGCTCGACCACGTCGCTTGAGTTCAAAATGGAACTGGGTTCAGTGGCGTCGTCTGTGGTCGTCGAAGTCAACAATGTTACGGTGGACATTGATAAGTCCACGGTGCAAGGAGTCATTCAAGCCCAGCAAATTGATGCGCTGCCGTTAAATGGTCGTAACTTCCTGGATTTGGCCCAGCAGGCGCCCGGTGTGCAGGTAGTTGACGGCGGAACGTTCGACCCGACTAAGAACCAGTTTACGGGCGTCTCGGTGGGCGGCCGGTCCGGCCGCAGCACGCGTATTCAGGTGGACGGCGTGGACATCACGGATGAGACCGTGGGCACGACGGTGATGAATCTTACCAACGAATCCATCGAAGAATTCGGCATTTCGCAGTCTTCGCTGGACGTTAGCACCGACCTGACTTCGACCGGAGCAGTCAATATTATTTCTAAGAGCGGCAGCAACACTCTTCACGGCTCGGGATTTGGGTATTGGCGGCGCTCGGATTTCGCAGCTAATAATGGACCACTGGACGAACTGAATCCGGAGAAGCCTCCCTTCTCGCGTGACAATTACGGCGGACGGCTAGGCGGACCGGCTATCAAGGACAAACTGTTCTGGTTTCTTGCCTACGAGAGGCAGAAGCAGCAGGGAGCGATCACAACATCTTTGCCCGGAGATGTGTTTTCCGGGTTTTCGGGATCGTTCCTCGCCCCCGAGGACGAGCATATGGGCAACGCGCGGCTGGACTATAACCTGACCCATAGCCAGCATCTATTTTACAAATACACGCACGACGACAACTTCGGCGTGACGGGATTTGGGGGAGTCGGCTTTTCCGCGTTTGCAAACAAAAACAGCGCGAACGCGCACGTAATCGGCTGGGACTACACCAAGGGCAGCTGGACGAACGCGATTCGGGGCAGCTATGTGAAGTTCGTCAACGGAATCGTGGATGCCAACTCGGCTGCGGGCACGCCGCAGCCACCCGAACCGGCACAAATCAATATCACTGGTCTCGGCGGCTTCGTTTACGGTCCGAACCCGCTGGCACCGCAGGCTACTTATCAGCAGAACCGACAGATTAAGTATGACGCGAGCTGGACGCACGGCAAGCACACCGTGCAATTCGGCGTCGCTTATAACCGAATCGATGAGGCCGGTTTTGCTTCGTTCTTTGGATTGGGACCACGAGTCGTTGGCACTTTCGTCGGCGGAGTCGCTGCCGTGCCGTTTAATGGAAACGGTGCCGACGATCCTTTGAACTTTAAATTCAGCCGGGCCGTGATCGGGAATGGACTTGGGTACGGCAGTGAAAAGCCGGCCCTTGGCCTGCCGTTCGGTGGCTTTAAAAACAACCGGTTTGGCGTCTACGTCCACGATACATGGCGCGCGACGCGAACTTTGACGTTTAACGGCGGACTCCGCTACGACTTGGATACCGGCTTGAGTAACCACGACCTAGCGCGAGCACCGGAAATTGCCCTGTTCGACCCGCAGCTCGCACGGACGCCTCGAAATGACAATCTGCGGCTTGCGCCGCAAGTTGGATTCGCGTGGAACGTGAAGGGCGATGGGAAGACAGTGATCCGCGGCGGTGGCGGTATCTACTATGAAACAAACATTTTCAATAACATACTCTTCGACCGCACGGTCAACCTGCCGCCGGGCCTCGGCAATGCCTTTCCGACGGTAGGTGTAGGTGGCGGAGGGAGCGCGTTCCTGATCAGTCCGATTGACGGCTCAAGCATTTGGGACCCGACGACCGATTGTCCCGGAGCTCAGCCGGGCACGGCTACGCCTGACAGCTGTATCGGGGCGTCCATTGGCGCGGCGATTCCCTTCGCTGTACAGGCAGAAAACACGTATATTGCGCAAAGCGCGCAGCTTGCGGCCAGCTGGCCACCTGCTGGGGCGCCGCCACAGTTCAGCATCGACAAAGGCGTCGTTTCCGGCGCTATTCTTGATCCGAACTACAAATCTCCATACGCCGCACAAATTAACATTGGAGTCCAGCGGCAGATCAAGTCTGGACTTGTGTTGACGGTGGATTATCTAATGAACCGCGGCGTCCACTTCAACATGCAGGTAGATCGTAACCGGATTGGTGCCGCCAATACCCTGAACGCAGGACTCGCTCAGAATGCGATTTCCGCAACTCTGAATGACTTCGGCTGCACTACGATCGACTGCGTCATTGGGGCGGGCGGAACAATCGACGATTTTGCATTCAACGGACTGGAAGGGGACTGCGCGGCGTTAGACGGCTGCGCATTCGGCGGAAACAATCCGAACTTCCGGCAGATGAACGTGCTTGAACCGGTTGCCGTGTCTCGCTATCAGGCACTGCAGGTTCAACTCACGGGGCGGCTCGGAACATGGGGCGCCTTCCGCAACGTCACAACTAACGTTGGGTATGCACTCTCGCGATTCAATACATCTGCTGCTGATCAGGACTTCCTCTCCCTGCCAGCGAACAACGACGTACCAACGCAATTCTATGGTCCGGGAGGCGAAGACCGGCTGCATCAGCTCGGCGCGTCGCTGATCATGGACTTGCCGGCACATTTCCGGCTAGCGACATCGACCTACTTCCGCACGAACCAAGCTTCGAGCGTATTTCTCGCGGCTAATGGACTATCATCCGACATCTTCACGTCAGACCTGAATGGCGATGGAACCGTAGGCGACCCACTACCGGGCACCAACCGCGGGTCCTTCGGTCGTGACTTCGGCCCTTCCGGCTTGAACAAGGCGATCGCAAAATACGATGCCACCTTTGCGGGACAGTTGACGCCAGCCGGCCAGGCACTGGTCAATGCTGGCCTCTTTTCACCTGACCAGCTAACGCAACTTGGCGCTGTCGCCCAATTTGTTGATCAAGTGCCTTCAGACCAGAAGAACAACCCGCTCTTCTACACGACGGACGTTCGGCTCAGCTGGATATGGAAGGTTCGCGAGCGGCTGTCGATTGAACCGGAAGTAGATTGTTTTAACGTATTCAATAGGATGAACGCAGAAGGCCCATTGGACGGCACATTGTCTGGAGCACCGGGAACGATCAGCCACACCCCGAACTATTTCACGCGCGTGGGCGCTGGCTCTGGTTCGTTCTCGAGCGGACAGCCTCGCGCATTCCAGTTCGGAATTCGTGTGTCGTTCTAACGCGAACCAATTCAACTTCAGCAAGGGAGGCCGATGTCGGCCTCCCTTTTTTATTGTCTGCAGACTGACAACGCCGGCACAGCACTTTGTTCTTGCGTTGCATTTATCTACCACTTTTCGCAGAATGCCAGACAAGACATGCTGACCGCCCTGGTGGAGTTGGTTATCTGGAGGGCAAAATGAAAAGAAATTCGTTTGCCGAGATTTTTGGCCTTCGTGTCTCCAAGATCGCGATGGTGATATTGCTCTTGCTGACTGGTTTGCAGGCGTCGTGCGCGAAGATGGGGAAGCCGGACGATGCGGCTATTACTACCGACATCAAGGCGAAGATGTTTTCGGAGCCGGCTTTGAAGGCTGCGAACGTGGATGTGTCGAGCCGGGGTGGTGAGGTTACGCTGACTGGCCAAGTGCCGGACGATTCGGCGCGGCTGGCGGCTTACAAGATTGCCAGCGAGGCCAAGGGCGTTACTAAGGTCAATGATCAGATGACCGTGCTGGCTGCGCAGGCTGCGTCCGCCACGCCAGCGGATTCTGCGACTGCCGCTGCGGATGCAAAGCCGGCGGAACCAGCACCGGCTGCGAAAACCGCAACACGCAAGACTGTCAAAGCCAAGCCCACTACTGCTGCTGAAACTGGCGGCGGGGCGACTGGTGCGGGGGCTGTTACGTCTACGGATTCGGCGTCTGCGCCTTCAGCGCAACCCGCAATGGCGACAACACCGGCAACGCCGCCGCCTCCGCAACCACGGACCGTGACGGTTCCTTCCGGAGCGATCATTACGGTGCGGACGATTGATTCGATCGATTCGTCGGTGAACACGACCGGGCAGGTGTTTAAGGCTTCGCTGGACGCTCCAATCGTCGTGGATGATCACGTTATCGTCCCCAAGGGTGCGGACGCTTACATGAAACTGGAGAATGCCAAGTCCGCGGGAAAATTTGCTGGCAAGAGCGAGCTAGCGTTGGGGCTGCAAAGCGTGGTGTTTCAGGGGAAGACGTACACCGTGGCTACTTCCGATGTGAAGCAATCAGGGGCTTCGCGCGGGAAAGACAGCGCGGTAAAGATCGGCGGAGGCGCTGCGCTCGGCGCACTCATCGGCGGAATTGCCGGCGGCGGCAAAGGCGCAGCCATTGGCGCGGCCGTTGGCGGTGGCGCGGGAACCGGAGTGCAGGTCTTCACGAAGGGTAAGCAGGTGAAGATACCTTCAGAGACTCGGCTGGATTTCACGCTGGAGCAGCCGTTTGACATTACCTATATTCCTGGCAGAAGATCACAGCGCTCATCCGGACAGCAAGACCCGGATCAGCCGGCCAGCGTGCCGAACGCGTCTTCGGATCAACCACCTTCGTCCAACTGAATTCATGAACATAGACCAGCCCGGGAAATACTCACGACGCAAATTCGTTCAGTCTGCCGGAGCCGTTGCGGCGTTGGTGCCCTCCGCGGCGCTCGCGCAGGGAAAAGCTGAAACTGCGGAGGCCAGTTCCCTGCCGCCGGCGTTCGATCAGCTCAAACCGCTGGGCTCGCGCGTTAAGCCGATTGCGCCGGAGGAATATCAGGCACGCGTCGCGCACGCGCAGCAGGTGCTAGCCCGGCAAGACCCCAAACTCGACGCGCTGTTCGTTTCCACCGGAACATCGCTCTATTACTTCACCGGCGTTCACTGGTGGGCGAGCGAGCGATTGCTCGGCTTGCTCATTCCACAGAACGGTGAGCCGATCGTTGTTTGCGCGGCGTTTGAGGAGGCCCGCTTTCGCGAGCAACTGCGCTTCCCTGCCGAAGTACATGTATGGCAAGAAGACGAGAGCCCGACGAAGATTGCGGCGGCTGCATTGGCGAGCCGAGGCCTCCGCACTGGCCGTGTTGGCGTGGAAGAAGCGACGATGTTCACCTTCTACGACCACTTGCGGCAGGCGGCGCCGGGATTTGAGTACGTTTCGGGCGACCCGGCGACGATTGCGTGCCGCGGCGTCAAATCTGAACACGAGCTGGAATTAATGCGGCTGGCTTGCGAAGCGACGTGCGATGTCTATCGCGCGGTGTTTGCGTCGTTACGCGAGGGCATTACGCAAAGCGAAATCAACAAACTCGTGGAAGGCGGCTTCAGCAAGATGGGTTTGCGGGGAGACGCGTTGGTGCTGACGGGGGCTTCTGCGGCGCTACCACATGGCACGGTCAAACCACAAAGCCTGCGGGAAGGCGATGTCATTTTGATTGATGGTGGTTGCAAAGTAGAGGGCTATTCGTCGGACGTAACGCGAACCGGCGTGCTCGGTAAACCTTCAGAGAAAGTTCGGCGGACGTATGAAGTAGTGCGGAAGGCGCAGGATGCGGCGTTGGATGCGGCTCGCAAAGGCAAATTTTCCGGAACGGTGGATGACGCAGCCCGAGGCGTAATCACTGCAGCTGGTTACGGGCCGAACTACAAATTTTTCACACATCGCCTGGGACACGGGATCGGGCTGGACGGGCACGAGCATCCTTATTTGGTTCGTGGCAGCAAGACGGCTTTGGCGCCCGGCATGACCTTTTCAAACGAGCCGGGAGTCTACATTCCCGGTGAATTCGGTTTGCGGTGCGAAGATTTGATGGTGATTGCGGAAGACGGCCCAGCCAAATTGCTTACTCCTGGATTCCAGGTTTCATTAGAGAAGCCGCTCGGCTGAGGCGTAGCAAATCTCGCGTCTCAGCACTTTCCAGCAAGACTCTCACAAAATTCGACGATGCGGGATTCGGCCCAGAAACGTTCGCTACCGGATTCATTCGAAATAAAGGCGCAATGGCCGCCATGTCGCGGGGCGCTGAAGGCGACGAAAGGGTTTTGCTCAACACCGCTGGCACAAATCGCTTGAAATGGGACGAAAGGATCGTCCTGGGCAGTGATCAATAGGCATGGCACACGGATCTTGTCCACAACCCGCTTGGCACCTGCAGCTTCGTAGTATTCCTGAGCGTCGCGATAGCCGAAATGAGGCGCGGTAATCGCATCGTCAAACTCGCGGACGGTGCGAATGGGACTGAAGCCGTTGGTGGAATATCTCTGCGGGAAGAGTTTTGCTTTTTTCGCGTAGCGAGCCATCAGTCCCGCAACGAAATGGCGCTGGTAGAAAAAATTGTCCGCGCGCTCCAGTGCGTCGGCACAAGCGGCGAGGTTCAGGGCCGGGCAGACGGCTGCAATTCCACGCAAGGCGGATGGAGCGGAGTCGCCTAATTCGCCCGCCATCTTGGTTATGAGATTTCCGCCCATGGAATAGCCAGCGAAGAAGATGCTCGCGAAGCCATCACTGGAAAGTTCGTCGAGGACAGCGCGATAGTCTGAACTCATTCCGGAGTTATAAAGCGTTGGCGTCAGGAGCTCGGTGCCGCCGCAGTTCCGCTGATTGAGGCGGATTATGTGAAATCCACGGTTCCAGGCTTTTTCCGCGATACCGCGCATGTAGTTGGATTCACTTGAGCCTTCTAGGCCATGCACCAGGGCGAGCAGGGGAACGGATCTATTCCTTCCCTGCTGCCAGTGGCAATGACCGAGGATCTTGGACTCCGGATCGACCTGGAAGAGACGGTCTTCGGGTGAAGGCAAGTTGAAACCGCGCCGCCAGAATGCCGAAGCTACGGTCATGAAATGGCCATTCTTAAGAAAAGGATGCGGATTGAAATCCGGGATAACGGGCGGCATTTCAACAATGTACGGGACACAAGGCAAACCGGCAACCATGGGCCAGAAATTTTGCGCGTAGACGGTTAGCCGGCTGGCGTATGGTTAACACCGTGCAGTGCAAAAGCGTCTTAACCGCTGGGAATCGCGTGCGCGGATCGCGAATGAAGACATGGCTGCTCTGGGGCGAATGGTCGACCGGGCGGGCTTGATTGGCGGGCTTCCTCGGGAGGGAGCGGAAGCTCCGGATGAAGCATTGGTGCGTGCGGCGCAGTGCGGTGACCGCGGTGCTTTTGGTGCGCTCTATCAGCGGTATTCGAGAATGGTGCATGGGATTTTGCTGGCGCGCGTCCCCCGCCTGGTAGCGGAGGATCTGCTGCAAGACGTCTTTTTGCAAGCCTTGTCGCGGCTCAGTTCGCTTCGTGATGCGGGGAAATTTGGAGGCTGGCTGGCGGCGATTGCGCGGAATCGCGCCAACGACTACCACAGGCAGGCGAAACCTGCCGAAGAGTGGAACGAGAACGCGACCGAAACCGACGGCGGGCGAGCTGGCCGTGACAATGTCACGGATGGATTGTTCCTACTGGAAGCGGTTCGATCTTTGCCGGAGGCTTACCGAGAGACGCTGATTCTTCGCTTTGTGGAAGGCATGACCGGCCCCGAGATTGCCGAGAGAACAGGACTGAAGCACGGATCGGTGCGAGTGAATTTGTACCGAGGAATGCAGATGCTACGAGAAAAATTGCAAAGAGGTAGTTTTCTAGCGGAGCGTAAGTGAAGCGACGCTTGGATTTTTGAGGCGATGAAATGAAGAACGACTACTTATGGGATGGATCGGGCGTACCCGATGCCGAACTGCAAAAGCTGGAAAAAACCCTGGGCCAGTTTCGCTGCAATGCCGAAGCACCGACGCTACCGGCGGTTGATAGACAGCTCGACGTAGTTCGTTCACGCGGATTTTTTAGCGCATGGAGGATGCCGCGTTTTCTGGCGGTATCCTTCTTGGCAGCAGGAGTTGTCGCGGGAGCTGCTGGATTGTTTCTGCGGGCTCCTTCAGCGCCAATGGTGCCCGGTTGGGATGTCGCGCAGATCGAGGGCGCACCTGTCGTGGGCTCAGCTGCAGTGAGAGGCGAGAATGCCAAGGCGTCGCTAAAGGTGGGCGAGGCGCTGGTTACTGACGGCAATTCGCGCGCCTCGGTTCAAGTTGCCGAGATCGGAGAGCTGTTCGTCGACCCTGGTTCGCGAGTGCGCTTGTTGGAGACGGGTTCCAACCGCAAGCGGATCGCGGTGGAAGTTGGCACGATTCACGCGGCGATCTGGGCGCCGCCTGGTGAGTTTGTGGTGGATACGCCCTCGGCTACGGCGGTGGATTTGGGTTGCGCGTATTCGTTGACGGTTGCGGAGGATGGCTCGGGAACATTACGCACGAGATTGGGTTGGGTGGGCTTTCACCAGAACGGGCACGATTCTTTTATACCGGCAGGGGCAATGTGTTTGACGAAACCGGTGCAAGGGCCGGGCACACCATATTTTGAGGACTCCACTGAGAAGTTTCGCGACGCCATTCATGCGTTGGATTTTGAGGACGTAGACGGATCTGAGCGGGAGAAGGCATTGCGCGCTGTGCTGTCGCAGGCGAGGCGACGGGATGTCTTTACGCTTTGGCATTTGCTGCCAAGAGTCAACGAAGCGGAGCGGCCGATGGTTTATGACCGGATGGTGGCTCTCGTCCGCGCGCCTGTAGGGACGACGCGCGAGGGAACGCTGCGCCTCGATGCAGCAATGCTGGACCGCTGGTGGAATTCATTTGATCTGGGCGATATCGGTATTTGGCGGTTTTGGGAGCAGAACGAAGCGCCGCGTGTCAAGAAAGCAGCCGGTTAACACATCTTGCCTTGCACTCGTCTCTCTAATCGTCGGTGCCCACCCCGATAGACGGAGGCGAGTATGAAGAAGAAATCGTTCAGCATCTTTCGAAGCGTTTGTACGGCGTTGGTCGCGGTGTGTATCACGGCTAGCCCCGCGTGGGCCGGTCCGCCACTGATCTGCCATGCGTTTGATATTGGGAACGCAAAATCGTTGCCGTGGATTAGCCACAACTGGAATCTTACAGGCACCGAAAGCTACGACACGAGCGCTCTAGCCAAGGACACGATCACGATCCTCGACTCGAACCGGGTAGCCCTTGTGCACATGGAGACGTTGCGGAGGGCAACCCTCTATGCGAGGAAGGATCCCGAAGCCGCGAAGCAGTTGTTGCTGATGCTGACGGCGCGTGCCGAGGCTTCGCAGCATTCTACGAAGCCCGATGCTTTGGCGATCTTTGATGCCGGGTATTTGGCGGAAACCTACAAGCAGTGGCTGGGCGATGGAGCCAAGAATCCCGCAAATGGGACGGACGGGTACGCACTGGTCAAGAAGGCGCTGAGCCTGAACGCCACCGATGCACAAATGGAGCTTGCGGCGGCTTTGATCGCCCTGAGTTTCCCGGGAGCGGAGCAGCAAGAACACGCGAAGAAGGCAATTGCCGGCGCAAAGACCGACGAACTGCTAGCCAGGAATCTGAACTCCCATTTCCTTGGACAAAGCCAGACGATGGCGGCAATGATTCTGCAAGACTCAGGATCAAAGGTAGCGAAGCAATGAAGCGGCCTCACGTTTTTGGGAGACTAGCAGCCGCTTGCATTTTGTGCGTTCTGCTGACTGGCATTGCCCCAGCGCAGCAGACGAACATCGTCGCCCACGAGTGGGGCACGTTCACTTCGATTGCTGGAAATGCGGGAACGGCCGTGCAATGGTACCCGTGGGCAGTGCCAACGGATTTACCGGAATTTGTGGAACATTTTCAATCCGCCAACTTCAAGCCCAACCTGAGCGGGACGATTCGCATGGAAACGCCGGTGCTCTATTTCTACTCGAACGAAGAGACAACGGTTTCAGTACACGTGACATTTTCCAAGGGGCTGATCACGGAATGGTATCCGCACGCGACCAGCTATGCGCCAAGTGACCGAAACTTTCTGAATGCGTCAACTACGAAAGGAAAAGGCGAAAAACAAAGTAACGGAAGCGTGACGTGGAAAGGAGTCCTGCTTCGTCCATCTGGCGAAGGTGTGCTACCGCACGAGCCAAGAGACAGCAGGTATTACGCTGCGCGTTTGACGAACTCCACTCCTTTGTTGGTGCATGCGGCGAAAGGAACTCAGATTGAAAAATTCATTTTCTATCGCGGAGTTTCTTCGGAAGAGAGTCCGATAAACGCGAAGGTCGTCGCGAACGGAAACGTTGAAGTGGCAAATCTGACTGATGAACCTGTGGCGAGGCTATTTTGGTTCGAGCGGCGAGGCAATGCGACTGGAATTCGCACTACGGGAGGGGTTGAAGAAAAAGCGGTACTCCAAACTCCTGAGCTCGGCGGAACCGTAGAAATGGCGGAAAGCGAATTGCTCTCGGCATTGATGGAGCAAGGACTCTATCCCGACGAGGCGCGAGCCATGCTCGATACGTGGAGGGATTCGTGGTTCGAGGAGGGTTCGAGGCTTCTCTACATCGTGCCGGGGTCCTTCGTGAATCGAGTGCTGCCTTTGTCCATTGCTCCCGTACCCGTTCAGACGACGCGCGTGTTTGTAGGGAGGTTGGAGCTGGTTACAGCGAAAACCGAGTCGGACATCGAGACAGCCCTAACTTCGGGTGATGAAAAGAGGCTGGCCAAGTACAACCGCTTTCTGCAGCCAATGCTGGAGATCCTCCTTCAACGGGAAACGGACCCTTTGAAAACGCAGATGATACAGCGGCGATTGGAGCAGCCGTACGCACTGATCTCACCGCAAGAAGTGGCGGCAAGCACATCACGGAATTGAACGCGACTTGGTTGCGTGCAATCGCGCAAACCGGGAGGCGGACTCCTCAAACCTAGGGCCAAACCAGTGTAGTGGCTGGCGAAAACTTGACCGTGCCGTGATTCAGCCCCTAAAATAGAAGTTTCACGGTGATTCATTTTTTCGATTTGATGAATTCTTCTTGCGGCCCAGCGGCCACCCGCTGGGCTGCGCTGTTTTAGGGCGCGAATTTATCCGAAAGGCTGACGATGGAAAGTCCGATCCTGGAAGGGCTGACTTTTGACGACGTGTTGCTGGTACCCGGGAAAAGCTCGGTTCTGCCGGCAGAAGTCAACACGCAAACCAATTTCACGCGCAAGCTGAAGGTCAACGTACCGCTGGTTTCGGCGGCGATGGATACAGTCACGGAGTCGCGGCTGGCGATTGCGATAGCGCGCCAAGGCGGCATTGGACTGATTCACCGGAACATGCCGATTGATCGGCAGGCGGAAGAGGTTGACCGCGTGAAACGGTCAGAGAGCGGAATGATCGTCGATCCAGTGACGATTTCACCGGATATCACTCTGCGGCAAGCATTGGAGATCATGACCAAGTACCGGATCTCAGGGCTGCCGGTCACGCGCGGCACGCGGCTGACGGGAATTTTGACAAACCGGGATTTACGTTTCGAGAAGGATCATGCGCAACTGGTAAGCGCAGTCATGACCAAAGCGAATCTGGTGACCGTCCCGGTAGGTACGACACTGGA
>Ga0268266_10001242_pt1 | contig 31177 bp, 20 predicted proteins | sample KBSS13metaG_FD_190356 | JGI IMG/M metagenome (GOLD analysis project Ga0268266, IMG submission 190356) | Switchgrass rhizosphere microbial communities from Kellogg Biological Station, Michigan, USA - KBS S1-3 metaG (SPAdes) (version 2) | ecosystem: Host-associated > Plants > Roots > Rhizosphere... | reverse complement strand
TAGTCCCACTGCCCCGCCGGATAGTCGGCTTCGGGATAAACCGCGCGGTCGACCAGCGGCACCACGTTTTCAAGCGTGAAGCCCGCCGCGAGATACGGCACGCACAGACTGACGACGCCGACCACCTTCTCGGGATGGTGCGCCGCCAGGTTCCAGACAACCGGGGATCCCCAGTCGTGGCCGATCCACACGGCGCGCTCGCGGCCGAGCGACGCCAGCAGCTCCAGCATGTCGCCGACGATCGCCTCCTGCGCGAAGTCCTCGTGGCGGCGATAGGTGCTCGATCGGCCGTAGCCGCGCATGTCCGGCGCGATGCAGCGAAACCCGAGCGCCGCGAAGACCGGCAGCTGGTGCCGCCAGGAGATGGAGAGCTCCGGCCAGCCGTGCACGAAGATCAGCAGCGGCGCATCGTCTGCGCCGCTGGCCAGATAGCCCGTGGTATGGCGGGCGGACGTCGCGGTGTGTTCAGTCGTCGAAAACGTTGGTGCCAAGCACTAGCGCTCGGGGTGAAGCAGGGCCTGATATGTCAGCGTCCTCGCCATCGACCCCAGCGGATCGCCTCCGGTGTCGCCCATGCGCTGGATCATGCCGACGAAGATCAGATCGTTGGTCGGATCGACCCAGAACCAGGTGCCTGCCGCGCCGCCCCAGCTCATCGATCCCTTCCCTTCGAGTGTTCCAGCCGCGCGCGGATCGTTCACCACCATGAAGTCCAGCCCGAAGCCGACCGCCTCGTTGAAGCGCATCGCGCCGATGCCGTTGGACGACACGAGCACGCTCTTCGGGATCATGTTGGTGCCCATCATCTCGACCGATGCCGGTGACAGCAGCCGCGCGCCATCGAGCTCGCCCTTGTTCGCGATCATCTGCGCGAACCGCGCGTAGTCGCCGATCGTGCCCACCAGCCCTCCGCCACCGGATTCCATCGACGGCGGCTCCAGATAGGTCGGCATCGACGAGCCAAACAAATCCTTCACTTCTTCGATCTTGCCCGTCTTCGGGTTCCCGGCATACACCGCCGAGAGGCGGCTCGCCTTGTCCTTCGGCACGTAGAACGCCGTGTCGGTCATCTTCAGCGGCTTGAAGATCCGCTGCTGGAGGAACTCACCGAACGTCTGACCCGACAGCTTTTCGACGATGTAGCCCTGGATGTCGACGGCGGAGGAGTACGACCACTTGGTTCCCGGCTGAAACATCAACGGAATCTCCGCGGTGCGCTTGATCATGTCCGCCAGGCCGTTGGCCGCGAGGACGCCCTTCTCGCGATACATCTTGTCGACCGGGTGCTGATCGGCGAGACCGTAGCCGAAGCCCGCGGTATGGCTCATCAGCTCACGCATGGTCGGCGGGCGCTGCATGTCCTGGATGGACCGGCGCCCATCGGCATCCGCCGCGCTCATGACCTTCAGCGTCTTGAACTCGGGCACGAACTTCGTGATCGGATCGTCGAGCTGCCACCTGCCGTCCTCGAACAGCATCATCATGGCGACGCCGGTGATCGGCTTCGACATGGAGTAGAGGCGGAAGATCGTGTCCTTTGTGATCGGCGCTCCCGTCGCCAGGCTCTTGACGCCGTACAGCTTCTCGGACACGACCTGGCCGTGGCGCGCCAGGAGCGTCGACATGCCGGCGACGCGACCGTCGGCAACGGCCTTGGCCATGTAGGCGTCGAGTTTCGCGAGCCGCTGTGAATCGAAGCCCAGGGATTCCGGGCTCGACGCCGGATTGAGTGCCCCGGCGGCCGGAGTCGCAGCGCGGGAGGCCGCGGCGGATACGGGCGGACGGGACGACTGCGCGCTGACGTACCACGCGGACGTAAACACCACGACGACCGAGACCAAGGCGGCGGCGGCACGTGTGCGGCGAATCATCGGACCTCCTGCAGGTTGAACGGGACGCGCCAGTCTACCGCGGCTGGACAGTGCTGGGAACACGATTAGAATCGACGAAATCGAGCGAGGCTCAACCATGTTTCCACCCAGTCGATCGCCGCTGCCGCTGACGTGCTTCCTCATTCCCGCACTCGTGCTTGCCTGCGGCGCGTGGCTCCTCGGGTCGCCGCAGTCGAATCGGCAAGCGGCGCACGCGACGCGGACCGTGAGCCGCGCCCCGGACGGACATCCGAACCTGGAAGGCATGTGGACCGACTACGATCCCACGCCATTCGAACGCCTGGGCGCCGGCGAAGAGTTTCCGCGCGATCTGGCCGTGAGCACCGCGGACTGGCTGGTGCAGGACAGCCCGAAGAGCCCGCGACGGCCATCAATGGTCGTGGATCCGCCGAGCGGACGAGTACCGCTGAAGCGAGAGGCGATCGACGCTCAAAAGGCGCTGTTCGGCCAACCCTCGAACACGCTCGAACGCTACGGCCCATGGGAACGATGCATCACACGGGGCGTGCCATCGTCGATGATGCCCAGCGCGTACAACAACGGTCATCAGATCGTGCAGACGTCCAGCTACGTCGTGTTCCACTCCGAGATGATTCACGAAGCGCGCGTGATTCCGCTGGATGGCCGGCCACATCCTGGTCCTGACGTTCGATCGTGGAACGGCGACTCGGTCGGTCACTGGGAGGGCGACACGCTGGTCGTCGATACGACCAACTTCAACGGAAAAGGATGGATTGCCACGCATGCGGCTGCAGGATGGATTCGAGGCATCGCTCAGAGTCCGGCCTGCCACGTGATCGAACGCCTCACTCGAGTAGACGCCAACACGATCCAGTACGAAGCCACGATCGAGGATCCCAACGTGTTCAGCCGGCCATGGACGGTGGCGTTCCCGCTGAACAGAGACGATAAGTATCAAATCTACGAATACGCGTGCCACGAAGGCAATCACGCACTGGAAAACATGCTGCGCCTGGGCGACAGGCCGAATCAGCGATAGTTCTCGCGCCTTACCTCTGGTGGTTCGCGGGAATCTTGAGGAGCACGTACGTCACGTGCGTCCCCTGCCGCCACGATTCCAGCGATCATCTTCATCGCGAACCTCTCACACAGACTACTTGTTGGGATTGATCAAAAACTTCTCGCCGGTCGCGCGTCTGTTGTAGACGGCGATCGTGTCGAGTTGGAGCGCATCGCGCAGCGAAATTTCCCGGGCATAGTGACTGACAAATGTCGTTTTCAACTCGGCCGCGACCCGTTCCTTCAGTTTCCGCGTCTGCTCGGGCCCGATCTTGTTGAGAAACGGAAACACCAGCCAACCACCGATGCCATACGCCATGCCAAACGTGCGGCGGAATTCCGTCGGTCCCGGATCGAGACCGCCGTAGATGTAAACCTGTTTGTGGGTGTTCGATCCGTATCTGCTGTAGGTCGAGGGCTGGCGATTGATGGCGGCTTCCATGCAGGAGAGTATTCGTCCCGCGAGCGTGCCTCCACCAACGGCGTCGAAGGCGAGAGTCGCACCGGTACCTATCAGCGCTTGTGTCAGGTCGTCGTTGAAGCTCGGCGCCGAGGAATTGCAGACGTGCTGGGCGTCCTGCGAACGAAGCGTTTCCGCCTGTGTGGCACTTCGGACGATGTTGACCAGACCGATCGTGTCCTTGAGACACACCCTGTTGAGCATCTGGCCGAGGTTTGACGCCGCCGCCGTGTGCACCAACGCCGTATGGCCTTCACGGCGCATGGTTTCAACCATGCCGAGCGCCGTGAGCGGATTGATGAAACACGATGCACCGTCCGCCGCCGTCGCGCCTTCCGGCAGCACCAGGCAGTCTGCCGCAGCGACGGTGCGATATTGCGCGTACATCGCGCCGCCGACGATTGCGACGAGCTTGCCGAGGAGCGCCTGCGCGGCCTCCGAGTTCCCAGCGGCGACAACCTCGCCGGCACCTTCGTTCCCGACCGGCAGCGGCTGGTCCAGCCGGCCTGTCATCGCGGCCATGGCGGCCTGGGGTACGCCAGCCATGAGGATTGGGCGTTCCAACGTACCTGTTTGACGCGCAGTGGACATGTCTGCGGGGCCGAACAGGAGGCCGATGTCCGACGGGTTGATCGGTGAAGCTTCGATACGGACAACCACCTCGTTCGGCGCGGGCGACGGCACTTCGACTGTGGCCAGCGAGACCTCGAGCTCGCCACTCTTTTTGATCAGGGAATGGAGTTGCAGCCCGGAGAGCGGAAAAGATACCGCCACGTCACATCCTCTTTTCCAGCGACGCTATTTCAAGGTTAGTGTGCCACTCGGATCCGGCCTGAAGACCAGGTACGACATGTTGCTCTCGATATTCGCCCACAAGTGCGGCGTTCGTCCCGGCGTGATGATCACGTCGCCCGGAACCACGTGCCGGCTCGTCCCGCCGTCAATCCTGGTGCCGGTGAAGTTACCGCCGGGCCGTGCCGGCGGACGAGCGTCCGGAATCGTGCCGCCGGTGATCAACGTTGCGGATCCCTCCAGGATGTACAGGATCTCGGTCATGTTCGTGTCGTGGTAAATCGCGTCCTGCGGCGAATCCTTGGGGCGGACCACGGCGAACACGCCCACCCGGTATCCGCCGACGTCGATCGCGCGAATCGGGCTGTCCGATATCCGCTCGCGGGGCAGCTTCGCGATGAACTCCTGAATCTGTTCCTTCGTGACGTGCGTCGCCGGTGCTGTCTTCGGGGCCTCCTGGGCGTGCGAAGAGACCACCGCGCACAACCACACTCCGGTCATAGCCACGATCGCCATACGCTTCATCTTGAACTCCTCACGCGCTGTATCGTAGCCGCGTCGAGGGAAAGCATCTCGAATATTTCATTTTACAAACACCTTCCACCGCGCAAGAATGGCGCGTCATTTCGCGCGACGGTCTCATTCCCGTGTCTGCACCGACGGTTCGTGACCCGGCACAGTCAAAGGAGCGACGCGTATGCGCTGCAGGGTATTTCTCCGCTCGTTCGTCATCGGAACGTTCGCCGTTGTCCTCGCCCCCTCCATCGTCCACGCTCAGAGCACGATTGCCGGTGTCGTGAAGGACGCGTCGGGCGCCGTGCTGCCCGGCGTGACCGTCGAAGCCGCCAGCCCGGTCCTCATCGAAAAGACTCGCAGCGTGATCACCAACGGTGAGGGTCGGTACGCGATCGTCGACATCCGCCCCGGCACCTACACGGTGACGTTCTCGCTGACCGGGTTCAACACGTTCAAGCGCGAAGGTGTCGACGTCCCGACCAACGTCTCCGTGCCGATCAACGCCGAGATGAAGGTCGGCGCGCTCGAGGAAACGGTGACGGTGTCTGGTGCCTCGCCGGTGGTCGACGTGCAGAACACGGCGAAGGTGAACGTCATGAGCCGCGATCTCATCGACACGATTCCCAGCGCGCGCAACCTGCAGTCGGTCGGCGCGCTGGTGCCCGGCATCCGGCTGAACATTCCGGACGTCGGAGGGGCGCAGCAGACCGAGCAGACCTACATGGCCACGCACGGCAACGCGTCGCTGCACAACACCGTGCTGCTCGACGGCATGCCGGCGCAAACCAACCTGGTCGACGGCCAGGTGCAGAACTACATCGACAACGCGCTCATCGCGGAAGCAACTTATCAGACCAGCGGTGTCACGGCCGAGTCGTCCGGCGGCGGCGTCCGCGTCAACATGATCCCCAAGGACGGCGGCAATACCGTCCACGGGTCGGGCTTCTTCGGCGGCTCGGCCGACAGCTGGCATCTGCAGGCCGACAATCTCACGCCGGATCTGGTCGCGCGGGGATTGAAGACCGGGGCCCGGATTCAGCACATCAACGACTTCAACGGAGCCGTGGGCGGGCCGATCGTCAAGGACAAACTCTGGTACTTCGGCTCGGGCCGCTATCAGAGTACGTATCTGCAGATTCCCAATACGTTCAACACCGATGGCTCGCCAGGCATCGAAGACGCCGACATCAAGAGCTTCGTCGTGAGGGGCACGTGGCAGGCGACGCCGCGGAACAAGTTCGCCGCGCTCTACCAGCGCAACTACAAATGGAAGGGGCACGAGATTTCGAGCGGCGGCCAGACGGGTCTGCCGGCGACCCCCGACATTTCCGCGACGCGGCGCGACCCGCTCCTGTACTACATCGGCCAGGTCAAGTGGACATCGCCGATCACGAACAAGCTGCTCGCGGAGGTCGGGTACTCGACCGACATCCTGCACTATTCCAGCCTGTACGAGCCCGGGATCGGACAAGAGCGCGGAACGCCGGCCTGGTTCGCGACCGCGACCCATCTGAATACGACGACGAGCCTGCGCACGGTGGCCGGCCAGTACAACCAGTGGTTCTATCCGAACCAGGACAGCGCCGTGGGCTCGTTGACGTACGTGACCGGATCACACACGGTCAAGACGGGCATGCTGTGGGGATTCGGATCCAACGGGTACGTCAACGACATGAACGCCGACTTGTGGCAGAACTACCAGAACTCCGGCACGGGACAGATTCCGGTGTCGGTCACCGTTTTCAACTCGCCGCTCAGCACGTACCCGGAACTGAAGGCGAACATCGGCCTGTACGTCCAGGATCAGTGGGCGTTTAAAAAAGTCACGCTCAACTACGGGATTCGCTACGAGTATCTGAAGGAGGAGATCCCGGCTCAGGATCGGCTCGCCGGACGGTTCGCGCCGGCGGTCCACTACGACGCGGTCACCTGCCAGTCGATGCCCGGGATGACCTGCTGGTCGACCTGGTCACCGCGTCTGGGTGTGGCCTACGATGTGTTCGGTGATGGCAAGACCGCGCTGAAAGCCAGTTTCGGCCGCTACCAGCGGCCCGACGTCAGCACGTTCTCGAATCAATTCAACCCGGTCGCCCTCGCGTTCGAAAACCGGACCTGGACCGATACCGATCGATCCGGCCAGAACCTGCCCACCAACGGCGACGGCATCGCCCAGGACAACGAAATCGGGCCGAGCGGCAACCCGAATTTCGGCAAGGTCACCAACCGCACGCTGGACCCGAACTTCAAGCGCGAATACAACCAGCAGTACAGCGCCGGCATCCAGCACGAGCTGAGGCCTGGCATGGCCGTGACGTTCAACTGGTACCGGCGCACGTTGTTCAACACGCAGTTCAGCGACAACTACAGCGTCAACGCGATCTACCAGGGTCCGGACGCCAACTGGTCGCCGGTCACGATCGCCAACCCGTTGAACGGCGAGCAGATCACCGCGTTCCAGATCAACCAGAACAAGTTCGGCGTCGCGCCGGACACGCACCTCAGCGCGTTCACCGACACGAATACCCGGCGGAACGTCTATACCGGATTCGAACTGGGCACGAATGCGCGGCTGGCGCGCCGCACGCTGCTGTTCGCCGGCTGGACGTTCGAGCGTGCCATCGACGTGACGTGCAACTCGACCGACGATCCAAACCTGTTCCGTTTCTGTGACCAGAGCGGCAACTCGCTGCTGGGCGAGCCCGCAGTTCACATTCCGTATCTTCACGAGTTCAAGCTGAATGGCAGCCTGCCGCTCTGGTACGGATTCGAGATCAGCGCGTCGCTCCAGAGCTATGCCGGCGCGGCGAAAGCGACGACGAACGCCGTCGACAACGGCGGCCTGACCTGGACGGTCACCCGGGGCGTCACCCGGTATCCGAGCGATTGCGCCGTGCCGGGGTGCACGCCCGGTGCCATCGTCCTCCCCTCCCGCTTTGCGGGCGATCCGGCGATTACGGTCAGGTTGGGAACGCCGGGCACGAGATACGAACCGCGGTGGAATCAGCTCGACTTCGCGGTCAGCCGGATTTTCAAATTCGGCGCCACGCAGGTGCGGGCGCAGGTGAACCTGTTCAACGCGCTCAATGCGAATCCGGTGCTGACCGAAGGCACGGCGCTCGGCAGCAACGTGCCGATCGCGCCGTACCTGTCGACGGATCCGAACACCGGCGGCACGCCGCTCAGCATCCTGCAGCCGCGGATCATTCAGCTTGGCGCGCAGATTCGTTTCTAGCTCCGGGCGCCGGGCCGATCGTGTATAAGAAGCGTGGCGTATTCGAGGAGATGATCGTGACAAAAGTGATGTCGCTGTGTTTTGTGGGTGCGTTGATCGCGCTGCCTGGTTGCAGCCAGAAGGCCGCCACCGTGTCGGCGGCGGCGCCGGCCTCGACAGCGCCGAAGATCGGGATTCATCCCTTCGGCACCGGCGAGCCGGACTTCAAGCCGGATTACTCCAAGCTGCCTGCCGACCTCCAGAAGGTCTTCACCTACATCGACACGAACATCGATACGCACGCGGAGAACATCCAGAAATGGATCAAGCAGCCCAGCATCTCGAACAGCGGGGAGGGCATTCCCGAGAGCGCCGAGATGGTGAAGGGGTTCTACGAAAAACTGGGCTGCCAGTACGCCCGCGTGTACGACACGGGGCTCACCGAATACGGAAGCCAGGGCAATCCCGTCGTCTTCGCCAAGTGCGACGAAGGCGCGCCGAAAACGCTCGCCATCTATTGGCAGTACGACACGATGCCGGTGACGCAGCCGGACGTCTGGATCGCTCCGCCCTTCGAAGGAAAGATCGTGGACGGTCCGACGGCGAACGTCGACGGCGCGTCGCGCGTGATCATCGGGCGCGGCGCCACCAACTCCAAGGGCCCCGAGATGGCGGTGTTGAACGCCATCACGTCGATGAAGGCGGTGATGGGCAAGCTGCCGGTGAATCTCATCTTCATCGCCGAGGGCGATGAAGAGCGGATGGACATCGGGCTGCGCAAGTTCATCGGCGAGCATTCGGATCTGTTTGCAGAAGCGGACGCGCTGTTCGTCGGCGGACCGTCGGAGGGCTGCGTCTACGTCGAGTTGACGACCAGCGGCAAGAGCTGGGGCCGCGGACCGGTGCAGTCCGACGTTCATGGCGTCATGAAGCGGACGACTGACAGCCCGGCGTGGCGGCATATTCAGATGCTGGCGTCGCTGACGTCCAAGGACGGCAACACGCCGCTCATCAAGGGATTCTTCGAGAACATGGACCCGCCGACCAAGGCGGAAGTCGAGCAGATGAAAGCGCAGGCGGCGCGCACGGACCTGGCCACGATGGCCAGGAACGCCGGCGTGGCGCGGTTCATGTCCGACGATCCGTTCCAGGTGCTGAAGGACGGCCGCTTCGGCGTGTCGTTCAACCTGGACGGCGGCTGGGGCGGCAACATGTACGCGGGCGGCGCCGGCGCCATCCTGCCCAACAAGTTCACGACGAAGCACAACTTCCGGTACGTGCCGCGGATGAATGGTCCTGACCTCGTGAAGAAACTGCGCGCACAGCTCGACGCGAATGGCTACAAGGACGTCGAGGTGAAGCTGATCGGCGACGTGCCATGGTCACGAGGCTCCTCGCCGGACACCGACATCGCGCACGCGCATCAGAAGGCCGGCGAGCTCATGGCGTCGATCGGCCTGGGCGGCGGCCGCGCGGGTGCCCCTCTGCTGCCGACGTCGGCGCGGCTGACCGATCCGAACGCGTTGCTGTCCGACACCGCGGCGGATCCGGCCGGCGGCTATTGGCCGGCGTATCTGTTCGCCGACGGCGAGACGGGACAGAAGATTGGCAGCGTGTCGATCCCGATGGGCGGCCGTGGCGGCGGAGGCGGTGGTGGACGTGCGCATGCCGCCAACGAGTTCTACACCATCGAATCGGTCGGCAAGGCCGGTGGTCTCGCCAACGCCGAGAAGAACGCGGCAGCCGCGATCTATCAGTACGCGCAGCTTACGACAGTGCCGCCGAAACCCAAGGCGGCTGGCGGAAAGTAGGCGAACCCCAACTCAACTACTGCCATTCCAGCCGGGCTTCGCGTTCCGTGGACGAAGCGACCTGCCGAAGCGGAAATTGCGGCGCCGGGGACGTCTCTGTCTTGAAGGAGAAATCTTCGCCGCGCAAACCATGGCGACCACGACGACGATGGCGACTCCGACGACGATCACGACGGCCGCTCGCACCGGCGCGATTGAGACGTCGCAGCACGACGACAGCCGGGTCCACGGACCCGGCTGATCGCGACGAGGCGTTCCTCAACATCGTCGGTTCACTCCCGGAACAATTCCGCGCCCGTCTCCCGGCGTGTTAAGTTGTCATTCGACGAAGCCAGATGCTGCCAGATTTTTCCAGCTGGCTGCGTTCCCGGGGGGCAACGATGAGGCGCACGCAGGATCTGCTGAGAACACTGGGACTAACCGCGGCGCTGCTTTCCGTGTCATTCGCAGCATCGGCTCAGACAGCGCCCGGAACGACGGCCGCCAAACCGGCCGATGTCGCGACGCCTGACGCCATCATCGAAGCGGTCTACGCATCGATTTCCGGGCCCGCGGGTCAGCCGCGCGACTGGGCTCGATTCCGCTCGCTCCTGATCCCCGGCGCGCGCCTGATCCCGTCTTCGCGGCGCACGCCGGGCACCACGACCCCGGTGGTGTGGAGCGCCGAGGAATACATCGCCGCAGCCGGCGCTGGCCTGGAGAGGCAGGGTTTCTTCGAACGCGAGATTCACCGCACCACTGAGGCATTCGGCGCCGTGCTGCACGCCTTCAGCACGTACGATTCGAAGCGCAGTCCGGACGGCGCGCCGTTCGCGCGCGGCATCAACAGCTTTCAGCTGTACAGCGATGGAACGCGCTGGTGGATTGTTACAATCTTCTGGGACGCAGAGACGGCTGATAAGCCGATTCCCGCAAAATATCTGTCGCGGTAGGTCGAGGGTCGAGGTTTCGCATGAATCGTTATCTGGTTGGTGGTCTGGCCGTCGCCATCGCTGCGCTCGGCGCGGTGATGGGTGCGCAGCGCGGCGGGAATCGTGTTCGGCTCGGGGCGGGACAGGAATGTCCATCGGGTACGACTGAAACGCGGCCCGGCTCATGCCAGGCGCCCGAGTTCCCGCCGCCGAGCATCGTCGACTACCATCCGCGGTCGACCCTCGTCACGACGGAGCATCCCGTGCCGAAATCGAAGTTTCCGTCGATCGACATCCACGGGCATCCCCCCTCGCTCACCAGCACCGAATCGATCAACCGCGTTGTCGCGGAGATGGACAAGCTCAACCTGCGCGTGATGGTGAGCGCCGACAATTCGTCGGGCGATCGGCTGACGCGCGCGCTCGCCGCCATCAACGCGAGCCCGCACAAGGATCGATTTCGTGTGCTGGGCGGCATCAATTTCAACAACGTGGGACCCGACTGGGGCGCGAAGGCGGTGGCGCAGCTCGAGGCCGACATTAAGACCGGCGCCGTGGGCGTCGGTGAAGTACCGAAGTCGTTCGGCCTTCGCAACCGGAAGCCCGATGGCTCGCGGCTGCGCATCGACGATCCCGAGCTCGATCCGATCTGGGCGGCATTCGCTCGTTTGGGCGTTCCCGTCTTCATCCACACCGCTGAGCCGCAGGAATTCTTTCAGCCACTCGATGTGCACAACGAGCGGTGGCTGGAGCTCGCCTTGTTTGCCGATCGCCGCAACAATCAGCCTGGCGGTGTGACGTTCGAAGAGCTGCTGACGGAACGCGACGCTGTCTTCCGCAAGCATCCCAAAACACAGTTCATCGCGGCACATTTCGGCTGGCGCGCAAACGACCTTGCGCGGGCGGCGAAGATGCTGGACGACTTCCCCAACGTCACCGTGGAAGTGGGCGCTATTCTGTACGACCTGGGCCGGCAGCCGCGCGCCGCGCGCGACTTCTTCATCAAGTACCAGGACCGGATCCTGTTCGGCAAGGATGCGTTCGAACCGAGCGAGTACCCGTACTACTGGCGCGTGTTCGAGACGGGGGACGAGTACTTCGACTACTACCGTGACTATCACGCCTTCTGGAAGCTGTACGGAATGAGCCTTCCTGATGACGTGCTGAAGAAGCTGTATTACAAGAACGCGCTACGGATCGTGAAGGGTCTGCCGCAGAACGGTTGGCCGCAGTAGAACATCGAGACGGGCCCCGGTAGTCGCTTCATCGCGCCAGTTCGGGAGCGCGCGTCGATTTCATCGAGTGGCGAATTCCGCGGTTGTGGTCGTCCGCAACTGTCTCGCAACCCACAACAATGCGATAGCACCGAGCACAAGCCCGAACCTCACGCTGAACACGTAGGACGGTTCGGATAACGTCGTCTTCAAGTTATCGATGACGGGTGGTGGGAGCTCGGCGAAGCGCGGGCGGATTGCCGTCGCGAGCAGTCCCAGTTGCACAACCAACGACGTCGCCGCCGCGAGAATCGGCAAGGTCGTCAGCCACGCTCGACGGCTTCGCCACATGCGCCACTCTTGAACATGGCAGCAGCCGATCAACAGCATCGCCAACGCCGCAGGCTCGGCAAACCTGAACGTGAACCGCTCTGAGACGAATACCGGAAGCCTGAACAGTGTGTGCTCGTAGACACTGCCGATGGACAGGACAAACAGCGTGACGGCGGGAACTAACAGAGCGTCGCGACTGGACGATCCAGGCCAGGGGATGAGAGCGCTGGCGATCAGCGCGAAACCAAACCAACCCACGAAAAAGTTCGTGTTCTCGAACCACGACCATCGAGTGACAGAACTTTCGGTCAGCAACGCTCTGACAAGATCGCTGACGCTGGCAAAGCCGGCCCCAAACTCATTGTGACCGCCGCCGACCGTCAGGAAGGCTGGAACAGTTCTAAATGCAGTCAGCGCCAGGAGCATGCCGAACGTCCTGGTCAGAAAGACGAGGTTCAGGCGTCGACCGATCGCGCTTACACCGATGATCATCGCTGACCACATGAAGATGTGCCACGCGCCATTGACAATCATCAGTGCCAGACAGAGCGAGGTGATGGCGGCGGTGCGGTTACTGTGATCGCCCTGCCGCATTCGAATCGTGCTCCAGAAGATCCATGGCAGCAGCCACATGCTGACCCACGGCGTGTCCCCTTCGGCGAAGTGCCACGTTGTAGAGGCGTTCAGCACGAACGCGATCACAAATATGGTCCAGCCGAACAGCCCGAGGCCCAGCTCGCGCCTGAGCGCCAGCAAGCCAGCGGCACCGATACCGGCCATCAACAGTGCGTGCAGAAGAAAAAATGTGCGGATGTCCAGAATTGCCAGCAGTATCGCGTGCGGTCCGACCGGTGTCTCCGCATTTGCAAAGTACCGCTCGGTTTGCAGATGAAACGCTTGTTTCGAATACAGCGGCAACTGGTGGGTCTCAACTGCCTGGCGCAGCGTGGAGTAGTAACCCCAATCCTTGAGGTGATCCTGCGTCGAAGCCCAATCGTCTTTTCCGAAACGAAGCAACCAGGCAACCGTGACCAGCATGAAAACGATCACGACAGTTTCCAACAATCGTTCGATGGGCGGATGCCGAGGGCGGAGGCTTACCCACCAGGCTGCGGCGACGATCGCCATGCCAGCCGCCACGATCGGAATGGCGTCCGGGGTCGCGAGCAACGACCGGGTATAGACAAACGGAATACGCAAGAGACCGCGACCGACAGCGGCGATCGCATTGTCCCGAACAGCAGTCCGAAATCCCTGATCGCTGGACTGGAGATGATACAGAGCCGCGCCGACAAAAGCAGCGAAAACAACGAGCGGTTGCCAACGAACAGCCGTCCAGACAGCGTGTCCCGGCTCAGAGTCGCGCATCGGGTTGTCATCATACGCGAGCCTGCAAATCGGGGCGCAGCAGGCGGTTCCGACACGATCACAGGCGGAATACTTCCCTCAGCTCACTCGAGAGCGGTGAGTCGTCGGCGGCCGACGGCATGATCTCACGCATGTAACGCCACCAACGACGGCACACATCGGTGTTCGCGATCTCGTTCCAGCGCTGCTCGTCTTCGATCTCGACGTACGCAAACAGGTCGCTCGTCGCCGCATCGAGGAAGATCGAGTAGCGACTCACACCGTGCGATCGCAGCGCCTCCTCCAGCTCGGCCCAGATCGGACGATGGCGGTGTTCGTACTCGGCCTCGCACCCAGGATGGACTTTCATGCGAAAGGCTTTCCGAATGAGTGGGGAGCCCTCGGTCATCGCCTTCGTCCCTCCACAGGCCGATCATCATCGCCGATCCGAGTGCACTGAACGTCGTGGTTTACGGGTAGCATGGCGGATGGGAGCCGTCAACAATGCCACGAACAAAGCCGCCGTTTCGTGCCGACATGGTCGGCAGCCTTCTCAGGCCCTCCGCGATCAAATCCGCGCGCGCCGCACACGGAGAACAGCGCCTCGACGACGCCGGGTTGAGGGAGGTCGAAGACCGGGAGATCAGGGCGATCGTGCGCAAACAGGAGGAGATCGGCCTGCAGGGCGTGACTGACGGCGAGTTCCGCCGATCGTGGTGGCATTTCGACTTCTATCGTGCCCTCGACGGTTGCGAGCTCCGCGAAGCCGAGCATGGCATTCAGTTCCACGGGATTCAGACGAAAGCCCAGACGATCGCCGTGACCGGAAAGATCGATTTCCCCTCCGACCATCCGATGCTCGCGCACTTTGCGTTTCTGAAAAGCATCGCGCGCGCCACACCGAAGATGACCATACCGAGCCCCAGCGTGCTGCACTTCCGCCAGGGGTACAACGCCATCAAGCACGTGTATCCCGACATCGACGCGTATTTCGATGACCTCGCGCACGCCTATCAGAAGGCCATCCGCGCCTTCTACAACGCCGGCTGCCGGTACCTGCAGCTCGACGACACCGTCTGGGCGTACCTGTGCTCGGAGGAGCAGCGCGCCGGCGCGCGCGACCGCGGCGACGATGTGAGCCGGCTGCAGGAGCGCTACGCGCGCACGATCAACAAGGCGCTCGAAGCCAGGCCCGCGGACATGACGATGACCATGCACGTCTGCCGCGGAAACTTCCGCTCGACCTGGATTTCGTCAGGGGGCTACGAGCCGGTGGCTGAAACGCTCCTGCAGACGCTCAACCTGGATGGCTACTTCCTCGAGTACGACACGGATCGCGCCGGCGGCTTCGAGCCGCTGCGATTCCTGCCGAAGGGTCCGAAGATCGTGGTCCTCGGCCTCGTCACGTCGAAAGACGGCACGCTCGAAAAGAAGGACGACATCAAGCGCCGCATCGACGAAGCGGCGCGATTCGCGCCGCTGGAGCAGTTCGCGCTATCGCCCCAGTGCGGCTTTGCGTCAACCGAGGAGGGCAACGTCCTCACGGAGGAGGCGCAGTGGGCGAAGCTCCGTGAGATTGTCGAAGTCGCACACGACGTGTGGAGCTGACGCACCACGCCACCGCGACTCATCGCGGACGGACGGCGTTCGACAGGGAGACTCCCCGCTCACACGTTGGCGGTAAGCGGCTCCATCATCGGTCTTCCGGCCTCCAGCGCGGTGAGAATCCCGTCGAGATTCACGGGCGCCCGGCGGAAAACTTCGTCTCCCAGAGCGGCAGAAATCGCGTTCAGAACCGCCGCGCAACCGGAAGCGACCGGAGGCTCCCCGATGCCGCGCGCGCCAACCGGTGTCTCCGGATCCGGAAGTTCGACCGCCGCCCAGGCCATGTGCGCCGGTGCATCGAGAATCGTCGGAGGCTTGTTGTAGTGGAACCGTTTGGCGAGCGCGACGCCGTAGTGCTGGTCGTACACCCACTTCTGGCCGATGGCATGCGAGATACCCAGCATCGAACGTCCGAGAATCTGGCCGCCCAGCGCCGCGGGATGGATGACGGTCCCGACGTCGGCAACGGCGAGGAAATCGACGATGCGGTACGCGCCAGTTTCGACGTCGACTTCGACTTCAGCGAACGACGCGACGAACGACAGCGAGCTCCCGTCGTGGGGATATGCGTCGCGCGCCACGCCCATCAGCCCCTGCCCCGCCAACGCTTCGGCCGACCGCTTGGTATAGGCATTGATCTCTTTGGGCAGCTCGTGGCCGTCGTAGATGCCTCCGAGCTCGATCGCCCGCTGCGCGGCGTGCGCGAGCGTCATGCCTGCGCCACCGCCTTTGCGCGACACGCGCTCGTTGGCCACGACGTAGTCTTCAGGCCGGCCGCCGAGATCCTTCGCGGCGATCTGCTGCACCTTCTTGATCGCATCGCTCGCCGCGGCATGCGCGGCGCGCGTCATCGCGTGCGTCGTCTGGCTGCCACCGGAGACACAGCTCCACGGCAGGTTCCTGGACGTATCACCCCACGCGATGTCGACTTTTTCCCACGGCACGCCCATCATTTCCGCCGACACCCGCTGGCAGTCGGACCACGATTCGGTGCCCAGATTGCCGATGCCCGTCTGGATGGCCATCCGGCCATCCGGCTTGATGACGAAGAGGCCGTCGAAGCCAATTGAGCCGGCGCTGTACGAGCTGATCGCCACGCCCGTGCCGCGCACCTTCGAGCCCTGGCGCTGCCCGCTCCGGGTTTTGCGTTCATCCCACTTGAAGAGCTCTGCTCCCCGATCGAGCGCCTCTTTGACGAAGCAACTCGTCGAGTACGCCCGATCGCCCCGCGCATTCGCCGGGCCGAACCTGGCTTTGCCCGCAGGCGCATTGATCTTCCGGATCGCGACTTGATCGATCCCGAGCTGGCGCGCCGCCTTGGCGATCACCGGCTCCATCAGGACGATGCCCTGCATGCCGCCGGGCTGACTCTGCGCGCGGCGGGGCGGCGTGTTGGAAATCGCGGTCACGCCGCGCCAGCGCATCGCCTCGGGCTGAAACATCAGCGACGCGAAGCGGCCGGCAGTGCTGCCGTCGCCGCCCGGGCCGTACGGCCCGCCGTCGACGACGGTGTACATGTCGAGCGCGGTGACACGGCCTTCCTTGGTAAAGCCGACTTTCATCCGGCCGTGCACGGCGGGACGCGCGCCGCCAAGGCCGTGCTCTTCCTCACGACTGATCCGCATCTGTACCGGCGTGCCCGTCTTCTTCGCCAGGAGCGCGGGAATGATATCGGTGACCGAACCGGTCCCCTTGCTCCCGTAGCCGCCGCCGCAGTACTCACTGATGACCACGACGTTCTCGGGCTCGAGGCTCAACCAGCGCACGACCGACATGACGGTCTGCGTGACACTTTGGGTCGACAGGTGAATGAACAGCTTGCCGTTCTGCCAGTACGCCATCGACGTGCGGCTCTCGAGGCACTGATGGCTGGTGTTCGGCGTCACGAACGTTTCGTCGAGGACGAGCGCCGCTTTCTTGAAGCCGGCCTCGAGGTCGCCATACGACCAGGGCGCGTCGGTGTCCTTGCCCAGTGGCAAACGACCTGCCCGGTACTCCTCGGCCTCGGCTTCTGTCCATTTCAGGTCGTGAACCTCCGGAAGCGGAGGCGGCTGCCCCGGCGCCGCGGCCGGACGTATCCAGACATTGCCTTCCACGCGGGGATTCATCGCACCGGGCAGCAGCGACGCGACCGGGTCCACATTGAACGGCAGCGGTTCCCATTCAACCTGGATCCTGTCGATCGCTTCGACAGCCGTCAGCTCGTCGACCGCCGCGACAGCCAGAATCGGTTCGCCCTGATAGAGCGGTTCGTTGGTCAGCGCCTTCTCGCTCTTCGGATTGGCTTTGATGACCTGACCCGCGTCATTGACCTGATCTTTGGGACCAGGCACTTCGTCAGCCGTCAGAATCGCTTTTACGCCAGGCATGGCCAGCGCGGCGCTGGTGTCGATGCTCTTCACACGCGCGTGCGGATAACGGCTCAGAAGGAGCCGCGCGAACAGCATCCCCGGCGCGCGGAAATCTTCGGAGTACCGCGCTCGACCAGTGACCTTGGCGTGAAGATCGGGGGTTGAGTAGTTCTGGCCAACCAGCTTCTGTTCAGCCATCTCGGGCCTCCCCGCAACGTGAATTTTACGGAATCGGAATCGCGTCTAAACGCGAAAGTATACACCTGACTGGCAGACCGCCGGCTATCGAGAATAAGGCTCATCAAGGCGTCCGGAGGGCGGAGTATCGCTTGGTGTCGCGCATCGAGATCGAGACGAGGAGCGACACGGCGATCACCGACGAGAGGTAGTAGGAAAACCACACCTCGTGGCCGATCGACTTGAACCACAGCGCGATGGACTCGGCAGGGCCGCCGAATATCGCCGTCGTGATCGCAAAAGGCAGACCGACGCCGGTGGCTCGAACGCTGGCGGGAAACAGCTCGGCTTTCACCACTGAATTGATCGAGGTGTAACCGGCGACGATCAGCCACGCCGCCGCGATCAGCACGAACGCCCCGGCGGCGCTCCTCGCGGATTGCAGAGCGCGAAGCAGCGGAATCGTGCACACCGTTCCCATCAGGCCGAACCAAATCAGCAGTGGCTTTCGCCCGATCTTGTCTGAAAGCGCTCCGTAGATCGGCTGCAGGCCAATCGCAAAGATGAGCGATGCGGCGCTGACCATCGTCGTCTGGTTGTCGCTGAGGCCCACCGACAGCTTCAGAAACTTCTGCATGTAGGTGGTGTAGGTATAGAACGCCGTCGTGCCCCCTGCCGTGAGTCCAACGACGATCAGCACCTGGCGGGGATATCTGAACAGCGCCCGGATCGAGCTTTCGCGCTTGTGAGGCGTGCTGGCTTCGATGAACGCCTCCGTCTCGTGCAGGCTGCTCCGCATCATCACGGCGATGAGGGCCAGCATGCCGCCGATGACGAACGGAATGCGCCAGCCCCACGCCCGCATCTGTTCGGCGGTGAGGAACAGCTGCTGCAGCACCAGCAAGACGAGGATCGCGCAGAGTTGACCGCCGATGAGCGTCACATAGTGAAAGCTCACATAGAAGCCGCGGTGCTTCTCGTCGGCGACCTCGGTCAGGTAGGTCGCGCTGGTGCCATACTCCCCGCCGAGACTCAGGCCCTGGACCATCCTCGCCAGGCCGAGCACCACCGGCGCGGCGGCACCGATCGAGGCGTAGGTGGGGATCACCGCGATGACCAGGGAACCAAGACACATGAGGAAGACCGAGAGCATCAGCGCATTTCGTCGGCCGTGATGGTCGGCGAGGTGTCCGAACAGCCAGCCGCCGATCGGCCGCACGACGAAGCCGATTGCAAACAAGACCGCAGCGTTCAGCTGCTGCAGGACGGGATCCTTGCCGGGGAAGAACGAAGGCGCGAAATACAGCGCAAATGCCGTGTAGGCATAGAAGTCGTACCACTCGACCAGATTGCCGATCGATCCGATGAAGATCGCTTTCAGGCGACGGCGGACGTCAGCCAGGCGGAGCGAATCGGCGCCGATCGAGACCTGACTCATGGCCTGCGTATCCTCGCGCATAATACACGCGATGGATGAGACGACCGCCGCAGCCACTGCGAGGGCGCTGGCCCGAGCGGGAATCGAGCGTGTGTTCGGGTTGCCCGGCGGCGAAATCCTCGTCCTGATGGATGAACTGCGGCGCGCCGGTGTCGATTTCGTTCTGATGCGGCACGAGGCGAACGCAGGGATCGCCGCCGCGGTCTACGGCAAGCTGCGGCGGCAGCCGGGCGTCGTGCTGACGACACTCGGTCCGGGTGCCGCGAACCTGATGCTGCCGCTCGCGAACGCCTGCCTCGATCAGGAGCCGCTGCTGGCGATCTCGGCGCAGATTCCGGACGACTATCCGTCCAGCCACACGCATCAACTGCTGCCGCTTCATGACGTCTATCGACCGGTCACGCGACTCGCGGCGAAGATCACGGCAGCAAACGCGTCCGACGTCGTCTCACGCGCGTTGGCCGCGTGCATGACGCGGCCCTTCGGGACGGCGTATCTGACCTTGTCGGCGCGAGAAGCCCTCAAGCGGCGCGACGGCGCCGAACCAGGTGGGGCTGGCGATGATGGATCGCGGCCGCCGAATCTGCACGCCCTGCCGCGTGGCGACGCCAGCGAGGCCGCGCGGCAGCTGACGTCACTCCTCGCGAGCGCCAGGCGGCCACTGGTGCTGCTGGGACTCGGCATCGATCCGGTCAACACAGATCGGATCCGCAGATGGATCGGCAGCTGGGGACTGCCGGTCGCCGTCACACCGAAGGTAAAAGGTGTCGTCGACGAGACCAGCCCGACCTTCGTCGGCGTCGTCGGAGGCATGGCCGCCGACGGCCTGATGTGCGAGGCGATCGAAGCGGCCGATGTGCGCGTCGGCTTTGGATTCGATCCGGTCGAAGTCGACAAGACGTGGCACGCCGAGCTGCCGATCCACTGGATCCTCGAGGCGCCGAACGTCGGCGGCAATGTCCCGGACGGCGTGACACTCGTCGACCACGCGCCGCTGCTCGATTGCTTGATTGGCTCGAATGCACCTGCCGTCTGGGCCGATTCGTTCCACGCCTTCCAGCAAAAGCGGCGCGATCTGTTGAATCGGCCTTCACTGCCCGGCAATCACTCTTCGCACGCCGGTGGCGAGGGCAACACGATGTGGCCCGGCGACATCGTGAACGCGCTGGCTGCCGCGTGCCCGCGGGAGACGATCGTCACCACCGATGTCGGCTCACACAAGTACCTGTTCGGTCAGTTCTGGCCGAGCCGCGATGCCGAGACGTTCTGGATGTCGAACGGTCTGTCCGGCATGGCCTATGGGCTGAGCGCCGCAATCGGCGCGAAGCTGGCGCGGCCCGATGCCCCGGTGCTGGCCGCGGTGGGCGATGGCGGCTTCTCGATGAACGCGCAGGAGCTCGAGACGGCCGAGCGCGTGGGCGCTCCGCTGGTGACGGTGGTCCTCGAAGACGGGAACTATTCGCTGATCAAGCTGTCGCAGGAAGGCAAGCAGCTGCCGTCGTACAGGACCGACTTCTCGCCGATCGACACCGTGAAGATGGCAGAGTCGTGCGGCGTAGAAGCCATGCGCACGACGGATCCGGGCGAGCTCACGTCCGCGGCCAAAGCGGCATTCGCGCGCCGCCGCAGCCTCGTCATCGGTGTCCCCGTCGCCTACGCGGATTACCGTCGCCTGTTCTGAGAGGCGCCTACAGCGTGTTGCAGATCTTCGATCGAGATTGAATTCAACACCAAGGACACCAAGGACACGAAGGTAAGAATGAGTTGGCTTTCCTTTGTGTCCTTCGTGTCCATTGTGTTAGGTCGACGTTGGAATCAGCTAGACGCAACTGAAAACAGCTGTAGGTCGTCAGTTCATCATTCTTTCTTGCGGGCTCCAGGTTTGGCGCCTTTCTCGACGAGCAGCTTGACGACCGCCTCGTACTTCAGGGCCCTGGCGGCATCGAGCGCGGTGCGGCCATCGGTGTTGGCGGCGTTGACGTCGACACCAAGCTCCGCGGCAAGCGTGACCGCCTCGAGCGTGAGCGTTTCGCGCTCGGCCCGGCCAGGCTGAACCCACGCCGTCCCGCCACCCATTCCCGTCGCAGCCATCAGCGCGTTCGTCACCTCGATACGATGCTCGTATGCTTCACCGCCCCGGGCCTCCACTACATGGTCGCCATGGTGGACGAACAAGGGATCAGCGCCGTGCTTGATCAGAAGACGCATGACGCCGGGCTCGCTGAAACGCGCGGCCAGCCAGAACGGCGTCGCCCCAACCAGCTCGGGACTGAAGTTGAAGTCATGTGACGAGCGGCGTGTCGGTGTCCAGGTACGCAGTGGCGCGTTCGCATCTGCGCCGTGAGCGAGGAGCGCGCCGATCATGCGCTCGTCCCGCCGCAGGATGGCCGCGTGCAGCGGCGCAAAGCCGGCGGCAGACGCGTTGGGGTCCGCGCCGTTCTCGAGCAGCAACGCGACCAAGTCGCCATAACCGGCGTGCGCCGCCATGGCCGTGGCGCTGACGCCCCAGGCGTCAGCGTCGTTGACGTTGGCGCCGGCAGACACGAGGAGCGTCGCCGACGCGACATCGCCCACGCGTGCAGCGAACATCAGCGCGGTATCGCTGCCGTGCGGGATCGCACGGTTGTATTCGAGATGGCCGTGCGGCGGCACCGCCATCACCTCGCTCCATGCGTCCGAGCGGGCGTGGACGTCGACGCCGTGCGCGAGCAAAACCTTGACGACGTCGGCGTGCTTCTGGGCCACGGCCCACATCAGCGCCGTCTGGCCTCGCGTCGCATGCGCGTTCACCTGCGCGCCCTTCGCGAGCAGCTGTTCGACGCACGCGGGACTGCCCGAGCGGGCGGCAATCATCAGCGGCGTCTCTCCCGACAGGAGCGGGGCGTCCGGATTGGCTCCGGCATCGAGCAGCCGGCGGACCATCGTTGCGCTGCCGTTCTGGCTGGCCGTCCACAGCGGCGTGGCGCCAAGATCGTTCGCTACGTTCGCCTTGGCGCCGGCGCGAATCAACAGGTCGGCGATGTCAAGGTCATCCCGATAGCTCGCCCAATGAAGGGCCGTCGTGCCATCGGCGTCCGCGGCGTTGACGTTCGCGCCTTGCTGAACGAGCGCGCGCACCTGTTCCTTGTCGACGTTCCTGGCCGCGTCGACGAGCGGGGGCCGTTGCGCGGCGGCGGCACTCGCTACGAAGAACGCAAAGACCGCAACGATCTCAAGAGCACTTTTCAGCGTGGCGCCGGGCTTCAGCCCTGCGCTCGCAGCCCTGAAGGGCTGCGCCACAACAGGTCGGCGCCGTTTCAACCTTGCCACCCTACATTCCCGAGAGCGTATCGAGCGGAAGCTTACCCGTGCTGCCGCCGACGCGTTCGACCGGCACGTCCATCTTGTCCATCAGCGTCACCAGCAGGTTGGCCATCGTCGGCTTGCCGGAGTACGTGAGATGCCGGCCGCCCTTGAGCGTTCCTGCCCCGCCGCCCATCACCAGGAGGGGCAGATTGTCGCCCGAGTGCCGCGTGCTGTTCGAGATACCCGAGCCGTACAGGATGGTTGTGTGATCGAGGAGCGAGCCGTCACCGTCGGGCGTCGCGCGCAGCCTCTCCAGGTACTTCGCGAACAGCTGCGTGTGATAACGGTTGATCTTCGACATGTGCGCGATCAGTTCGGGCACGTCGTTGTGGTGCGACAGCGGATGGTGTGCTTCGGGCACGCCAATCTGGGGATACGGTCGCGCGCTCTGTTCCTTGCCGAGCATGAACGAGATGACGCGCGTGAGATCGGACTGAAACGCGAGAAGCTGCAAGTCGAGCATCAAAGCCAGGTGATCTTCGAAGACAGGAGGTGCGCCCTGAGGCTGCTCCAGCGCCGGCAGTTCGAGGGCGCTCTGCTGCTCGGCCTTCTCGATGCGCCGCTCGACGTCACGAACCGCGTCGGCATACTGATCGACCTTGGTCTGATCCTGCGGTCCGAGCTCTTTCTTGAGGCTCGCCAGCTTCTCCGTCACCGAGTCGAGAATGCTCTTGTGCTGTCGCAGCCTCGCCTCGCGCGCGGCCCGGTTCGTGCTGCCGCTGTCGCCGAACAGCCGCTCGAACACCACTCGCGGATTCCACTCCATGGGCAACGGCTGCGTCGGGCTGCGCCACGACAGCGTGTGCGTGTAGACGCAGCTCAGGATGCCCGTGCATGCGCCGGCGTTGGCCGGGGCGTCCATCGAGAGCTCGAGCGATGCGACCTGCGTCTCGCCGGCGAAGTGCCGTGCCAGCAATTGATCCACCGACACGTCGGCGATGATTTCGATTTCGTTCCGTCCGCCGTGCGCAGTCCCCGTCAGAAACGATCCGGAGGCGCCGGCGTGGATGTAGTTCCAGTTCGCTTTGAGGCCCGACAGGACGAGCATCTGCTCGCGGAACGGCGCCAGCGGCTCCAGAATCGGTGAGAGCTCGAACGCGGTCCCCTCGCCTTTCGGCAGCCAGTACTCCATCGCCATGCCGTTTGGCACGTAGAACGTCTGGAACCGGTGCGCCGGCTTGGCGGCGGCCAGCCCGCGCATCGAAAACGCGGGGAGCATCGCGTCGAGGAATGGCAGCGCCATGGTCGCACCCAGCCCCCGCAGGACGGTTCGCCGCGGCAACGATTTTGAAAGAAACGCCATACCTGTCGTCTCCTCACATGTAGTGTCCGGCTTCAGCCGGACCAGACGGAATTCAGTGCGATGCGGCCTGCGATGCCCGCATCAAAAATGCGGGGCTTTCCACAACCCCCTGAATGATCGCCGACCAGCGGTAGTCGCGAGCCGCCGCGTCCCTGACGATCTTTCGTACCGTCGGTCGATCGTAGTACTCGAGCCTCCGGCCCAGCGCGTAGGCCAGGAGCTTTTCGGTGACCGTGCGGGGAAACTGCTGGGGCTCGTCGAGCAGCATCGCTCGCAGTCCCCTCAGCCCCTCGACCTGCGCACCGCTCGCCGTCGTGCCACTCGCATCGACGGGCTTGCGCGATTCGTCGACGGTCCGCCATCCCCCGATGACATCGAAATTCTCGAGCGCGAAGCCGAGCGGATCGATGACGGAATGACAACTGTTGCACGAAGGATTCTGCCGATGTTCGGCCAGGCGCTCGCGTATGGAAGGCGGCGGCGCGCCGGGCTTGATCTCCGCGAGGTTGGTGTCCACGCCGGGTGGAGGCGGCGGGACCGGCAAACCAAGAATGTTGTTCAGCAGCCATTTGCCGCGCAGGACGGGGGACGTCCGATCCGGGTACGACGTGGTCGCGAGCAGCGCCCCCTGGCCGAGCAACCCGCCGCGCTGGTCGAGGTTCGGAAGCGTCACGCGACGGAAGCGGCTGCCGTAGACGCGGGGAATGCCGTAGTGCCGCGCCAGCCGTTCGTTGACGAACGTGTAGTCGGCGTTGAGGAGCTCCGCGACGCTGCGATCCTCGCGGATCGTGCTGCCGACAAACAGTTCCGTTTCCCGCTGGAAGGCCTGCAGCAGGCTGAGGTCGTAGTTGGGATACCGATCCTGATCGACCACGACTTCCTCGACGCGGCGCAGATTCAGCCATTGCGCGGCGAAATCGTTGACGAGCGTGTCGGTGGCGCGCGGATCCACCAGCATTCGCCGCACTTCAGCCGCAAGGATCGACGGGTTCGTCAACTGCCCGCGCTCGCCCAGCGCAAGCAGGCGATCGTCGGGGATGCTGCTCCAGAGAAAGAACGACAGGCGCGAGGCGAGTTCGATGCCGTCGAGACGATACGCAGTCTGCGACGCTTGAAGGGGGGACTCCCTGTGAATGCGCAGAAGGAAGTCCGGGTCGACGAGCATGCGCTCGAGCGCGAACTGAATCCCGTCATCAAACGTACCGCCGCGTCGGCCGTCGTCGAAGAACTCGACGAGCGTTTGCACATCGCCGCTCGTCACCGGCCGCCGATACGCGAGCCGGGCAACCTGTGAAAGAATCTTCGTCGCGCACGCCCGCTCTTCAGCAGCACGCGATGGCTGACAGACGAAAATCGCGCGACGGCTTGGCGTGTCCTTCGCCGGTCCGGCTTTCGTGTACGGCCCACCGATCAGAACCGACCCGACGCTCGCAGGATTCATGTACACGTTGTCGTCCGTGATGACCCTGCCGCGTTGCAGCGGCTGCGGCAGGCCTTCCGGCTCCCACAGTTCCCTCACGAACGACACGCCGATCAGGTGCGGCCCTGCCGGCACCTGGACGCGGAGCTCCAGCCCAGCGTCTCCGTCGAGCTGCATGTACTTTTCCCATTCGGGATCGCCGGCGAAGTTCGGCTCGCCGTCGCCGGCATAGCTGGTCGCGGCGGGCCTGCCTTGCGCGCCGCCTCCAACGGTGAACCGTTTCAGCAGCCGCGCGTCGAGGCGGACGTCGAGCCGCTGCGGCCATCCCATGCCCTTGAGATAGTCCTGGTACTGCCGCTGGAGACGAACTTTGATGAGGTACTCGCCGTCGACCGGAAAGTCGTGGTGGATCGCGATGCCGCCGCGAGATCCGAACGGCAGATCTTCGCTCTGCCGATCGTCCTGCACGACGTGCAACGGTATCTCGAACGTCTCCAGCGTCGGCCGTGCGGGAGGAAGGCCGGTCGCGAGGCGCGTGATTTGACGGGCCACCGACATGTACCGTTCCAGATGGGCCGTCGAAATCGAGAGCGATGTCGCGAAATTGTCGAAGCTGCCGTCCGCCGTCTCGTCGCCGGGCAGGAGCGACCTCACATCGATGTCGAGGGCGAACAGGTCGCGGATCGCGTGCTGGTATTCCGTGCGATTGAGCCGGTGGACCGCGTTGATCCTGCCGGGATTCGGACCGGCCGCCGACGCCCGGTCGATGTCGTTCTCCAGCGCGCTCGCCACAGCTCGATAGGTGGCCGCGTCAGGCCGCGGTCTCCCGGCCGGTGGCATTGAGCCGGCCCGAAGTTTCGCGATCACCTTTTCCCACTCCTCAGCGTTGGCGCCCGGGTTCGTCAGGTCCAGGCGATCGAGCGCAAGCCCGGCGGTACGCAGTCGCTGGTTGTGGCAGGTGATGCAGTAGGTGTCGAGGACCGCCCGGACGCCAGGCGCCTCAGCAGGGACCGGCGCAGGCGCCGGTTGTGTCTGGGCGCCGATCCGCGTCCCGGACAGGGCCACTGCGATCGAACCGATGAGAGCGAGCGCAACGATCCAGGTGCGACCCACGCGCCGCGTCAACATCCGCCGCGTCTGGCGCCCCAACCGCATTGGCTTGGCCCAATTCTGCCTGATAGGCGAAGCACAATCAAAGGAACCTTCAAGGGCGCCTCAATCACCGTGGACGAAGCTTGACGACCCGCTTCGTGCGCGTTTCGGCAACATAGATCGACCCGTCGCGGCCCACGGCGAGATCGTGCACGGCATTGAACACCGGGTCGCCCGGCCGCCCGAAGCCAATCGACGTGACAATGTTCCAGTCGCGATCGAGCTTCAGCACGCCGGTGTGCTCGCTGTCGTAATCGGCTCGCCGGATGCCGACGTAATAAAATCCGGCCGGATCGGCGGCCACGCTGAACACACGGCCGGTCGTCTGAGCATCCTTGACACCGGTCCACTGCTTCTTGAATACGCCGGTCCGGTCGAAGAGCTGGAGCCGCGAGTTTTCACGGTCGGCGACGAGGATATCGTCATTGCCTGGCACGAACGTGATCCCGTGGGGATTGCTGAACTCGCCGGGGCCGGCGCCCTTCCTGCCCCACTCCCCGGTCCATTTGCCGTTCCTGTCGAACATCGCGACGCGGCTGTTCACGTAGCCGTCCGACACGTAGAACGACCCGTCGGGCCGAATCTGGATGTCGGTGGGTTCATTGAAATGAGTGGCATCCCACGCCCCCACGCGGGGTTCGCCCAGCGTGATGAGCGGCTTTCCGTCGTGCGTGAACTTGAAGACCTGCTGCAGCCCGACGTCGGTGAGAAAGACGTTGTTGTCGCGATCGATCGTGATTCCGTGAGGCACAAGAAACGTGTTGGCGCCCCACGAGTGAATCAACATTCCCGTATCGGCGTCGACCTCGAGTACCGGCGGCTCTGCGAGCTTTTCGGTTGCCGCTGTGTCGAACCCTCGGCCCGGCCGGTGGAAGATGAACACATGGCCGTTCATGTCGACGGCCACGCCTGCGGCTTCCCCGAGCTGGACGCTCGAGGGGAGCCTGGGCCAATCCTTCACTTCCTGATAGCCTGCGACCGGAGCCGACACGATCCGGGGCGGCACGATTGCCGATGCACTCAACACCAGAACAATCCCGGACACCACGCGCGTTCGCTGACTCGCCATGGCAACTTAAAATTCTGCGAGCGCGAACGCGGTCAACGTCGTACCGGCAGGCAAGAGGACGTACTGGCGGCCGTCGACCATGTAGGTCATCGCGCCCGCGTAGAGCGACGAGCCGGTCTGGAAATGCCAGAGGTTTTTGCCGCTCTTCGCGTCGAACGCCATCACGTTTCCCGATCCGCCGGCGAAGACCAGGCCGGACGCCGTGGACAACACGCCGGCCCATGACTGCGTGGTGTATGGAAACTCCCAGCGCCGCTCGCCGGTCGTGACGTCGATCGCGCGCAGCATGCTCGACTGCGTGTCGCCGAGGCGCTGGACCGCCCCGCCGCGAAAGGCCTCGCCGGGCGTGTAATCGTCTTTCCACGTGAAGAAGATGCCGCACGACTCGCGCGCGGTCACGAAGAAGAGGCCGAGCGACGGATCGAACGACGGCGGCATCCAGTTGGTCCCCCCGGACTGATCGGGACAGACTCTCGTGCCCTGCTCGCTCGGCACGGAGTTGGGCAGGAGCATCGGCCGGCCATCCGCCCGGATTTCCTTCGCCCACGTCGTCTGGATGAACGGCTTGCCGCGAATCAGCTTGCCGGTCGCGCGATCGAGCACGTAGAAGAACCCGTTGCGATTCGCGAAGAGGACCACTTTTCGCAGCTCTCCGCCGAGCGTGACGTCAGCCAGCACCGGCATTTGCGTCGAGTCGTAGTCCCAGATGTCGTGCGGTGTGAATTGATAGTGCCAGCGCAGCTTGCCCGTGTCGGCGTCGAGCGCAACCACCGATGCGGTGTACAAATTGTCGCCCTCGCGCTCGAGGCCGTTGTAGTCGGGCCCCGCGTTCCCCGTGCCCCAGTAGGTGAGATTGAGCTCGGGATCGTAGGCGCCGGGCACCCAGATTGATCCGCCGCCGTGCTCCCATGCCTTCGCATCGGTCCCGCGCCATGTGCCGTGGCCGGGATCCTGGGGGCCCGCGGTCGTGTAGAACCGCCAGACTTGTTTTCCCGTTTGCGCATCGTACGCATCGATGAAACCGCGAATGCCGTACTCGGCGCCGGCAATGCCGACGATCACTTTATCCTTCACGACGAGCGGCGCGGTCGTCCCGCTGTAGCCGCGACGGAAATCCTCCATCGCTGTGTCCCACTCGATCGCGCCCGTCTTGCGGCTGATCGCCACGATGTGTGCATCGAGCGTCGTCTTGAAGAGGAGATCGCCCAGGACGCCAAAGCCGCGGTTCACGAGGCCGCAGCAGGCGATAAGACCGCTGGGGAGTTCACGCCGGTAGCGCCAGATCTGCCGGCCGGTGCGGGCGTCGAGCGCCCATCCGGTGTCGAGCGGTCCAGTCACGTAAACGACGCCGTCGAAGACCAGCGGCGCCGCCTCGAACTTGCCGAGCGTGTCGGTCTGGAACTGCCACTGCGGCACCAGCCGATTCACGTTCGCCGGCGTAATCTGGGTGAGAGGGCTGTGACGAAGGTTGCCGTAGTCGCCGCCGTAGGTGAGCCAGCGCGTCGGATTCTTCAGGCCCTCGCGAAGATCCTGCGACGTGACCGACGCCGTCGGCCCTTCGACTTTCCTCAGGGCAGGCTGCTGCGCGGAGGCGAGCGTCCACGAGAGCGCGCACGCGAGCATCACCAGCACCGCAGGTACGATCCGATTCGTGTCCTGCCCATCCTGCCCGTCCCGCCCATCCAGCCCTCTCGTCTGCTTGCGCATGCTCCTCCTCATCGTGCCGTCTCGGTCGCCCCGCGGAGCGACGTCAGGTACCGCAGGAGATCGTCGAAGTCGCGATCGTTCAACCGATCGGGACCGTACACCGGCATCAGCGATTGCTTGTCGAACGTGATCGCGGTCAGGTTGGCCTTGACGTATCCCTGGAGGCGCTCGCGCGCGTCCATGATCTGAATCGAGAACTCGTCTTCGTTCTTCCTGACGCCGCGAATGCGCTCGCCGTCGCGGGTCACCAGCGTCACCGGCTCGTATCCCGGCCGGATGACATCGCTCGATCCGCGAATCTTGCCCGCGAGTCCGGCGCGGGGCCGCGCCGATCCGATGCGCGAGAGATCGGGACCGAGTTGCCCGCCGCGTCCGTTGACCCGGTGACAGCTCGCGCAGTTCGTCCTGAAGACGCGTTCGCCACTCACGGCGTCACCGGTCGGCGCCGCGGCAGGGACTGCACTCAGCGTGCGGATGTAGGCGAGCGTCTGCCAGATGTCCTTGTCGAGCACGCGCAGCGGATCCGCGCCAATCATCTCTGTGCCGGGAACGCCTTTCCGGACGATGTCGAACATGCGAGCGTCGGTGCCGCCGGCGGACCAGTACGACGTGAGATCGGGACCGAGGTAGCCGTGCGCATCGGGTCCGTGGCAGCCAGCGCACCGGTTGCGGAACATGGCGGCGCCGTTGCTGATGGCCAGCGCGTTACCTTCCAATGGATTGGTAGCCGCCCGCAGCTCGGGACGCGGGGCCGATCGATCCTGTGCGGCCGCCGCGTGCGCGCAGACGCAGCCAAGCGCGAACGCCAGGAAAACCGCGAGCCTTTGTGCCGTCCGGCTCATGAGCGCCTCTCTTCTTCGCCGCAAGCGACAAACGTCACTGTGGCTATATACCCGGAGACGGGACGGGTCAAGGTTTATGCGCGGGTGTCGAAGAGTCTGTGGGGCCTGGGGCGGGCGCGCACGAAGAGCGCCGCGATCGATACGATCGCGGCGCTGAAGGAGGCTTGCCGATCAGTGTGTTCTGGAGCTGACAGTCAATTGACGTCGTATTACGGGCAATGACTCACCAGGTATTGCGCGTCGCCAATCATGATCGTCGCCGCTGAGGCGTCGACGCCCTTGCCGCCTTGCGCCTGCAACTCGCGGATGAAAGCGTCGTACTCGTGGGCCGCTGTTGAGCAATTCCCGCGAGCGCGCGCCTCCTCCGCCGATGAGAGCTTCGCAAGAAGAGAGTTGGCCATCCCGCCGCTCTTGATGAGCCCTGCCGCCAGGAACAGGTTCACGTCCTGTTTGATGCTGTCGGGAGTCACCACAATCGTGAACGAAACGGTGGACACGCCGGCATTCGCGAGGTTGTCCATTCCCGCGACCGAAAACGAGTGCGGCCCGAGCGACAGCTCCGTCAGCAGGTTGATGGCCTGCCCACTCGCCAGGCCATGGCCGTTCAACGTCGTGGATCCATCGAGGCTGGTGATCGCGGATGCCACTCCGGATCCGGTGCCGTCACTTGTCGAATAGTCGAGCGTCAGCGTCTGGCTGTGGGGGTAGGCGATTGCCGCGGGCTCGACGATCGTAGTGATGGGCGCGGTGTTGTCGAGAATCGCCGTCACTGAATGCGCCACCTCGACGAGCCCGTTGTTTCCCGTGGCGAAGGCTTCGACGATGTAGGCGCCGTCAGCCCCGACGAGGGTGATTTGCACCGGCGGCGGCTGCGTCGTGAAGTCGGGCGGCGTGGTCCCGCGCAGGTAGGAACGGTACGAGACGGACGCCGCGGGCGTATTGCTGCCGCCATCAGTCGCATCGATCGTGATGGTCGTGGCGGACGTGACGTACTTTCCGCCGGCTCCCGCAAAGGTCGGCGACCCGAACGTCACCGTGCTCGTCGGCAGGAACGGTACGCACGCGTTGAAATTCGGGTCGCTCGCGTGCGCCCGCGCGTCAGCGTTCGACCAGTACGGCGCGACCTTGATCCGGTTGTCCAACGACGGGTCGTTGACCGGAATCGCCACGGCGTCGGTCGGGTGCTGGAAGGCCGGCGGCCCGGGCGTCCCTCCCAATTCACAGATATCCGCCACCTCTCCAGCCAGCAGGTCGAGACCGA
>Ga0268266_10001239_pt1 | contig 31219 bp, 38 predicted proteins | sample KBSS13metaG_FD_190356 | JGI IMG/M metagenome (GOLD analysis project Ga0268266, IMG submission 190356) | Switchgrass rhizosphere microbial communities from Kellogg Biological Station, Michigan, USA - KBS S1-3 metaG (SPAdes) (version 2) | ecosystem: Host-associated > Plants > Roots > Rhizosphere... | reverse complement strand
CAACACCATAGCGATCAGGAAACTGACCGCCTACGGCCAGTACGATCCAACTACAGGGACTTTCTCGGCCACCAACATCACCATCAACGCCTACCAGTAACGGAGGGAGGCTCGCATGCCCTGGAAGCGACGTCCCTTCAGTGGCGGCGACCTGTCGCGAGCGCTGAATATTGCGGACTTGCGTGCGGTAGCCCGGCGGCGGGTACCGCACTTCGTCTTCGAATACGTCGAAGGCGGCGCTGAGGATGAGGCCTCACTCCGGGCCAACCGGTCATCGTTCGAGACGCTGCGGCTCATCCCGCAGACTCTCGTCGATACCCAGAATCGCAGTCTGCAGACGGAAATCCTGGGCAAGCCGGCAGCGGCCCCCCTGATCATCGGCCCGACCGGCCTCAACGGCATGCTCAATGCCGACGGCGACATCGGCCTGGCGCGTGCCGCCGCTCACCTGGGCATCCCGTTCACGCTCAGCACGATGTCGACCACGCGGCTGGAGGATGTTGCCAAGCAGGCTGGTGGCCGCCTGTGGATGCAGCTCTACGTCATGAAGAACCGCGCCGTGGCGGAAGACATCATGACCCGCGCCGCGGGTGCAGGTTTCGAGGCCCTGGTCTTCACGACCGACGCCAACGTGTTCGGCAGTCGCGAATGGGATCGCCGCAGCTATCTGCAGCCCGGCAAACCAACACTGCGGGCGAAGTTGGATGCCCTGCGGCACCCCGGTTGGTTGCGCTCGGTGCTGTTACGTAATGGCATCCCGCGCTTCAGGAACATCGAGGCCTTTCTGCCCCCCGGTGCCGCGAGCGCCGTGGGCGGCAGCACCGTCATTCCCATGCTCTTCGAGGCCACGATCACCTGGGACGACATCACCTGGATCCGGCGTCACTGGCCGCGGAAGCTGTTGATCAAAGGCGTACTGAGCGTCCCGGATGCGGAGCGCGCCGCGGCGTTGGGTTGCGACGGTATCGTGCTGACGAATCACGGCGGCCGACAGCTCGACCACTGCGTGTCCTCGATCGACGTCCTTCCCGAGATAGCGTCCGCGGTTGGCAAGCGACTCACTATCATTGCCGATGGCGGGTACCGGCGTGGCACAGATGTCCTCAAGGCAGTCGCGATAGGCGCGAACGCCGTCATGACGGGTCGGGCCACGTTGTACGGCCTGGCGGCGAACGGCGAGCGCGGTGTCGATCGCGCCCTCGAGATACTCACCACGGAGATGGATCGCGTGATGGGACAGCTCGGCTGCAAGTCAGTCGCGGATCTTGGGCCCCATATTCTGCGGCGTTGCTGACTGCCGCAGCAGCTCCACGAGAGCGCCTTTCCAGATCGCGGGCAGACTATGTGTCTGGTGTCCGCGGGTCTGGTCACTGAGCGGGATGACGATCGCGCGGCCATGCGGCACCCGCTTGATCTCACGCTCGAGAATTCCCAACTCCGGCGGATTGATCAGGTCGTCGGCGGAATTTATCGCCAGCAGCGGCGCGCGGATCTTCTCGAGAGCCGGTCCCGGATCGTAGTCGTACGAAGCGCCTAACGCGTACATGATGTCGTTGGCGTCATCGGCCTGGATGAAGTTGGCTACATAGGCATCGACTACTTTGTCCGACTCGGCGAGCGTAGGAGCCTCATGCTGACGCACCACGGGGTTGCTACTCACCAGCCAGAGCATTGCGGCCGCCGTCTTGAGCGACGGGGGTTGGGTCTTGTAATCACCGCCGTGCCAATCGGGATCATTGCGAATGGCGTCAATCACCAGGCGACGCCATGCGCGATTGCGACCGGCGACCTGTGTCGGAAGGCTCGCCAAGGGCAACAAGGCATCCATGAAGTCGGGATGCTGCTCGCCCCAAACCCAGGTTTGCATGCCTCCCATCGAGGTTCCCATGATGAGTCGCGCATGGTTGACTCCGAGCCCATCGGTCAGCATCCGAAACACTGCGGTGACCATGTCGGTATAGCCGTAGTGCGGAAAATGCGCGTGCAGGCCATCGCTCGGCTTACTCGACTTACCGTGGCCGATGCCGTCCGGCATCACTATGAAGAATTTCGTTGCATCGAGCGGCTGCCCGGGACCGAACAGCTCGCCGGCGAATTGCGGCCTCAGGAAAGCGTCCGCGCTACCGCCCGTACCGTGCCCGATGAGCACCGCGTTGCGCACCATGCCTTGCGCATCGCGAACGGGGTGACCGAGCGTGTAGTAGTGAATTCGCAGCTCGGGGAGAGTCTCCCCGGAGGTGAACGTGAAATGCTTGACGACGTAGTCGCCCTCAGCGGGCTTCGGGTACGTGGACGGCTCAGCGGCGGATGCCGGAACGGCGGCGGCGAACAGCCCGGCTGCGGCGATGACTGCGGCGAGCCGCGCCAGGTAGCTGAAGACACGCATCGCTAAACACTCCGCAGACATCCACTCGTTGGAAGCGCGTAGTTTAGCGAAGCGCCCCCACCCCCCAAAGGGGGCGGGGGATCGCAAACGAGTCGCCTAGGCGGCAAGAACGCCTTTTTGCTTCGCGGTATGGGTGGCGATCGCATCCATCAGCGGGGGCGACAGGCAATCATACGGCTCGAGGTGCAGCTCTTTCAGACGCGAGCGCACCGCGCTCATCTGCGCCGGCGGGAAGCCCGACTCGATGATGGACGAGACGAACGCGGCAAAGGTCGGTGCCGACCAGCCGTTCTCCTTCGAGAGCTCCGTGTGCACGAAGTCGAGACCGTAGAACGGGTGCCCCTTGTTCTCGATACGTCCATACATGTGGACGCCGCAGCCCGTGCACGCATACCGCTGGATCGCCGCGTTCTGATCGACGATCTTCAGCTTCTGCTCGTTGGCCGTGACTTTCACATTGTCACGACCGATTACGGCGATCTGCGAGAAGACCACTCCTTGCGGCTTCCAGCACTTGGTGCAGCCGCAGATGTGATTGTGCGCGACATCCCCCTTGAGGCTGACGGTCACCGGCGAGGAGGCGCATTTGCAGGTCAGCGTGCCGCCGGCGAAGTTGGCAACGCCGGGTTTGACGCCGCCATCGACGGCCGGATGAATTGAGATAGCCATGATGTTTTCCTTTCAGCGGTTACTAGCGTGTGCGTTTGAACTGACGACGCTCTTAGAACGTGACGACCGAGCGGATCGACTCGCCCTTGTGCATGAGATCCAACGAGTCGTTGATCTTCTCCACCGGCATCACGTGCGTGATGAGATCGTCGATGTTGATTTTCTTGTCCATGTACCAGTCGACGATCTTCGGCACGTCGGTGCGGCCGCGCGCGCCGCCAAAAGCGGTGCCTTTCCAGACGCGACCCGTGACGAGTTGGAACGGGCGGGTCTTGATCTCCTGGCCCGCACCGGCGACGCCGATGATGACCGAGACACCCCAGCCGCGATGACAGCATTCGAGCGCCTGGCGCATCAGGTCGACGCTGCCGACGCATTCGAAGCTGTAGTCGGCACCGCCGTCGGTGAGCGCGACCAGGTGCTGGACGAGATCGCCGCCGACCTCCTTGGGATTCACGAAGTGAGTCATGCCGAATTTTTCCGCCAGCGGCTTGCGACGCGGGTTCAGGTCGACGCCGATGATTTTGTTCGCGCCGACCAGGCGCGCGCCTTGAATGACATTCAAGCCGATACCGCCCAGGCCGAAGACGACGACATTCGCGCCCGGCTCTACCTTCGCCGTGTTGACCACCGCGCCGACACCGGTGGTGACGCCGCAACCGATGTAGCAGACCTTCTCGAACGGTGCGTCCTCACGGATTTTCGCCAGCGCGATCTCGGGCAACACCGTGAAGTTGGAAAACGTGGAGCATCCCATGTAGTGGTGGATCATTTCCTTGCCGATGGAGAAACGGCTCGTGCCGTCCGGCATGACGCCCTTACCTTGGGTGGCACGAATGGCCGTGCACAGGTTCGTTTTGCGGGAGAGGCATGATTTGCACTGCCGGCACTCGGGCGTGTACAGCGGGATGACGTGATCGCCCTTCTTGAGCGTGGTCACACCGGGACCCACATCGACGACCACACCGGCGCCCTCGTGCCCGAAAATGACCGGGAACAGGCCCTCGGGGTCGGCCCCGGAGCGGGTGAATTCGTCCGTATGACAGACTCCGCTGGCCTTGATCTCGACCAGCACCTCGCCGGCCTTCGGTCCCTGGAGATCGACCTCGACCACTTCCAGCGGTTTTCCCGCCGCGTAGCACACTGCAGCTTTGGTTTTCATGCGACCCTCATTTCGACAACCCGCGCAGGACAAGCAATCCCGAGCGTGGCGAGCGGCAGAGTCTACCCGCTGCCTGATCGAAATTAATACAGGCGGCCCGGGCGCGCCCGCATAGGGAGGCAGTGTTCCAATACGGAACAGTCACCGGGCTGTCTGTATCGAAACTGAAGGCTCGACCCCGTGACACTTTGAGGACCATGGCATAATCGTCCCGAACATCGAACACCGTTCGATTGGGAGCTTCGCCAGTTATTTGAGGGGGAGGCCATGCTCCAGCAGATCGGCAGTCATGCCCGTTACATTCAGTCGGTGCTCCGGGGTACCGCGGACAGCGCCGGCACACCGGATTACGTGAAGCGCTCCTGGCTCCGGTGCCTGAGCCAGTACCACCTGGACCCGCAATCCCAGCGGGAGCCGTTTGTGTTGCCCCGCGAAGAGCGTCTGGCCCGCAAGGAGGCCAATCTCGAGCTCGTCTCGTTTGCGGACGCCGAGATGGCCCACCTGTACCATCAGCTTGCCGGTTCCGGTTACTCCATCATTCTCACCGACCGGGACGGCGTTCTGCTCGATTACTACGGAGACTTGAGCTTCAGGAATGCCGCCTTCCGCACCGGCCTGGTGCTCGGGGCGGTCTGGAGTGAGGAGCATGGCGGCACCAATGGAATGGGTACCTGCCTGTTCGAACGCGCGCCGCTCATCATCCACCGCGACCAGCATTTCTTCTCGCGCAACACCGGCCTCACCTGCTGCGCCGCGCCCATTTTCGACTATCGCGGCGAGCTGGTTGCCGTGCTGGATGCCTCCGGAGAGTCGGATCGCGCCCAACAGCACACGCTCGTGCTCGTGAACATGTCGGCGCAGATGATCGAGAACCGGCTGTTCCTGAACCGCTTCCGCGACGGCTTCGTGGTGCGCTTCCACAGCCGCCCGGAGCTGGTGGGCACCTGGAGCGAGGGCATCATTGCGATGGACGCCTCCGGGGCGATCGCCGCCCTCGATCGCAACGCCCTGTTCCAACTTGGCTTCAAGAGCTCGGCGGAGCTCGTCGGCGCGCCGCTCGAGCGCCTGTTCAACATCTCGCTGCAGGCCCTCGTCGGCCGCAGTCAGAAGAAGTCATTCCATCCCCTGCCCATCTACGAGACCCGTCACGGCGGCCGGTTCTTCGCCGTCGCGCAGGCCCCGCAGTCCAAGCGTGCGCCCGCCGGCAGCAAACAGCGGATCGAGCCGGCCGAAGAGCGCTCGCTCCCTGAGACCCAACGCAGCGTGCTCGACGAGCTCGATCTCGGCGATCCCGTGCTCGCGCGTAACATCCAGGCGGCCAAGCGCGTCGAGTCGCGCGACATTCCCATCCTCCTGTTAGGTGAGTCGGGGACCGGTAAAGAGTTTTTCGCGCGTGCCTTGCATGCCGCGAGTGAGCGCGCCGACAAGCCCTTTGTGGCCGTCAATTGCGGCTCGCTGCCGGAATCGTTGATGCAAAACGAGTTGTTCGGACGCGTCGGTGCCGTCAGCACGTCGACGGAGGACGAACGCGGCCGGATCGTACAGGCCAATGGCGGCACCCTCTTCCTCGATGACGTGGGTGACCTGCCGCTCGAGTTGCAAGCCCAGCTCCTGCACGTGTTGGAAGAACGTGAGGTGTTGCCCCGGGGCTCGGAAACAGCGGTCAAGGTCGACATCCGCCTGATCAGCGCGGCGCGCGGCAGCCTGCAGGAAAAGATCCGGCGCGGCGAGTTCCGCGAGGACCTGTTCTATCGCCTGCAGAGCCTGGTGCTGACCTTGCCGCCGTTGCGGGATCGTCGCGACAAACAAGCGTTGATCCGGCACATCTTCTCCCAGGAGGCCGCGGCAACGCCGGCGGTCAGTTTGAGTGAGGATCTGATCGATGCGCTCTGCGCTTATTCGTGGCCGGGCAACATCCGCCAGTTGCGCAACGTCCTGCGCGGGATGATCGCCCTGCGCACCAGTGACCGGCTCGACAGCAGCAGCCTGCCTGCCGACTACGGTATCGGTCAGCCCGTGTCGGAGAGTGAAACCTCCACAGAGGCTTCACCCGAAGCACAGTCGTTGAATCCGTTGGAGAAGGCGGAGCGCAGCGCGCTACTGCGCGAGATCGATCTGCATCACGGCAACATCAGCCGCGTCGCACAGAAGCTCGGCATCGGACGTAACACGCTCTATCGTAAGATGCGACGGCTGGACATAGCCTTTCCCGCGAGGCAATCGGCTCGGCGTTAGGAGCCTGTCTGACGAATGATCGCCGTAGCGAGGGCGACCCCCAGCGAGCAGCCAAGTCTTATGAAGACCTGGGGCGATCGTTACCGGGCGCAGCCCGGTACTATGTAAGGGAAACGATCGCCGAAAGATGCCGCTGGGGGGCGGCCGCAGTAGGCGAGCATTCGTCAGACAGGCTCCTACCAGTCGTGATGGGTCAGGTACACGTAGGCATAACCCATGACGAACAGCATGCAGACGGCACACGCGATGAAGGTGCCGCAGGCGGCTGCGAGCAGAACGAAGATACTGAGCGGGCCGGTGCCGCCCTCTCCCAGCGTGTCGAAAAACATAGTCAGCACCATGGCCACGCCGCAGGACAGAACCCAACGGCGCATGCACGCGGCAAGAGATCCGCGCATGCGGCGGTTATGGCGATAAGCCGCCATCCGCTCCTCGAAAGAGCCGCGGCTCACGTCCTTCATCATCTGCAGCGGCGAAAAAAACCTCGTCAGACTCTGTATCACGCCGGCCCTCATGGTCGTTAGGGCTTCGCCCACCTCTCCTGCGGGTCGAAGCGACCCGCTACGTATAGCGGCGCTGCGCGCCGAGCGGCAACCGCTTCGAAACGCGGCCCGCTCCGAGTAGACGATCCGGCGGCGCACATGTTCCCTCGCGGAGCGCCCTTCGCGCGGTGCTCCAAAGCGGGGCAAGAGCCACCGGCCAGTCTATGATCGCATGCTTGCCCGGACCGATTCTGCGCCACAATGCTCGCCTTCGACCGCGCCCTGAGCGCTTGCTTTAAAGGAGTGCCCGCATGGCCAATACGATCTTCGGAAAGATCCTCGCCGGTGAGATTCCGTGCCACAAGGTGTACGAGGATGAGAAGGTTCTGGCTTTCCTGGACATCAACCCCTTGAGCACCGGTCACACGCTGTTGATTCCCAAGGAGCCGGCCGAGACGATGGATCAGCTCTCGGACGAGTCGGCAGCCGCCTTGGGCCGCGTCCTGCCCCGCATCTGTCGTGCCGTCATCGCGGTCACGGGGGTCAAGCAATACAACGTCCTCGAGAACAATGGTACGGCGGCTCACCAGGCCATCGCTCACGTGCACTTCCACATTATTCCGAAGCCGAACGCGATCCAGGGGCTCGGCGTCGGCTGGCCCCAGCAAACGTTCGATCACAAGGCCGGTGCCGAGCTGGCCGGGAAGCTCCGCGACGCCCTCACATGAGACCTTGACGCATCCGTAAGTCTTCACTTACAGTAAGCCCAGACTGACCGACTGGGCTCGTTCATCGAGCTCACCCCAAATCAGCACAGAGGGACGAAACATGAGTGAAGACATAGTGGTCCACGGCGTACCCGGCAGCCCTTACGTCCGCAGCGCCCTGCTGGGACTCGAAGAGAAGGCCATTCCCTACCGGCTCTCCCCGATAGAAGTCGGCGCGGCAGGTGGGTTACGCAATCCGGAGCACCGCAAGCTCCATCCTTTCGGCCGCGTTCCCATCATGGATCATGGAGGGTTCCGCCTGTACGAGACGCAAGCGATTCTTCGCTACGTCGACACCCTGGGCGGCTCTGGCGGAGCGCCCGTGCTGCAACCGCGGGATGCGCGCGCCGCGGCCCGGATGAACCAGATCGTCGGCATTGTCGACTGGTATGTCTTTCCAACCATCACTGTCGGAATCACCGCGGAGCGCTTGATGTCACAGCGCTTCTGGAATCGCCCCACGGACGAGGCGACCATCGCGATAAATTTGCCGGAGGCACGCGTTTGTATCAACGAGCTCGCGCGGCTGAAAGGCGCGGCCCCGTTCATGACCGGAGATAGCGTCTCCATCGCCGACCTCATGCTCGCGCCCCAACTGGAGTTTTTCCGGGCGACTCCCGAAGGTCACGAACTCATCGGGGGCAGTACGCTGGAAGTCTGGCTGACACGGATGAGCTCGCGTGCGAGCATGCAGGCTACGCAGGCCGAACGCCTGAGAAAGTCCGCATGAGAGTATGAGCAGAACAGGCTCCTCGGCCGCAACCGCCCTTGCCGCCCTCGCCGATCCTACACGGCGCGAGTTGTTCGAGCGGCTGCGGTCCGGGCCGCGCGCGGTGGGTGAGCTCGCGCGCGGCGTGACGGTGTCACGGCCCGCGGTGTCCCAACACCTGGCCGTGCTCAAAGCCGCGGGGCTCGTTCGCGATACGGCCGCGGGGACACGCCGGGTGTACGAGATCGATCCCAAGGGCCTTGGCGCCATTCGCGCCTGGCTGGATGATATGTGGGGCGGCGCACTGGACAGCTTCAAGACGGAGCTCGACCAGGAGGTCGACGGCTCCGGATCCGAACCGCAGAAAAACGAATGAACAACCTCATCCGTCCAGCCCCAGTACAGCGCAGTGTTGTCGTCAAGGCAGGGCTCGAGCGCTCGTTCGCGGACTTTACAGGCAACATCGGTCGCTGGTGGCCGCGCTCGCATCACATCGGCGGAACACCTCTGCAGAGCGTCGTGCTGGAGGGCCGGCCCGGCGGGCGTTGGTACGAGGTTGGCACGGACGCCGCCGAGTGCGAATGGGGCAAGGTGTTGCTCTGGGAGCCCCCTACCCGGTTGATCCTGGCGTGGCAGGTTGACGCCAACTGGAAATACGATCCGACGCTCGTCACCGAAGTTGAGGTTGTGTTTACCGCGCTGGAGGGTGGCGGGACCCGGGTGGACCTCGAACATCGCAACCTGGCGCGTTTTGGAGACCAGGGCCAACGCGTTCGGGATGCCATCAGCTCCGACCGGGGTTGGCTCGGCATTCTCAAGTCCTTTGCCGCGCATACGGAGAGCGCCGGCGGCTGAAGACTCCGGTACCTGCGGCTGGGCCGGTACAGGAACGGTTCTTGCAGCTTGGGGCTGATTCGGTAAACCCAAGTTAAAAGACCGTGTCGTTTCAGCAAGAGCTTGCAAAATCGCCCACTGGCATACGGGGCTTGGACGAAGTGACCAACGGGGGACTGCCCAGGGGGCGCCCGACGTTGGTCTGTGGAGGTCCCGGCTCAGGCAAGACCTTGTTTGCCGCCAGTTTCCTACTCAACGGAATCGCGCAGTTCGACGAGCCCGGCGTGCTGATGACCTTCGAGGAGACCAGCGAGGAGCTCGCGAGCGATCTGGCCTCGCTCGGCTATGACCTGGCCAAATTCTCTGCCGAAGGCAGGCTCGTTGTCGATTACGTGCGTGTCGAGCGCAGCGAGATCGAGGAAACCGGCGAATACGACCTGGAGGGCCTGTTCGTGCGGCTCGAGCACGCCATCCACTCCGTCGGGGCGAAACGCATCGTGCTAGACACGATCGAGTCGCTGTTCGCCGGCCTTTCCAACCCCGGGATCCTGCGTGCGGAGTTACGGCGCCTGTTCCGTTGGTTGAAAGACAAAGGTCTTACAGCCGTACTCACGGGTGAGCGGGGCGAAGGTGCTCTCACCCGACAGGGATTGGAGGAGTACGTTTCGGACGCCGTCATTCTTCTCGACCACCGTGTCCAGGAGCAGGTGTCGACCCGTCGCCTGCGCATCGTCAAATACCGTGGCTCGCATCATGGGACCAACGAGTACCCATTCCTGATCGATCGGGATGGGTTGAGCGTGCTGCCAGTGACCTCACTGGGACTGTCGCATCCGGCTCTGAAGGAGCGGGTGTCGACGGGAGTGGCGCAGTTGGATGAGATGTTTTCCGGCGCGGGCTACTACCGGGGCAGCACGGTGTTGCTCTCCGGCACGGCGGGCACGGGCAAGACGAGTCTGGCGGCCCACTTCGTAGATGCCGCCTGCCGACGCGGCGAGCGCTGCCTGTATTTCCTTTTCGAAGAGTCGCCCCAGCAGTTGGTGCGCAATATGCGTTCGATCGGCATCGACCTGCAGGTGTGGCTGGACCGCGGGCTGCTCCAGTTCCAGGCCGACCGGCCCTCGCGCTTCGGGCTGGAGACGCACCTGGCGGCCATGCAGCGTGCCGTGCGCGATTTCAACCCGATGGTGACGGTGACCGACCCTATCACCAACCTCCTGACCGTGGGCACGCAGAGCGACGTCCGCTCCATGCTCACGCGGATCATCGACTACCTCAAGATGCAAACCATCACGGGACTGTTCACCAGCCTGACCCCCGGGAGCCGGGAGTTCGAGGCGACGGACGCCGTGATCTCTTCCCTGATGGACACCTGGATCGTGCTGAGCACTCATGAGGAGAACCGCAAGCGACGCCGCTGGCTCTCCGTGTTGAAATCCCGCGGTATGTTCCATTCCAACAGCGTGCGGGAGTACATGTTGACCGACCACGGACTGCGGCTGCTCGATGACGAGCCTGAGTTGCGTGGCAAGGCTGTGGCCGGAGTAAGGTAACGTGCAATTACTGAATTCAGCGACACCACCCTTGGCCCCAAGCAGCGATACATTCCTGTTGCGCTTGTACGTCGCCGGGCAGACGCCGAAATGCGTCCGCGCCTTCGAGAACCTCAAGCGTATCTGCGAGGAGCACCTGGCGGGCCGGTACCACATCGAGATGGTCGATCTCCTGCAGAATCCCCAGCTCGCCCGTGGCGACCAGATCTTCGCGGTGCCGACCCTCGTGCGGCGCCTGCCGGAGCCGATCAAGAAGATCATTGGCGACCTGTCCAACACGGAGCGCGTCCTGGTCGGACTCGATCTGCGGCCCGCCCGGCGACCCAGCGCGTGAGCCCCACAAAAGACGCACCGACGATTGTAGTAGCGGAGGACGCAGGCTCTGCGGCCCCAGGGCGCTATATTCTCAAACTATACGTGACCGGGATGACCAATCGTTCGGCCCGAGCGATCGAGAATCTCCAGACTTTCTGTGAAAAGCACCTCGCGGGTCGCTACGAGCTGCAGGTCATCGACGTGTATCAGCAACCCGAGCTGACACGGTCGGAGCAGATCGTGGCGATACCCACTCTGATCAAGAAACTGCCGCTGCCATTGCGCCGGCTCATTGGCGACATGTCGGACGAGGAGCGTGTCCTCGTCGGGCTCGACATTCTTCCACACGAGTAGCAGGTGGAGGGAGGGGCAGTGTTGGATGAATTGAGCGCGCAGCAACGAATCGCAGAACTGACCGCCCGACTGGAGGAAGCGGAGGAAACGCTGCGCGCCGTACGCGCAGGAGAAATTGACGCTTTCATCGTACAGGGACCGCGCGGCGAGCAGGTCTATACCCTGCGCAGCGCCGAGCAGCCTTATCGCACTCTGGTCGAGGAAATGCAGGAAGGCGCGGCGATTCTCACGGTCGCCGGCGACATCGTGTACTGCAATCGCCAGCTCGCGACGCTCATGGCAGTCCCGCTGGAAGACCTCATCGGCAGGTCGCTCGACATGTTCCTCCTTGGCACCGATCGCGCCGCCTTCATAGCGCTGCGCAAGGCGGGCTATGGCAAATGCCGTGCTCGAATGACTGCAGCGGGCGGACGGATCATCGATGTATACCTGTCTCTCTCGACGTCGAGGTCTGACGATGGAATCGAGCGTCTCAATCTCATCGTCACGGACCTGAGCGCGCTGCTGGATGCCCAAAGCGGCCGGGACCGCGCCGAGCAGCAAAGCCAGGCGAAGGACGAATTCATGGCGATGCTCGCCCACGAGCTGCGCAATCCGCTGAGCGCGATCAGCGCCGCGATCCAGGTCCTCGAGGCGAGTAACGGCCAGAGCGCCCCTGCCCTGCGGGCCCGCTCCATCATTGCGCGCCAGGTCCAGCACCTCGCCCGGTTGGTCGACGACCTGCTCGAAGTCGGCCGCGTGGTCACCGGCAAGATCGTTCTCGACCGGCGAGCGATCGACTTCGCCGATCTCGTGCACCGTGCGGTGGCCGTTTTCGGCGAGCGCCGCAACGACCAGCACCTGGAGATCACGACCCAGTCGGCGTGGATCGAGGGCGACCTGGTCCGCATGGAGCAGATCGTCAACAACATCGTCGGCAATGCGGTGAAGTACACCCCCGCCGGCGGGTCGGTCCGGGTACGACTCACTATCGAAGGCAGCGAAGCTGTCTTGCGTGTCGAAGACAACGGCTATGGAATCGCTCCTGAGTTGCTGCCGCGCATATTCGACTTGTTCGTGCAAGGCGAGCGTACACTCGATCGCGCCCAAGGTGGCTTGGGTATCGGATTGACCCTGGTGCGCCGGCTGGTGATGCTCCACGGCGGCACGGTATCGGCCTTCAGCGACGGCCCTGGCCGGGGCAGCATGTTCACCGTACGGCTCCCCAAGATAGCCTGCCCGGTGAGCGCTTCGGCCTCGCGGGCTGTGGATTCCGGGAGCTCTCCGTTCTCACGTCGCGTTCTCATCATCGAAGACAATCGCGATGCCCGCGAGATGTTTCGCATGATGCTCGAGCTCTCGGGGCACCAGGTGCTGGAGGCCGAAGAAGGATTTTCGGGCCTCGCGCTTCTGAAGACCGCTCGGCCCGATGTCGCGGTCATCGATGTTGGATTGCCGGGGCTCAACGGGTACGAGATCGCTCGTCGGTTCCGGGAGGAGGCGCCCGATGCCGACGGGGTGATGTTGGTTGCGCTCACCGGGTACGGGACGCCGGAGGCTCGCGAGCGCTCGCGCCAGGCCGGGTTCGATCATCATTTGATCAAGCCTGTCAACGCGCAGGCGCTGCAGGAGATCATGCGGGCGGATGCTTTGGGCGTGCCGCAGCTTGGCTCGCGGGAGGCTACAGTCGCAGCAGCTGGCGTTACCGCTGCTGTCGCCAGCCCCGCGGTTTAAGAAGCTTCGGCGCCTGCAGCTGGGTCGTGAGCTAAATATTTTGCACCCGCCCTTGTGGGGGTCGCTATCACCTCGTATAATGCACGGCTTCCTGGTGCGGGGTGGAGCAGTCTGGCAGCTCGTCGGGCTCATAACCCGAAGGTCGCAGGTTCAAATCCTGCCCCCGCTACCACGATTATAGGCAGTTGAATTTTCTGCCGTTTCTGTGCCAGCGAGTCGGAGCAACCCAGCCAGTGGGAACTGTGCTCCGACTCTGCCCGCTTCGCGGAGCACGGTCCCTCGACCTCCCAAAATCTCTTGCACCAGGGTGCGCGCCTCTACGATTCGATCACCGTTAGAAAGCAGTTTGCCGAGGTTCTGGACCCCGGTGCGGTAGCGCTCGATCTTGAGCGAGAATTCACGCAGCGAGTACCCGTCATCACGCTTCACCAGCTTCGATAGCTTGCGCCGTTTGTTATCGAGCGCATCTAGCGCGGCGCTGGCCACGTCTGCTGACAAGGCCCCAGCCTTGAGCAACGCTCTGAGCTGAGCTTCCTGAGTCTGGATAGTCCCCAACTCGTCGCTGCAACTGATTTCACTGGCGGTCAATTTCCTGCGCTGTCGGGCGATTTCGTCCGCATAGGCTTGTTGAGCGGCTTCAATCGCGGCGGGAGATAGGAGGTCAGTGGCGAGATAATCGGTTATCGCCGACTCGGCCCGCTCCCGGTTGATCCGCACCACGTTATCGCAAGCCGCGATACCCCCATAGGTTCTCGTGCTGCACTGATAACAGCGGGGATCGCTGGCAACAAACCGAGAACCGCACGCGGCACAGACCAACAGCCCGGATAGCAACGAGACTGCAGGCTTGCCGGCGCGAGACTTCTGGGGACCAATACGTGTGGCCGCCTGCCTTGTCTTCACGCGACTCCACAGCTCGTCAGAGACGACGCGCAATCTCTCGTCCATACGCACGACATGCTGGGTGGCATCTTCCACGACCACTGCTTTGCGCCGCGCGGAGTCGGTGGCCGACCGCTTCCACTGCAAGCGTCCCCATCCAAGCTCGCCGACATACCGCCGATTGTTGAGAATCCCGTATCCACGTCGCGTATCGCCGTGAATCGCTGATGCAACCCACTTCCCTCGTCGCTTCGCGCACCCTCCTATGCCTGTTCGCTTCCACAGAGCACCAGGGGATGGGATACCCTCTTCATTCAGCGTTGCGGCAATCCGTTTCGGTGAATAGCCGTCCGCGTACATTTCGAAAATGCGACGCACGACCTTCGCCTGCCCTTCCTCGATCTCCACCTGCCCTGTCGATGACTGGGCCGCTGGTATATATCCGTACGCCCTACCCCCGGCCGACTTTCCCGACCTCGCAACCCCCTCCTGCCCGCGCCGCGTTCGGTACGACGCCTCCCGCCGCGCGTGCTCCGCTACTGCCTGCTTAATCTGGATCACCAAGCCCCAACCATCCCGCCGGGTGTCGTCCCCAACGCATGTCAGGCAGTTGATTCCTAAGTCTTCCAGCTCCGCTGAGCGCGGGCCGAACTCGGCACGGTTGCGCCACAGCCGGGAAATATCCTCGACCACGATCACGTCGAACTCATGCCGTCGCGCTGCCGCAAGCAGCGCCTGATATCCAGACCGGTCCGCAGTCCCTCCTGACACGGCCGCGTCATGGAAGCGGGAGACAACAGCCATTCCGGCTGCGTTGGCAACACGCTCACATTCTCGGAACTGATCGTCTATGGATGCGTCGCGCTGCTTGTCGGTGGAGAATCGGGCGTATAGGGCGGCTTTCATGTCATGCTCCCACCTTACTCAATGAACTCCGGGTCCCAGTCCCCCAGTTGCCTGAGCAGTTCGTTGGTAAGTCTGCCGGGCCGAAACCAAGACTTAGCTTCTGCCAATGAATCAAAATCCTTAGCGTTGCCTCTTGCTCCTTCACTGACGGAAGCGGAATACTCGATTGCCGCAGTCAACTCCGTTAGGAAACTCAGCCCCCTAGATACGTCGGCATCCTCACGTCCAACCTCGCTGTACCCGTAACTCCGAATGAACGATTTTTCAGCGTCGGACGCCGCTGTGGTGTCATGACGTTGATAGGTCTTCCACAGTTGCAGCCATTCTGGTCGATCAAAACTTATCCCCCGCAGGACCGGCATGATGTTGCGCAAGGCATCAGCGCTATGGGCATGACTATCACTCTCGGTATCTTGATCCGCCTGCTTGTCGTGCGAATCAGCGTGCACTCTGATATTAGTCAGAAGATCACTCCGCATCTGCTCCACGACTTCAATGGATGGTCGCCCCAGCCTCTCATCTTCAACATTCGGTCGACTGGAAAACTCGGAGACATAGCGACCCTTTCGGGTGCGGTAAATCGCACCTCGATGCGTTACGGAAGTAGCACGTGACTCGATTTCTGCCAGCACCGTCCCGTAGAACTTCAGCGGCCTTTCGTCGTCTCTGACGAGAATGCGCAGGGTGAATTCGCTGGACCGGGGGGAATCAGAAGCGGACGAACGCCCGCCATTCTTGGACGAAGCCATAGTGGTTCACTCTCACCCGGAAATCCGTCCGGCACGCGGCTGACACACACATGTGAGTCAGGGGACTAGCGTATACCAAGCCCAAAATGGGAGTCAATGTCAGGGGTTTATTTCGGCCCCCAGAACACCGGTTACTTGCTTGGGTGCATCTTCTGAATCCAATTTCGAAAACGCCTGAAATGCCAACTCCCGGCCGATCAATTCGGCGAGTTTGATGACGCTCGCGGAACGAGGCAACGCTTGATCGTGCGATTGTGAAACCGGTTGTCGGGTTTCGGCGGACTCAGTATGCACGGGATCACTCGATAGTGACCTTCCATGCTGCAGCGCCGGGCGGTCGGAATGCCGGCAAGGCTCCCGCTGAGGAGAAATGAGAGCCTAATGGTTACAAACCGGACAGGTCAATGGGCACTTGAATGTTAGTCAGCGCCCCTGGCACGGAAATAGTTTTTCCGCTAGGGTATCCCTCGACGGCTCCGTGTCACTTCACCCTCCCGACCAAGGCCGTCACTCATCGCTCGGCGCTGCGTAAAACGCCTTTCCAACGTATGCAGCTAAAGGCGACAGAAGTTTCGGGAGTTGTCTATGCGTCCATTGACGAAGTTCGAGCATCGAATCGTTTCCGCCCTAAGCAAACGGCCGGCGCGCGAACACGTTTCTATAGAAACGCTTGCGGCGGAGACCGGCCTAACGCAGAAGCGAATTCGGGCGCGTGGTCGGGACCTGACCTACACGGGGCTGGTGCGGATCATCATGCATAGAACTACATCGGTTGGCGGAGTTCAGACGCAGTACTTTCTGCAACTTGAGCTGCCCGCGAGTTAACCAACCAGCTTGCTCGTGCAGGCATAAAAATGCCCCGATGAGCTTCTCGACTCAATCGGGGCAAGTTACTTTCACAAACGGGAGTCATTTTATGACACTCGACGAGATTTTCAAACCATCCCCAGCGGTCCCTTACGAAGAAATTTTCGGGTGCGACGAACTGACCGTTGAAGACCTCAAACCTCCTGGCTGGCCCCACAAAGTCATGGGGATTCCCCACAAGGCGAAGTGTTCAAAAAAGCCTCGCACGAAAGTATCGAAGGCCGTCCAACCACTCACACCGAGTGTGGGTGACTCGAAAGCATCGCGCCCGATACCTTGGTGCTGGCGTCTGAAACACGTGCAAGCGCCTATCTCGGCCATGGCCAACCATGTGTTGATATGGATTGCTATTTACGCTGATGCCGAAGGGCGCTCCTGGCCGTCAGTGGCGACCCTTGCGCAGCAAACTCGACGTAGCGAGCGTGCTGTGAAGAAAGGGCTCAGTGAGTTAAAGCGTTCTAAGCTCATTGAGGTAACGTCGATCCGCCAACACGGTCGGTGGGGGCGCAATGAATACCGGCTGATTTTCGGCGGGTCAATGTTCCACGATGGAATATCGACTACTGACAATACACCATCCTCACCGGGGGCACCTAATGCCCCCGGACCAGGGGCACAACATGCCCATAAACAAACCATTACTGAACAAGCCATTCCGGAATGGGAAAAGAAGATAGAGCAGCACGAGGACGTGCCGCCATCGCCTCCGGCTATTAGTCCGGACCAGAACGGACCAGAGAAGACGGGGAAACCAGACCCAGAGAAGATCGCTTCGCTCTCCCTCGAAGACCAGCCCCCCTATTGTGCAGCCCCCCCGTTGGCCGGGGCTGCGTCGGTAGGTGGGTCGGCACAGGCGGGACCGGAGTTTGTATTGCCGCCGGTCCTATCCGAAAAAGCCGCTGTAGCCTGCTGGCAGGCGTGGACGCGGCACTATCACCCACAAAGCAAGGAAGCGAATCTGAAGCATCGAATGAAGCGAGCTGACTACAACGCCGTGGTGGCGATGTTCAGGCATGTCCCCCGAAACGCGATCCATGAGGTGCTAGAGGACGCATTCAAATATTCGATCCACCCACTCAGTCCAACCATCGTGTGGGAAACGTGTGGATGGTATGCGGGGCCGAAATCGAAACCGAAGAGTAAGTCAGGAGGGGTCAGTTCTGGTGGCGTGAAGTGGTTTGAGCCGCTCTCACTCGGAAAGGTTCTTACTGCAGAAGGCAAGCCGTAGGATCATCGCCGTTTTGCGGCTGTCATCCCGCATTCCTACTCACGAACATTTTTTCGGCATTGGTTGCAAAGCTCGATTGCACTGCCTCGCTCTCAGCCGAGGTGTTCCCACGGGCAAACTGAAAGCGGCTGCCCGCAAGAAACCGTCCGCGCCGGGAGGACAGTTAGTTTGGATGCCCTACCCTTCAAGAAAGTTGCACGAAGATTGCGCATTGGCATCAGCCTTCCTCCATTACCGAGCCATGATGCCGAGGTGACATTGTGAACACGAAGAAAGGCGAAGCGAACGAAGCACTTCTTACGCAAGCCCAAGCGGTGGCCGTCCCACTGCTCGCCTGAGGGGCAATGAAGAAGGACGCCGCAGCGGCGGCGGGAGTTTGTGCGCAGACCGTCAGCGAATGGCTTAAGCAGCCGAACTTTTCGGCCGCCCTACAAGCTCAGCGCCGGCAGCTAGCCGGACTCGCCGTTGAGAAGTTCAGGGAAGGGACGGATACCGCCGTGGCGACGGTAATGAGCCTGATGCAGACCGGCAGCGATGCGATACGACTCCGTGCGTCAATGTACTATCTGGATAGGATTTTGTTGCTCGCTGCTGGCGAGCACGGCTGCGAAGCGCCGACCGATCGGACAGACATCCGCGACATTCTCGCCGGGCTTGGAGTGAACATCTGATGATTCGCGGCACCAGCGCCGAGCGGCAGGCCAACCTGCGGCTGCTGAAGTCGGTGCAGCAGGAAACCGACGTGAAGGGCGCAGAGCTGGAGGCTAGACGCGATGCAATGCCAATCTTGGCGGCCGAAGAAGCCGGAGAAGTCGTAACCCGTATCCTGGCAATGTCGCCTGACGGACTGGTTGAGTTTTTTCAAGATTGTCGGCTGCGTCTGGCTGGCGAGACGCCGTTTTCCTACGTCTACGGAGGCTCGCGTTCTACTCTTCACAAGCATGATCCGGAGACACGCGCTGCCGTCGCAGGTCTGAATCTGGCTTTACACGACTACGACCACGCACTGCTGGACCTCCGAATTTCCGAGCTGTTTGGCGGCCGGCTCGTCTGGGATGAGTCGCACGCGTCCCACGATGATGAATCCGAACGGTCAGACCACGTCATCGCTTTGGACATTTTCGCCGTCTTGATAGCCGTTGGCAAAATCGACGCCTTCTATGGCTCCCTTGCGGGCCAGGATATCGGGACTATCGATAGAGAAAACCTGTACCAGCTCAAACGGGATTGGCCGGCGTTGGTTCTCCTTTCGGGCGAAGCAGATGAAAAACTGGAGAGCTGACTTCGGGGATTTCTACAGCTTGGGCTTGTTGGCCTCCAATTGAGCTTTGGCCCTCGCGACTTCGTCAGGGCTCTCCATGACCAGCATGCTGTTGTTATCTGACGTCGCGTAGCGTATCAGCGAGGTCCTGTTGCCCTGCGCGTCCGTCCACTCCTCCTGCGTGTTGGTGAACTGTGCGCCGTACCCGTTTTGCACAACCGGGTTCAGTAGCACGTTGGGCGCACCGAGCTTCTCCCGTAGTGCTTTATTGAAATCCTCAAACCAGTACGCATTGAACGCGACCGCAATCTCTACAACGCGCCAGTTGTCAAGGTGCACCGTCGTCATGCTCGAGTGCTCGACCGCGTGCGGGAATTGTGCGTAGTCATTGCAGTAGCCCGTGGGCTTGCAGTTCTTCAGCCCTAATGCGCTTTGCAGCGCCGCTGGCGTCGTCACCGCGCCCACTTCAATGCCCCTTAGGTCGAGAGCATACGCTGCCTGCGCGCATAGCAGCGCCCCAATCGCAGCGGGGATGTTATAGTAGTGGCTCACTCTTCTTCTCCTGTTGCTTTGTTGTTGCCTTCGAGCGCTCCTCAGCGGCCCCCATGAGTAACAGTCCGTCGCCTCTCTTGGTCGCGTAGCGCGATAGGAGGCAGACGTCGCCCGCCCTGTCTGTCCACCATTCGCCGGTGTTCTCCCTGCCGTCGCCGTCATCCACCGGCTCGTGCCGCACCTCGTCGGGCGCACCAAACTTCGCGCGCAGCACTTTGTCGAACTCGTCGAAGTCGCGCGATCTAAACGCCACCGTAACGGTCATAACGCGCCAGTTTTTCAATTTCACCCCTAGCACGCGGGCGTCCTTGATGGGGTTCTTCTCGCGATCGACGTCACAGAGCCCGGTCGGCTCCTTGCAGTTCACAGCCAGTGCGCTTTGCAGCGCCGCTGGCGTCGTCATCGCGCCCACCTCAATGCCCTTCAAATCCAGCGTGTGCCTCGCGCACGCTGCGCACAGCACTGCTGCAACCGCAGCGGGGATCATTGAAATCTTCTCATTCATTGTTGTTCTCCAGGTGGCGGCGGGCGCACACCGGGCGGTGCTTGCTCAGAGAACAGCGCGTCAAGGAATTGCTTGATAATTCCTCAGGATACGCGCGTCATCGTCTCTGTTCTCATTCATCTTCCTCGTGGTTACTGGTGAGCGCGGTTTTCAAACTCGTTTATATTTGATCCTACCGATCGGGATGGACGCGGAGCTAGAACATCTTTGCGGGCGTCTAGAATAGTTTTGTCGAAAGCGCGACCAACTTCAGCGAGACTGCTGCATTGCAATCACCACCCGTCCAGTTCAAACGGGATTGGGACTTGTTAGGTCACTCAGGGACTAGCGCCGAGACACCAGGATCACCCGCCCATGCAAAAACGAGCGTAGATAGATGCACTGAACCCTGACGTGGCGGGTTGTAGCATGATCGAATCTTCGAACAGATAAGCGCTTCCGTCATCAATGAAGTATACGAACGCAGAAGCGGGAGACATGCCGCCGTTCTCGTTTCTGGCCGTAACCGTCCCGCAGACGACCCGTTTCGAATTGCCCTTGTAGTCGGTCGCATCGCGAACTGCCGCCGAGACAATTCGCGCCGAACCGGGATCACGCAGCACCTTTTCCAAGCCTTTTGCAACGTGACGCATGAGTACCGGGCTGACTTCCTGTGCCCAGGTTGCCTCTGAATAAAGAACGAGAGTCGCCAACCACGCCATGAGAAGTGTTGCAGTGAGACGGATAGCTTTTATTCCCATTTGAAACTCCCAGGTTTATCGGGGGACATTGCGGGCGACTGCCGCTCTCGCGGCGCAACCCATGAACGCGAGTGGATCAGGAGAGTTCTACGACACGTTCCTTGAGCAACTGGATTGCCAGCAGGAAGGCCACATCTACGCGACCGATTCGGCAGAGCAGCCAGAATGTCTGCCAACGCCCGAGCTGGCGGACCGTCAAACACATGGCTTCTTAGATTTCTTCATGACCGGTGTCGGCTCCTGCTTGGCCTTCCGATTCAGGTTGTCCGTTAGCGCCGGCCCCACCCCCTTGTGGAAGACGATCAGCGCTTTCTGCACCTTTTCGGTCCGCTCAGTGGCAGCAATGTTCTGGCGCGGCCGAGACGGACAACGGAATCGGCGTCGCACGCGGATCAAACTCCGCCCGTCAGTGCAGGGGCAACACTACGTGCCCGCTGTCGCCAGCTGGCTGCGGCCATCCGCAACACCCTCGCGCACCACACCCATTTTCGAAGCTCGTCCGTGACACCCTGGAGTCGCTCCAGACGAGCCCGTGCAAGGCAGATGCGGGCTCGTGCGTAGCTGTGGTGCACCCGTGCGCTGAATATGGCGCGAAGCTCGCAGGCGTCGTTTTGCTGCGTGTCCATGACTACCTCCCTCGTGGCGGGCGCCGCTCAATGTGCACTGAGACTTTTGTGCAATAGCGAATCCCGGTCACATTCGAGCACTCTGTATGTACCAGAACAGGTGCATGAGCGCCAGAGTAGGTGCAAATGCACCGTTCTCGCAATGACCTCTCGCACAGTACATGGCACGTCTGGCGGAGCGTTGTTGCAGCGTGTCGAAAAGTCGGGACCGAAATCGTTGGAATCGCGCGGTCGCAGCGATCGTCTCCTCGCACCGCCGGGATGCCGATCTGGGCCAACAGGAACTGGCGGAGAAGATGGGGCTGTCGCGCAACACGCTCGTGCGAATCGAGTCCGGCCGGCGAGCGATGACGCTTCCCGAGCTGATGTCCTTCGCCGAGGCGCTGAAGCTGTCCCCGACTGGCTTGGTCGATCTGATTGTGCGTTGGCGGCACTGAGTCACCCACCACACGGCGCGACGCCCTACCTGATCTAGCTATAAGCGCTGCCCAGGAGTGGCGGTGAAAAGCTCGCCTGATTACCAATCCGCCCGCCCACTAATACCCCAGGGGCTCTCGCTTTATCCGAAACCTATAGGTTTCGGATATAATACGTCCGGGTTTCGAGCCTACGCTGAGTCAATGACTTACGAAGCCGAAACGTCGAGATTGCCGTGAGGGTTTTGGACATGTCCAAGAATCGTGAAGTCCGCCGGGTTGCGCTCTACTGCCGCGTCAGCACCGGAGAGCAGGACACCGCAATGCAGGTGGACGAGCTGCGCCGCATGGCGGAGGCGCGCGGATGGGAGGTGGCGGCAGTCGTCGAGGAGAAAAAGAGCGGTCGGAAACTGCGGCCGGGCCGGCAGCAACTTGCCAAGGATGCTAAGGCGGGCAAATACGACGCCGTCATGGTCTGGAAGCTGAATCGCTGGGGACGATCGACGGCCGATCTAGTTACCAGCATCAAGGACCTCGACGAGTCAGGCGTAACGTTCATTTCCCTGAAGGAGGGGATTGACCTCAGCACCACTGCCGGCCGCTTGGTCGCCAACATCCTAGCCAGCATTGCTGAGTTTGAAGCCGACAACATTCGCGAGAACGTGGTGAGCGGCTTGCAGCATGCGAAAAAGCACGGGACCCGATCGGGTAAGGCGATCGGCCGGCCGGCGATTGCCGCTGAGCGTTCTATCGAGGTCCGCGCCCTACGCACCCAAGGATTGAGCCTGCCGGCGATCGTGAAGAAGACCGGACTCAGCTATGGCTCTGTTCATCGCCTCGCCAGCGGCTCCGTAGCGCGGCACAAATGACGCTGACGAAGAGCCGCCCCTTGCACGATGACACCCTCAGTGCCATGCAACGCCGCTTCATTGGTTCAGGGCAACCCTGAAAATGCCCGGTAGTGGGTCAGTTTGAATTCTGCTCCGCCAGCGCTGAGCAGTTGGCATCGACGCATGCTACTCTCGGTTCGTCTGAGAAAGGAGGTGCACGATGACCAAACTTTTGAAGACGCCGGAAACACCCCGATAGCGCGGGGATAACCACAGCCAGGCGGCTGGTCTCGGATAAAGGCGAGACGCTGGCGAGACGATGTGGGACCTGTGGCATGGCAGAGCCCGTGACACGAAACTATGGCATGTGAGCAATCACGAAGAGAAGCGGCGTTCCTAAATCGGCGCCGCTTCACTCAAACTGACCCACAACCAAATGCCCGCGTAATGAGCGCCACAGGCACCGTCGCTGTATAGTCACCGGGCCGCCATGCATATGGCCCGGTAGCTCAGTCCGGATAGAGCATCCCCCTGCTAAGGGGAGGGTCGTGGGTTCAAGTCCCACCCGGTTTCACAAGGCCGCCTTTCGGGCGGCCTTTCATTTGCGGTCCCACACCGGAGTGCCACCCTGGTCGCGGCAGCGGTATCAGGGGAGCCCCGGTCGGCCCAGCCGCCGCCAATCTCGCAGACTCAGTCGAGCCAAACTGTGACAGGCTGCTGCCTAGAATTCGGAATCACGCCCCCGCTACCACTTACGCCGGGCTATTCCAGACTACGACCCACTGCGCCCAGGTATGCGTTGATGCGAGCCTGCGGAGCTCATCAAGACGTCGACGTCAGGGACCTGTCTTGAGGCGGCCATCGGAGGGCGCCGGGCAGTTCCGCAGGGGCGAATACAAAATGCAACACGCGCCTCACGTCATCGGTTGAGACTTTTGACGAGGCGTGAAGCAGCAAGGGCTTCATTAGCATTGCCCCGCCCCGCGGCACTTCGACGCAAACCTCACCCCGCTCGTCCTTTGCCCGAATCGCATCGGCGCTGGCTAAACGCCCCAATCGATGAGACCCCGGTACAACACGAAGGGCGCCGTTTCGTTCGTTGCAATCGTCGAGATGGAGGCGCAGCGCCAAGACCCTATCGAGCACGGAGACCGGCGGTTGGACAAACCATTTTCCCTCCTTTTCCGACCAACCTTGACATCCGGGGCTGTCCACACGCTCGGCGACAGGAATGCTCAGATCCTGGTGAAGCGACACCAGCCAGTTACTCTCCATCGACTTTACGAACAACGTGCATTGGACGGGGATGACTTCGGCTGAGCGGATTTCTGACAGTCGCTCATCGCGCAGCAAACGCATCGCGAGTTCACGACACCAGGGAAGCTCGATCAAACGCCGCGTGCCGGCACGATCGCAATCGAGGCCACCAGCTAGTAGAGCGATCTCGCCCAGCTCCACGCCATCAACCAAGTCAGCAATGACGACATATCCCGCCTCGTTCAATTGGCTTCCGTAACCCGCAATTTGTTCGGTGCCCGCAGAATGTCCCTTATACTGGACGAGTCCGTCGGCAGCGGCTGCTACGACACCGGTCATAACAAATCGCTCTTGTTGACCTTCAGCCAGTTGAGAGTCGCCGCGTGAAGCGACTGGGCTTGGGACACGCATTCGGCGACCGCGGATTCCGGAATGAGATCGCCGGTGTATTCCGTTATATTGCGTTGCTTACGCAGCTTATCGAGCCGGATGAGAGTCTGTGAATCGACACCGAGGGTCGTGGGCAAAGTCTGAATCGCCGTTTGGTGGTGCCCAGGCTTGCTTGTCAGCGTTCGATAGCCGTGGGCATGCAATCCAACATCGGCGAGCATCCGGATCGCAGTGTACGCACTCGTGAACCGGGTCTCAGCGCTGATAGTGTTAACCTTAGCGTCGGCGATATGACGTGCGGCCGCATCGAGCAACCGCTTGATCGTCTCCCTGGCAGGTGCGATCTGCTCAAGGCTTATGCCGACTAAGTTCTGTAAGCCCATCCTCATCCCCTACCAAGAAGATCTTCTTCTTCGACATCACATCCGCGACGAACGGACTCCGCTCCTTCACCTTCGCCTTCCACTCTCGCGCCGAGAACACTTTTGGGTTGATTTCCCTTGCAAGCTGCTGCTGTGCTGGATGAAGCGCGTCCACGACAGTCCCAAAGTCGACTGAGCCGATGATCATCAAGTCGATGTCACTCCCCTGGGTCTCCGCTCCGCGCGCAACGGAGCCAAAGATGAACGCCGACTCGATGCCATCGGTGATCGGCCCAAGCGCCTCGGCGACCACGTCGGCGAGCCCCGATGTCTTGCGTAAAATGCCGGCAAGTTCCTCGAAAATCGGAGACTGCCGATTTGCGCTATAAACAAGCTGGTTACCCCGGCGCTCGCAATTCAGCAAACCGACATCGGCCAGACGTTTCAGCTCGCGGGTAAGCGTCCCGGCCGGCAAACCTGTCCGACGGGCTATTTCGCGGCCATGAAGCGATTCCTCCGGGTGAAGCACGAGCATCCCGAGGACTCGGCGGCGGTAGCCGGGAAACAGGACACCAGACAACGACTGATGCATAATTTGCATCGATTGTCGCCTTTTTTGCATCATATCGCAAGCAGCCGTCCACCGCCCGCCCGTCAGCGAACTCGGATTTCCTTGGCTCTCAAGGACTTCCAATTCAAAATCGTGCCCCCGCTACCAACTTTATATCTATTTGCTTTTGCTCGAAAAATTCTTCGTGGCTCAAGACGAGCGAGCCTTCGAAGCGAGCATTTGCGACGTCTGGTCGCAAAACGAGCCTTCCATCATGCAACACTGTGCGCAGAGCTTCGCGTGATTCCGCGACGGTTTCGCGTGCGGTGAAGATTTTCAGCTTCCGACACGGCCGACTTGTATTGCTGAAGGAAATCGGCGCGCGTGATGCGCGCGGATTTTGGTGACGCGGTCGCGCAGCGGATTAGCGCTTCGCGCTCTCTTGCAAACTCAGCCAGCCAGGTCTTGAAGACGGCTGGCGGCAGCTTGCCGGGTTTGAATTGGTCGCGGATGTCGGACTCGCGCGCGTCGATGTCAGACATGCGGCGGCGGTTTGTGGTGGCGCGGGCGGTTCTGCGTTCTGCTGTTTGTTGAGGTACGCCATCGCTAGGTCAGCCGCTCGATTGAGCGCTTCCGGGCAGAGGCATACCAGTTCGAGCTTTTCGAGAACTGCGTTCTCGATTTCGGCGATGCGGAAGCGCATGCCGTTCGAGCAGGTGCTGCCGTTGTGAAAGCCGCTGCAGATGTAATCGGTACGGCCGTATTGGACGTAGTTGCTGCCGCATTCGGAACAAACGAGAAGGCTGCTGAGCCATAAGGCGGGACCCCTGCCCTTGCGTCGCTTGGCTTCTCTTATGGCCTCACCACGCGACGTGCGCGCGCACTGCCTGATTTGGACGGCGTTCCACAGATCGTCTGAGACGATGCGCAAGCGTTCGTCGTGTCGGGTGATCAACTCGTCGGGTTGGTCGACGACTTCGCATCGCCGAATGGCGCTGTCGCGCGGGCTCCGGACCCAGCGGCTTCGGCCCCAGACCCTGACGCCGTCTCAACCGGCTATCGGTTTCGGTCTCACCGGCTTGACCTGGCACGGACACGAATTTCTCGACGCTATCCGCGATCCCGAGATTTGGCGGAGGACCAAAGAGGGTGCAAACAAGGCGGGCGGCTTCACGGTATCGCTGTTGGCAGATCTCGCTAAGGGTCTTATCAAGACGCAAATCGAGAAGCACACCGGCGTCAAACTATGACACCGCTGGCGGCGGGGAATCCCCCCGCTCCTCCTCGGGCCCGCTACGCAACCCGGACTCGTCGATCGTGAAGTCAATGTCGAGCTTCTTCAAGAGCGCGGGCAGCACCTGATAGATGCAGGCTTCTGCCTCGGCGGTGGCGACCCGGTGACATGCGACGGAAGGATCAACTGACAGCCCGCACGCCAACGACGGTCTGCGTGAGAGTCAGTGCGTTCACTAGCTAAGTACGGCGCATGCGTGTCCGATCATAGCCGGACGATCTGCCTTTTCTTGACCGATCATAATAGGACGGATATAATCATTATGTTCGACTATAATCGGTCAGGTAGCCTGTATGCTTCAAGATCTCCCTCTCAAGCACCTCGATCAGCAACTGGCTCCTTGGCAGGACCTACCCTACCTGCGCCCAAAGGCTGGCTGGCTACGCGCAATCCGTGACGCCCTCGGTATGACCGTGCGCCAATTCGCCAAAGCCGCGGGGACGGCACCCTCCACTGCGCAGGCGGCCGAGCGCGCCGAAGCTAGAGGCGACATCAGCCTCTCCACGCTGTCCCGCTACGCCGAAGTCCTCGGGTGCGAGCTGCGCTATGTCCTTGTGCCTAGGAAGCCGCTGATGCAGGTAGTCGAGCGGCGAGCGGAGGACATTGCACGCGCGGAGGTCGCGGCAGTTCATCACTCGATGGCTCTTGAAGATCAGGCTACGAGCAAAGAGCAGGTGGAGCGGCAGATTTTAGAGCTTCGCCGCAAACTCCTCGAGGGCCCCCGATCTCGTCTTTGGACATGAAGCTAGAGTACCCGCCCGGGGCCACCCCGCTCGATCCGGATGAGATCCAGGGACTGATCCCCTCACACGTCACTTTGCAGGGACAACTCAACGATTACGAGCAAGAAAATATTTCTCGCGCGCGTCGGTGGGCCTACTTGCGCCGGCGAGGAGATCCGCTCGACCGCGAGTTCATCCGCACGGTCCACCGGCGGATGTTCGATGCGACCTGGCGTTGGGCCGGTGACTTTCGTCGCTCGGACAAAAACATTGGATGTCAGTGGACTCAGGTCCCGACACTGCTCTACCAACTCGCCGGCGATGTGGGGGCCCAGATTGAATATAGGGCATTCCCGGAGGCGGTGATTGCCGCCCGCTATCACCACCGACTGGTATCGATCCATCCCTTCCCGAATGGCAACGGCCGCCACGCCCGCTTCATGGCGGACCTCCTCCTGAAAGAGCTCACGGGAAAGATCTTTACCTGGGGGCAAAACTCGCTCGGCAGCGGTGGGGAGGCGCGCACGGCCTACATTAAGGCGCTGCAAGCGGCGGACGGTGGTGACTACGGTCCGCTGCTCTTTTTCTTGGGAATCACATCGAGCTGAACGTCTGTCCGGCGGAGGTGCTACCGACGTGTTCCCAAATCATATGCAGAATTCGATGCACAACGAGGTGTTTTGCATATGAATTGGGAGCGCTCGACCGTCGAGTCGCGGCACGATGTGCACACCGTGGCCACGACCCGTCCCCATGAATATGAAAACCAATCGTAGGTACCTCATTGCTGCGGCATCCCGACACTGGTCGCAACCGCCTGAAGTTGAAGGGCGTAATTGCTATAAAGCTCGAAGCGGCCCCCCGCTACCACATATCCCTAGTCCGTCTACGAGCGCGGCTACGTTCTGATTCCAGTAGGCCATGAGTCCGCCGTCCGGGAGCGGATCGAGCCTGATCTTCCCTCCAAACCATTTGCGCAGAAAAACGCGCGCCTTGCTCGCGGCGTTCTGATCCCCACTCAGTCCGAGAACGACTTGGCGGCGATATAGCTCCGCCCCGCGGGGAATCCACATCTCGTGCTTCAAGCACCCGCAACCGCTCCAGGTAGTAAGCCTCCATTTCGGCCACCAGGCGCGCGACGCGGTCAGGGTTGCCAAGATTCTCGTTGAGCGGTCCGAGCAGAACAGCCTCGACGCGCCGATTCATCAACATGAGTGATCCACTCCGCATGCGGACGTATCACTCGCCTGCGCTTTCCCGTGTCAGGGTCCTTGCGCAAAACGGCCGAACATTTCCTGGACGATCAGATAATCCTCATCGAAGGCATCGGATTCCTTTCAATCGCGATTTTCCGCCCTTCAACCCTCAAATCTGGGCATCCACCAAATACCTGGTCCCACCTTACGGGATGGCCGCTAACTTGCCCGCCCATGAACACCAATGAAATTTCTCTCCTTGGCTGGATACACACCTTCCTCTGCGCTCTGGCGCTGATCTCTGGAGCCTTGCAGTTGGCCGGTAGCAAAGGCACCTCTGCGCACGCCCGCCGCGGCAACGTCTACTTCCTGTCTATGGCCATCGCAAACGTCATGGCGTTGTTCATTTTCCATGAGGACTTGCTCATTCGCTCCGCCCAGTCCGGACCGCTTGTGGGGAAGGGGTTCGGCGCGGCTCACTGGCTTGCCGTCATCACATTGCTGGTGCTACTGCTCGGGCGCCTCGCCGCTTCCCGCCAGAGAGTGGGGTTTTTTGCCTATGCGCATCCCATATGCATGATTGTCACCTACTGGATGCTCGTGGGCGGCGCCATCAACGAAGCCTTCGTCCGCGTGGGCTGGCTGCAGCGGGTGGCGCAGGCAATCTCGCCAACTGCGCGCGGCCTTCCGGGCTACAAGCTCGTCTATATCGTGCACTTCACGAATGATGCCTTGGTACTGGCGGCTATCGTCATTGCGGTCGTTCAAGTCAGGCAATTTCGTCGTCAGTTGGCATAAGGGCGCGGGCGGGTAGAATGTGTCCATGGTGCGCGCATTTGCAGCAATCCATCGGCATTCGGGCTGGCGGTCGATATTCGCCTATGGTGGTCGCGAGACTCACGCGGTCTATCGATCTCTCGGCCACCAGCGCCAATGGCCGAGGAAGATATTTCTCGGCTGGTATGCGGTCTCGTTCCTTACGTGGAACTGGGCCGTCTTTGAGCTCCGGATGCACCGGCTCATAGGCCCGGGTGGCCCCGCATTCGGACTGTTGCTGTGGTTGCCACTCATGGTGGCATGTGCATGGCCGGTGGCGGTGCTCCGGGAGCGGCGTGTTGAGGGACACCACCAACGGGAGATCGCCGTGCTGCAGCGACAGAAGCAGGAGACGAACCTCAAGCTGCTCGTGTTGCAGGCTCAGATCGAGCCCCACTTCCTGTTCAACACACTGGCCTCTTTGCGCGCCCTGTTGCGTGAGGATGCCACACGGGCCGAAGCAATGGTCGACGCTTTGGTCCGGCATCTGCGTGCGGTTCTGCCTGTCGTGCGCACTGACTCCGCAGCCTCGACGCTGTCCGACCAGTTGGTGATCTGCGCAAGCTACCTGGAGATCATGGCGAACCGCATGGAGGGGCGCCTCGCATATGACATCGACGTGCCGCAGCCGTTACTACAAACACCGTTTCGCCCCCTGATGCTGCTCACGCTCGTTGAAAATGCAGTCAAACACGGAATTGAGCCGAAAGTCGGTTCCGGGCGCATTCGCATCGAGGCCGGACGGATCATGGACACTGCCGGCTTTGCGGTCGCAGTGCGCGTCATCGACGACGGCGTTGGTTTGTCCAGGTCGGTAGGACACGGGCTCGGGCTGAGAAATGTGCGCGAACAACTGGCGTTATGCTACGGCAACCGTGCGGCGCTGTCGCTCGTCAGTCCGCCTGAGGGAGGCACCATCGCGTGTCTCCAGATTCCGTTGGATGGGTTCGAACTCATATGAGCCCCACTGCGCTCGTTGCGGAAGATGAAGCGCCTCTGCGGCGAGAACTGTGCCGCATGCTCGCTTCACGCTGGCCAGAGCTGCAGATCGTGGCCGAATGCTCGGACGGGTCTGCGGCCATCGCCGCCCTGCACGCACACCGCCCGACAGTAGCTTTTCTGGATATACGGATGGCCGGCGCCACCGGCCTGGAAGTTGCGCGCCAGGCGTGCAATATGGCTCACGTGGTGTTCACTACCGCATACGAACAGCATGCGATCGAAGCATTCGAAGTCGAAGCTGTCGATTACCTCCTGAAGCCGGTCACCGTAGAACGACTCGACAGGACCTTGCAGCGGCTGCGAACTCGATTGAGTGAGGCTCCGAAAGACATCGGTACTGTGCTCGAAGCGATCCGCCAGGGCTTCCGCTGCGCGCGCAGTGCGGACATTCCATGGATAACCGCGTCGCTGGGCAATAGCATCAAGCTGATTGCAACAGAGGATGTACTGTTCTTCCGAGCCGATGAAGGATGCACTTGGGTTATCACACGACTCGAGAAGGCCAGCATTCGCACACCTCTGAAGGAGCTGCTGCCAGCACTGAATCCCGACGTGTTCTGGCAGATTCATCGTAGTGTCATCGTGCGTGTGAGCGCAATCTGCGCCGTGCGGCGCAACGAGTTGGGCAGACTGGAAATTGCACTGCACGACTCGGAGGAAGCTTTACCAGTGAGTCAAGCGTTTCGGTGGCGGTTCCGCGGGATGTAGGAGACGGGCGCTCCCGGGGCTCCGTCCGGGGCTGCCTCTGACTGCAAGCAACCCGGAAACCGCCCAGCACGGTGGTTTTTAGCAAAACGCTCATGTTCAAGCCACCGCTTGAAAGAGCTGCGGACAGACCTGCCTGTCTCATCCTGGATGTATGCCCCGCTCGCCGCCCGGGTTAGGCGAC
>Ga0268266_10001238_pt1 | contig 31222 bp, 27 predicted proteins | sample KBSS13metaG_FD_190356 | JGI IMG/M metagenome (GOLD analysis project Ga0268266, IMG submission 190356) | Switchgrass rhizosphere microbial communities from Kellogg Biological Station, Michigan, USA - KBS S1-3 metaG (SPAdes) (version 2) | ecosystem: Host-associated > Plants > Roots > Rhizosphere... | reverse complement strand
TGAGGACCGACATCTCTCATGCTGGCGCACTCTGTGACGCCGTTTCAAATGGGGGGATGGGTCCATACCATTAGGGACGTACTTGCGGCGTCCCCCGGGACGAGCTATCTCGCACAGCGCGCCGGCACCAGCAGCAGCTCGCTTGCATAGCGCGGCACCAGCAGCCGCTCGCACACGCCACCGCCCGCCTCCCAGCCCTCGCGCACACCCGTCCAAAAACGACCTCCCAGTGGACGCAACTGCGTCCCAATTGCGAAGAAGTCGCATCTGCGCCGTACACACGATTCACCGCCGCATCAATCCCGATGTTGGAACTTCGCGCGCCGCGTCAGCCCACCAAACCGATTCACGCATGCGCCAATCGTACCAACCACACCATGGCCGCGAAATCCTCACAAGCTACTCACAGCGGCAGTAGCATCGTGACGTTGTTAAGGCTAAGTACAACATCACTGGAGGACACATCATGGACGCCGTCGGCGACGCCGTTCTGAACTTCATCAGTCAACATCGGCTGCTCGTCTCGTTCGTAACCCTCATCATTCTCGCGCTTTGCTACCGCGCGATTCTGTGGCTGTTCGGTGTCGTCATCGTGCCGGACAACCGGATGGGCATTGTCACCAAGAAATTCGCGCTCTTCGGCGCTCACCGCCGCCTCCCGGATGGACGTATCATCGCTTTGAACGGCGAGGCTGGTTACCAGGCGGACACGCTTCCGCCCGGCCTCCACGTCGGACTCTGGCCGTGGCAGTTCACGGTCGACCGTGTCGAATTCTTCACCGTGCCGCCTGGAAAAATCGGCTGCGTCGAGGCCTGCGACGGCCAACCGCTGCCGGCGGGCCGCATCATCGCGCGCCAGGTGGATTGCGACTCCTTCCAGGACGCACGCGCCTTCCTGCAGAACAGCGGTCAACGCGGCCCCCAGATGCAACTCATCCCGCCCGGCACCTATCGCGTCAATCCGTTGCTGTTCAGCGTGACGGTGACCGACGCCACGATCATTCCCCCCGGAAAAATCGGCGTCGTGGAAGCGCGCGACGGCAAGCCGCTGCCGACGGGCCGCATCATCGCGCGTCATGTTGAATGCGATTCCTTCCAGAACCCGCATGCTTTCATGAACGGCGGCGGCGAGCGCGGCCCGCAGATGGCCGTCATCGCTCCCGGAACGTACCGCATCAACCCTTTGATGTTCTCGGTGCAGTTGGCTGATGCAGTCGACGTCGCAGAGAACAAGGTCGGCGTTATCACGACTCGCGAAGGCGCCGCGCTGGCCAAGGATGAGATCGCAGGCCCGGTGGTCGAAGGTCACAACATGTTCCAGAACCCGCAGTCCTTCTTGGACAACGGCGGCAGCAAAGGCCTGCAGGAGCAGGTCCTGCTCGCGGGGCGGTATTTCATCAACCCCCGCTTCGCGACAGTCGAAGTCGTCAACATGACGGAGGTACCGATCGCCCACGTCGGCGTGGTCATCGCGTTTGTCGGTAAGGAGGGCAAAGACGTCACCGGCGAGACCTTCCGGCACGGCAACCTCGTGAGCAAAGGCGAGAAGGGTGTCTGGGTCGAGCCCCTGGATCCCGGCAAATACCCCATCAACCCTTATACCCATAGGGTCATCAACGTCCCGACAGCCAACGTCGTCCTGAATTGGGCCACCGGCAAGACGGAAGCTCACAAGCTCGACGCCAACCTGTCGACGATCACCGTGCGCTCGGCGGACGGCTTCAAATTCAACCTCGACGTGTCGCAGATCATCCATATCCCGCGCAACGACGCGCCAAAGGTCATTGCACGCTTTGGAGATATGTCCGCGCTGGTCACCCAGGTGTTGGAACCCACGATCGGCAACTACTTCCGCAATGCCGCGCAAGGCTCCGACATCATCGATTTCCTGAAGCACCGGTCGACACGACAGGAGGAAGCACGGGGCGCCATCGCTGTGGCGCTTCGCGAATACAACGTGGGTGCGGTCGACACTCTCATTGGTGACATCGTTCCGCCGGATCAGCTCATGAAAACCCTGACCGACCGGAAGCTCGCCGAGCAGGAGCGTGTGACCTATGAAACACAGCGCCAGGCGCAGGAAGTGCGCCAGCAACTGGAGCAGGCGACCGCGCTCGCGGCTACGCAAGCCAAGGTGGTCGACGCGGAGCGCCAGGTTGCCATCGCAGAATTCAACGCCCGCGCAAGCGTGAAGTCCGCTGAAGGACAATCGCAGGCGAAGAAGATCAACGCGGATGCGGATGCCACCGTCCTACGCACGGTCGGTGACGCGGAAGCCGCCAAGACGCAGGCGGTCGGTGGCGCCGAAGCAGAGGTCATCAAGCTCAAAATCGCATCGATGGAATCGGGCAATTACGCCCTCGTTCAGGTCGCGCAAGCGCTCGCGAACGCCGGCGTGAAACTCGTGCCCGACATCGTCGCAGGCGGCAGCAGCCTGGGAGGCGGCGGCACGCTGGTCGATGTGTTGCTCGCCAGTGTCATTCGCGACCGCAATGGCGTGAATGGAGCCGCAGGCCCCGCCACAGCGCTCGAAAAAACCAGCTGATGTCGGAAGGGCAGGCCGGGCGCAGGGAAGCGCCCGTCACCCGCCACGGTCCGCACCACCCACAGGCAGTGGCCCCACTCGAGCCATGTGACCTCCAGCAGGGAGGAACACCGCAATTTGTGCCAGAATTCCCGCGCGCGCCTCATGTTGGGCGCGCGCCAAACCTGTAACAGACTATAACGGACTTATGACACGCACCCTGCTTTCCTTCCTCTGCGGCTGTGTGCTCGTTCCCGTCTTTTCCGCCATCGCAGTCGCCGCCCCACCGGCGGCGGGCGAGGCCACGAAAAATGCGGGCTCAGTGGTCGCAAAGACGCCCTCCCCCGAACCGACCGCGGCCATGTCGCATGACGCGGAAAGCGCCGTGGTAAAGGTATTCGCGACGATACGTCGTCCTGACCTCCTGAAGCCGTGGACCAAACAGTCACCGGCGGACGTGACGGGCTCCGGCGTGGTCATCGAAGGCCATCGCATCCTGACCAATGCTCACGTGGTGACCTACGCCAGCCAGGTGCAGGTGCAAGGAAACCAGGCCGGCGACAAGGTCTTCGCCACTGTTGTAGCCATCGCCCCCGGAATCGATCTCGCCGTCCTCAAGGTCGACGACCAAGCGTTCTTCGACACGCGACCGCCCCTGCCGCGCGCCAGCGTGCTGCCGCAGATCAAGGATCCGGTGCTGGCCTATGGCTTCCCCACTGGCGGGACGTCACTTTCGATCACCAAGGGCATCGTGTCGCGCATCGAGTTCGTGCCCTACAACTTCCCGGTGTCGGGCCTGCGCATCCAGATCGATGCCGCTATCAATCCAGGCAACAGCGGCGGCCCCGCCGTCGCCGGCGACAAGATGATCGGGCTGGCCTTCAGCACTCTCAACAACGCGCAGAACATCGGCTACATCATTCCCAACGAGGAGATCGAGCTGTTCCTGAAGGACGTTGCGGACGGGCGTTACGACGGCAAGCCGGCGATCTTCGACGAGTTGCAGACCCTGGAAAATCCGGCTCTGCGCTCCTTCCTGAAGGCGGAGGCCTCGGTACAGGGCATGGTCGTACACCGACCATTCAACACCGATGCGAGCTACCCGTTGAAGGAATGGGACATCATCACGCGCATCGCCGACACGCCGATCGATGACGAGGGCATGATCAAACTCGGCAGCAACCTGCGGGTCGACTTCCGTTACCTGATCCAGAATGTCGCCAGCAAGGGCAAGGTGCCGCTCACCGTCGTGCGCGCCGGGAAGCCGATGCAGATCCAACTTCCCGCGCCGACGACCCGGCCGATGCTGGTCCCGAGCCTGGCGGGGGAATATCCGTCCTACTTCATCTACGGGCCGATGGTCTTCTCGAAGGCCACGCTGCAGTTCAACGGCTTCCTGGGTAGCCGCGCCGAGACCGCGCTGGGTTTCATCCACAGCCCTTTGATCACCCGCATCGGCGACCCTCCGGATGCCGAGCGCGAGGAGTTGGTGGTCGTGTCCTCGCCGCTGTTCCCCCACAAGCTCTCGAAGGGTTACTCCAACCCTTCAGGCGGCGTGATTTATTCGGTCAACGGCACCAGGATCCGCAGCCTCACCCACCTGGTCGCCGTGCTGCGTGACCTCAAGGACGAGTTCGTGTCTTTCGAGTTCGATGGCGAAGGCGGCGAAGGCATCGTCCTTCCCCGCGCCGAAGCCGTCGCCGCCACGGACGACATCCTCAACGACAACGACATCCGTGCCCAGGGCTCCCCCGACACCCTCAAGGTCTGGCAGGAAAAGCCCGCGCAATAACCACCGCCGAAGCTGAAGGAGACCTCAACTCTTCTTCAGCTTCTCTCGGATGGCCCGCAGCTCTTTGACGGCCAAGAGATCCTTCTCCCGCCCCAAGGCTTCTTTGGCGTGTATCAGATTTTCGAGGGAGATGACTCGACAGCGCCGCCCAAACAACTCGATCTCAATCGCTCCCTCTCGGACTCGATCAAAGTCGCCCACGCCCAGAATCGAGCTCAGAATATCGACAGTTCCGAGCTCGGTCTCGAGGTATAGATTCCGGACGTCCACATCTGGATCCGGATTGCTGAGGAATGAGAGTTTCTGAGATGTCAGTCGGGGCCGCGGATTGAGGTCGCGCAGCGCATCGCGCAATTTCGCCACTTCAACCCGACTCAAGACGGCACATAAGTCGAGATCGCGTGTGACGAGCGTCGATCCATGCAGCAGGGCCGCGAACCCGCCGACTATAACGAAGTCGATTTCAGCGTCGCAGAGACGCTGAAGCAGTTGGCTGAGTGTCGCCACGGATCTGTCGACCGATCTTTTCCATTTCGAGGGCCAGCGCCAGCGCGGCGTCGTGCAGGAGCACGCGCTTCTCGTAGGAGTAACTCAGGTTGGCGTCGATCAGGCTCGAGTCGAAGCCCGCTCGTTCCGCCTCTTCGATAGAGTTCGCGAACACAGACATGGCCCGAACATAGGCTTTAGGGCCCCAGGGTGCAAGGCCCAAAAAAACGGGCTGGTGAAAGCCTTCACTCCCACCAGCCCGTGACTTTTGCGGCAGCCGCGGCAAGCGCCGCAGCCCACGCGACGTTTAGCTCGCCGCGCTCTCCGACTCTTCTCCGACGCTCGACTCCTCGGCATCGGGCAACCCGCCGCCGACATCCATGAAGCTCCGGCGCTCGACCCCTTCGGTCTTCTTGCGCCGGGAGGCGTGGGCCGCGAAGCCCGTGCCCGCCGGAATGAGGCGACCAACGATGACGTTCTCCTTCAGGCCGCGCAGATCGTCCTTCAGGCCACGTACCGCGGCTTCGGTAAGCACGCGGGTCGTCTCCTGGAACGACGCTGCGGAGATGAAGGACTCCGTCGCCAGCGACGCCTTGGTGATACCGAGCAGGACAGGCTGCAATGTCGCCACGCCCTTGCCCGCCTTCTCCGCGGCATCGTTGATCGCAAGCGCCCGCGCACGGTCGAGTTGCTCGCCACGGAGGAGAGTCGTCTCGCCCGTCGCCTGCACCTCGGTCTTGCGCAACATCTGGCGAATGATCACCTCGATGTGCTTGTCGTTGATCTTCACGCCCTGCAGACGGTAGACGTCCTGGATCTCGCGCACGAGGTAGTTCGCCAGCGCCGCCACACCCTGCAGTCGCAGAATGTCGTGCGGGTTCGGCTCGCCGTCCGCGATGACCTCACCGCGCTCGACGGTTTCACCCTCGAACACGTTGAGTTGGCGCCACTTCGGAATCAGCTCCTCGTACTTCTCACTGTCATCGCCAGTGATGATCAGACGCCGCTTGCCCTTCGTCTCCTTACCGAAGCTCACCGTACCGGACTTCTCCGCGAGAATAGCGGGGTCCTTCGGCTTACGAGCCTCGAACAGGTCGGCAACACGCGGCAGACCGCCGGTGATGTCACGAGTCTTCGAAGACTCCTGCGGGATGCGGGCGATAACGTCGCCGACTGACACCCGAGCACCGTCCTCCAGGCTCACCAACGCGCCGGAAGGCAGCGTATAGACGGCCGGGATCTCGGTGTTCGCGAAGGTCACTTCCTTACCCTTGGCGTTGATCAGCTTGATCGTCGCGCGAACGTCCTTACCACCGCGCTGCTTCGTATCGAGTACCACGGTGCTCGACAGCCCCGTGACCTCGTCGACCTGCGACGTAACCGTCATGCCGTCGATGAAGTCGTTGAACTTCACGAAGCCCGCCACCTCGGTGACAACCGGGTGGGTATGCGGATCCCAGGTCGCGCAGACCTGGCCCGCCTGGACCGTGTCACCTTCCTTGACGTTGATGACCGCGCCGTAGGGGATCTTGTATCGCTCGCGCTCGCGACCGAAGTCGTCGACCACGCCGATCTCCCCCGAACGCGACACCGCCACCAAGTGCCCCTTCTCGTGCTGCACCGTCTTGACGTGGTGGAATCGGATAAGGCCCTTGTTGCGAACCTCGACGCTACTGGCAGCAGCGGCTCTGGACGCGGCACCACCGATGTGGAACGTACGCATCGTCAACTGCGTGCCAGGCTCGCCGATCGACTGCGCGGCGATAACGCCAACAGCCTCACCGATGCTGATCGGACGACCGCGGGCAAGATCACGCCCGTAGCACGACGAGCAGACGCCGTAGCGGGTCTGACAGCTAATCGGGGAGCGGACCGTCATCTGGTCCACACCGTCGGCTTCGAGCTGGCGCACCAGCCGCTCATCGAGCAGCGTGCCCTTGGGTACCAACACTTCCTCTTCGCTGCCCGGCTTCAGAATGTCTTCCGCCAGGACGCGACCGAGGACGCGCTCGCCCAGTTGCTCCACGACGTCACCGCCTTCAACCAGCGGAGTCATGGTCAGACCACGTGACGTACCGCAATCAATCTCGGTGACCACGAGGTCCTGAGCGACGTCGACGAGACGACGGGTCAGGTAACCCGAGTTCGCCGTCTTCAACGCGGTATCGGCCAGACCCTTACGAGCGCCGTGCGTCGAGATGAAGTACTGCAGAACGTTCAAGCCTTCACGGAAGTTCGCCGTGATTGGCGTCTCGATGATGGAGCCGTCAGGCTTGGCCATCAGGCCGCGCATACCGGCGAGCTGACGGATCTGAGCGGCGGAACCGCGCGCTCCCGAGTCAGCCATCATGAAGATCGAGTTGAACGACTTCTGCTTCTGCTTGACGCCCTTGTGGTCGGTCGCCTCTTCGGTACCGAGCTTCTCCATCATGACCTTCGCCACCTGGTCGTTGGCACGGGACCAGATGTCGACGACCTTGTTGTAGCGCTCGCCGTTGGTAACGAGACCGGACGAGTACTGGTCCTGGATCTCCTTCACCTCGGTGTCGGCGTTGGCGACGATGCGGGTCTTCTGCTCCGGAATGACGATGTCGTCGATACCGAAGGAGATGCCCGAGCGAGTGGCGTACTGGAAGCCCGTGTACATCAACTGGTCGGCGAAGACCACGGTCTCCTTCAGACCCAACGCGCGATAGCACGCATTGATGGTCGCGGAGATCGCCTTCTTCGTCATGTCCTGGTTGATGATGTCGAAGGGCAATCCCCTCGGCAGGATCTCGGACAACAACGCGCGACCTACCGTGGTCGCAACGAGCCGCGTACGGTCATGCAACGCGCCATCGGGGCCACGCTGCGCATCCTTCAGGCGCACTTTCACCTTCGCCTGCAGAGAAACCGTGCGGCTCTCATAGGCGCGATGAGCCTCGGCAACGTCGGAGAAGTACATGCCTTCACCGGTCGCACCGACACGCTCACGGGTCATGTAGTACAGACCCAGGACGACGTCCTGCGACGGCACGATGATCGGATCACCGTTCGCCGGCGAGAGGATGTTGTTCGAGGACATCATCAGGGCGCGTGCTTCGAGCTGCGACTCCAGCGACAACGGCACGTGCACGGCCATCTGGTCACCGTCGAAGTCGGCGTTGAACGCCGTACAGACGAGCGGGTGCAGTTGGATTGCCTTACCTTCGACGAGCAGCGGCTCGAACGCCTGGATGCCCAAGCGGTGCAGAGTCGGCGCGCGGTTCAGAAGTACGGGATGCTCGCGGATGACCTCCTCGAGAATGTCCCAAACCTCCGGTCCCTCACGCTCGACGAGACGCTTCGCCGCCTTGATGGTCGACGCTTCGCCACGCAGCTGCAGCTTCTGGAAGATGAAGGGCTTGAACAGCTCGAGCGCCATCTTCTTCGGCAGACCGCACTGGTGCAGGCGCAACTGCGGACCGACCACGATGACCGAACGGCCCGAGTAGTCGACGCGCTTGCCGAGCAGGTTCTGGCGGAACCGGCCCTGCTTGCCCTTGATCATGTCGGCCAGCGACTTCAACGGGCGCTTGTTGGTGCCGGTAATGGCACGACCGCGACGGCCGTTGTCCAACAGAGCGTCGACCGCCTCCTGCAACATGCGCTTTTCGTTACGCACGATGATGTCAGGCGCGTTCAGCTCGAGGAGCCGGCGCAGACGGTTGTTACGGTTGATGACGCGGCGATACAGGTCGTTGAGGTCCGACGTCGCAAAGCGACCACCGTCCAACGGCACGAGCGGACGCAGGTCGGGCGGCAGCACCGGCAGGACGGTCATGACCATCCATTCCGGCTTGTTGCCCGACTCGATGAACGACTCGATGAGCTTCAGACGCTTCGACAGGCGCTTCAACTTCGTCTCGGACGAAGTGGAGGCCATTTCCTCGCGCACCTTCGTCATCTCGACGGCGAGGTCGATCGTCTTGAGCAGCTCGAACACGGCTTCGGCGCCCATGCGGGCGTCGAACTCGTCGCCGTGCTCCTCGATGGCCTCGAGATACATCTCGTCGGTCAGGAGCTGGCCGCGCTGCATCGGCGTCATACCCGGATCGATGACCACGAAGGCCTCGAAGTACAGCACGCGCTCGATCTCACGCAGCGTCATGTCCAGCATGAGGCCAATACGCGACGGCAGCGACTTCAGGAACCAGATGTGGGCCGTCGGGCTCGCGAGCTCGATGTGACCCATGCGCTCGCGGCGCACCTTCGACTGCGTGACCTCGACGCCGCACTTCTCGCAGACGACGCCGCGGTGCTTGAGCCGCTTGTACTTACCGCAAAGGCACTCGTAGTCCTTCACCGGCCCGAAAATCTTCGCGCAGAAGAGCCCGTCGCGTTCCGGCTTGAACGTACGATAGTTGATCGTCTCCGGCTTCTTCACCTCGCCATAGGACCAGGCGCGGATCATCTCCGGCGACGCAAGACCGATCTTGATCGAATCGAAATGCTCAACAGGAGCATGCTGTTTGAAGAGCTTGAGTAAATCTTTCATAACTTAGTCCTGCTCCAGTTCCATATTGATGCCCAGTGACCTGATTTCCTTCACGAGCACGTTGAAGGACTCAGGCATACCGGCATCCATCTGGTGATTGCCGTCGACGATGTTCTTGTACATCTTCGTGCGGCCGTTCACGTCGTCGGACTTGACCGTCAACATCTCCTGCAAGGTGTAGGCGGCGCCGTAGGCCTCGAGCGCCCAGACCTCCATCTCACCGAAGCGCTGACCACCGAACTGCGCCTTGCCACCCAACGGCTGCTGGGTCACCAGGCTGTACGGTCCGGTCGAGCGGGCGTGCATCTTGTCGTCGACCAGGTGGTTCAACTTCAACATGTACATGTAGCCCACCGTCGTCGAACGCTCGAAGCGCTCGCCGGTACGGCCGTCGAACAGATGCGTCTGGCCACTGGTCGGGAGGTCAGCAAGCGCCAACATGCGCTTGATCTCCTCTTCGGCCGCGCCGTCGAACACCGGCGTTGCCATCGGCACACCGTTCGACAGGTTCTTGGCCAACGCGATCAGCTCGGCGTCGTTCAGGCTATCGATGTCCTCATGCTGGCCGCCGGTCTTGTTGTAGACCTGCTTGATGAAGTCGCGCAGTTCAGCCACCGCAGTCTGCGCTTCGAGCATCCGGCCGATCTTCAAGCCGACACCCTTCGCCGCCCAGCCCAGGTGAGTCTCCAGCACCTGGCCGACGTTCATACGCGAAGGCACGCCCAGCGGATTCAACACGATGTCGACCGGCGTACCGTCTTCGCTGTAGGGCATGTCCTCGACCGGAACGATCGTGGAGATAACACCCTTGTTGCCGTGACGGCCGGCCATCTTGTCGCCCGGCTGCACGCGGCGCTTCACCGCGAGGTACACCTTCACCATCTTGAGCACGCCCGGGGCGAGATCGTCGCCGGCCGTGATCTTGGCCTTCTTATCGTCGAGCCGCTTCTCGAACGCCTTGCGCTGCAGCTTCAGACGCTCCGAGGTCTGCTCGAGTTGCGAGTTGGCTTCCTCCTCCTCGAGACGGATCTCGAACCACTCCTCGCGGGGCAGCTCGTCGAGATACTCGGTCGTGATCTTCGTGCCGGCCTTGAGCTTCTTGGGACCACCCGCGACGCTCTGACCGACGAGCAAGCCACGCACGCGCTGGAAGAGATCGTCCTCCAGGATGCGCTGCTGGTCGGCGAAGTCCTTACGGACGCGCTCGATTTCAGCCTTCTCGATCGAAAGGGCACGCGAGTCCTTGTCGACGCCGTCGCGTGTGAACACGCGTACGTCGATCACGGTACCGTCCATTCCGGGCGGCACGCGCAGGCTGGTGTCCTTAACGTCCGAGGCCTTCTCACCGAAGATCGCGCGCAGCAACTTCTCTTCCGGAGTGAGCTGAGTCTCGCCCTTCGGCGTGACCTTGCCGACCAGAATGTCGCCCGCCTTCACTTCGGCGCCGATGAACGCGATACCCGCTTCGTCGAGCTTCGCCAGCGCGGCGTCACCGACGTTCGGGATGTCCGCCGTGATTTCCTCAGGACCCAGCTTCGTATCACGCGCGACGCACGTGAGCTCCTCGATATGAATCGTGGTGAAGCGGTCCTCCTGCACGACACGCTCGGAGATGAGGATAGAGTCCTCGAAGTTGTAGCCGTTCCAGGGCATGAACGCGACGAGCAGGTTCTGCCCGAGCGCGAGCTCGCCGAGGTGGGTGGACGGACCGTCAGCCAGCACGTCGCCACGCGAGATGTGATCACCGGCATTCACCAGCGGACGCTGGTTGATACAGGTGTTCTGGTTAGAACGCGTGTACTTCGTCAGGTTGTAGATGTCGACACCCGGCTCACCCGCCGTCGTCTCATCGTCGTTCACACGAACCACGATACGGGACGCGTCGACGGAGTCCACGAGACCGCCGCGCTTCGCGACGACCGTGACACCCGAGTCGATGGCCACCGGACGCTCCATTCCGGTACCGACTAGCGGCACTTCGGAACGCAGGGTCGGGACCGCCTGGCGCTGCATGTTCGAGCCCATGAGCGCGCGGTTCGCGTCGTCATGCTCGAGGAACGGAATGAGCGAGGCCGCCACGGAGACGATCTGCTTCGGGCTCACGTCCATGTAGTTGATGCGGTCGCGCGGCATCAGCGTGAATTCATTCTGATAGCGGCACGAGACCAACTCGTCCGTCAGCTCGCCGTTGGGGCCGAGCACCGCGTTCGCCTGCGCGACCGCGAACTCGCCTTCCTCGATGGCCGAGAGATAGTCGATGTCTTTGGTGACACGGCCGTTCTCGACACGGCGGTACGGCGTCTCGAGGAAGCCATACTTGTTCGTCCGCGCGTACACCGACAGCGAGTTGATCAGACCGATGTTCGGACCTTCAGGCGTCTCGATCGGGCACACGCGACCGTAGTGCGTCGGGTGAACGTCGCGCACTTCGAATCCAGCGCGCTCGCGGGTCAGACCGCCCGGGCCCAGGGCCGAGACACGCCGCTTGTGGGTGACCTCGGACAGCGGGTTGTTCTGGTCCATGAACTGCGAGAGCTGCGAGGAGCCGAAGAACTCCTTCACCGCGGCCGCGACCGGCTTCGCGTTGATCATCTCCTGCGGCATCAGTGGCTCGGTCTCGGCGATCGTCAGGCGCTCCTTCACGGCACGCTCAACACGCACGAGGCCGACGCGGAAGGCGTTCTCCGCCATCTCGCCGACGCTACGGACACGACGGTTACCGAGGTGGTCGATATCGTCCACCTGGCCGTTGCCGTTACGGATGTCGATGAGCACTTTGAGCACGTCCAGGATGTCAGACGTGTCTTTGAACTCCTCAACCAGCCTCTTCGAAGCTTCGTCGGTACGGGTGCTGAAGTACTTGTTGTCGTACAGAATGCCCGTGCCGAGGATTTCCTTGCGGCCGACGCGACGGTTGAACTTCATGCGGCCCACGGCCGACAGGTCGTAGCGCTCGGAATTGAAGAACAGGTTCGCGAAGAGATTCTCCGCGGCGTCCTTAGTGGGCGGCTCGCCCGGACGCATCATGCGGTAAATCTCCACGAGCGCCTCGAGACGGGTCTTCGTCGGATCGATGCGCAGCGTGTCGGAAATGTATGCACCGCGATCCAGGTCGTTCGTGTAGAGCGTGTTGACCTGGGTGATGTTCGCTTCGATGAGCTTCTCGACCGAAGCCGCCGTCAACACTTCGTTGGCCTTGGCGATGATCTCGCCGGTCTCGGTGTTGACTACATCGTGCGCAAGAACCTTGCCGTACGAGTATTCACGGGGAACGCGCAGGCGCGTGACCTTGGCGTCCTCGAGCTGACGGACGTGCCGCGCCGTAATACGACGACCCTCTTCGACGATCACCTGGTCGCCGATGCGGATCTCGAACGTCGCGGTCTCACCGCGCAGTCGCTGCGGCACGAGCTGCAGCGCCACCTCGTCGCGGCTGATGTAGAACGTGTTGGTATCGAAGAACGTGGCCAGGATCTCGGCCTCGTTCATCCCGAGCGCACGCAGAATGATGGTGACGGGCAGCTTGCGGCGACGGTCGATACGCGCGAACACGCAGTCCTTCGGATCGAACTCGAAGTCGAGCCACGAGCCGCGGTAAGGAATGATGCGCGCGGAGAACAGCAGCTTGCCGGACGAATGCGTCTTGCCACGGTCGTGGTCGAAGAACACGCCCGGGGAGCGGTGCAGCTGGGAAACGATGACGCGCTCGGTGCCGTTGATGATGAACGTGCCGTTGTCGGTCATCAGGGGCAGCTCGCCGAGGTATACCTCCTGCTCGCGCACGTCCTTGACCGGCTTCTTCGCGCCGGGGGCTTCCTTATCGAGAACGATGAGGCGCACCTTCACCCGCAACGGGGCGGCGTAGGTCAACCCACGGAGCTGGCACTCCTTGACGTCGAATACCGGCTCGCCGAGACGGTAGCTCACGTACTCGAGCGAGGCATTGCCAGAGTAGCTGGAAATGGGAAACACGCTCTTGAACGCGGCGTGCAACCCGACGCTGTCGCGCGATTCCTCCGGCTTGTCCGCCTGCAGGAACGAGCGATAGGAGTCGAGCTGGATGGCGAGCAGGTAAGGCGTCTCCAGAACGGTCGCCTGCTTGCCGAAATTCTTGCGGATGCGCTTCTTCTCGGTGAAGGAATAAGCCATCGGGTCACCTCAAAACGGGGGCTGTGGGCGCGCGAAACATCACATCAAACAAAGCAAAACATCCCCCCGACGCCAACGAGCCCCCGCGGCGATCCTGCCGCGGGGGCTGCGCTGGAGACGAGGGGATAGGCACGAAGTAAGGGGATTACTTGATCTCCACCTTCGCGCCGGCATCCTCGAGCTTTTTCTTCATGGCATCCGAATCGGCCTTGTTGACGCCTTCCTTCACGAGCGAGGGCACGCCCTCGACGAGATCTTTGGCTTCCTTCAGGCCCAGACCCGTGATTTCACGGATCACTTTGATTACGGTTACCTTCTTGTCGGCCGGGTACTCCTTGAGGGTGACGGTGAACTCCGTCTTCTCCTCAACAGGAGCGGCGGCGGCCGCACCCGCGCCCGGAGCGGCGGCAACGGCCACCGGGGCAGCGGCGGTCACTCCGAACTTCTTCTCCATGTCGGAGATGAGCTCGGTGACCTCCAGAAGGGACATCTTGGAAATTGCATCGAGGATTTCGTCTTTGCTGACAGCCATGTTGGGTCTCCTAAATTGAATTCAAGACAAGATTCTTAAGCGCCCGCCGCCTGCTTCTGGTCGCGAACCGCGGCCAGGGTGCGTACGAGCTTGGACGGTACCGCGGCGAGAGTGCTGACGAGCTTCTGCGAGGGCGCCTTGAGGGTCCCCAACAGCATCGACAGCGCTTGCTCACGGGTCGGCAGGCTCGCGACGGCATCCAGATCCTTCGGCGGCAGAACCTGCCCGCCCAGGGAAACCAGAGTCGCCACGAGCTTGTCGTTCGCCTTCGCGAAGTCCTTCACCACGCGCGCGGCGGCGCCTGGATCGTCTTTCGAGAACGCTAGAACGAGCGGCCCTTTGAGCTTCGGCCCCACAGCTTCGAACGACGTGCCGGCGAGGGCCTTGCGTGCCAGCGTGTTCTTGACGACACGCATGTACACACCCGACTTCCGCGCCTTGGCCCGCAGCTCGGTCATCTGAGAGACCGTCAGCCCGCGGTACTCGGCAGCCACGACCGATTGGGCTTTCGCCGCAACTTCGGCCACTTCGGCTACGAGCGCCTTCTTGTCTTCCAGGTTGAGTGCCATTCCATCTCTCCTTAAGCCTTGAAGATCAACGAATGGGGCTTGCCGCGTCCTTACAGCGCCCCGCCATATGACGGTGACCTTCGCGCCTCGAGGAGATCCTCGATGCGAAAAGCGGTACACCATCTGCGCAGGCGGTCATTAAGAGGGGCAACCCCTCGCCTGCGGTCTTCGATGGAACCGGGTCATGCTTGCACCTGACCCGGCCCGCAACGAACTCTTTCTGTCTGGCCGATTTTGGCAAGCCAAAATCGGCGAAGAACCTAAAATCTAACCTAACGTGCTCTGATCGACGATCACGCCCGGCCCCATGGTGGAGGACAGGGTGACGCGCTTCAGATACTGACCCTTCGCCGACGACGGCTTGGCCTTCTGCAGATCCGCAATCAGCGCCGCAAGGTTTTCCTTGAGCTGCTGCTGCTGGAAGGTCGCCTTGCCGATCGTGCAATGAATGATTCCGGCCTTGTCGACGCGGTACGTGACCTGGCCCGACTTGGCGTTCTTCACTGCGGTCGCGACGTCCGGGGTCACCGTGCCGACCTTCGGGTTCGGCATCAGTCCGCGGGGACCGAGGATCTGACCGAGCTGACCGACGATACGCATGGCATCGGGGCTGGCGATCACGCGATCGAAGTTGATCTGGCCGGCCTTCACCTGCGCGGCGAGATCTTCCAAGCCGACAATGTCGGCACCGGCGGCCTTCGCGACCTCCTGGTTCTTACCGGAGGTGAACACCGCGACGCGCACGGTCTTGCCCGTGCCATGCGGCATGACGGTCGAGCCGCGCACCTGCTGGTCCGACTTGCTCGCGTCGATGCCGAGATTCACGGCAGCGTCGACGGACTCGGGGAACTTCGCCGTGGCGAATTCCTTGACGAGATTGAGCGCTTCGTCGATCGGATAATGCTTGCCCGGGCTCAGCTTCTCTTTCCAGGGCTTCTGACGCTTAACAACGGCAACCATGATCAGACTCCCTCCACGTCGACGCCCATGCTCCGGGCACTACCCGCGATGGTGCGGACGGCGGCTTCCAGATCGGCAGCCGTGAGATCGGGCTGCTTCATCTTCGCCACGTCCTCGAGCTGCTTGCGCGAGATCCTGCCGACCTTGGCGGTGTTGGGAGTGCCGCTGCCCTTCTCGATGCCGATCGCCTTGCGGATCAGCACCGCCGCGGGCGGCGTCTTCATGATGAAGGTGAAGCTGCGGTCCGTGTAAACGGTGATCACCACCGGGATGGGCAAGCCCTTCTCCATCTTCTGGGTCTGCGCATTGAACTGCTTGCAGAACTCCATGATGTTCACGCCCTGCTGACCCAGCGCCGGACCGATAGGCGGCGACGGGTTGGCAGAGCCGGCCGGCACCTGCAACTTGATATAGCCCTGGACTTTCTTCGCCATTTAACCTCTCCCGGGTGTTAGCGCCGTAAGGCTCCCCGTGGTTGCTCTACATTTGCTGCAAGCCTCTACGCGGCTTGCAGCGGAAATCAGGCCTTCTCGACCTGCGAGAAATCCAACTCGACGGGCGTCGAGCGCCCGAGAATCTGCACCGCGACCTGCAGGCGATTCTTTTCGTAATTCACACTCTCGACGACGCCGTTGAAGTCGTTGAACGGCCCGTCGACCACGCGTACCACCTCGCCGGGCTCGAACAGCACTTTCGGCCGCGGCTTATCGGCGCCTTCCTCGACACGACGCAGGATCTGCATCGCTTCCTTGTCGGTAATGGGCGCGGGCTTCTCCGGCGTGCCGCCGATGAAGCCGAGCACCTTCGGCACATCTCTGACGAGGTGCCACGTGTCCTCGTCCATCTCCATCTGCACGAGCACGTAGCCCGGATAGAACTTCCGCTCGCTCTTGCGCTTCTGTCCATCGCGCATTTCGACGACCTCTTCCGTGGGGACGAGGATCTCGCCGAATTTCGGCTCGAGGCTCGCACGCCGGATCCGCTCTTTCAGCGACTCCGCGACACGGTGCTCGAAATTCGAGTAGGCATGAACGACGTACCACCTCAGCGCCACTGTCAGCTCCCCTTGGTCAAAGCTTGTGTCGCCCAGGCGAGCACGAGGTCGAGGCCCCAGAAGAACAGTCCAGCGAGCAGCACGAAACCCAACACGACCGCGGTGGTCATGAGGGTTTCCTGGCGGTTCGGCCAGACGATCTTGCGCAATTCGATCCGCGACAACGCAATGAATTGCTTCAGGTCGGTACCGTACTGCGAGAACGCGATCACGACCGCGCCCAGAACCAGACCACCAACGACCGCCAACCAGCGCAGCCACACGGTCTGCGGGGACACCACGTAGAACCCGACAACGCCCGCAATCACGAAGAGAATCGCGATCACGAGCTTTACGGTATCCACCGTGCCGCCGTCCTGAGCTTTGATTTCTTCTGTCATATCAATCGATGGCAGGCCAGGAGGGAATCGAACCCCCAACCTGCGGTTTTGGAGACCGCCGCTCTGCCAATTGAGCTACTGGCCTGCAGAAAAACTCGAACCAACCTTATTTCAGGATCTTCGCGACGACGCCGGCGCCGACCGTCTTGCCACCCTCACGGATCGCAAACCGCAGCCCCTCTTCCATCGCGATCGGGCTGATCAACTCCACGTTAATCTTGATGTTGTCCCCAGGCATGATCATCTCAGTACCCGCCGGCAACTCGATCGCCCCAGTCACATCCGTCGTCCGGAAGTAAAACTGCGGCCGGTAGCCCTTGAAGAACGGCGTATGACGCCCGCCTTCTTCCTTCGTCAGCACGTACACCTCGGCCTCGAAGGCGGTGTGCGGGGTGATCGAGCCGGGCTTCGCCAGCACCTGACCACGCTCCACTTCCTCACGCTTCGTACCGCGCAACAGCACCCCGACGTTGTCCCCCGCCTGCCCCTCATCCAGCAGCTTGCGGAACATCTCAACGCCCGTGCAGGTGGTCTTCACCGTCGGCTTCAACCCGATGATCTCCACCTCGTCGTTCACCTTCACAATCCCGCGCTCAATTCGCCCGGTCACCACCGTGCCGCGGCCCGAGATCGAGAACACATCTTCCACCGGCATCAGGAACGGCTTGTCCACTTCGCGCTTCGGCACCGGGATGTACTTGTCCATCTCCGCCACCAGCTTCACTACCGCCGGCACGCCGATCTCGCTCTTGTCACCTTCCAACGCCTTCAGCGCCGACCCGATCACAATCGGCGTCGCATCCCCGGGGAACTTGTACGTCGACAGCAGCTCACGCACTTCCATCTCGACCAGCTCCAGCAGCTCCTTGTCGTCGACCATGTCCGCCTTGTTCATGAACACCACGATGTACGGCACACCCACCTGGCGCGCCAACAGAATGTGCTCGCGCGTCTGCGGCATCGGCCCATCCGCCGCCGACACCACCAGAATCGCACCGTCCATCTGCGCTGCACCCGTGATCATGTTCTTCACGTAGTCCGCGTGCCCAGGGCAGTCCACGTGCGCGTAGTGCCGCTCCGGGCTCTGGTACTCCACGTGCGCCGTCGAGATCGTGATCCCGCGGGCCTTCTCTTCGGGCGCCTTGTCGATCTGGTCGTACGCCATGAACGTGCCGCCGTGCGTCTCGGCCATCACCTTCGTCAGCGCCGCCGTCAGCGTCGTCTTACCGTGGTCAACGTGACCGATCGTCCCAACGTTCACGTGGGGCTTGTTGCGCTCGAATTTCTCTTTTGCCATGAAGGTTTCCTCAACCGTCTCAAAGGAACCAAACTCTCAACAACCCCACCACGACCTGCGGTGGAGCCCACGTAAAAAACTGGAGCTGACGACCGGGATTGAACCGGTGACCTCGTCCTTACCAAGGACGTGCTCTACCAACTGAGCTACGTCAGCCAATTCAAACTGTCCTGGAACGGGCTGTACTGGAGCGGGTAATGGGAATCGAACCCATGTCATCAGCTTGGAAGGCTGAGGTTCTACCATTGAACTACACCCGCCGATGCACCGCACCCGCCGACCACCTCGAGCCCCGTTCCGTTCGCGCTCCCACCTCAACCGAAGTCGGATGGTGGAGGGGGAAGGATTCGAACCTTCGAAGGCGTAAGCCGGCAGATTTACAGTCTGCTCCCGTTGGCCGCTTGGGTACCCCTCCGCGAAAACGAGCCGCGTATTCTGATTTCGGGGGAGCAGAGTGTCAATGCATCTTGGCGCGTAAATTGCTAGCTGGGGCGCCGCCAGCGGGTTTTTGGCCCAGAAGGTCTCTCTAAAGAGAGAGGTGAGGCTCGTGGCGCCGGATTCGCGCGGCCCGGGAAGCTTGGCCGGGCCTGAATGAGCTCGCCGGCGCGGCCCAAAGTTCGCGGCCCCGACTGGCAAACCCCCTCGGACCTAGCTCCTCACCCGCCCGAGACCATCGGCCCCGGGCACCCCGACCTCTTGCGCGGCCGTCGCCACGGCATCCTTCGCCTCCGTCAAGGCGAGCTGCACGGCCCGCTCCAGCTTGGCCGAGGCCGCATGGATGGCTTCGGTGAGCGTCTGGGCCTCGTGGATCACGGCAACCAGCTTCAGCCCGGCCGCATGTGCTTCCATGCGGCAGCACATGTCGCGCTCGCCATGCTTATGCGGAATTCGCTGGCTGAGATGAACGTCGACGCGGGATATCCGCTCCTGAAAACGATCCAGCGAGCCTTCAACCACGCCCTCGACCCGGACCATCAATTCTTCGCTGCCGTCGATGTGGTCATCGACGTCCACGCGGATCTGCATCTTGGCTTGACTCAAAATCGCCGTCTTTCGAAACAATGTCGCAAAGAACATGCCCTGGAACCATCCCTCGTACGGCCGAGGTAATCGCCTCCTTAATACCTATAAACGCAGCACCGACCGGGAGGACGACAACGCTTCGGCGCATTACTGCTGGCGGATTGACGCTACGCCGCCGCCAGTTAACGCGGGATTAATCGCCAGTGGGTGGCGAGGCTCGCGCCGCGACTGCCGCCAGCCGTTCCGTGGTCGCGGCGTCCGCAACGCGTGAGGCACCGGGACGCAAATCTCGAGGGAGCTCAATCGGGCCGTACCGAACCCGCAGCAGGCGACTCACTTCGAGCCCCACCGCATGCCATAGCCGGCGTACCTCGCGGTTGCGGCCTTCGTGCAGCACGACGCGGAACGTCGTATTGATCCCCTCAGAAAGTTCGTCCCCCGCCTCTTGAGTGACGCGGTCGAAGCGCGCGGGCCCGTCGTCGAGCTGTACACCTTCGAGCAGCTGACGAATCAGCCCTGGCTGCGGCCGCCCTCGCACGCGCACCAGGTACTCTCGCTCGATTTCGCTCGAGGGATGCATGAGGCGATGCGCGAGCTCGCCATCCGTCGTGAACAACAACAACCCGGACGTATTCACATCGAGCCGTCCGACCGTGATCCAACGGCCGTTCCCCGGTTGGGGCAGGCGCTCGAAAACGGTAGGCCGTCCTTGCGGATCGCTCCGGGTCGTCACTTCCCCGACAGGCTTGTGATACAGCAGCAGCTCACGGGACGTGAGCTGCGCCGGATTCAGATCGAGCTTGCGTCCATCGAGGCACACTTCATCGCCCGGCGCGGCGCGGTCACCGAGCTGGGCCACCCGGCCTGCGACGGTCACGCGTCCATCACGGATCCATTGCTCTACGCTGCGACGTGATCCCAGGCCTGCGGCAGCCAGCAGTTTCTGCAGTCTGATCATCGGAACTAGCGAGCACACTTCGGTGCGGGTGTTGAGGTTGGCGATTAGCGGCCGGTGCCGCATACTGCCCGGATAGCTTGACTCGACGCATTATAACGTCCGAGTCTTTGCAGATTCTCGTTCGCTAGTGCGGAACAGACCCACAACAGCGGTAAATTGACCTCAAACCACCCGGAAAGGTCACCTCATGATCTACGACAACATACTCGGCACGATTGGCAGAACCCCCATCGTGAAAATCCAGCGCCTGGCGCCCAAGAACGTCACGATGTATGTGAAATGTGAGTTCTTCAATCCGATGAGCTCGGTGAAGGATCGCCTCGCCATCGGCATCATCGAGGACGCTGAGCGCAAGGGCCTGCTCAAGCCCGGACAAACGGTCATCGAGGCCACCTCTGGCAACACCGGTATCGCGTTGGCCATGGTCTGCGCCGCGAAGGGTTATCCGTTCGTCGCCACGATGGCGGAGTCGTTTTCGATCGAGCGCCGCAAGATCATGCGTATGCTCGGCGCGCGAGTCATCCTGACGCCCGCCGCGGAACGCGGCACGGGCATGGTGAAGAAGGCGGCGGAGCTGGCGCAGAAGCATGGTTGGTTTCTCGCGCGTCAGTTCGAGAACGAAGCCAACCCGGCCTATCACCGCAACACGACCGGCCCTGAGATTCTCGAAGACTTCGCGGGCAAGCGCCTCGACTTCTTCGTCACTGGCTGGGGCACGGGCGGCACACTCACAGGCGCGGGGCAGATGATTCGTCTCGCCCGACCCGAAGTGCAGATCATTGCAACCGAGCCCGCGGGTGCGGCGCTCCTCTCGGGCAAGCCCTTCGCTCCTCACAAGATCCAGGGCTGGACTCCTGACTTCGTTCCCGCGGTGCTCAATCGAGAAGTGCCGCATCGCCTGTTGCCTGTGACCGATGCCGAAGCGATCGAAGCGTCTCGCTCGTTGGCGCGCAGCGAAGGTATCTTCTGCGGAATCTCTTCGGGTGGAACGTTCGCCGCAGCTTCCAAGGTTGCCGCGGAGGCGCCCGCTGGCTCCGTCATTCTCGCGATGCTACCCGACACGGGCGAGCGCTATCTCTCGACAGCGTTGTTCGAAGGCATTGCCGAAGGCAGTGATCCAGAGCCTTGAGGACAGCATCCCCTACTCCCGCGACCGACAAGCATCTGACAGCAGGCCGCGAGGACAAAACCGACGCGCGTCAATACGCGCGCCTGCCTGATCCCTTTCCGATGTGGCGCGGAGGCGTGCTGCATGACGCGCGCATCGCGTATGAAACCTGGGGCACGCTGAACGACGCCCGCAGCAACGCTTTGTTGCTCTTCACGGGGCTATCTCCGTCCGCGCATGCCGCTTCCTCGCCGGAGGATCCGAGCCCGGGCTGGTGGCAGCGGATGGTCGGACCCGGACTGGCCATTGATACCGACCGGTTCTTTGTCATCTGCATCAACTCTCTCGGCAGTTGTTTCGGCTCGACGGGTGCGGCTTCCAACGACCCGGCTACAGGCCAACCCTACCGCCTGACCTTTCCCGATCTGTCCGTCGAGGACATCGCCCGGGCGGGGTTTGAGACAGTGCGCTCGTTGGGCATCCAGCGACTCGATACCGTGATGGGACCTTCCCTCGGTGGCATGGTGGTGCTCGCGTTCGCGGCACAATTCCCGGGGGCCGCACGACGTCTCGTGAGCATCTCGGGAAGCGCCGCCGCTTCGCCGTTCGCGATCGCACTGCGCTCGATTCAACGTGAGGCCATCACGAGCGATCCCGATTGGAAGCAAGGCCAGTACACAGCCGAAAAGCCTCCGCGCACGGGCCAGCGCCTCGCCCGTAAGTTAGGTACTGTCACATATCGTTCGGCCGCCGAGTGGCTGCAGCGTTTCGATCGCGAGCCGATCCGGGCGGATCTGAAGGACGTCGTGCCATTTGCCTCCGAGTTCGCCGTGCAGGGTTACCTCGAAGCGCAGGCCAACAAGTTCATCTCGGCGTTCGATGCCAATTGCTACCTGTACCTGTCACGCGCAATGGACCGTTTCGACCTCAGCAAACACGGCGAGCACGAAGGGGTGTTCCGACGGGCGCAACTCGAGCAAGCGTTGGTGATCGGTGTCGAGTCGGACATGCTGTTCTCGATCGCCGAGCAGCGCACGGTGGCGCGCGAGCTGGGGAAGGCCGGGGTCGTCACGTTCTTCAGGCCGCTCTACTGTATCGAAGGACACGATTCGTTCCTCATCGACATCGAGCGCTTCGGGCGCGAGATCCGCAGCTTCCTCGACGGGCGCAGCTCAGCTCACCTGGCGGACCTTTAGCCCTCAGCGACTTCCGCAGTTGCATCCCCTGCAATGACCGGCAGCAGCGGCGGCAGGGGACAATGCAACAGCGCGCAGACCGTGCGCAGCAGCTCCGCCTCCTCATCCATGAGCATCTCATCGTTGGCGACGGTCTTGACGAGCCCTTCGATCACGGCTTTCTTCGCGAACGGATGAAGTTGCTCGAGTCGCGGGAGTGCCGCACTCAACTTCAGCTGCCAATCGGGCGCCGCGGCATAGGGTGGACGTCGCATCGGCAGAACACTGGCGATGCCCACCTCGTAAGCCATGCGCGCGGCTTGCTCATCCTGCGCCCCGAGTTGGGCCAGCGTGGCAAACAGCAGCGAGATTTCGCTTACCTCATCCTCGAGTGTGAGCTTGCCGTGCGGCAGCGACGCGCTGAGCGCGTCGTTCAACAACGTCTCGAGCAACTTCGCCAGGCAGAACTCGAACACGTCTATCCGGTTGTCGGCATGAATGAGCTCGTTCACCAGCCGCGCAAGGGACTGGCGTTGCGGGACCGTCAATCGTCGCAGACTCGGGAAGGCACGCTGCAGGAGCGGCAAGCGCAACATCGGGTTGAGATCGTGCGCAATCGGCAGGACCCGCTGAATGATTGCGACGCTCGCAGGGCTGGTTGATTTCGCGAGGAACTGGAGTTGCCGTTCGCGGACCGCGGGTTCGGTGCTGATGAGCATGGCGAGGATCAACGCCTGGGCTCCCCCCGGGGACTCGGTGAGCTCGCGAGCGCCCGGCGGCAGCGCCAGGCGCACCGCCTGTGCGTGCTCGATGTGTGCAGTGTCAGGTTGACCGACTTGCGCGACCGCCCGTGTGGCGTGGTCAATACCAACGCCACCCACGCGGGCGCCGGTGGCTATCTGGCCAAAGCGCCCTGGTCCGCCACCGGCAAACTGACTCCGCGCGGCAGCGGTAGCGCCGTCACCAGCAGTCGCCCCCGCCTGCCCCGCAAACTCCGCCAGCGACGGCTGCTGATCCGGCTCCGCCGCGGCCCGCTCCAACTCGCGAACATCGAAGTGCGGATCGAGCTCCCGAATCCGCTCGAGAATCGGCGGATGCGTCGCAAACACCCGCGACAAGGCATCCGCAAAAAACATATGGGCCGCCTGCTCCGCATCCGCGGCAACGAGTGCCGATCCATCCGGCAACGCGGCGATCTTCACCAACGCACCCTTCAGCCCCTGCGGATTACGCGTGAACTGCACCCCCGACGCATCCGCCAGCCGCTCCCGCTGCCGCGAGACCGCCGCCTGCAGGATTCGCCCTGCCAACAACCCCACATAACCCAACACCATGATCGCAAACCCCAGCGCGAGCAACGCCGCGTTGGAATCCCGGCGATCGCTTCGCGGCGAGAACTGCAGGATCAAGCGCCCGATCAGCCCGATCACGAACAGCCCGAACACCCATCCCATGAGCTGCACATTGAGCCGCATGTCCCCGTTCAGAACGTGACTGAACTCGTGCCCGATCACTCCCTGCAGCTCATCGCGACTGAGGCGATCCAGCGCTCCTTGCGTCACCGTAATCGCCGCGTTGGCCGGCGTATGTCCGGCTGCGAACGCATTGATCCCGGGCTCCTGCTCGAGGACGTACACCTCCGGCATCGGGACGCCCGAGGCGATCGCCATCTCCTCCACCACGTTGAGCAACCGTTTGCGCTTGAGATCCGTGCTATCTCCCGTGACCAGGACCCCGCCGAGGGAGCGCGCCACGACCCCGCCACCGCCGCGCAACTCGATGGACTTGTACAGGCTCGCCAGGCCCAACACGCCCATGACGAGTAGAGTGCTGGTTACCGCCTGGCCCGGATTGGCGGCGATGTAGTCGAGCGCATTGAAGCTGAAATAGTGCCCGCGGCCAGCGAGAAAGGTGAACAACACGAAATCGAGCGCGAGCGCGACGCCCAGCAGCGCCAGGATGAAGGCGAAAACCAACCAGCGCGACTGACCGCGCGCGGCTGCCTGGCGGGAATAGAAATCCACTGCGACGACTTACCGCCGCGGGGGCCTCAGGTGAAACTCACCTTCGGCGCCTCGCGCGCCTCGGGCTTGGCGATATCGAGCGGCTGGGCCGGCTGGAACCCGAACATGTTGGCGGCGAAGTTGCTCGGGAAAGTCTCGCGGTCGTTGTTGTAAGTCATGACCGCGTCGTTGTAGGCCTGCCGCGCGAAAGCGACCTTGTTCTCCGTGGAGGTCAACTCCTCGGAGAGCTGCATCATGGTCTGGTTGGCCTTGAGATCGGGATAGGCCTCGGCGACCGCCATCAGTCGGCCCAGCGCTCCGCCGAGTTGCTGATCCGCGCCGGAGAGATGCTGCACCGCGGTTGCATTGGCGGGGTCGGCGGCGGCGGCTTTCAAACCCTCATAGGCCTGGTTGCGGGCCTTGATGACCGCTTCCAGGGTCTCGCGCTCGTGCTTGATGTAGCCCTTGGCGATTTCGACGAGATTGGGAATGAGGTCGTAGCGGCGCGTGAGCTGGACATCGATCTGCGCAAACGCGTTCTTGAACGCGTTGCGCGCCGTGACCAGGCGGTTGTACATCGAGATGAAAACGAGCACGAGCCCGATGATCAGCAGCAGAACGATCCAACCCATGGCGAACCCCCGATACGCGCTGCGGCGGCGGGAGCGGCCCCGGGGTTGAGCCCCCGGCGTCCCGTACGCTGGCCAAGCTTGAGTCAATAGTGTGACAGTATTTCACGGCGGCGGCGGCGGATGCCATGCGAATCGTATTTATATGACGGGCAGGGGGCCTCCCGCCCTCACCTACACGACGTAATCCGGGCCCTTGGTCCGCCTCACGGCCCGAACCCACAAATCGACCCGGCAATTAAGTTGAGTGGATGTCCAACCCGCCCGTGACGTTGGCATAATTGTCCCGTCCGCGTAGCAAGAAACCAGAAACGAATTAGAAGATCGCGAGGCTGATTCAGTGGAACGCCGCCTGCATACGAGGCACCGTGCTAGGACAATCGTCTATATCATGGTTCCGGGAGGCCGCCGTAAGCTCTGCAAGGCGGTCAATCTAAGCGCCACGGGCGTCTTCATCGAGACCACCAACTTGGGGTTGCGCAAGGGCCAACAGGTCACCCTGGCTTTCGCAATCAACCTGGGGGCCATCACGAAGCTGCACCGACGGACCGCCGTCGTCGCCCATGTGTCCCGTGGCGGCACCGGCCTGATGATGGAGAGCTACAGCGCCGCCCGCTCGGGTTGAGGGGCCTCGGACCACTTTTGGAAGCTCGGGCTTCTCCTGGTCTATTGCGACCGACCGCCTGACTTTGGTCACCGGCGCCCGCCGTGCCGTTGGCGTATGCTCCGGCCAAAGCAAGAAGGTCACCTCCATGAGTCAAAGCCTGTCTCGCCGGCGCCTGCTGCAGAACCTGACCGTCGGCGTTCCCCTTTTGCCCTGGGTCGCCCTGAACACCGCTCGGGCGGCTGATCTGCCCCTTCTCAGTCCAGACGCCAAGGAAGCGACCGCGGTCAAATACGTGGAAGACGCATCGAAGGCCAAGGAAGCGGTGGCCGGCAGAACCTGCGCCAACTGTGGCCTCTACCAGGGCAAAACCGGAGCGCCTTCCGGCCCGTGCCAGATTTTTGCCGGTAAGGCGGTAAAGGCCGCCGGCTGGTGCTCGTCCTGGGCACCCCAGATGTAAGGCAATCCCTTCTCATACGAATCCTGCTCTCAGTCGAGAGCTTCCTTCGTATCGAGAAGGCGGCCGGAGTTGCGCTGCTCGCCGCCACCGCGATCGCCCTCGCCTGGGCCAATTCCCGTTGGCACGACAGCTACGAGACGCTCTGGCACGGCCGGGTCGTTGCATCCCAGACATTGGATTTCTGGATCAACGACGGGCTGATGACGCTCTTTTTCCTGGTCGTCGGGCTGGAGATCCGCCACGAATTTGTCGAGGGCGCGCTGTCCAATCCACGCATCGCCGCCCTGCCCGTCCTGATGGCAGCGGGGGGCGTTGCGGTTCCCGCGCTCGTTTACCTGGCTTTGAATTCTGACGCAGTATCCCGGCGTGGCTGGGCGGTGCCGACCGCTACCGACATTGCTTTCGCGGTAGGTGTCTTGTCGCTCGTGGGGAAGCGCGTTCCGCCGGCGTTGCGCATGCTGCTGCTGACACTGGCAATCGTCGACGACATCGTCGCCATCCTGATCATCGCGACGTTCTACTCCGGCGGCATCGCGATTTCGGGTATTGCGGTTGCCGGGGGCGCCATCGTTCTCGCAGGGCTGATGCGACGATTGGCGATACGCCAGGTGATTGCCTATGCGCTCCCTGGCGTCTTGCTCTGGTTCGGGATGCAGCGTGCCGGCATCCACCCTACGCTGGCGGGAGTTGCCATGGGCCTCTTGCTGCCCGTCACGGACTCCTCCAGTCGCCTGTCGCGCTCGCTGCACCTGTTGGTGGCGTACGTCATCATGCCGCTCTTCGCTCTAGCGAATGCCGGTGTCACCTTACAGGGCGCCTCGTTCCACGGGGTCCATGCAGGCGTCACGTTGGGGATCGTCTGCGCGCTGGTGCTCGGAAAACCAACAGGGATACTGCTGGCTGCCGCGGCGGCGGTGCGCTCAGGGGTAGCTTCGCTGCCCCAGGACGTCAAGTGGCCTCACCTGGCGCTCCTCGGGTGCCTGGGCGGCATTGGATTCACAATGTCCCTGTTCATAGCCAACCTGGCATTTCCCGACCCGGCCCTGTTGGCCGGCAGCAAGTGCGCCGTGTTGCTCGCATCGATGCTCGCCGCCGTGGTGAGCCTGGTCGCGGGACGGCTCATGGCTTCCCGGGCCTGATGTATGAATGCCTCAGTGGCCATCAAAGAAAGACTTCACGGCGAATACACAGAACGGCGGCACGAGTACCGCGTGGTAATCCTGTAGCACCGCCAACGCTCCCCCATCACTCGCTCCACCCACCACCGCGGCAGCGGCAACAGCCGCCTTCGCCGCAGCGAAGCCATTCTTTTCGTCCGCATAGGGATCCCCGCTGGCGACACCCGAGTCGACATCCAGAAAGGTGACTGGCGCACTCGGAGCGCTCGCGGCCCAGTAATGTTGGATGAGTTGTGTATTGAGATAGAACACGGTTGGATCGCTATCGCCGGCACACAACAGTGTAGGCGCGGTGGGGACCCAGTTCCGCAGATCATTGGTCTTCAAATCCTGCCGCAATCCGCTCGTCGGTGCGGTCGCCGGCACGCCCGTGGTGACGGTGGGGAAGCCGCCGTCGGGATTGGTCGCTGCATCCTGCAGATAAGTCAGTCGATACGAGTTCGCCACCAGTGCGTTCGCTCCGAACCCCATTGCAAATATGGCCGCGAGGTTTGCCGGGGTGGTCGCCGGCGTCATGGAGGCGTAGGCCGCGCTCGGAGGTGTGTTATTGAACAACGCGTTCTGCGGCAGCTGGCCCTGGCTGTAGACCATGCTGATCCCGTTGGCGTTCGGCAGGAGCGCATCCGCCGTGGGGGCGTATTGTGACGCATAGACATCGGTCAGCGCGGTGTAAACGTTCGAGTACGAGTGCTGATAGCTGGTCACCAGCATGTTGAAGTTCAATGGCCCGCTGGTGTTGACCTCTCCCTCGAACAGCGCATCTCCAAAAGCAGCCAGCGCATAGGGGCCCGACATCGGCGCCGCAGCGGTGACGGTCGTACCGGCCGTCTGCATCGCCTTCTGGGTGGCCATGGCCACAAAACCGCCCTGTGAATATCCGGTGATGAACAACTTGCCGTTATCGCTCGCATTCGCCGTCTTGAACGCGCTGCGCGCCGCCGCCAACGCATCGATCATGTCTTTGGATTGCTGGTCGGCATTCAGGTAAGGGTGATAGGCCAAGGTCGAGGTGTCATAGCCTGCGTAATTGGGCGCCACGACAATGTAGCCTTGGGAAGCGAAGATCGCAGCCATGAGCAGCGCCTCGCTGTTGTTCGTTATGGCGGCCATATTGAACGGCTTCGACGTGTTGGTTCCGTGGGCATACATCACGACGGGTCGCGTACCCTGGCACGAGCCCGAGGCTCCTGTCGGAACCATCAGGGCCGCGGAGGCTTGAGTGGACTCACCGGCACCGCCCACCGTCTGGTAATCGAAGTGATAGACGTTCACGCTGCACGTCGGCGTGAAAGTGAGCTGCAACACCAGTTTGCCGAGGGGATCGCTGGTGAGATCGGACAAAAGGTCCGACGGTGAGTAGCTGCCCGTCATCGTCGGCGTGCCGACGAGCTGCCCGCGCGTTGGTGTGGGCGGGGTCGAGGGCTGCATCGAAGAAGCGTTATCGTGACCGCCGCAAGCGGCCACCGCGATGGCCGCGGCCAGCACGGGCAGAAGACGCATCATGGGGAGCATCGGGAATCCTCAGTCGGGCGGCTTTCGTAGCCCGCTGGATGAGCAATTCGCGACCCCGAAGAAAGTTCGCATCACCGACGAACGCGAACTTGAGCGCGTCGTGAATCGACGGCCCGCACCGCTCAGGTGAGCGGGGCGCCGTGCGGCCCGGTGCGGCGGCTTGCCACATCCGCGCCGCACGGCTGCGCAAAGATTACTTCGCGTCTTTGGCTTTCGCCTTCGCCGCCGCGCAATCGGCCTTGCTCAATTCCAGAAATCCCTTGCCCTTGCAGGAGTTCTGTCCCTTGCAGGAATTGTTGGCGCTCTTGCACGCGGACTGACCCTTGCAGGAATTCACGCCGGTGCACTGAACGGTGGCGTCAGCCGCCGCTGCCGTGCCCACGAACGCCGTACCGAAGAGCATCGCGGCCGCGGTAGCAAGCGCAACACCAGTGTTATTTTTACGCATCTGAACTGTCCTCGTTGGAAGTCATTTCGAGCCCGGCATGCAACCATTGCCACCGGTTTTCGCAGCAAGTAGACCGGGCAATGGAGCAGAATGTCACACCGTCGCCGAAGTAACCGATTCTGCGCCTCCACGCGCGCTACGGTCGTACCAACGCTGGATCAAGTGATCGAGCGCCACGCTCCCGGGACCGGCGATCGCCAGCCAGAGAAACAGCGCGAGGTATTCGAACTCGTCGAATCCCAACAGGGTCTCCAGGGAATCGACATCGGCCCACTTCGCCGACTTGATGGCCACGATCATGGTCACCCCGAGCGCACCCGCGGAGATTCGTGTCAACAGCCCGAGCAACAGAAACAAACCGCCGAAGAACTCGATGCCGGAGGTGAGCGGCGTGAAGAAATGCGGGAAGGGGATGCCCCAACCGATGAAGTTCTCGGTAACCTGCGGGAGATTCTGCAGCTTGCCCCACCCGCTCAGGAGAAACACCCAACCGACGGTGATGCGGGCGAACAGCGGGGCCAACCATGTCAGGTGACGCGCCACGCTACGAGGCCAGTCGATGAGACAACGGACGAGGAATTTCATGATCGCTCCGGATGAATGGGTTGGGACTTCTTTGAGGCCTCCTGCCCCCACGACGTCGCAGGAGGCTCTCGAGTGCCCTCACTGACCGGCTCGCGGCGACACTTATTGCACGAATCCGACGTTCGCGGGGCCTGAGGGCGCCTCGGACATGCCCCCTGCGGTATCCTCTCCGGCTGAAGTGCCTACCGGCACGTCCTCCGGACGAATCCGCGCTCAATGCTGCGATCAAGGAATATAGGTCGATAATGGGGGGTACGCGCAATTCCGGGCCCGAAACCCCGGTCTCCTCCTATGACGGGTCACCGGTTGGTGCCGCGGCGGGAGACCCCATCGTTACCTTGTTCGAGTCCATGCGGCCGGATCTGCTGCGCTTTGCCCATTGGCTGGCGCGCGATCGGGCGCTCGCAGAGGACATCGTGCAGGAGGCGCTACTGCGCGCCTGGCGATCCCGTGACGCATTGAAGGACCAGGCCGCGGCACGGGCCTGGCTGTTGACCATCGTGCGGCGCGAGCACGCGCGTCTTTACGAGCGTAAACGCTTGGAGCTGGTGGCCTTGGACGACGCAATGGAGCTCGAAGGCATGCCGTCCCCACCGGGACCCGACAGTGAGCTGGACTCACTGCGCGGAGCCATTCTCAAACTACCACTGGAATATCGCGAACCGCTGATCATGCAGGTGCTGGGAGGATTTTCTACTGCTGAGATCGCACAGGAGCTGAGCCTGTCCTCTACTGCCGTCCTGACCCGGCTCTTCCGGGCACGCAACAAGCTGCGCACTATGTACGGCCTCACGCCCGCACCCGACGAGGTTGACAGTGAGGGCGCGGCGTGAACCATAACGAGGCACGTCTGCTGATCGGTGCCGAGCCTCACGCTCCGCCGTCCCCTGAGCTCTCCGAGCACCTGGCGGGCTGCGCCGACTGCTCACGATTCCAGCGCGAGATGGTGACGCTCGATGCCAACATCCGGCGTGCCTTGGAAGGGGCACCGGTTGGCGGTGCGGCGTCTCCCACAGCTTCCGTGACGCCGATCACCAGCGCTCGTCCGGCACAGAAGGAAAAGCCGACCAACGTCTGGTCCGGCTGGGCTCTGGCCGCCAGCGTTGCAGTCGTATCCGTGCTCGTGATCTGGGCGCTGCGCCCCAGTGACACGTTGGCTCACGATCTCGTCGCACACGTCGAATACGAATCGGACAGTTGGACCAGCAAGCAGGCCGCCCCGACAGCCTCCGTGACCGACACGCTGGCAAAGGCTGGCATTGCACTCGACATGAGCT
>Ga0268266_10001237_pt1 | contig 31262 bp, 30 predicted proteins | sample KBSS13metaG_FD_190356 | JGI IMG/M metagenome (GOLD analysis project Ga0268266, IMG submission 190356) | Switchgrass rhizosphere microbial communities from Kellogg Biological Station, Michigan, USA - KBS S1-3 metaG (SPAdes) (version 2) | ecosystem: Host-associated > Plants > Roots > Rhizosphere... | reverse complement strand
CGGGGCGCGCCGCGAGTAGGGATCGGCGGCGTCGAAACCGGCGGCGACGCAATCGACGAGAGCGGCGTCCGCCGGGTCGGGCGCGAAGACGGTGATGCAATCCAGCGAGCGGCAGGCCGGGACAAGGCCGGTCGTGCTCCAGCGTCCCTTCGTCGGCTTCAACCCGATGAGGTTGTTGAAGGCCGCGGGGACGCGTCCCGACCCTGCGGTGTCGGTGCCGAGCGCGAAGGCCACCAGGCCCGCGGCGACCGCCACCCCCGAGCCCGAGCTCGACCCGCCGCTGACATAGTCACGGTTGAAGACGCAGCCCGGCGCGCCGTAAGGGCTGCGCGCGCCGACTAGGCCGGTCGCGAACTGGTCGAGATTGGTCTTGCCCATCATCACCGCGCCCGCCGCGTCCAACCGCGCGACGACCTCGGCCGAGTTAGCCGGGGTGTAGGCGAAGGCGGGACAGGCGGCGGTGGTCGGCAGGCCGGCCACATCGATATTGTCCTTCACCGCATAGGGAACGCCAGCCAGCGGCAGGGTCTCGCCAGCGGCGATCCGGGCGTCCACCGCGCGTGCGCGGGCCACCACCGCCTCGGCGGCGGGCCGCTCGATCCATGCGTGCGCCTGGACAGCGTCATAGGCCTCGATGCGCGCCAAAGCGTCGCGCGCCACGCTTTCCGCCGAGCGGCGCCCGGCCTGGACGTCGGCGGCGATCCCGGCCGCGGTCATGCGGCTCGCGCTCAGGGGCTTCATGTCGCGGACTCCGGCTCGATGGCGATCATGGGCGCGCCGGCGGCGATCGCCTGGCGTTCGGCGGCGTAGACGGCGCGCACGAGACCGGCCTCGGGGCTGGCGACGTCGCATTCGGTCTTCATGGCTTCGATCACGGCGATGACCGCGCCCTTCTCGACGCGATCGCCCACCTTGACGAGCATCTTCCAGACGCTGCCGCCCAGCGGCGCTTCCACGAGCTCGGAGCCTGGCGGGGCCTCGACGGCCTCCGCAATCGTGCCGGCGTCAGCCTCCTCGGTGAGCGCGGCTACCCGGCTGAACTCGCCCTTCAGCTCCCAATCGGCCCGCTCGGCGTCGAACGCGGCCTGCCGGCGCATCTGGAATTCCCGAATGCCGTCCGCGTTGTCAGCCAGGAACTTGCGGTAATCGGCGAGGCGGAAGGTGTCCTGCTCGACGGCGATCTCGCGCCGCCCAAGCGGAAAGTCGCGCCGCCAGTCCACCAGCTCCTCGGCCGAGGCCGGGAAGAACTGGACCTGATCGAAGAAGCGCAGCAGCCAGGGCTTGCCGTCGGTGAAGGCGTTCGTCTGCCGCCAGGTGTTCCAGACCTGGATGGTCCGCCCGAACAGCTGATAACCCCCCGGCCCCTCCATGCCGTAGATGCACATGTAGGCGCCGCCGATGCCCACCACATTCGGCGGGGTCCAGGTGCGGGCCGGGTTGTATTTGGTGGTGACCAGCCGGTGCCGCGGATCCACCGGGGTTGCGACCGGTGCGCCCAGGTAGACGTCGCCCAGCCCCATCACCAAGTAGCGCGCGTCGAAGACGATGCGGCGCACGTCCTCTTCCGAGGCGAGGCCGTTGACCCGGCGGATGAACTCGATGTTGTCCGGGCACCAGGGCGCGTCGTCGCGCACCGAGGCCATGTACTTGCCGATGGTCTCGTAGATCGCCGGGTCCCTCCACGAGAGCGGGAGGCGCACCACACGCGACGGAATCTCGAAGTCGTCCAGCCCGCCCAGGCGCTCTTCCGCATCGGCCAGAGCCTGCAGCAGGCGGGCCTGCGGCAGTATCCGGCTGTCGTAGTGGATCTGCATCGAGCGGACGCCGGGCGTGACATCGATCACGCCCGCCAGGTCCACCGCCTGAATTTCGAGCATCAACGCGTGGATGCGCAGCCGCAGTTCCAGGTCCAGGACGATGGGGCCGTATTCCACCAAGAGGTTGCGGTCGCCCTGCCTGCGATAGACGACCTCGGGCCGGCTCCCCTGCGCGGGGATACGGCCGAGGATGGGGGAAAACGCCCCCTCAGTCGCCTGCGGCGACAGCTCCCCCGCAAGCGGTGGAGCATCTTCGCGCCCAGATCCTCCACCGCGCAGCGGGGGAGGCGGATCGGCGCGCAGCGCCGAGACCGAGGGGGAGTTCAAGCTCGCCACCAGCTCGTCCTGCGCACGCTCGGCCGCCGCGGCGATCGCGTCGCCCACCGGCGCGAACCGCACCGCATCGCCGGGTGCGAGCTGGCCGACCTTCCAGAGATCGGCCTGGATCACCACGAACGGACAGACGAAGCCGCCAAGCGAGGGCCCATCGGGACCCAGGATGATCGGCAAATCGCCCGTGAAGTCGACGGCGCCGATGGCGTAGGCGTTGTCGTGGATGTTCGAGGGGTGCAGCCCCGCCTCGCCGCCGTCGCGCCTGGCCCACTCGGGCTTGGGGCCGACCAGGCGCACGCCGGTGCGGTTGGAGTTGTAATGCACGCCCCACTCGGTCGCGCAGAAGGTCTCGATGTCGCGGGGGGTGAAAAAGTCCGGCGCGCCGTGCGGCCCGTAGAGCACCCGGATCGTCCAGCTCTTGCCGATGTCAGGACGCCGCTCGATGGCCAGAGCGGCGACCGGCGCTTCGACCGGAGGCCGCAGATGCAGCACGTCGCCGGCCGCGAGCGCCCGGCCCGCGTGGCCGCCGAAGCCGCCCAGGGTGAAGCCCGCGCGGCTGCCCAGGTAGAGCGGCGCCTCGAAGCCGCCGGCGACCAACAGGTAGGCGCGCAAGCCCCCGCCCCTCACCCGGCCGAGCTTCAGCGTCTGGCCCGCCCCGATGTGGAACGGGGCGTAGGTCTCGACCGGCTGGCCGTCGAGGCTGACCTCCAGCTCCGCGCCCGCCAGGCAGGCGGTCGTCTCAGCGTTGAACACCAGGGTGGGACCCAAGCCGGTGATCTCCAGACCCGGCGCACCCTCCGCATTGCCCAGCAGGCGGTTGCCGAGGCGCAGCGCGAGCGGGTCCATCGGACCCGACGGCGGAACGCCCACGTCCCAGTAGCCGAGCCGCCCCGGATAATCCTGCAGGGTGGTCGAGGCGCCGCCGCTCAGCACCCGCACGGTGCGGCCGCGGTAAGGCAGTTCCGACAGCACCCGCGTCGAGACCTGGCCGCTGACGAAGGCCTCACTGCGGGCCACGTCGCGCAGCCAGCCGAGGTTGGTCTCCAGCCCCGACAGCCGCGTTTGCTCGAGGGCCGACTGCAGCTTCTCGACCGCCGCCTCGCGGGTCGGCGCGGTGACGATCAGCTTCGCCAGCAGCGGGTCGTAGAAGGCGCTGACCTCGGTTCCGGCCGAAACCCAGCCGTCGACCCGGGCGTCGGCCGGAAAGGCGACCTCGTTCAGCACGCCTGAGCTTGGTCGGTAATCCTGCCCCGGATCCTCGGCGTAGAGCCGGGCCTGAATCGCGGCGCCGCGCGGCGCGGGAACCGGCGCGTCGAGGAAGCTGAAGTCGCCCGCCGCCCCGCGGATCATCCACTCCACGAGGTCGACGCCGGTGACCTGCTCGGTCACGCCGTGCTCGACCTGCAGCCTCGTGTTCACTTCGAGGAAGAAGAAGTCGTCGCGTTCGGCGTCGTAGAGGAATTCGACCGTTCCGGCGGAGCGGTAGTTCACCGCCGCGGTCAGGTCGACGGCGGCCTGCACCAGGGCGTCGCGGGTGACGCCCGGCAGGTGCGGCGCCGGCGTCTCCTCGACGACCTTCTGGTTGCGCCGCTGCAGCGAACAGTCCCGTTCGCCGAGCGCGACCACCTTGCCCGCGCCGTCGCCGAACACCTGCACCTCGATGTGGCGGGCGCGGCGGACGTATCGCTCCAGGAAGACGCCCGCGTCGGAGAAGTTGGCGCCCGCCAGCCGGGCCACCTGGGCGAAGGCGTCGGAAAGCCCGGCCGCGTCTTCGCAGACGCGCATGCCGATGCCGCCGCCGCCGGCGGTGGCCTTCAGGATCACCGGATAGCCGATCGCCTCGGCGGCCGCGCGCGCGGCCTCAGCGTCGGTCAGCAAGTCCGTCCCCGGCGCGAGCGGCACGCCGTGGGCCTGGGCGAGGTCGCGCGCCGTGTGCTTGAGGCCAAAGGCGCGGATATTCTCCGGCGTCGGCCCGACGAAGGCGATCCCCGCCGCGGCGCAGGCTTCGGCGAAGGCGGTGTTCTCCGACAGGAAGCCATAGCCCGGATGGATCGCCTGCGCGCCCGCAGCCTTGGCCGCGGCCAGAACGGCCTCCACGTTGAGATAGCTCTCGGCCGCCGGCGCGGGCCCCAGCCGCACCGCCTCGTCCGCCTGGCTCACATGCAGCGATCCGGCGTCGGCGTCGGAGAAGACCGCGACCGAGCCCACGCCCATCCGCTCGAGGGTGCGGATGATGCGGCAGGCGATGGCGCCGCGGTTGGCGATGAGGACCTTCTCGAACACGCCCCTGCCGCCGCTCAGCCGGCGATGACCATGCGCACCGGCGTCGGCCTGAAGCCGTTGCAGGGGTTGTTGATCTGCGGGCAGTTGGAGACCACCACCACCAGGTCCATCTCCGCGCGGATGTCGACGAACAGCCCCGGCGCCGAGATGCCGTCGACGATGCCGAGCGCGCCGTCCGCCTCCACCGGCACGTTCATGAACCAGTTGATGTTGGAGACCATGTCGCGCTTGCCGCGGCCGTAGCGGGCGTTGCCCTGCAGGAAGTTCTCCACGCAGGCGTGCTGGCTCTTGGTGTGATGGCCGTAGCGCAGGGAGTTGCTCTCGCACGAGCAGGCCCCGCCGATGGTGTCGTGGTAATCGACCGCGGTCGCGGTCACCACCGCCATCGGGCGGCCCTCGTTCGACATCAAGACCGAGCCTTCGCGCAGGAACAGGGCGCCCTGGGCGGCGATGGTGTCCTGGGCCGAATAGCGCTCGGCGTCGTCCTCGGCCGCGTACATCAGGAAGTCCACGGCCTGATTGCCCTCCAGGTCGACGATGCGCAGGGTCTGGCCGGCCTTCACCTCGGCCGTCCAGGGCGCGCGGGCGGGAACGACCTCGTCGCGAACGACGGCCCCGAGATCGGGCATGGCGGGACTGGTCACCGGGCGAGGTCCTCTTCCACGTTCTGGAAAGCGCGCAGGCCCTCCGGCGTCGCGTTGCGGATCGGGTCGTCCGACGGCGTCGGCTCGCCGCGCCAGGCCAGCACGCGGGCCGGCGTGACCGCGTAGTCGGAGCGCGGATCGAGCACGTGCGGGCAGTTGGCCAGCACCACGATCACGTCCATCTCCGCGCGCAGGGTCAACTGGCGCCCCGGCGCCTGTGGCGTGGCGTCGAAGCGGGTGGCGCCGTCGGAAGCGATCCGCACGCCCTTGAACCAGTTGACGCACGGGTGGACGTCCTTGCGGCCGAGCCCGAACTTGGCGACGCCCAGCATGAAGCGGTCGCGGGCGTTGGGGTGCGGCCCCCAGTTGTCGCCGACGCCGTACTTGCGCGCGTTCGACGCGGCGTTGGAGGCGCCGCAGAAGGCGTCGTGAGCCCCAGCCGTGTCCTCTAGGATGCTCATCAGCACCTTGCCCATGTCGGAGAGCAGCAGAGAGCCGGCCCCGAGATAGGCGTTCCACTGCACCTTCTGGGTGTCGGCCACGTTCAGCCGCTCGACGGGGCGTTCGGCGTTGAACACCAGCATGGAGACGCAGGCGTCGCCCTTCAGGTCGATCAGGCGCAGGCGCGCGCCGCGGTTCAGCCGCTTCGCCGCATAGCCGCCGGGCGCGATCGTCTCGGCCCACAGCATGGCCTGCGGCGCGACCCCGTCCGGCCGGTCTTCGGCCGCGCTCGCCGGCACGGTCGGCATGGCCTCCACCCGCGTCCCGGCCATGGAGCGGGCGTGCGCCCGCGCGCTGGCGGGGTCGGCGGTCGAAAATTCGGTCATAGCGCCTGGCCCGCTTCGAGCGCCGCCGCCTCGTCGCCGTGCGCATGCAGCGGCGGCAAGAGGGCGGTGGTGGTGACGAGCTTGATCTGGCGGACGCCGCGGATCTTGCGCAGCCGGTCGCACAGCGCGTTCAACCGCTCCGACGGCCCCTGGACGAGCAGCACCTCCAGCGACTGGTCCTCCTCCAGGAAGACGTGCTGGGAGGAGATCACCTCCTTCAGGAAGTCGCATTGGGCGTCGGCGAGCGCCTGGCGCACGCGGCCGCGCTCGGCGCGGTAGATCAGGGTGAGCGTGCCGGCCAGCACCGCGCCCGGCACGCCTTCGCTGTGCTCGGCGAGCTCGTGGCGGATGAGCTCGGCGATCATCTGCGAACGGCTGGGCAGGCCGCGCTCGGCCACCATGGCGTCAAGCTGCGCCAGAAGCTCCGCCGGCAGGCTGACGCTTAACCGCGCAAGCTGGGAAACGGTGTCGATCGTCATGGGCCACGCCATGGCGCATTATTACGTTTCGATCAAATCGTAATAATGCGCCATGGGCGCCGAACGCGCGGCTGGGCGCTCCTTGTGCGCGCCCGGCAAAACGGCGCCCAAAGCATAGGCGCCGCCGATCAGGTCGTGTTGTTCGGCAGAAGCCTTGGTAGAGTGAGGTCTTCGGAGATGCTCTGGAACAAGGACACGAGATCCTTGTTCGTGCCCCCCGTCCCCTTGCAGCCGCTGCTTCCGACGCCGTCCGAGAAGAACTTGGTCGTCTGCGAGGCGATGTTCTTCATCGTCGTGCACGCGGAAAGCCCCTGCAGACTGACGTTGGCACCGCCGGCTTCGATGTAGTTGGAGGTGTCATATTCGCAGCCCGACGTCGTCGACGCAGCATAGGCCACCGAATAGACCCACATCCCGTCGGCGGCCGCGGCGCGCGCTCTGGCGATCGCCCTCTGGCAGAGGTTCGAGGGGACCCACTGCCCCGACTGTCCCTTCTTGTTCGGCTCCTGCCATTCCAGGGCGCTGTCGGGCAATTTCGAAGCTGGCGTGGTGGCGTCGCCATCGCCCAACACCACGATCACCTTCTGGCTCGTGGGCCGCCCCCCCTGTTTGAGCGCCATCCGGGCTGCGTCGATGGCGTCGGCGAAGTAGGTGCCGGCCCCGCCCTGAGACTGGATGCCGGTGCACTTATTGCCAGTCCCGCCGCCGGCGGCGATCATCATCACGCTGGTCCCGTCCAGGGCGCCGTTCTGGTAGGTTGGGGAGGTCAGCGGCATCACCGTATAGGTGTAGGATGTGCCGGTCGCGTCTCCGGCGACCTGCTTGTAGGAGGCCACGTCGCTGCTATCGAGCGTCTTGTTGCAGGTGGTCTTGGAGGTGACGCCGTTCTTGGTCAGCCCGGGAAACACCATGAAGCCGACACGATCGAGGTTGGCGTTCAGTCCCTGAAGCAGGGCGCGCACGCCCGCCTTGGCGCATTCCATCTTGCTGGCGCCAGCAATCGAGCAGTTGGGATCGAGATTGTTCATGGACGCCGTGGCGTCGAGCACCACCATGACATCGAGCGAACGGCCTGAACCGCCGCGCGCCGAGGCCGTGGCGGTGGCGCGCGGCGTCATCTCGGTCACGCCGACGACCCGCAGGAAATACATCGGCACCCGGGCTTCCTGAGTGACGACGATGCCGTTGTATTTTCCGCTGCCCGGCGTGCAGGCCGGGACCTTGACGCTGCTGAAGCACTTCAGTTGCGGGGCGCCGCCGACCATGGTGACGCTCGTCGCGCCGAGAACGGTGTTCTTCTTTCCGCTGAGGCCGCTGTAGTCGTTCGCCGCGGTCGTCGCGGCGCTCGAGTTGGAGGCCACGCTGAGGGCGCCGGCCAGCACGGCGGCGTCCGCCGAGGACTGCAGTTGGCGCTTCACCCACATCACCCGGCCGACGTCCATCGCCGCTCCCGCCATGCCGACCAGGATCACAAGGGAAAGCGCGAAGATTGGCGCCATGACGCCGCCGTCGGCCCGGCGGAAGCCGGCCGCGAGGCCCGCGATGTTGAGCCGCCTCATTGGACCAACGCTGCAGCTGTGGTCCCGAACGAGCAGTTCGCTACACGGATGAAGAGCACGTTGAGATTGCACGGGTAGCGGAGCACCGCCTGCGCCTGCACCGTCGTGGTTCCGGTTCCGAAAGCGTCCCTGCAAGTCTGGTCGTCGCCCGTGCAGGCGGCGCCTCCGACCGTCAGCGTGGTCGTGATGTCCGTCGACTTGAGCGTCGGCGCCGCATTGCGCATCGCCGCGATCGTCGAGCTATACGGCGTCGCCGAGCCGCGGCTGATGGACAGCTGACGCGCGGCCGCCGAAGCAGCGTGGGTCAACTGTATCTGGTTGTTGAGCACCAGCCCGAATTTGATGATTCCGAAGAGAAGGAGCGCTGTCACTAGAAGCACTAGCGCGAACTCAACGGCGGTCGCGCCGTTTTCGTCACCACTGATGCTTGACGACCTCCTGGCAGAGGGCGCCCGCGGGCGCATTTTTGCCGGCCAATTCATCGACCTTCCCCATAGATCCCAACACCGCAAAATCGACGACGGTAGATACGCGCAAAGCGCGCATTCATTACCACTACATCTACTGTTGCGCGAGCATCGGTCGGCCCGCTTAGGGTGTATCTACGCGGGTAGTCTTAGCATTTTCCTATAGTTGCCTATCCATGACCAGACTACCTTAGATGGGGTCGAATCCAAGTCGGCGAAACATTGGAGCGTGAAAACGAAAAACGACCCGCGGCGGCCCGCGGGTCGTTTTGCAAGTCAGCTCTCTTGGCCGCGCAGCGCGCGCGGCCGCCGCCCTAGATCGCCCTGGGCTTCGTCGCCGCCAGCACGCAGACGCAGTCTTCCCAGACTTCCACGCGCTCGAACAAGCGCAACCGTTCCTTGGCCAGGCGCGTCATTTGCAGCGGGTGCAACGGCGACAGCAGCTCTGTGTGACGAACCTCGTCCGTCGGACCGTAACCTAACAAAACTTGAAGCATCGAGGGCTCCATCGCGGCCCCAACCCAGCCAGGCTGCAACGGTCGCTCAAGCGGATTTCCGAGTCGGTAAGAAACGTGGTGAAGACCCGTTCGTCATTCTCGCCCTCCTTCGCCGGGACCTCAGGGCGCGGCGGTCGAGGCCAGAAGAACGATGGCGCCGCCCGTCTGAATGCGCAGCGGCTCGCCGTCGCGCGCCTGGCCGGAGGCGGCGGCGAAGCGGCGGGCGTAGGCGACGTCGTCGGGCTTCATCCGCCGCGCAAGGTCAAGTTGCGCTTCGGCGGCGCCCGCGCGGGTTTCCGCCGAGGCGGCCGCGTTCACAGCCGCCCGCCCGGCCCAGATGTAGGCCGCCACCTGGTCTGGCCGGGCTCCGAGGCCGACCGCATAGGCCCGGGCGAGCTGCAGTTGAGCGTCCGCGTCGCCCTCGGCGGCCTGGGCCTGCATCTCCGCCATAGCCTGCTGCGCGGGGGTGCGTTCGGCGACCAGCCAGGGCGAGCCCAGCGAGCCTCCGCCGCGCCGCGGCCCGGCCAGGCCGCCGGCGTACGGCTCCAGATGCAGATGCGCGCCCTGCGTGCCGTGGGAGCCTTTCGGCATGTACCTGGCGAACGGCGCGCCCGCCGCCCGCAGCCGGGCGGCCGCCTCCCAAGGATCCATGCCGTTCACCACCACATCATAGGCCCCGGAGGCGCCGGGGCGGCCGAGCGAATGCGCCGAGATTCCGCCGGGACGCACGGTCATCGCACCCTGGGCGCGCAGCTCATCTTCCCGTTCTGGCGAACGATAGCCGCCGGTCAGCCGCCACTTTCCCGAGCCGAACACGGAATTCATCACGCTCGTCAGGCGCGCCTGGGTGAACTCCTCGGCCGAGGCGCTCGCGCCAGCAAGACCCAGAATAAGCGCCAGTCCTGCACCGGCTATTTTCCGCATAACGAGGCCCCACCCGTTCTCTTACATTAGATCGAGACCCCTAGTGTTAACAAGTCCCGCCCCAGGCAGGCCGACAACACGCCGGAGGTGAAAAAGGAGATGCGATCTTCGCCTGCGAGAAGAAACTTGGCACACCCCTTGCCGATACCGATGCAAGGTGTCAGTCCCGTGTATCAGTTTGGGGCCACACAAAGCAACGCTCCGTGGTGGAGCGGACTATTTAGAGAAGGGGTTGATCCAATGTCGAAGCTTACTGCTTTCCTGCGTGACGAATCCGGCGCCTCGGCCGCTGAATACGCTCTGATCCTGGCCATCGTCGGGATCGGCATCGTGACCGCCGCCACCGCCCTCAAGACCGAAATCGGCGGCGCCATGAACCGCACCGCCAACACCATCAAGACCGCGTCCTAAGCGACGCTCGATCCAGGCTGCGGCGCCCAGGCGCCGCAGCTCAGGCGTCGCTCGGGCCGGGCGGCGCAAACCAACAGAAGGGTTGATTGCATGTCCAAGCTCGTTGACTTCCTGCGTGACGAATCCGGCGCCTCGGCGGCCGAATACGCTCTGATCCTGGCGATCGTCGGCATCGGCATCGTGACCGCCGCCGGCGCCCTCAAGACCGAAATCGGCGGGGCCATGAACCGCGCCGCCGACACCATCAAGACCGCGTCGTAACAACCTAGACCGTTATGCCGCTCGACGCCCCGGCCTCACCGCCGGGGCGTTTTGCTGTTCTCGCCCGCGCCACTTGACCAGTCGGGCCAGGAAAGGCGAAGGCCCCCCTCTTTACGAAACATTAATCTTCAGTCTTAACTGCCGTAGACGCCTGCGTAGGCTTTACGCTGTTGTACGCAGTGCGCCGTCAAGGGGCCAATCATGTCGAAGTTCATCTCTTTCATCCGCGAAGAATCCGGCGCGTCGGCAGCCGAATACGCGCTCATTCTGGCCATCGTCGGGATCGGCATCGTGACCGCCGCCACCGCCCTCAAGGGCGAGATCGGCGGGGCCATGAACCGCGCGGCCGACACCATCAAGACCGCGTCCTGACACCTAGGCGGCTCCTCGGGAAGATCCGCAACGGGCCGTTCCCGTGGGGCTGCAACACTCGCCGGTTCACGCGCCTTCGCGCGAAGCAAAGGCCGCGGTTATATTCTGGAAAGTTCCCCCCTGTAGAAGCAATGCGCGATGCGCAGAGAAGCGGGCATTCTGGCGAAGACGGCGAACCTTCACCTGAGCGGGTGGGTCGACGCCGAGGCTGGCCGCCCGCCGAGCATTGCAGTGCTCGTCCCCTGTTACAATGAAGTCGCGACGATTGCAGATGTCGTGAGCGATTTCCGCCGGGCGCTGCCGCACGCCCAGGTGTTCGTCTACGACAACAACAGCACGGACGGGACGGCCGAGGCGGCGCGCCGAGCCGGCGCTCGGGTTCATACCGCGCCTCTGCAGGGCAAGGGCAACGTCATTCGTCGCATGTTCTCGGACGTGGACGCCGACGTCTACGTCCTGGTCGACGGCGATGCGACCTATGAGGCGAGCGCAGCGCCCGGCCTTGTCGAGCTCTTGCTGAGCGACAGCCTGGACATGGTGGCCGCCGCTCGCGTCCCCAGCAACGCGTCGGCCTATCGCTCCGGCCACCAGCTGGGCAATCGCGCCTTTTCGGGCCTCGTTCGCCGCATCTTCGGGCGGCAGTTTCGGGACATGCTCACCGGGTATCGCGTCTTCACGCGCCGCTTCGTCAAAAGCTTCCCGGCCCATTCCCACGGCTTCGAGACGGAGACCGAGCTCACCATCCACGCCCTGCAGATGCGCCTGCCCTGCGCGGAAGTGGACGTGGCCTATGGCGCCCGCCCCGATGGCTCCGCCAGCAAGCTCAACACCATTCGCGACGGCGTCCGCATACTCCATATGATCGGGCTTCTGGTGCGCGAGGAGCGGCCGCTGCAGTTTTTCGGCGCGATCGGCCTCCTCGCCCTCCTCGCCTCCGCCCCGCTCTTCGGGCGCGTCCTGGTGAGCTACGCCCAGTCCGGGCTCGTGCCGCAGTTCCCGAGCCTGATCGTCGCCGTGGGCCTGGCGGTGCTGGGCATGCTCAGCCTCTTCACCGGCCTGATCCTCGACGGCGTCGCCAAGGCCCGCCTCGAGCAGCGGCGCCTGGCGTATCTGTCGTTCCCAATCGCACCCAGGACTTGAGCCCGGATGCTCGACCACGCGTTCGTCGTGCTGGCCTACAAGCGCTCGCCGTTCCTGGCGGGCTGCCTGGACACGCTTCTGGCTCAGACCACGCCCAGCCGCATCATCGTCTCGACTTCGACGCCGAACGACCTGATTTCGGATCAGGCGGCGCGGGTCGGCGCGGAACTCCTGGTCAATCCGCGGTCGGAAGGCATCGGGGCGGACTGGAATTTCGGGCTCAGGTCCGCCCAAGCTCGCTTTGTCACTCTGGTCCACCAAGACGACACCTATAGGCCCGAGTTCCTGGAACGCTCCCTGGGCCTCCTGCGTCGCCACGACGGCGATGTCTGCTTCACCGGCTACCAGGAAATCGACGACGACGGGCGGCCGACCAGTTCCAAGATCAGCAAGGTGAAGCACCTGATCGAGGCGGTGACGCTCACGCCGGTCACCCGCCCCTCCGCCTTGCGGATGCGCGCCTTCCTGGCCTTCGGCGCGCCCCTGCCGTGCTCGTCGGTCACCTACGACACCTCGCGCCTGCGGGACTTCGCATTCTCCAACGACTATGAGGCGAACCTCGACTGGGACGCCTGGCTGCGGCTGATCGACATGGGCAAGCAGTTCGTGCGGCACCCGGGACGACTCGTCGGCCGTCGCCATAATGCGCTGACAGCCACCTCGCAACTGATCGCCAACGGCTGTCGCCGGCGCGAGGACCTGGATCTCTTCCGCCGCATCTGGCGGCGCCCGATCGGCGACACCATCGCTCTGCTCTATCGCGCGGGCTACTGATGGCGGCCCGCCCTCCCCGCGTCGCGGTCCTGCTCTCGACCTATAACGGCGCGCGTTTTCTGGAGGAACAGCTCGACAGCCTGCTCGCCCAGCGCGGCGTCGAGGTGCATCTGCATGCCCGCGACGACGGCTCAACCGATCAGACGCTCGAGATCCTCGCCCGCTACGCCGCTCACTGGCCGGGCCTCGCCGGCCTGGCCGCCGGCCCGAACATGGGCCCCGCCGCAAGCTTCCTCGAACTGCTCCGCACGGCTCCCGACGACATGGACTACTACGCCTTCTGCGACCAGGACGACGTCTGGCTGCCGGAGAAACTGGCGCGAGCGACCGCCGCGCTTGCTAACGATGAGGGACCGGCGCTGTACTGCTCGAACGTTCTTTGTGTGTTGGAGTCCCTTGAGCCGATAGGCCCTGCCAGGACCAGCACCAGGACCGACCTTCACAGCCTGCTCTACGAGAACTCGGTTTACGGCTGCACCACCGTCATGAACCCGGCGGCTCGGCGCGAGATCATCCGCGAACGTCCGCAGCAAGACATTACCATGCATGACTGGTGGTCGGCGCTGATCGTCGCCGCACAAGGCGTGATCCACTACGATCACGAGCCTCAAATCCTCTATCGACAGCATGGGGCGAATTCGGTCGGCGCGGCGCTCACGTACGCAGATCAACTCGGACCACACGTCCGCAAATTCCTCCGGTCGGTGAAGAACTTCTACCCGATACAAGCCCAAGCGGCGGAGTTGCTCCGCCTGCATGGGCGGCGCATGGACGAAGCTCAGGCCCAGATCGTGGGCGAACTCGCCGACTCCAAAGCCTCGACCCTTGCGCGACTTCGGCTTGCGGCTTCCGAAAGGGTGGTTCGCACGAGGCCGTTGGATCGCATGGCCGCTCGGATCCTGATCGCCATGAACTGGCACTAGCGGGCGCACTCGCCGGAACCGCCAAGCCGGGCGGCTAACGCTCACTTCACGTCCGGGCGCCAACTTGAGCCAACGTCATCTAGGTGCATGCCATGTCCATCGCGTCCGTCCTACGCACTTCCGTCCTTCAGGTCCGACGCCGCCTGCGCCGACGCGCCCTGGCTGCGGGTCACACGCCGGGATCGACGGCGGGTCCTCTTGAGCAGCTCTCCGACGCCGAGCTCGCGGCGCTCAACGACCTGCTGCCTTGGCACGCCTTCGTCGTCGACGGTCACGGCCGGCGCTTGGGCGACACGGCCTGGAAGGGCAAGCGCACCGAACCGCAGATCGTCCCCGATCCACGCATCGTCGACATGGATCGGCGGTTTGGCCTGGCGGACAAGAGCGTCCTCGAAATCGGCTGTTTCGAGGGCATCCACACCATCGCGCTCTGCCAGCGAGCCGCCCGGGTCATCGCCGTCGACTCGCGGGTGGAGAACGTCATCAAGACATTGGCTCGCGCCGCCATGTTCGATTGTTGGCCGCAGGCCTATGTCGTGGACGTCGAGGATCGGAAGGCCGACACGTCGCGACTGGCAGCCGACGTCGCCCACCACGTCGGCGTGCTCTACCACCTCCAGGATCCGGTCGCTCACCTCATGGATCTCGGGCGTCAAGTGCGCCAAGGCCTGATGCTGGACACCCACGTCGCCACCAATGCGCAAGCCACGTCCAACTATCCTTCCTGCGGACGCGAATGGCGCTACCGTCGATTTGGCGAAAGCGGGCGGCCAGACCCCTTCTCCGGCATGTACGGGCACGCCAAGTGGTTGGCGCTCGACGATCTCGAACAGGCGCTCCGCGCCGCGGGCTTCTCTCGCATCGACGTCGTGGAGCAGCGGAATGAACCGAACGGCCTCAGAGTGAGGCTGTTTGCCGAGCGCTAGCGCTTCACCGGGCGTCTAGCGCCTGGCGAAACGCGCCTTGAGCAGGCCTGCGACGAAGGGCGCCGGGCTGCGAAAATAGGCGTCGCGGAGCGCCGCTCGCGTGGCCGTGCGCAACGACCGCCCTTGCTCGGTCGGCAGCTGGCGGAACGGCGCCACGAACGCCCGGTCCTCACGCCTCGCCTTCCCGCTGAGGAGCAGCGGGTCGTTGATGTCTTCGTCGATCTGCCGCAGCAGCGTCGGCCTCACCCACCCTCTCTCCACATGCTCAGCCACCAGGTCCCGCGGGATGAACCCAGACTTGACGGCCTGAAGCAGGTCGCGCGTCCAGAGATAGCCAAGCGGATGGCCGGCGAAGACCCACGGCTGGGTGTTCATGTCGGTGTAGTGCAGCAGGGCGGTCTGGTCCGCGACGTACCTCTCCAGACTGTTCCACACCGGGTCGATGGTTCGCGCGACGACGCCCCCAGCGCCCATCTCGTACATGAGCTGTTCGTAGCTCAGCTCGCCAGCGTCCAGGCGCCGCACGATCTGGCGGATGTCCCAATCCAGTCGCTCGCAATCGAGCAGCATGACGCTGAACTGTGGCCGGCGCCTGCTGCTCTCCGGCTCCGCCACCGCCAGGATGTCGGCGCCGCTCATGGGCGTCTGCCAGAGCCGGCGGATATCGGTGAAGAGTTGCATGTCGGCGTCGAGATAGATCGCCTTGCCGCTCCTGCCGGCCGCCTCTGGAATCAGAAATCGTTGGAAGGAGAAGGGTGTCCGCGGCTGGTTCTTCGGATCGCGCGGCGAAGGAACGCCGATGCCGGCGGCGTGCAGCGGTTCCAATCGCACCGCGACGCTGCAGTACTTCCGGATGCTGTACTCCAGCACCTTGGTGGGCAGCATCTCGGACTCGGACTGCGCGACATAGACCCGGATCGGGCTCTCTGCATCCAGAGGCGCGTAGTCGACGCCGGTGCGCAGCATGATCTTGGGAAATTCCTCGAACTGAACATCGAAGTTCTGCCAGCCGTTCGAGAGCCGCGTCTTCTCCGACAGGTCGGTGAAAGCGGCGCTGTAGCTGGCGCCGCCGTCCACGCCGAGCGACCTCACGGTGCGCACGCCCGCCTGCCCCAGGAGGCCGAGCGCCGCCACGGCGCTGAAGAACCGGACCGGCACAATCGGGCTGCCCTCGCGCGGCGACTTGCCCGTGCCCAAATTGTACCAGAGGAGCCGCCCGGCCGCGCGAAGCTCCCCGAGCAGCGCGATCTCGTCCGCCCATTCGTCGAGCGTCTTCTTGGCCGACCAGTTGTTCCTATGTGGTTGCCACGGCATCACCACCACCTGCGCGTTCTCGCGCAGCGCCGCTTCGCAATCGACAACGACGTCGATGTCGATGATGTGGGCGGCGGTGACCGGCGCCTCGCGGACGACGTGATTGAGCGACAGCGTCTCGAAGGCGCTCACGTCGAATTGGCCGAGCTTGGAGTAGCTGGGGCCCTTGCCAAGCATAAGCCAGGGAGCAAGGCGACGCTGAGGCCACGCATCGATCCATTCGAAGAATGATCGCGTACGGAAAGCCTGCGACGACACGCTAGCTGACCACAACGTCTACAGCCTTTTGCAGAAGCCCGCGCATCTTTCGCGCTGGAGCCCATCGACGAAGAGTAGGCAAAACTCCGTCAGATCCGATGGCACGAATGCCACAAGCCGCCTCGCGGTCATCGACATTAGGTTCGAGATTGTCGACCTCCTCCACACCTTCAAGTTGCTCAAATAGACAGCGCACCGAGCGAGGGTGCCGCGGTGGTCGATGCTGCTCAAGAAGAATGCATCTCAAACCGGCGCGAGCGCCAAGGCGGCGCAGACTTGTCGGCGTGAAATGATGCACATGTGCGACGTGAAGGTCGTCGATCGTTGAGTAGGCTACAGCATCAGGAACATCGACGAAAAGCTTGCCGCTAGGAGCCAGGCGATCGCGAAGGTCTCTTAGAAGAGCCAATGGGTCCTGTGCATGTTCTAGGACGTGATTAAGTAGCACCAAATCGTAGGTGCGGAGCGGCGTCTGCTCTAGCGACGGAACGACATCGCAACCGGCGTGGCCTTTCGCAAATTCACCAAAGGCGCCCGGCTCCACTCCCAATGTAACCCAATTCGGTCGCAAATGCCGGATCGCTCTAAGCACGGATCCTTCGGCGCAGCCGACATCAAGCACTCGGGCCGCGAATGGGAAATCGGCTTTCTCGACAACAAAATTAGCAATGTATTCTGCACGCCGATCAATGCCGTTCTTCAAAATATATCGATGCGAAGGAAAATCTACCTTGCTGTACACCGACCGGTATTGTTCCCGGTAGAATTTATCGAGATCCGGACCAGACAAAACGGGGTCTGTCGTTATAAAGCCACAAACGTTGCAAGCGACTGTGCAGACACCCATTCCGTACCGATCGACGGACGCGAGACGGGTGAACGTGGTCCCGTCGCACAAGGGGCACTTCGCCCGTTGCTTATCAGCTAGACTGTAATCAAAAATCATTGGCGAAGTCGCCCCCTCGTCGCCAGCCGGTTTAGCATCAACCAGTTTACAATTTGGGTAACCGATACGCCGACAGCCACACTGAGCGCCCCCAACGGCTGAAACAACATGGCTCTTACTGCAATGCCGATCGTGAACCCAAACGCCCCCACCTTAGCTGGAACGGACGTTTCCCCATGGGCGTAAAACCATGCCGCTGCGATTTGCCCGAGAAACCCAGCCGTATACAACCCACCGAAAGCAACATAGAACTGGACAATTCTATTAACATCTTCTATATTTGGAATAAATTTAATGGCACACGCAATCACAAAGAACCCGGCAACATAAGCAATAGAAATCAATAACGCCGTACGCCTCTTTATCTTGACATATATGCCAACGTTTTTATCTGGATCATCATTCAACATCCTGGACTTCGCGACCGATGCCAGGAATGGATCCACCACGCTTTTACCAAATAGCGTCGCCGCCCCCGCAAACACCTGTTGCATAAGGTGGAGCAACGAGATGTCTCCCCCCGCTCCATAGGACGCAAACCATCGATCCAAGAGTGGGGCGAGCTTGAAGTAGCTCGCGCTGAATAACAACGGCTTCATGCCCGCCCACAATTCGCCGACGGCAGGCCGTTTCAAATCGACGGACGGCTTGCCCAACCCGGGCAACAGACAAAACACCTGAATGACAGAGCGCACCACGCCGAGCCACGCTATGGCGATCAGCCCCCCCCCGGCGACCGCCAAGACGGCGGCGGCCAAGAGGCCGACGCTTGTCACGGCGCTGAGGGCAGCAGCGGGAACAAAGCGGTCAAACCCCTGATGGATAGCGCCCAAAATTAGCGCGAGACCGGTAAACGGGAGTCCCACCGCTGCAATTCTGGTCAACGCAACAGCTTCAATTCTGCTGCTAGGGCTTAGCCCTGGCAACAAACAATCTGTTGCAAATCGCGCTGAGAGAAAAATCGCCACCGCGCTAAATAATAGGGCAATTACTCCTATCGACATGATAGCCCATGCATCCATCGTTACTTCTAACGTTTTCTCACGACCCGAAAACATCGGAACAATCACGCTGACAGAGGCGCCAACCAACGTCGCGAGCACTAACTGCGGCAGCGTAGAGGATGCGAAATACGCGTCCGCCGTACCTCCCAGGCCGACCCTCGCGACGATGAACAACTGGAGCGCCACTGTTGCGGCAAGGTTCACAACAGTGAAGCCGGCCAGCGCTATCGCACGTCGCGTCACGCGAGCAGCCTCATGCGATCAACAACCTCGCAGTTTGGGATGTCGAGCCAAGCTCGCGCTTGATCCCGCCGATCACAATTTCGGAGTAAGCCCCTCGGAGTCGGTTGCGCTTCGGTGGACGTCCCATCAAACGGGAACGGCCCCGCAGATTGCGGAGGTACATCCCAGCCCCTCTGGCTAAACGTGCATTTCCGAAGTCAAGCCCTACCGACCTTTCGCTCTGCTTGTGCAGGGAAGACAGAATCCGAGTTCATATACCCTGGAGCGCCTACTAACTTCTTTCCGCGCATGAGTCGTCGTCAGCCAGAAATCGCGAAGAAAGGCCTCTGGAGCGCGCTCCGCATCGCCCTCCCCATCCTCGCCACCGGCCTCCTCGCCGCGGCCGCCTGTCTCGTCGCGCGCGAGCGCATGGGCCTGAGCCCTGACTACGACATCTTCTGGTGGTCGCACCATGTGGCGGATCCGTACAGCGGGGAGCTCACGCGGGTCCTCGGCGGGTCGCCCGACGTTCTGAGTTACGCCTATCCGCCCACCTTCCTGCTGATGACCGCCGCCTTCGCAGCGCTCCCGCTGCTGCCGGGCTACGCCCTGTGGGTGGCGGGGTCGGGTGCGGCGCTGGCGGCGGCGGTGCGCTCGCCGTGGGCGATCCTCGCCCTGCTCTCCCCGTCGGTGGCCATCGCGCTCTTGAGCGGCCAGACCTCGGTGATCATCGGGGCGGCGATCATCGCCGGCTTGCGGCTCGTCGAGCGGCCGGTCGCGGCCGGCCTGTTGATCGGGGTGGCGCTGTCGATCAAACCGCAGCTGGGCTTCCTCATCCCCTTCGGCCTGCTCGTGACCGGCCGGTGGCGCGTGATCCTGGTGACGGCGGCGACCGGCCTGGCCATCGCCGCAGCGGCGACGGCGGCCTACGGCGTTGAGGTCTGGGGACGCTGGCTCGCGGCCGTGCCTCTGGTGGTGAAGGTCAACGAGACGACGCTGGCCTACAAGCAGGTCGCCGACATTCCCGCCTGGGCCAAGCTGGCGGCCTTGCTGGTCGGCGCAGGCCTCACCTGGCGCGCGTTCCTAAGAGGCGATGCGGAGAGCCAGGCGCTGACCGCCACGGCCACGGCGCTGCTCTCCTCACCCTACGCCTTGCGCTATGACGTGGCGGCGCTCGCGCCGGCCCTGGTCTGCCTCGTCCTGCGGCGGGGTTGGCGGGCGGCGGCCGCACTGCCGGTGCTGGCCCTGCCGGGCTCGCCGCTCACGCTCGCGCTCGCGATCGCCGCCGGCTGGCCGGGCGCCCGTGGCCGGCCGAGGAGTACGGGCTAGCTAGCGGCTTATGCTCACGATGCGGCAGCCCTGTGCCCGCAAGTCGGCCAGGACGCGCGCCTCTCTCGCCGCTCGTGCAGCCGCAGGCTCCCTCAGCGTCACAATGCCCTGGCGCGCGGCGTCGGACGCCTGAAAGACCCCGACGACGAAGCGCCGACAGATCTTCGGGATCTCCGCCGTCTGCAGATCCCGGCGGTAGAGGGTGAGCGGGCGCTGGCTCAGCCAGGGATCGTTCCGCACCATCGCCACGCCTTGCTCGATCCCCTCCCCCTCGACGAGGACAACATCCGCCGGGGTCGAGGCGATCCTGGCGTAGGCCGCACGGTAGGGCGCGACATATTCCTTCGCCTGTCCGGCGCGAACCGGCAGGAGGAGCAGGCCGGCGGCGAAGGCGGTGGCCAGGATCATGCCGGCGCGCCCGGGGTCGCGGCGCGCCACGGCGTCCCAGGTGAAGGCGGCGATCAGGCAGGCGGACCCCAGGAAGCCGTGGAGATAGCGGTACCCCCAGCCGTGGGTCTGCGACGGTATCAGCATCGACACCGCGACGACGGTCAGCAGAATGCCGAGCGCCAACGCGCGCATGTACGCCCCGGCGCGCAGGGCGGGCGCGAGCCCCAGCGCCAGCAGCGCGACCGCGAGCGGATTTTGCCAGGTCATGAACCGGACCAGGTGCTTGGCGACCATCGGCACGCCCTCGAGCTTGGCGAGGCTGAGAAGGCCGGCGATATCCCGCAGCACCCGGCTGCTGCCGGTCGTCTCCACGGTCTGAGCGGTGGCTCCAGCCAGCGCCGTGGCCCAGTTCCAGTAGAAGATCCAGCAGAGGCAGATGACGGCGTAGGCGAGCATATAGCCCGCCGCGAGCCGCCAGCGCCGATCGAGCCACAGCTGCAGGACGAAGGGCGCGACGAACAGCGGGTGGAAGATGAACTGGTGCAGGCCGACCGCCAGGACGCCAACGGCGATCGCGCCCAGGTGCCCAAGCCGACCGCCGCGCAGGAACAGCCATAGCCAGACCATGTTGAGGGCCAGGTGGGCCGTCATGGCGTAGGCGGTCATCGCCGTCACAACCAGTTGTGACGAGGTCGCGAGGAACGCGGCCGCCAACAGGGCGGAGGCGGGCTTGTCAGGCCAGAGGCGCCGGCCGACGCCATAGGTCGCCACGACGGCCACGGCGGCCAGGAGCGGGCTGACCAAGGCCTCGGCGCCCAGGGCCAGGCCCGCGGCGTGCAGGGCGGAGTTGACCGGCAGATAGCTGGAGAGCCAGGCGGCGTCGCCCGGCAGCACCAGCACGAACACCGGCTGCAGCGCCAGCGCCGCGCCACGCCAGTCCGGGGGGACTTGCATCGACAACTGGCCGTGCAGGATTAATTTGGCCTGATAGAGCGCCAGGTCCTCATCGCGCGAGAAGGCGAAGTCGCCGAACACGCTCGAACGTCCCGACCACGATAAGGCGAACACGAAGAGGGCCAGGATGAGCGTGCAGGCGAGCGGTCTTTCCAGGATCGTCCGGGCGAAGCGCGCCTGCTCCATCGGCGGCGCGAACAGCATCCCGACGAAAAGCGCGGTCAGCGCGAGCAGGACCGGGAAGTCTTGAACCCAGAGGAAGTACTCGACCGGCCCGCCGAAGTCCGCTTCCCGATACAACGAGAGCAGCATCAGCACGGCCGAGACGGAAATCCAGGCGATTACGAGGCCTCGGGCGAGCGGCGGCCCCTGAATGGATCCTGGCTCGCGAGTCATGCCTGCCGCCCCCCGGTCGCGGCATGGCTAACTCGACGGCGTAAACCGACCGATAACGCGCCTAGCGCGCAGGACTGAAGCTTGCGGCGGCGGGCTGAGCGGCGTGCAACTGAATTTCGCTGTCAAGCTGCGCGTCGCGCCAGAGCCAGGCGACGGCGGAAGCGAACGTAACCAACAGCACCATGTGGACGACGGCCGAGGCGCTCATCTCTCCAGGTCCAACTCAGTAGCGTTGACCAGAGGTTACCACTTCCCGTGGTCCGATGGAACCGCTCTCGTCCAGGGAAGCGGCCCCAACATTCGGAGTGCGGTCGCCAATACGGCGAGCGACTTGGGGAAGAAGGCATAGGCCAGAACGCCGGCTCCGCGCGTGATCCAACCGCGCGCGGCCAGCATCGCCACGGCGGGCGGAAGCAGAAGCACCAGCTCGTACCAGAGAGCGTAGGGGGAGACGAGCAGGTAGCCGGCGCAGAGCGCCGCATACCGTCGTAAAGGATCCTCGTCTCGGAACGCCGCCGCCACCGTCCACAGGCCGAGCGCGACGCCCGCGATGATGATGGCCCAGGCGATCGGCGTGCCGCTGAGGCCGAGGGCCCACGCCAGCGCCTTCGGCGTCACGCCGATCTCCATGTCCCAGGCGTCGTTCTCGATGATGTGGTTGAACTGCGGCAGCATGCGCAGCCATCGCAGCCAGAGATCCCCGTGAACGATGAGCGAAACGAGGCCGATGACGGCGCCGGCGGCCAAGGCTGCATAGAGGGTCCGCCAGCGCCGCGCGACGATGAGTCCAACTGGAACGAGCAGCAGGATCTGCGGCTTGATGGTCGCCAACACGCCGAACAGGATGCCGGCGAGCAGTGGACGGCGCGGTAACGCGAGAAGGGCCGCCATGAGTCCCCCGCCCACGAGAAAGGCCGGCTGGCCGGCGATCAGCGCGCAGGCGAACGCGGGGCTGGCGATCATCAGCGGCCAGACCCGTCCGACGAGCGCCCTGGCGGCGAGGCAGAAGGCTGTCACCCCCACCGCGTCCCAGAGCAGCAACGCCTGAAACGCCGGAAGTCGGGAGAAGGGCTCGATGTAGAAGAGGAACGTCGGCGGATAGGGGAACGGCCGTGTCGGATCGGGCCGGGTGAGCGCCCAGGCCTGAGCCCGCGTGATGGCGTCGATATCATAGATCGCCTCTCGCGGCACGCGGCCGGCGGTCCAGAAGACGGTGAAATCCGTCTGCATCTTCGGCAGGTCATCGACGGCGTGAAGGACAGCGATGACGCCGACCGCCGCACAGGCGATCACGAGAAGCGCCAGCGCCGCCAGCCAGATCAGCTCGCCTAGCCTTCGGGCTGAAACGGCGGCCGCCCTGGCCTCGGCGGTCACCGGAGAGCGGCGCCCAGGCCGCCGGGGATGATGACCTGGCTCACAATTCCGCCGATCGCGATCGCCACACCGTACGGAATCCCCCGGCCATGCCCATCGGCGCGTCCAGCCGCCGTCATGCCGCGCAGGGCGCGCTTCGGATTGAGGGCGATCACGCCCACCGCCATGACACCGCCGACCAGGACCGTCATGAGCGCGAAGAGACTGAGGCCTTCGAGACCAGCGAACAGCGCGCCAGCCGACATCAGCTTGGCGTCACCCGCCCCGACGATTCCGAAGTGGTAGAGCGCGTAGGTGATCGCCAAGGTGATGGCCGCCGCGGCAAGCCCGCCCCACCAGACGGTGGGCGAGACCTGCAGCAGATTCGCCGCCACATAGACCAGGATCAGCATCGCGACCGTCAAATTCGGGATACGGCGGCTACGGATGTCCACCGCGGCGGCGACCAGCAGCACGCCTGCGAAGGCTGCGGCCACCGTCCACTTCGCGATCTCAGCCGAGTTCATGGGGTCTTGGGCGTCGTCTTCTGGGGCTGCTTGAGCGCCTTGACCATAGCCAGGTTCTCGATGGCGCGACCGTAGGAACTGCCCCGCGCCTCGATGGCCTGCTGGAACAGGGTCTCGGCCTGATCGAAGTCTCCGCGCAGCACCGCTGCGAAGCCCGCATTGTTGAGGACGCTGCCGCGGTCCTCGGCGCCGCTTCCGGCGATCGCCCGCTTGTAATCGCCTCGCAGAGCCAGAGACAGGCGAAGGTTGGTGCGCGCGACCGAGAGGCCGGGATCCTTCTCCAGCGCCTTGATGAAGTCGCCCGACGCCGCCTCGTAGCGGCCCTGAAGGAGGCGGGAATAGCCCCGATTGTTCCAGACGGTGGCGTCGGCGGCCTGCGACTTGAGCGCCTCGGCGTAAGCCGTCTCCGAGGCGGCCCATTCCTTCCGACGGTCCCGCTCGACCGCCAAGGCGTTCCAGGCGCGCCAAAGCGACGGATCCGCCTTCACGGCCGCGTCGAGCGCCACGAGCGCTTCGTCCGAGCGTCCCAGGCTGGCGAGCGCCACCCCCTTGCCCTGCTGCGCCTGCGCCTTCTGCGAAGCCATGGCCTCCGCAGCCGTGAAGCTCTGGACCGCGTCCTCGAAGCGCCCACGCAGGAGCTGCAGCTCTCCGGAACGCAGGCGAAGCCGCGGGTCTTGCGCGCCGTTGGCGTAAGCCGTGTCCAACAGGCGGCTGGCGTCGATCTGGCGATCCTCAGCCAACGCCTTGTCGACCGCCTCGACGACTCCGTCGACGCTCTTGTCCACCTTGGCGGGGTCTTTCGAGGCGTGGAAAAGTCCCTTGCCCAACGCCGGTTGAGCAACCGTCAGGCAGGCGACTGCGCAGAGGCCGAGGAGCCAGCTCGGCCAGGCGCGAACGCGGGGCCTCAAGATCGACCCTTGGCTTTGCCGGCGTCGGCGCCGATGACGAGCTGGAGGTCGGAACAGGCGCTTACGCATGGCGACAGCATGACCTGATACGGCAGCGTACGCGCCAGAGCCTCGGCGATATGGCGATTGGCCGCCGGAAAGCGAATTTCAGTGCGGGCCTGCGTCGGCAGGATCTGCTGCTGGCTACGAACGCTCCAACCGGCATCGGCCAGATAGCGTCTTACGGACTCCTGGGCCCCAGGGCGGCCCGCGGCGTTGACGAGGAGCAGAGGTCTGCCCAAGAGATTTGAGCTCACCTTCGGCGCCACGCTGGAGGTAGCGATCCTGAACGGCGTTGCGGGCGGGACGCTGGCGACCGTCGCGCCGATCACCTGAGGAGTCTTCGGCGTGGGCGCCAAAGGCGCGCTCGCCAAGGCCCGCGCCGACGCTTCCGACGCCTTTTGCAGACGACCGGAATAGGCGAGGTTCGCCTCGACGATCGGCGAGTTCGGCTCGCTCGCGAGGGCGCGCTGATAGTAGCGGGCGCTCAGATCGAAGCGGCCCATCTTGTCGTAGACGACGCCCAGGGCGTTTAGCACCCGCGGATCGTCTGGAGCCTCCTCACGCGCCAGCTGCAGCAGATCGAGCGCAGCCGGGTAGTCGCGGCGTTCGATCGCGGCCTTGGCGCTCATATAGGCGCGGTCGGGACGCGACATCCGGGCCGGCGCGTCGGCGTGCAGGCGTACCGGCTTCACCTCGAGTCTTGGGCTAGGCTCCCACAGCCTGGCCCACTTGGGCACGATGGCGCACCCGCTGAGGGCCAGCGCTGAAGCGATCACCCATGGAACACGCCATCTCGCCGTCATGAACTACCCCCCACCTCGAAGCGCGGGCGCGAAATCACGCGCCATGTCGATCATCGGCGGCAGCAGCAACGCCGAGACGACCACCGGCAGAATACAGGCGACGAGCGGGATCGTCATCAGGACGGGTATCCGCATCGCCTTTTCCTCGGCCTTGAGAAAGCGATGCTCCCTCATTTCTTGGGAATAGGTTCGCAGCGTCTGCGCGATGCTGGTGCCGAGCGCGTCGGTTTGGATCAACAACGCGGCGAAAGACTTGAGCGCCGTGACGTCCATGCGCTCACCCAGATTGCGCAAAGCCTCGGCCCGCGTCCGCCCCGCGCGCATCTCATCGGAGACCAGGTTGAACTCCCGGGCGACGTGGGGATGCGATTCCTGGGTTTCCTGCGCAACGCGCACGAAACTGGATTCGAGGCCGAGGCCCGCTTCGACGCACACCACCATCAGGTCGAGCGAGTCGGGGAACTCATGCTCGATCTTCATCCGTCGCGTTCCCCCTATGCGATCGACGATGGCCTGGGGCGCAATAAAGCCCGTTGCGCAAAGGAAGACGGCTCCGCCGATCAGGGGCATCCCCGTATAGGGAGTCGCCGACAAGCTCTGCCCGAGGAGAAACAGCAACGGAAGGCCCACGGCCAGCCCGAAACGGACAATGACGAACCAAACCGGAGCCGCGGGACTTTCGAACCCAGCTCGCGCCAACGCCAGCTTCAGCCGGTTTCGGTCCTGGATGTTGCTGATCGAGGTCGAGGACTGAACCCAGGCAAGCAGAGGGTTTGTGACGGCGCTTTTCTTGACGATGGACGCCCGGGCCACCTTCGCGGTTGCGCCCTGCCCGCCCTCACGAAGGCGCCGCTGAAGCGCGAGCGCGGCCTGAAGCCTCTGGGATAGCCAGAGCGTGACCGTCACAACCGCCACGAACACCGTCGCCAGGATAGAGACCTCGAGAACCCCCATTCGACGTCCCTTAGTATTTGAAGTTGGCGATACGGTGCATGATCAGCAAACCGACCAGGTACAACGAGAGAATGGCCGTTACGATCGGCCAAAAGATGGGCTCATTGAATTTGTCGACGTAGAACATAGGCTGGCTGAGTGCGATCGACCCGATCAGGAAGAGCGGCAGGATACTCAGGATGATTGCAGACATGCGGCCTTCACTGGAGAGCGCCTTCACCCGCTTGCCAAGCGTGATCCTGGCGCGGATCACCTTGGAGAGATTCTCGAGAATTTCAGCGAGGTTGCCGCCTGTCTCGGACTGGATCGAGACGCTCACGGCGAAGAAGTGAGCGTCTTCCGAGCCCGTCCTGCGCGCAAAATTTGCGAGCGCCTCACGCAGCTCGAAGCCATATGTCGTTTCGTCGACGATCAGACCGAATTCGGAGCCGATGGGGTCGCCCATCTCGCTGGTGACCAGTTGCAGGGCCGAGACGACCGGGTGCCCCGCCCTGAGGGACCGAACGACGATGTCGAGAGCGAGGGGCAGTTGCTCCTCGAGCGTTCTCATGCGCCGCGAACGTTTGACGCTCACAAAGGTGAAGACGCTTAGGCCGGTGAGCAGAAGCGAGCCGAACAGCGACACCAGTATATCCGGCGCGCCCATCGCCGCGCCGGAGGCGCGCAGAATCAAGGTGGCCAGCAGGCAGACGCCGACCGCGGCTCCGATCCAGACGCCAAGCAGGCCGAAGGGCGAAATCTGCAGGCCCGCCTGGCTCGTGAACTGCTGAGCCCTGTTGTAGACATCGAGAATGGACGCGTTGTCGATTTTCGGCGCCGCCCGTCGACGAACGAGGGCCTCGTAGACCTCGCGATGCCCCATGCCGGAAGCCTGCAGCGTCAGGCGCCGATTGACCCGCTTGGTTCGAGCTTGCACGCTACTGAAGGCGGTGAAGACGACCTGGGCCAGCGTCGCCACCGCAAGGAAGGCGAGCACGAAGATCAGGGGCAGCAGGAACTGGTTCATCGTCAGGCGGATCTACGATTGGGCGCGAACATCTCAAGCGGAAGATTGATGCCTCGAGAGACGAGATGCTCGATGAACTTGGGTCGCACGCCCGTGGACTCGAAGTGGCCCAGGACTTCGCCCTTCGGCCCGCGACCCGTGCGACGGAAGCGGAAGACCTCCTGAAGCGTGATCACCTCACCTTCCATACCGACGATCTCGGATATCGAAATCACCCTGCGGCGGCCGTCCTCCTGACGTTCGGCCTGCACCACGACGTGAATGGCGGAGGCGATCTGGCCGCGCACCGAACGCGTCGGGATGTCGAAACCGGCCATCCCGATCATCTGCTCGAGGCGGGACAGGGCGTCGCGAGGCGTATTGGCGTGAACGGTGGTCATCGAACCGTCGTGGCCGGTGTTCATCGCCTGAAGCATGTCGAAGGCCTCGCCGGCCCGAACTTCGCCGACGATGATCCGGTCCGGGCGCATGCGCAGCGAGTTCTTCACCAGATCCCGCTGCGACACCTCGCCCCGATCTTCGATGTTGGCAGGACGCGTCTCAAGACGACCCACGTGGGGTTGCTGCAACTGGAGCTCCGCCGAGTCCTCGATGGTCACGATCCGTTCGGACGAATCGATGAAGGCCGACAGCGCGTTTAGCAGCGTCGTCTTGCCCGAGCCGGTGCCCCCGGAGATCAGGACGTTGCGGCGGGCCTGGACAACCGCGTCCAGCACCGTGGCCATGTCCTGAGTGATGCTGCCCAGTTCGACCAGGCGGTTCATGTTGATCGGAATCTTGGCGAACTTCCGGATCGACACCAGGGGGCCGTCGACCGCGAGCGGCGGTATGATGGCGTTCACGCGGGAGCCGTCGGCCAGCCGCGCATCCACCATCGGGCTGGATTCGTCGACCCGACGTCCCACCGCCGAGACGATCTTGTTGACGATGCGAACGAGGTGCCGCTGGTCCAGGAAACGGACGTCGGTCAGTTCCAGCCGCCCCCGGCGTTCGACGTAGACCCGTTCGTGGGTGTTGATCAGGATGTCGGTGATGGTCTCGTCCGCGAGCAGCGGTTCGAGCGGGCCCAGACCGAGCAGCTCGTCCAGCAGCTCTTCGACAAGGATGTCGGTCTGGGCGCCGGACAACAGTCGCTTTTCGTCCGCGAGCAGGCCGGTGATAGCCCGGCGGATCTCGGCGGCGAGGGTTTCCCTCGGCGTGTGTTCCAGCGCCGAAAGATTGAGCATGTCGAGCAGCCGCTGATGGAGTCGGCCGCGGAGCTCGAGCTCCTCGACTCCCGACTTTGCGCGTGCGCTAGGCGGCCCGTCGTTCGCCGGTGTCGCCCCCTGATCGCTCCAGAAAACCATCTATCGTTTCCCACGTAGTCGGTCGATGTCGCCACGGGCCGGCGCAAGCCGGTTGGCGAGTTCGATGATCGCCTTCTCGAGCTTCGACCCGCGACGCAGCGTCGACAGGCCCACGCCCTGGTTGATCGCCTCATTCATAAGCTTGCGATCTTCCGGCGCCACGATATCGAAGCTGCGGCCAATCGCCCCCTGCACGGAGCGCTGCGAGACGCTCGTCGGATTGTCGCCTCCTGCCCGATTGCAGACCAGCGTCAGCGGGATGTCGTCCAGGCGCTGAGTCGAAATGAGCGTGAGCTGGCGCATGGCCAGATGGCAGTGGGGAACCGTAAGCTGCGTCACAAGCACGATGTGATCGGACTGCCGCAAGGTGCGGTAGGTCCAAGCCGTCCAGGCGATCGGCAGATCGAGCAGCACGACATCGAACTTCCGCCGCAGCGCGCCCAGCAGCGCATCGATATGATGTGGCGTCAGCGCTTCGAGAGGCATGAACTCCGGCGGCGCGGCCAGGACCCGCAGTCCGCTCGCGTGCGTCGGCAAGGCGGTATCGAAGCCGATCTCCGCGATATCGCCGGCGGAGAGCACTTCGGCCATGCTCACCGAGCCGTGGACGTCGAGATAGAAGGCGGCCTGGCCGAACTGGATGTCGAGATCGACGACGCAGACCCGCTTTCCGCCGTTCTGAGCCAGCACGACCCCGGTCTGCGTCGCCAACGACGTCGCCCCCGAGCCGCCGCCCGCCTTCAGGAAGGCGTACACCTGGCCAGGCCCGCCGCCGCCGCCGCCGGCGGCGGCGACGCGGTCGAGCACGCGGTCGAGACTGGTCCCAAGCGACAGTTCGCTGACCGGAGCAGCCAGCACGTCGGCCACGCCATCACGCATCAGCGTGCGGGTGGTCTGCAGATCTCCCGATCGCAGGACCACAATGACGCGTTCCGGCGCGCCGGACTGTCTCAAATTGGTCCTCAGGCGCTCGATGTCGCCGTTGGCCGCGTCCGCATGGACGATCAGAACGTCCGAACCGCCGAACGAACCGGTCGTCCAGGACTCGGTCATCGGCGCGAACTGCACCTGGGTGAACTGGGCGAGCGTGCCGTCTGGCAGTTCTCCGCCTTCGAAGGCCGCGCGGTCGTAGGCGACTCGGACGCCTACGGCGTTGGCGGCGTGCGCGGCGCCCGTGCGCCGAACTTCACCGCCGATGATCCTCAGGGGCGACTTCATGAGCCGAGATCCTCGCCGCTCATCGTCGACGCTGCCGCCGGTATTGGAAGAGATGTCACGCCAACAATCCTCAACGAGCCAGGTCTGAACGTCAGGCCCGTCGTGCGAACCGTGATGAGCGGCTCGACGTCGGGCGCATAGGGGTTGCCTGCAACTCCTATGCCGACATGGCGATACTCGACGCTTACATTGGCCGCCTGCACCTTCGGATAGATGGTGCGCATCTTGTCGACGATGGCGGTGAAGGCCGCAGCGTTATAGGCCGTCTGCCCGGATCCGCCGTTACCGACGCATCCGGCGCTGGTGCAGGTGATCGGTGGCAACTTCGCCGCGTCCTCGGGCACGTTCGAGCCGTTGCCGGGGACGGTGGACGGCATCTGCGTCACCGCATCGAAGGTCTGCAGATAGGTCGACGCCATGGTGTTCGACGCAGCGAACCTGGCGCCGGCGCGGGTCGCCGCCTTGGCGAGATTGATCTCCCAGGCCAAACGCGCCATGTCGATGACGCCGAGGACGATCGTGAAGAACACGATGGATAGCAGGGCGAACTCGACGGCCGTCGAACCGCTGTCCTCATCTGCGAAGCGGACCCTACAGGGGGCTTTCATTCGGTCCAAACCTGCTCATTGTGGACCTGGATCGACAGCAGATTGAGCCCGACCAGGCTGGCGAACAAGGGGCTGAAGGGCACCGTCGCCTGCACGCTCACGATCGGCACCTGGTCGCTCTCCGCGTAGCGGCCCATGTAGGGACGGGTGGCCGGCGTGCCCGACTTCGGATTGGCCACGCACCGGAAGTTCACGGTCACGCTGCCGTCGGTGTCCCATCCCTTGACCAGGCCCGTCGAGCCGTCGACCGTTCCCGTCCGGGCCAACTTCTGGACCTTGGTCACATCCGTCGCACCGCCGGCAAGGCCTGCGCAGGTTGCGGTCAGGCGCGCAGCAAACCTGGCGGCGTCGCGCACTGACGAGTTCGCGACGTTGTAGGTGTAGAAGGCTCGTCCGGCCTCGAACAGTCCAAACGCAAGCAAGATAAGTAGCGGCAGAGTCAGTGCGAACTCGACCGCCGAGGCGCCCTCATCTCGGCGCCACATCTTTCGGCAGGAGTCATGAACGTCATTCATATAGCCTGACCGAGTAAAGCCTGGTCTCCTTACCCACCGCCGAAGTGTCAGAGCTCGAGCTTATGATTTCGCCGATGATCATTCCGTTACCATCGGTTCGTGCAGGCTCGGTCAGGAAGACGTCGACTGCGCCAATGACCGACTGCGGCTTGTTGTTCTGAATCGTGCTGCAATTCAGGACCAGCACGGTGATCGCCCGGCGGTCGGGAACCCCTGCGACCGCACTCTGCGTTCCACATTGCCGAAGCGCGAAGTCTCCTGGGCCTGCCGGGCTGCTGTTCGCCGCAGCTCCACGATTCCCGGTCGGCCAGATCAAGGCGTTGGACTTGTTCGCCTTCTCCCAAAGATAGGTCTGGTAACGGGTGGGATAGGTCGGCTTGGGGCTCACTCCAGGGTAGTCGTACAGCGAGGCCCAGGTCTCACCCGTGATCGGCGCCGTCGAGGTGCTGATCGTGCTCGTGACCCCATGATTGATGCGGAAGTAGTTGACCCGGTCCCAGATCGCGTTCCCGAGCGCGATCTGGGACCGGGT
>Ga0268266_10001236_pt1 | contig 31292 bp, 38 predicted proteins | sample KBSS13metaG_FD_190356 | JGI IMG/M metagenome (GOLD analysis project Ga0268266, IMG submission 190356) | Switchgrass rhizosphere microbial communities from Kellogg Biological Station, Michigan, USA - KBS S1-3 metaG (SPAdes) (version 2) | ecosystem: Host-associated > Plants > Roots > Rhizosphere... | reverse complement strand
TTCTCAGGCGACGCTGGCGAACAGTGCCGGATCGAAGCGGCCTTCATATTCGAAATCGGCCGTCCCGGTCATCAGCACGTGGTCGTCGCGCTCGCGCCACTCGATCGCAAGCTTGCCGCCGGGCAGCGTGATCTCGACTGACCGATTGACACGCTTCAGCCGCGCCGCCGCGACAGCGGTGGCGCAAGCCGCCGAGCCGCAGGCCTTGGTCAAGCCGGCGCCGCGCTCCCAGGTGCGGATCGTGATGTGGTCGCGATCGACGATTTGGGCGAGCGTGATGTTGGCGCGCTCGGGGAAGATCGGGTGATTTTCGAGCAGCGGCCCGAAACGTTCGAGGTCATAGGCATTGACGTCGTCGACCCAGAAGATCGCGTGCGGGTTGCCCATCGAGACCACCGACGGCGAATGCAGCACCGGTGCGTCGATCGGTCCGACCTGCAGTTCGATGTAGCGGGTGTCGCGAAATTCTTCCGCCAGCGGGATGTCCCGCCAGTCGAACTTCGGCGCCCCCATATCGACCGTGTAGAGATCGGGTGCCGGGCCCTGCCAGCAATTCAGCAGACCGGCGCGGGTTTCGAACGTCACCGCGGTCTGGCCGGTCCGCTCGAACAATCGGCGCACCACGCAGCGCATGCCGTTGCCGCAGGCGCCAGCCTCGGAGCCGTCATTGTTGTAGATGCGGATGAAGGCCTCGGTGCCTTGCAGCCGCGGCGGCTGCAATACCATCAACTGGTCATAAGGCACGCCCGCGGGTGAAGCGACCGCACGCGCCTCCTCGGCCGTGACGGCGGCCTTGGAATCGCGCAGGTCCACCACGACGATTTCGTTGCCGATACCGTTCATCTTGGCAAATGCGTGGTTGGCCAGCGCGCTCATGGAATTTCCCAAATTCTGCCTGCCTTATATGGCGAATGATGCCGCATTGCCTAGTGCGCGGGGGTATATGACGCATCTGTCATGGGACGAAAGCGGACCTTGCGTGTTAGAAAATGTCACCATTCTGGCAGGCGCGGACGGGACATGTCGCCGCCAAATGGGGCGGATGGAGAATACCTGAATGAACCGTATCAGCACTTTCCGTGCGGCCGTGGCCGCACTCTCCATGGTTGCGTTTAGCGGGGCTGCGTTGGCGCAATCGCCGGCGCCCTCAGCCTCGCCGGCCGCAAGCCCGTCGGCTGTGCCCAGCCCTGCCCCCTCGGCGGTGCCGGTCCCGCCGCCGGCCGAAACCAAGTCACCGGCAGATACCCCGACGGCGGAGAAGGCCCCGACGCCCACCCCGCCGCCTCCGGCCGCCAGCGTCCAGAGCGCCGACCCCTTCGGCGAGGAGTTCACGCTCGAGTCCAAGAAAGTGGTGGTCATGAAGGGCACCGCGAATTGGGACGGGGCGTTCGACACCCTGATCGATTCGTTCAAGGCGCTGACCGCCCTGCTCGACAAGCAGGGCATCAAGGCCGCGGGCAACGCGATGATCGTCTACACCTCGACCGACGATACGGGTTTTACTTTCCTGGCGCAGATCCCGGTCGAACAGGACGTCAAGAACCTGACCAAGGACATGAGCATGGGCAAGTCGCCGGAGGGCAAGGCGCTGAAGTTCGTCCATCGCGGCTCGTACGACAACATGGACAACACCTATGAGGCGATCACCAACCACCTCGACGACAAGAAACTCGAAGCCAAGGACACCTTCATCGAGGAATACATCACCGATCCCCTGAAGACGGCCGAAGACAAGCTGGTGATCAATGTCTACGTGCCGCTGAAATGAGACGCATGAAGTACCTTGTCCCTGCGGCTGTCGCCGCCACGCTCCTGGTCACCCCCGCATTGGCGCAAACCGCATTGCCGCCTGCGATTTCGGTAACCGGCGAAGCCAACGTATCGGTGGCGCCGGATCAGGCGCAGATCGAGGGCGGCGTGACCTCGGACGCAAAGACCGCACGCGAGGCGTCGGAGGCCAACAACGCGGCGATGGGCAAGGTGCTGCTGGCGCTCAAGGGCGCGGGCATCGAGGGGAACGATTACCAGACCTCGCGGCTGTCGCTGCAGCCGCAATTTGCGAACCCATCCAAGGCCTCGGATCGCCAGGGCATCGTCAGCTTCCGCGCCAGCAACCGCGTCACGGTCCGGGTTCGCGACGTGACCAAGGTCGCCAACGTGATCGACGCGCTGGTAACTGCCGGCGCCAACGAGATCGGCGGCATCAATTTCACGGTTACGCAGGCTTCAAAGCACCTGGACGAAGCCCGCGAGAAAGCGATCGCGGACGCGCGCCGCAAGGCCGAGATCTATGCGAAGGCTGCGGGCGTCACCCTTGGCGAGCCGCTCAGCATTTCCGAGGAAGGCGCGCCCGTGCCGATGTATCGTGGCAAGATGGCGGCACCAATGGCCGCCGGCGCGCCGGTCGCGCAAGGCGAGGAGACGCTTTCGGTGACCGTGAGCGTGTCCTGGGCGATCAAGCCGAAGCAGCAGTAGGGTCGCTGCGCTCCCGCAAACGCTCTGCGCTTGCCGCAAGCAATGACGGCTAGATCTCGTATACCTGCCCCGGCTTCAGCGCTGCGAATCGCTCCGGCGGAATCTTCGCTTCCTTGAGCGCATCGGCCAGCGCATTGACAGGCGCGTCGATCGCTTCATCAGTGAGCTGGAACGTGCCGTGGTGATGGGCGAGCGCCTGGGCAGCGCCGCAATCGGCCAGCGCCTTCACCGCATCCGACGGATTCATGTGCTGATCCTTCATGAACCAGCGCGGCTCATAGGCGCCGATCGGCAGGATCGCCAGCCGCAGCGGCCCATGCTTTTCAGCGACACGCTTGAAGTGCTTGCCCTCGCCATAGCCGGAATCGCAGACGATGTAGAGTTTGCCCGCCGGCGTCTCCAGCACGAAACTCGCCCACAGCGCCTTGTTGCGGTCGAACAGCCCGCGCGCCGACCAATGCCGCGTCGGCACCAGCGTCACCGCGAGGCCGTTGCCGAGCTCGACACGGTCCTGCCAGTCGAACCCTTCGGCTTTGATCGCCGCGTCCGTGCTGCGCATGGTGACGTCGTTGCCGAGCGGCGTGATCACGCGCGGCGAAAACTTTTCCGCAAGTCTTGAGAGCGTCGCGACGTCGAGATGATCGTAATGGCCGTGCGACACCAGCACGACGTCGATCTTCGGCAGCGCATCGAAGGCGATGCCAGGATCGTTGTGCCGCATCGGCCCGGCGAAGGAGACGGGCGAAGCCCGCTTCGACCACACGGGATCGACGAGGATGTTGAGGTCGCGGGTCTGGATCAACCAGGAGACGTGGCCGACAAAGGACAGCCGCACCTTGTCGCCGCTGACGCGGGCCGGTGGCGTATCGCTGTGGGTGTTGGGAACCCAATCCGGCCATTCCGAGCGCTTCCGGTCGGTGCCGAACTGCCAGCGCAGCACTTCGCCCAATGATTTCGGCGGCACCCCGTCGGGATCGAAGAAGCGCGTACCGTCGAAATGATCGGAAACCGGGCCGTCATAGGTTTTCATGTTGCTGATCCAGATCGAGGGGACGCCGATAGCCGTGGCGGCCCCGGCGAGCACTCCAAAAACACGGCGTCGGGTGATGAGCACGGGAGATCACAAAGGGCGGGAGAGAGCGGACGACATGAGCCGTTATATGGCGCTTGCACGTTCAACTTGGAACCTGCGGCGGGAATTACTGCGTGTCGTTTGGCTGTCGCCCCAGAAACGCAACTTTCCCAATGGCTTACACGGAGGCTGCCGCCCTTTCGGCCCAGTTTCTCCTTGACTTTCGCTCCCTCGGGGCGTTTAACCCGGCCACTTTCTCGGAAAGACGTTCTTTTCGACCCGCCGCCCGGCCCAAGAGACCGGAGGCCAACGCCCGACAGCGCGATGCGCCCTCGGGCGCGAAAGTGTTTGGATGACCCTGATCCTGAGGAGCCGTGTAGCGGCGTCTCGAAGGATGAGGCAGCAACAGGACAACGGCATTGTTCGACAGTCTGTCGGAAAAGCTTGGTGGGATTCTCGATCGGCTGACGGGCCGCGGTTCGCTGTCGGAAGCCGATGTCGACGCCGCGATGCGCGAGGTGCGCCGCGCGTTGCTGGAAGCTGACGTTGCACTCGAGGTCGTCAGGAGCTTTACCGATCGCGTCCGCGAACAGGCGGTCGGCGCCACGGTCGTCAAATCGGTCACGCCCGGCCAGATGGTGGTCAAGATCGTCCATGACGAACTGGTCGCCACGCTTGGTTCCGAGGGCCAGACCATCGACCTCAACGCGGTGCCGCCGGTCGCCATCATGATGGTCGGCCTGCAGGGCTCCGGCAAAACCACCACCACCGCGAAGCTCGCCCGCCGCATGGTCCAGCGCGACAAGCGCAAGGTGCTGATGGCCTCGCTCGACATCTACCGCCCGGCGGCGATGGAGCAGTTGGCGGTACTCGGCCGCGATCTCGACATCCCGACGCTGCCGATCGTGGCTGGGCAAAATCCGGCGCAGATCGCCAAGCGCGCCCTCGAAGCCGGCAAGCTCGGCGGCTACGACGTGGTGCTGCTCGATACTGCCGGCCGCACCACGCTCGACGAAGAAATGATGAGCGAGGCGGCCGAGATCAAAGCCACGGCCAACCCGCATGAAGTGCTGCTGGTCGCGGATTCGCTGACCGGCCAGGACGCGGTCAATCTGGCGCGGTCCTTCGACCAGCGCGTCGGCCTCACCGGTATCGTGCTGACGCGCGTCGACGGCGACGGCCGCGGCGGCGCGGCGCTGTCGATGCGCGCGGTGACCGGCAAGCCGATCAAGCTGATCGGCACCGGCGAAAAGACCGATGCGCTGGAGGATTTCCATCCGAGCCGGATCGCCGGCCGCATCCTCGGCATGGGCGACGTGGTGTCGCTGGTCGAGCGCGCGGCAGCGAATATCGATGCCGAGAAGGCGGCGCGCACCGCCGAGCGGATGCGCAAGGGCCAGTTCGACCTCAACGACATGCGCGAGCAATTGCTGCAGATGGCCAATATGGGCGGCATCAGTGGGCTGATGGGCATGATGCCCGGCATTGCCAAGATGAAGAACCAGATCGCCGCCGCCGGGATCGACGACAAGATCATCAAGCGCCAGGTCGCGGTGATCGATTCGATGACGCGGCAGGAGCGAAAGAATCCCGACATACTCAAGGCCAGCCGCAAGAAGCGCGTCGCCGCCGGCGCCGGCCTGGAAGTCCAGGAAGTCAACAAGCTGCTCAAGATGCACCGGAACATGGCCGACATGATGAAGGCCATGGGCTCGGGCAAGCGCGGCCCGATGGCCGGCATCGCGCAGGCGATGGGCTTTGGCGGCGGCATGAAGCCGCCCTCGCCGGAAGAGATGAAGGCGATGGCGGAGAAGATGCAGGGCGGCGCCGGAGGCGGCCTGCCGAATCTTCCGAAGGATCTTCCCACCGGCCTGCGCCAGGGATTGCCGAACCTGCCGGGTCTCACCGGGTTGAGCGGCAAGCCGACCCTGCCGGGCCTCGGCGGCTTTCCGGGGAAGAAGAAATGACCTCTTTCGTCATTGCGAGCGCAACGACGAATTAAACAACCAGCAGACTTTCAATTAACCCACACTCAGGAGAACCAGATGTCAGTCGTTATCCGCCTCGCTCGCGCAGGCACCAAGAAGCGCCCGGTCTATCACGTCGTCGTCGCCGACTCGCGCTTCCCCCGCGACGGCCGCTTCATCGAGCGTCTCGGCCATTTCAATCCGCTGCTGCCGAAGGACAATGAGTCGCGGCTGAAGCTGGACATGGACAAGGTCAAGGCCTGGCTCGCCAAGGGCGCGCAGCCGTCGGATCGCGTGACGCGCTTCCTCGATGCCGCCGGTGTCGTCAAGCGCACCGCGCGCAACAACCCGGAAAAGGCTGTGCCGCGCAAGGAGCGCAAGGCCGCCGAAGCCGCCGCCAAGGCGTAACGCGCAAGCGGCGCATGGCGGTGACCGCACCGATTTGCGTCGCTCGTATCGGCGCCGCGCATGGCGTGCGCGGCGCCGTGAGGCTGTGGACGTTCACCGAAGATCCGCTGGCCGTAAAACACTACGGCCCGCTGATGACCAAAGACGGCGCGCGCCAGTTCGAGGTGACGCATGTCCGCGAAGCCAAGGACCATCTGGTGGCGACGCTGAAGGGCATCGCCACCCGCGAGGACGCCGAACGGCTCAACGGCCTCGAACTCTACGTCGCGCGCGACAAGCTGCCCGAAACCGACGAAGACGAATATTACCACGCCGACCTGATCGGGCTTGCCGCGGTCAATGCCGCCGACGAACCGCTCGGCCGCGTCGTCGCAATCCATAATTTCGGCGCCGGCGACATCATCGAGATCGCGCCCGCGAAAGGCGCCTCCATGCTGTTGCCGTTCACCAACGCCGTCGTGCCGACGGTCGATCTCGCGGGCGGCCGCGTGGTGATCGAACTGCCGCAGGAAATCGAAGGCGACGACGCCCCGACGCTCACGTGATGGGTTTTGCATGACCTGGCGCGCCACCATTCTCACGCTCTTCCCGGACATGTTTCCCGGGCCGCTCGGCGTCAGCCTGGCGGGCAAGGCGCTGACGTCTGGCCTTTGGTCGCTGGAGGCGCGCGACATCAGGGATTCTGCCACCGACAAGCATCGCAGTGTCGATGACACGCCGGCCGGGGGCGGCCCGGGCATGGTGCTGCGGGCCGACGTGCTGGCGGCGGCGATCGATGCGGCGGATGCCGGCGACGGGCGGCCGCGCCTGCTGATGAGCCCGCGGGGTCGGCCACTGACCCAGTCGCAGATCAGGGATCTGGCAGCCGGGCCCGGTCCCCTGATCGTCTGCGGCCGGTTCGAGGGGGTCGATCAGCGGGTCATCGAGGCCCGGAACCTCCAGGAGGTCTCGATCGGCGACTATGTGCTGTCCGGCGGCGAGATCGCCGCGATGGCGCTAATCGATGCCTGCGTCCGGCTGTTGCCGGGCGTGATGGGCAAGCAGGCGTCCGGCGAGGACGAGAGCTTTTCCGAAGGACTACTGGAATACCCTCAATTCACCCGTCCGCAGGAGTTCGAGGGCCGCGGCATCCCGGAAATCCTGATCTCGGGCGACCATGCCAAGGTTGCGGCCTGGCGGAGGGCCGAAGCGGAGGCCCTGACCCGGGCACGGCGGCCGGATCTATGGTCCGCGAGGGCCGGCCAAAAAGGCACAAAAAGCACGACAGACGGGTGACAAGCGCGGCCCGATGCCTTATACGGGCGCCAAATCCGCACACGCGCAGGATAGATGGACGTTTGCGCAGCCCCCGAAAGGCTGGGCGCGCCGCCGATGGAGATTTCAATGAACCTCATTCAGCAGCTCGAAAAAGAGCAATTCGAAAAACTGTCGGCCACCAAGTCGATTCCGGAATTCGGTCCCGGCGACACCTTGATCGTCAACGTCAAGGTGGTCGAAGGCGAGCGCACCCGCGTGCAGGCCTATGAAGGCGTCTGCATCGGCCGTTCGGGCGGCGGCCTGAACGAGAGCTTCACCGTTCGCAAGATCTCCTATGGCGAAGGCGTGGAGCGCGTGTTCCCCGTGATGTCGCCGATGATCGACTCGATCAAGGTGGTGCGCCGCGGCAAGGTGCGTCGCGCCAAGCTTTATTACCTGCGCCAGCTGCGCGGCAAGTCGGCCCGCATCGTCGAGAAGCAGGACCGCGCGACCGCCGTCGGCGAGTAAGTTTTCCCGAAAGGGATGCGACGAAAGCGCGGGGTTTTGCCCCGCGCTTTTTTGTTGCGGGATACCTATCTAGGTGGCAGCCCTGCCAATCGATCGATTGTGGCAGCCGCGAACCCTGTGTTAGAAATTCAGAATGGTTCTAGATCGTACCAGCGCCGCCTTCGGCACCGCCAAGCTCATCGTCATCGACGATCGCTCGCGGCTGCCCGGCCGGTTCTTCGGACGGTTCGCGACGTCGGCGACGTCAGAGCTTACGTGCGCAGCTTGACGCTGCGCTGACGTCCGTCGCTTGCGCACCCCCGCGCTTGACCGCTCACACAGAATTTCTTTTTGGAGCTGACGCTCATGTCCAAACCGACCACGCTGTACGACAAGATCTGGAACGACCATCTGGTGCACGAAGCCGACGACGGCACCTGCCTGCTCTATATCGACCGCCATCTGGTGCACGAAGTAACCTCGCCGCAGGCATTCGAAGGCCTGCGCGCCACCGGCCGCAAGGTTCACGCACCCGACAAGACGCTGGCCGTGGTCGATCACAACATCCCGACCACCGATCGTTCGAAGCCCAATCCCGATCCGGAGAGCATCGAGCAGATGCGCGTGATGGCGGAGAACGCCAAGGAATTCGGCATCGAATATTACAACGAGTTCGACAAGCGCCAGGGCATCGTGCACGTGATCGGCCCCGAGCAGGGCTTTACGCTGCCGGGCACCACCATCGTCTGCGGTGACAGCCACACTTCCACCCATGGCGCGTTCGGCGCGCTGGCGCACGGCATCGGCACATCTGAGGTCGAGCACGTGCTGGCGACGCAGACGCTGATCCAGAAGAAGGCGAAGAACATGCGCGCGGTGGTCGACGGCAAATTGCCGGACGGCGTCACCGGGAAGGACATCATCCTGGCAATCATCGGCGAGATCGGCACCGCCGGCGGCACCGGCTACGTGCTGGAATATGCCGGCGACGCAATCCGCGCGCTGACGATGGAAGGCCGCATGACGGTCTGCAACATGTCGATCGAAGGCGGCGCCCGCGCCGGCCTGATCGCGCCGGACGAGAAAGCGTTCGAATTCCTGAAAGGCCGCCCGAAATCGCCGAAGGGCGCCGACTGGGACGCCGCGATGCGCTATTGGGAGAAGCTGCGCTCCGACGAAGGCGCGCATTTCGACCACGAGCTCCGGCTGGACGCTGCGAAGCTGCCGCCGATCGTGACCTGGGGCACCTCGCCCGAGGACGTGGTGTCGATCGCGGGCTTCGTGCCCGATCCGGACAAGATTGAGGACGAAGCCAAGCGGCTCTCGAAGCACCGCGCGCTCAAGTATATGGGCCTGACTGCGGGCACCAAGATCACCGATATCAAGCTCGACCGCGTCTTCATCGGTTCGTGCACCAACGGCCGCATCGAGGATCTTCGCGCTGCCGCGAAGATTGCCGAGGGCAAGACCGTCAACGCCCACGTCAACGCGATGATCGTGCCGGGCTCGGGCATCGTGAAGGAGCAGGCGGAAGCCGAAGGGCTCGACAAGATCTTCGTCAAGGCCGGCTTCGAATGGCGTGAGCCGGGCTGTTCGATGTGCCTTGCCATGAACCCGGACAAGCTGGCGCCGGAAGAGCGCTGCGCCTCGACCTCGAACCGCAACTTCGAGGGCCGGCAAGGCTTCAAGGGCCGCACCCACCTGGTGTCGCCCGCGATGGCGGCGGCCGCCGCGATCGCCGGACACTTCGTCGACGTCCGGGAGTGGCGTTAACCCTGCTTGCCTAGATAGCGAGGCGTTCTCTAAACGCCACGTTAACGGGCAAGGCGCAGAATGGTCCCTTGCGAAGCGCTTTCGCGAGGGAGGCTGCCGTGGCGGACAAGCCAGAATATGTCGATATGATCAGCGAGGCGACGACGCAGTCGTACCGCCGCGTCATGCCGCGCATCGTCGATCTCCCGAACGCGCCGAAGGAAACCTCGCGTCTCAGCCATTGGCCGCCGGAGCACTGGCAAAAATGGCGGATGGAGACGCTGACGCCTTGGAAGATCAAGGCCTGGCTCGGCAAGGATTGGTGAACGACAGCGTTCGCTGGATGAAGAAAACAGGCGCCCGATCGGGCGCCTGTTTCATTTTACATCTCACCAATAGCGATACGGCGAACCGTAATAGCGAGCCCGCCAGTGATGCCGATACCACGGACGATAGCGGCAGATCTTGCGCGGTCCGTAATAGGTCCAGATCACGCGGCAGTAGCGGTGCCGATAGCCATAGTAATACGGGTATCCGTAATAGCGCGACGCGTAGAACCGCCGGTGGAAGTGATGCCGGTGATAAAAGTGCGGCCGGTGATAGACGCTGCGATATCCGTAGCGCATGCCGCCGCCACGGAACACAGGCGCGGCACGAAAGCCACCGCCACGATGGATTGCGACGCCGCCGCCTCTGAACCCGCCGCCATGAAACGCCGCGCCACCGCCCCTGAATCCACCGCCGTGAAACCCGCCACCGCGGAATCCGCCGCCTCCGCCGCCGCGAAAGCCACCGCCTCCACCACCACGGAAACCACCGCCACCGCCGCCACCATGGCGGACCTCAGTCGCCAGACCGTCGGTTGCGTATTTCACTGACGGAGACGCGCCGAGACTTGCAAGCGAGAGCGCCTCGGCGCGCTGTTGTGATGCCGCCGCGAACGCAAACAGCGCAGCAGCCGTTATGCCCAGACGGCGGACAAGGCCGCGTCCGGGATCGGATATCGACATGAATGAATCTCCCTAACAGGCGACGGCGCGCCCCTCAGCCGCACTGCGGCTGGTCCCCGTCACGTTTCTCTGCAGTCGTCCCAGCGTGACGATAGAGACCGGCGCGTGAACGCGCCATGAATGCGCCGACCGCAAAGATGAACGCGCGCAGAACACTGCGCGCGCAAACATCTCACCACCAGGGTGGATCAAACCCGATGCCGAAGATGAACGGCGCAGGAGTGGAGTAGGGATACGGCCGATAGTAGACCGGACGATCGTAGTAATAGTACAGGCGATGATAGCTGGGGTGACGATAGGAGCGCCTGACTTGGCGCGGCGCGCTGAAATCGATGAACTCGGATGTGAGGGCCCTTTGCGCCTTCGTCGGTGACGCCGCGGCGACCGGACTGATCGCAGCCGGTCCAGCGACCGCGAGCGCAACGACGACAAAGGCTGCTCCGATCGCGCTCTTCATGATGGCTCCCCTCGATGATTCAGATGACCAGCGATAACGCTGTGCGATCTCGCCAGATTCAAGGCAGTCCTTCAAATCGAAACAGGCCCGCCATGGAGCGGGCCTGCGCGATATCTGCGCCAGGCGATCGCGCTTACCAGCGATGCCAATGACGATGATGGTGGTGATGACGATGGTGCCAGCGATGCCACCGGTGGTGGTGGTGATGATGCCGCCAATGCACCTGCGTTGTCGCCAGCCTGGCATCTTCCTGAACCGCCGCGGCGGCGCCGGGATTGCTGAGCGACAGCGCATTGGCGCGCTCGGCTGGAGCTGCGAGCGCAAGCACCGCGCCAACGGCCGCGAGCCCCAGAACTTTCGTGAACTGCATGAATGCTCTCCTTGGGTCGGGTATCACGTCTGCGCCGAATCGCATCGCCGCAACGCTGCACGCAATCTGAGGTTCGCGACTTGAACGGGTCCTGAATGGATGCGTCACGAAGATGAACGAATGCTGGCCGCTCGCCGCCATTCTCGCGCGCCAGCCGACGCAGAACACCTTCGCGGCTTCAGCGAAAAGCCGCAGCAGTGCGCCTCTGGAAGACGTGTCGGAAAAACAGAGCGAAGAAGACTAGCCCGGGCGCCAGTAGCAGTTCATCCGCGGAGTGATCACCGTGCCGCTCGGCCGATACTCCTGCACGTAATGTGCGGTGCAATCGCGCACGGCGTTGGGGCCGGGGTTGTAGCGCGGGTAGACATCAGGCGCCCATTCCTGCTGCGGGTAGATCGGCACGCGACGCAACGGACGGCGGCGCTGCGCGGACATGTCGGTGACGACCGACTGCGCGATCCGCAGTTCCGGCGTTGCCGTCTGGGCTTGGGCTGCCGCGCCCGGCAGCAGGAGCCCGGCGAAAGCCGCCCAAATTGCAACCGTCACAATCCGTTTCATTTAAGTCCACCCAAGCCTGACAGCGTCCGCACGGTCTCCGATTGGCGCGCTAACGTCAACTCGCAAAACCATTATGCGCACGGGCATAACACACGCTAAATACGTCGTGATGTGGACCGAAGCAAAAGCCCCCTCGCTCGCCGAAATGGAAGCCATGGCCCATGAGGTATTTGAGCGGCTGCCCGAGACGTTTCGAACCCTGTGCGAGGGCGTGATCATCCGCGTCGACGATTTTCCGACCGACGAGGTCCTGGACGAGTTGCAGGCGCAAAGCGAGTTCGACCTGCTCGGTCTGTTCCAGGGCGTCGGCCTGCCGCAGCAGAGCCACGGCGATGTTGCCCGCCTCCCCAACATGGTCTGGCTCTACCGGCGGCCGATTCTCGACTACTGGGCCGAGCATGAGGAAACGCTTGGCCATATCGTCCGCCACGTCCTGATCCACGAGATCGGGCACCATTTCGGCCTTTCGGACGCCGATATGGAGGCCATCGAGGCTGCTGCAGGCTAGGATTGCGCAAATTGGCCTTTTGCCGGGGCCATATTCGAGATAAATTAGCCACTTAGCGATAAATCAACGACCTATCCCCCCTTCAACCGGGAAGTGCGATCGATGGAAAAGTTCACCACACTGGAAGGCGTAGCTGCCCCCCTGAAGATCATCAATGTCGACACCGACATGATCATTCCGAAGCAGTACCTGAAGACCATCAAGCGCACCGGCCTTGGCAAGGGGCTTTTCTCCGAGCAGCGCTACAAGGATGACGGCAGCGAGAACCCGGACTTCGTGCTCAACCAGCCGGCCTACCGCAATGCCAAGGTGCTGGTCGCCGGCGACAATTTCGGCTGCGGCTCCAGCCGCGAGCACGCGCCGTGGGCGCTCTTGGATTTCGGCATCCGCTGCGTGATCTCGACCTCGTTCGGCGACATCTTCTACAACAACTGCTTCAAGAACGGCATTTTGCCGATCCGCGTCACCCAGGACGACCTCGACAAGCTGTTCGACGACGCCGAGCGCGGCGCCAACGCGACGCTGACCATCGATCTCGCCAACCAGGAGATCCGCGGCCCGGACGGCGGCAAGGTGAAGTTCGAAATCGACCCGTTCCGCAAGCACTGCCTGATGAACGGCCTCGACGACATCGGCCTGACCATGGAAAAGAAGTCGTCGATCGACAATTACGAGGCGAAGCTGAAGAAAGAGCGCGCCTGGGCCTGATCGTGCTACCTGATTGTGTTACGAGAGCCCCGATCACATCGGGGCTCTTTCGTTGAGCGGAGGCGACGCGGATGCGGCCTGACGTCGTCACTTTCTGGCACGGCCCGCTCGACGGGCTGCGGCTGACCTGCCTGCGGTCGCAGGTCGCCGCCGGCCACAAGGTCACGGTCTACAGTTTCGATCCATTGCCGGGCCTGCCCGACGGCGTCGGCAACGCCGAGGCCGAGGCGATCCTGCCGCACTCCTTTTCCGAACGGCTGCGCCCACCCCAGCCCGACGGCAGCTGGCGTGACTGGACCATTTTGCAGTTCAGCGATTTCTTCCGGATGCGGCTGATGGCTGAAAAGGCCGGCCTGTGGCTCGACGCCGACGTACTGTTGCTGAAGCCGATCGAGGTCGATCCGGCAAAGCCCTATTTCGCATGGGAACGCCGCCGCCAGCTCGGCAACTCGGTTTTGTACCTGCCTGCGAACAATCCGATCGTGCGGGCGTTCGAGGAATTGATGGAGCAGGAGGACCTGACGCCGGACTGGCTGGCGCTGCGCCATCGCGTCACCTTCATGCTGCGCCAGTTGCGACACCGATCCAGCCGTCTCTCCGACATTCGCGTCGCCATCTACGGCCCTGCCGCGATCACTGCACTCGCCCGCCGCGCGGGTGAATTGCAGCACGCGCTGTCGAAGCAAGCCTTCTACGCGGTCCATGCCGAGCCGAAGCTGTTCTTCGAGCCGGCGGATTTTTCAGGCCTGCTCGCCGACCCCCAAATCATCGGGCTACACATTTCCCCAAAAGGTCGCGGCGGCCAGACGCCGATTCCGGGCAGCCTTTATGCCTGGGCGGCGGAGAAGTTTGGTAAGTAGCTGCATCGCGCGCTCTTCCCTTCTCCCACAAGGGAAGAAGCCGCCAGCCGTTACATTGCGCTTCCCTCTCTGATCGAGCGCAAGCGGTCGCTCGCCAGATCGCGGCCATCGACGTGGGACGAAGAAAAAGCCGCCGCTCAAAGTTGGTCAGCGACGGCTATTCTCGTTGCAGGCTTACTTTAGCTTATACGTGCCGGTTTGATGATTGCAGTCCTGAAACGTTCCGGCTTTCACGACTGGAAATGGACCCAAAGGTTTGACTGTGCCGGTTGCAACCATGCCTTCGTATTTTCCGGTGCCTGTGATATTTTCTCGGGTCACCTTTCCATCGCTCCCGAGCGAAAAATACGACAGACGTTTGTCGCCGTCTGCATCGATGGCCTCGCATACGGTGGAGCCTGTGCTCTTCCCGTCAAGCGAAGCATTCATCCCGACGCAGCGGAAAGTGTGCTTATCAAACATGCCGCCGGGGGGATTGCTGCGGATGGCACCGGTCATTTCATAACTTGATGCGGTGTGGGTCTTGGAGAACGTGATCACGTTGTTCGCGCCGGACCAGCAGGCAGTGTAGTCGTAGCTGCCCTCCTTTGGAAGCTCGGCCGCGAATGCAGAAAACGTAGAAGCAACGATGAGTAAGGCTAACACATACCTATGCATGGCACCCTCCTCCAAAATCGTTTCAAAATGCCTGCCCCATGGGCCAATTTCTTCCGCAGTAGAGCGATCGCATTGATCTAGATCAGTCTTTGGGCCTTTCCGGGAACGCGAGGAGGAGTGGTGCCAGCCTCGCGGGCACTGGACCAGCAGGGCGCGAAGGCGACACCAGCACCGCGACGGAAGCCGGCCAAGCAACATCGAATAGTTCGGTGATGCAGTGAGGGTGCGATGGCAAAGCAGAGAAATCTTTCGCACTACAGTTTTTCGCCGGCGGAGATCGCTCATCCGCCTTCATGTCCCGCGAAGGCACCGTCTCCCGCAAGGGGAGAAGGAAGACTCTCCAATTTGATCCAGCGCAACGACGCGCGCACGATCTGCGCCCACCTTGGCTTACTAGAGCTACCCAAGGGAGCCGTGCCATGACCGTTCAGGAAAACCCTTATCCCGTCGTCAGCCTCGTGGTCGATACCTTCGGCGAATGGCTGAAGCACCGGCGCGAGTTGAAGGAAATGCATGAGATGGACGCGGCCAATTTTGGCCGGATCGCCAGCGAATTGCGGATGTCTTCCGCCGATCTGGAGGCGCTCGTCCGTCAGGGTCCGCATGCCGCCGACGAACTGCCGAAGATGTTGACCGCGCTCGGCATCGACCAGGAAGATCTGGCGCGGAGCGAGCCCCTCGTGCTGCGCGACATGGAGCGCGTCTGCTCACTGTGCAACCACAAGCGCCAGTGCGACCGCGATCTCGCCGCCGGCACCGCCGCTGCGCATTATGAAGAGTATTGCGGCAATGCCGACACGATCGACGGCCTCGGCCCGCGGGCAAATCAGTAAGACCCGCTCCAGGAGTTGCCGCAAATGGCGCGTTCCACCTGGCTACATATTTTGATCGCGGTTGCCGGCGCGCTTGCAGTGCTGCTGTTCGTGAGGCTGCACAATGCAAGCGGTGCCCCGCTGCCCTCAGAGAGCATTTCGGCCGGACATGGCCTTGCCGAAGCCTGGTGCAAGAATTGTCACGCAATCGAGGCCGTGACCGCGGGTGCGAGAGGCCGCGGGCCGGATTTCGTCGCGATCGCCAACCGGACATCGACGACGGCGCTGTCGCTGAAAGTGTTCATGAAGACGAGCCATCACCGGATGCCCAATCTCATCATCACGCCCGCGCAGGCCGATGATCTCACGAACTATATCCTGAGCCTGAAGCGCGAATAGAGCGCATTCGAGCGAAAGCCTGCCCCGGACTTGATCCGGGGTGGATACCGGTTCGCATAGCAATCAAGTTTACGCAGATTGCGTAGGCTTATCTGCGGAAGGAAACGCGTCAAAACAAGAAACGGGAGCTTCGGTTCTGCTTCAATCAGAACCGAAGCTCTAATTCCCCATCGCCGCGATCGCGTCCGCAATCGCGATCGTGCGCTTGGCCATATCGGCGTGCAGCCGTTCCACCATCCGCCCGTCGAGCTGGATGGCGCCGCGGGAGGCGTTTTCCGGCTTCTCAAATGCCGCGATGATCTTGCGCGCTTCGGCCACCTCTTCCGCCGGCGGCGTGAAGATGGCGTTGCAGGCCTCGATATGGCTCGGATGGATCAGCGTCTTGCCGTCGAAGCCGAGATCGCGGCCTTGCGCGCATTCGGTCGCAAAGCCGTCGATATTGCTGATGTCGCTGTAGGGCCCGTCGAGGATTTCGAGCCCGTGCGCGCGCGTCGCCAGGATGCAGTGCGTAATCATCGGGATCATCGCCGCGCGGCCTGGCTGCATGCGGATCCGCGTCTCCCGCGAGATATCATTGGGTCCGAACACGAAGCCCGCGAGCCGGGTTTCCGAATCCTTCGACGCCGCGGCGAGCTTGTCGGCGTCCAGCACCCCGCGCGCCGTTTCGAGCATGGCCCAGACCCGGATAGCCATATCGGCGTTGATGTCGCTCAGGCGGTTCGCAATAGCGTTGAGATCGGCCACGGTGGAAATCTTGGGAACCAGAATCCCGTCCGGACGGGCCTTGCCGGCCATGGTGACGTCGTCGACCCACCAAGGCGTATCCAGGCTGTTGACGCGGATCAGCACCTCGCGCTTGCCGAACCCGCCGGCCGCAATCGCCTTGGCAATCTGTTCGCGCGCCGCAGCCTTGGCGTCCGGCGCCACCGAATCCTCGAGGTCGAGAATGATGCCGTCGGCGGGCAGGGTCCGCGCCTTTTCCAGCGCCCGCGCATTCGATCCCGGCATGAACAACAGGCTGCGGCGCGGACGGATCATGGGCTGGTTCCTCGAGGCGGTTGGGGTCCCCCGCCCTAACATTTCAAACCCGGGTCCGAAAGCCTTGTTCCCGTCACCGGTCTATGGTTAGGCATGGCTCGATACGGACAGGACACCATGGCTTCATTCCCGCAACATCTGCTCGACGGCTACCGGGCCTTTACCTCCCAGCGGCTGCCAACCGAACAGACGCGCTACCGCGAACTATCCGAGCGCGGCCAGTCGCCCGCCGTGATGGTGATCGGCTGCTGCGATTCGCGCGTCTCGCCGGAAGTGATCTTCGACGCCGGCCCCGGCGAGCTCTTCGTGGTGCGCAACGTCGCCAATCTGGTGCCGGTCTTCCAGCCGGACGGCGGCGCCCACGGCGTATCGGCGGCACTGGAATATGCCGTCAACGTGCTTCGCATCAAGCATATCGTCGTGCTGGGCCACGCCCAGTGCGGCGGCATCCGCGCCTTCATCGACAAGATCGACCCGCTGTCACCGGGCGATTTCATCGGCCGCTGGATGGCGATGTTCATCAAGCCGGGCGAGGTCGTCGAGCAGCGCGAGCGCGAGACGATGCAGGATTTCACCGTCAGGATCGAAAAGGCCGCGATCTTCCGCAGTCTCGAAAACCTGATGACGTTCCCGTTCGTGCGTACGCGCGTCGAGCGCGGCGAGATGGAATTGCATGGCGCCTATTTCGGCGTCGCCGAGGGCTCGCTGTTCGTGCTCGACAAGGCGGCGAAGGAGTTTCACAGCGTGGCGGAAGCGCAGGCTTCATCCTGAGAATTTGTAGGGTGGGCAAAGGCGCAGCCGTGCCCACCATTCAGCGCTGTGCTCGCGATGGTGGGCACGTTGCGCTTTGCCCACCCTACGAATTCTACAAATTCGGGCTTACGCCGCCTTTTTCTTCGCGGTGATCAGCTTGCGGTTGATCAGGCATTCGGCGATCTGGATCGCGTTCAGCGCGGCGCCCTTGCGCAGATTGTCCGACACGCACCACAGCTGCAGGCCGTTCTCGACGGTGTTGTCCTCGCGGATGCGGCTGATATAGGTCGCGTCTTCGCCCGCCGACTCATACGGCGTCACATAGCCGCCGGGCTCGTGCTTGTCGATGACGAGGCAACCCGGCGCATTGCGCAGGATGTTGCGCGCTTCATCGGCGGTGATCGGGTTCTCGAACTCGATGTTGACGGCCTCGGAATGGCCGACGAAGACAGGCACGCGCACGCAGGTGGCGGTCAGCCTGATTTTGGGATCAAGAATCTTCTTGGTCTCCATCATCATCTTCCACTCTTCCTTGGTGTAGCCGTCCTCCATGAACACATCGATATGCGGGATGACGTTGAAGGCGATCCGCTTGGGGAATTTCTTGTTGATCAGCTCGCTGTTGGTGTAGACGGCCTTGGTCTGCGAGAACAACTCGTCCATCGCATCCTTGCCGGCGCCAGAGACCGACTGGTAGGTCGCGACCACGACGCGCTTGATGGTGGCCTTGTCATGCAGCGGCTTCAGCGCGACCACGAGCTGCGCGGTCGAGCAGTTCGGGTTGGCGATGATGTTCTTCTTGGTGAAGCCGGCGACGGCATCCGCATTGACCTCGGGCACGATCAGCGGCACGTCCGGGTCCATCCGCCAGGCCGACGAATTGTCGATCACGACCGCGCCGGCGGCGCCGATCTTCGGCGACCATTCCTTCGACACCGCGCCGCCCGCCGACATCAGGCAGATGTCGACGTCGGAAAAATCATAGTGCTCGAGGGCTTTGACCTTCAGGGTGCGGTCGCCATAGGACACCTCGACGCCGACGCTGCGGCGCGAGGCCAGCGCCACGACCTCGTCGGCGGGGAATTTGCGCTCGTCGAGAATGTTGAGCATTTCGCGCCCGACATTGCCGGTCGCACCGACGACAGCGACTTTGTAACCCATCGTTCACTCTCCGAGGAAAAATGCCGCCCCGCCACGTCAGGCGGAAAGGGGGAAGGCAGCGCTTCTATGCGAGAAACGCCCTTATAGCGTTTTCGAGCGAAGTGGATACCGGTCGCGTGAAGAAAACGCGTCAAAACAATAATCTGACCAACGTTTGACTGATGTGTTTGGGCGTTTGATGCATTCGTTTCCGGCCGGTTCGGCCAATTCCCACTATTCGCCGAGAATTTGGACGGCGCTGGCAAGCTTCGTGGACGAGGTCTACGGCACGCTGGCCCGGCTCTGCGCCTATCTGATGACGCTGGCGCTGATGGCCATTGGCGGTATCGCGCTATGGGAGAATTTGCCCGCCGTTGCCGCGATGGAGACGTCGCCCAAACTCTGGAACCAGGCCGGGCGAAGCGCGCCCGCGTTTGCGGTGAGCCAGCTCATTTTCCCGGGTAAGACAGAGACTTACGAGGTCCTTCGGCATCCCGAGGGCGGCCGCAAGGACGTCTTCCGCTGGAGCGGCATCGGCGGCGCGCCGGTCGCCGAACTCGAAATCTATCGTCCTGGTGAAGAAATCGATCAGGTCGGCTCGGCCGCCGGCTATCTGGCCGCAAGGATGGACCCGGCTGGCCCGCGCGAGCTGGAAGCCGCAGGAATCATCGACAGCAAGTTCGGCGCCGTCACCCTGTTTCGCCGGGTCGGCGGCACGGAGGCCGCCCGCGCCTGCCTGCGATTTTACCGGCATGTCGATGAGCCGAAATTCCGTCTCTCCGGCTGGTCATGCCTGGGCGAGGATTTGCCCGCCCGCCGTACCGCGATCGGCTGCATGCTGAACCGGCTGATCCTGCTGACAGCCGGAAACGATACAAAACTGGCCGAATTGTTCGCCCATGCCGAGGTCAGGCGCAGCGATTGCGCGACATCGGGCGCGCCGGCCCCGTCGGCGGATTGGGTGATGGGCGCCGACAACCCGCATTTGCGCGGCACCCTGTAATCCGCCATTTGCGGGGCCTGCTTCGGCAGCCCCTGACAATTGTGGCGACAAGCCGCCAAGACACTGGTTTTCATGAAACTTTTTCGCTGCGCGCCGCATTATTCCGGCGCGGTGTGGCGCAATTGACCTAGCGACGATGGTCCCGCCATGGCTACAATGCCGGCAACCAGATTTGGCGATCCGCCAGCCCGTCACGGGCGGACAATGACGAGGATGCAATGACCCGAAAATTCCCCGCTGCGAGCAAGCTCGCGATGTTGCTTGCTGCGGCTGCCCTCGTCGCGCTCGGCTCGGCTTCCGCCAGCGCCCAGTCCAAGCCGAAATACGACAAGGACGGTCGTATCTATTACGGGCCGAGCGGTCCCAACCGCTCCTATCAGCAGGGCCCGCGCACCCGCGTCTTCGTCACCACCCGCTCGTGGCTCGATGCCGGCACCGAAGTGTTGCCGGGCGATCGCAAGTTCCAGGACTACGCATTCCCGTCGCCGTACGGGTACCCAACGTTCGCGCGCGAAAACAACAACCGCCCGATCGACCGCCAGCCGCTCAACCCGCCGTCAGATTTGGGCGGCCAGCCGACCCAATTTCCGCTGTATTGATTTAGCGGAAGAGCAATCCCGCGTCGTCTCGAACCAGGATGTGTACTCGTAAACCCGCGGCCCAGTCAGGGCGCGTCGTCGCCTTTAATCACCCGGAACGATTATGAGCAGGTGCTTGTTAATTTGCATCTGCGGCAAGGAGGTCGAGTCATGAGGATAATGACCGTAGCTCTCGGAACGGCCCTGATCCTGTGTAACCTGGGGACGTTCAGTGCTGCAGCGCATGCGCGGAAGGCCAAAGTCGTTCGTGAACTCGTCAGGGTACCCGTGGTAACGACAACGCCTTACTGGGATTATAATATCGTTCCACGATATCGTTATCGCCCTCAGGACGACCGGGTCGATCCATACGGCCCGCCCGTAGCGCCGGTGATACGCTATGGAAATCAAGAGATATATATTCCGGCGTGGTACTGAATAGCACGCGCAGATACAAGCGCGCACGGTGATGGTGGCGTTATGGCTGAGGACCGTTTTGGTCACGAGCGGTAATGCCGTAACTTATTTGAGATCCGCTGGGCCGCGAGAGCCGACATTCGCTTTATGAAAACGCCCTGGTGCGCAGTTGCGCTTAGGGGCCGGGACGACAGCGATTTCGCGCTCGCCGATTCCGCCCCTTCGATCTACCTGCTCGGAGGCAGAGCCGGGTCATACCGCTCGCAAAATTGTTCGATCGCTTCGGAGCGAAAATCGCTCAACCGCTCGAAGATGACCTCATCCGGCCAGTCCCACCAGGCGATGCGGCGCAGGCTTTCGGCGACCGTGTCGGGAAAGCGCTTTCGGATTGCACGCGCGGGGACGCCGCCGACGACCGTATAGGGCGACACGCTGCGGCTGACGACCGCGCCCGCGGCAATGACCGCGCCATCGCCGACCGTCACCCCCGGCAGCAGGATAGCGGCATGCCCGATCCAGCAATCATTGCCGACGATCACCCGATCGCCGCGGCGCTCGGCAAAGAAATCACGGTCGCGCGTCGCCGTCGCCTCGTAATATTCCGGGCAATAGGTGAAGCGATGCTGCGACGCCCGGCCCATCGGATGGTTCGGCGCGCCGATCCGCACCGAATTGGCGATTGCCGTGAACTTCCCGATCACGGCGTCGGCGACGTCGCAATTCTCCCCGAGATAGGAGTAGTCGCCGAGCGAGGCGTATTCGATGCGCGTGTTGCACAGGACTTCGCAACGCCGGCCGATCTGGGCCTCGCGCAGGCGCACCGTTTCATGGACGATGGTTTCCGCGAGCTTGGGGCGATGTGAGGCGTCCATGAAACGGCTCCGGAGATAGCAGCGGTTAAACCGTAGGATGGGTAGAGCGCAGCGAAACCCATCAATTCATTGCGCAGGGAGATGATGGGTTTCGCTGCGCTCTACCCATCCTACGATTCCTGGTGGCGCTCAGGCGTGCAGCTTCTGCAGCTCCTTCAAAATCGCCTCGCCCATCTGCGTGGTTGAGGCGGCCGTCGTGCCTTCGGACTTGATATCCGCGGTGCGCAGACCGCTGGCGAGCACCACTGCGATCGCCGCGTCGACCTTGTCGGCCAGCGCGCCCATATCGAAGGAATAGCGCAGCGCCATCCCGAACGAGGAGATCATCGCGATCGGGTTGGCCAGCCCCTGGCCTGCGATATCGGGCGCCGAGCCGTGCACCGGCTCGAACAGCGAGCGACGTTTTTTCGTCTTGGCGTCGACTTCGCCGAGCGAGGCCGAGGGCAGCATGCCGAGCGAACCGGTCAGCATCGCCGCGATGTCGGACAGCATGTCGCCGAACAAATTGTCGGTCACGATGACGTCGAACTGCTTCGGCGCCTTCACCAGCATCATGCCACCGGAATCGGCCAGTTGATGCTCAAGGGTCACGTCCTTGTATTCGCGCGCATGCACCTGCGTCACGACCTCGTTCCAGAGCACGCCCGACTTCATGACGTTGCGCTTTTCCATCGAGGTCACCTTGTTGCGGCGCTTGCGCGCCAGGTCGAAGGCGACGCGGCCGATGCGCTCGATCTCGTAGGTGTCGTAAACTTGCGTATCGATGGCGCGCTTCTGGCCGTTGCCGAGATCGGTGATGGTCTTGGGCTCGCCGAAGTAAACGCCACCGGTCAATTCGCGCACGATCATGATGTCGAGGCCTTCGACCGCCTCGCGCTTCAGGCTGGAAGCATCCGCCAGCGCCGGATAGCACACGGCGGGGCGCAGGTTGGCGAACAGGCCGAGATCCTTGCGCAGCCGCAACAGCCCGGCCTCGGGCCTCACCTCGTAGGGCACGCTGTCCCATTTCGGGCCGCCGACCGCGCCGAAGATGATGGCGTCCGCGGCCACAGCCTTGGCCATGTCGGCTTCCGAGATCGACACCTTGTGCGCGTCATAGGCGGAGCCGCCGACCAGCCCCTGCTCGGTCTCGAATGACGCGATGCCCTGCTTGTTCAGCCAGTCGATCAGGCGCTGCACCTCCCCCATCACTTCGGGGCCGATGCCGTCACCGGGGAGAAGCAGCAGTTTATGGGTCGCCATGGTTGATTACCTCCAGTTCGTCAGGGCCAGGCAAAAGCGCGAAGCGCGTCTTCACCCAATTTCCCGGCCATCCACGTCTTTGTTTTCCGTTGACAGCAAGACGTGGATGCCCAGCACAGGGCCGGGCATGACGGAAAATGTAAATTCCGGGCGGAGTGCTAAAGCGCCGGAAGCGGATTGGCAAGGCGCAGAAAACAGGGCCAGAATGGCCGGCAAGAGCAAACCCGCCGCCCCCTTAAGAAGGCAGCAAGACGGACCTCATGACATCAGCCATTATTTTCGCCTTCGCTTCGGCCTTCTTCCTGGGCGCCGGGGTCGTTCTGGCGCAACTGGGCTTGCGGACCGTCGAGCCGCTGTCGGGGGCCGCGATCAGCGTCCCCTCCTTCACGCTGCTCTTCCTGCTCCTGTCGCCGCTGATCCTCCAGGGCGAGCCCGTAGTCTGGGGCGGCCTGCCGATTTTCCTCGCCATCGGCCTGTTCTTCCCGGCCTCGCTGACGCTGCTGACCTTCGCCTCGAACCGGGCACTCGGGCCGGTGATCACTTCGACGCTCGGCAACCTCGCGCCGCTGTTTGCGGTGGCGACGGCGGTAATCCTGCTGCACGAGCCGCTGCATCCGCCGCAGTTCCTGGGCCTCGTCGTGGCCGTTGCGGGTGCCGCGATCATCACCGTGACCCGCCCGCGCGACCTCGGCCATTGGCGAAGCTGGGCGCTGTTGTTGCCGCTTGCCAGCGCACTGATCCGCGGCGTGGCGCCGCCGATCGTCAAGCTCGGGCTCACGGTCTGGCCGAGCGCGCTCTGGGCCTGCCTGATCGGCTACATCACGTCCTCGCTGGTGGTGCTGACGGTGCAGCGCGTTCGCAAAGGCAGCTTTGTCGTGCGGGCGCCGCGCGCAGGCCTGTTCTGGTTCGCCATGACCGGGATCAGTAACGGCTTGAGCGCGCTCACGCTGTTCGCCGCGGTCCGCAACGGCCCGATCACGCTGGTGGCGCCGCTGGCCGCGATCTATCCGCTGGTCACGGTGGCGCTGAGCGCGATGGTGTTGAAGCACATCGCGATCACGGCACGGATCGTTGTCGGAACCGCGCTGACGGTGCTCGGCGTGGCGCTGGTGCTGATTGGCTGATGCGTTGCGGGATCGGCAAGACACCGTTGCTTCCCATACGGCTGTGCAACCGCCGCTTTGCCTGCCAGAATGGCCGCTGCCGGAGAATTTTGTGAAAGCCCCCGACCAACACATCTACGCGCACCCTGCGTGGCTGATCCTGATTCTGTCGCTCGCGCCAACGATCGGTCTCGGAATCGGCCGCTTCGCCTATGCGCTGGTGCTGCCCGACATGCGCGACGCGCTCGGTTGGTCCTATTCCGCGGCCGGCTTCATGAACACGATCAACGCCGTCGGTTATCTCGCGGGCGCGTTGCTCGCCTCGCGGATGATCCGGCGCTTCGGGCTGCCGCAAACGGTCCGATGGGGAACGCTTGCCGCCGTCGCCTCGCTGGCGCTATGCGCCGTCTCCGGCAATTTTTTCGTGCTGAGCTTTGCGCGATTGCTGGCGGGCGTCGGCGCGGCGGGCGGATTCGTGGGCGGCGCGGCGCTGGCCGCCACGATCGCGCAAACGCGCCCCGAGCGCGCCAACTTCCTGCTCAGCCTGTTTTATGCCGGGCCGGGGCTCGGCATTATCTCATCGGGACTGATCGCGCCGTTCGTGCTGCAGGGCTTTGGGCCCGGATCGTGGTGGATCGTGTGGTGGACCATGACGCTGCTCTGCGCCGTCCTGATCCTGCCGCTGTTGCTGGCGCCGCTCGGCAGCGGGGCCGCGATCAGCCGCGCGGCGCCGGCCAAATTCTCCATCCGGCCGGTGCTGATCTATCTGATCGGCTACTTCCTGTTCGGCGCCGGCTACATCGCCTACATGACGTTCATGATCGCCTATGTCCGTGACGCCGGAGGCGGCGCGGCCGCACAGAGCGCATTCTGGAGCCTGATCGGCCTCAGCGCCTTCGTGACGCCATGGGTGTGGCGCCGCGTGCTCGCGCTCGATCGCGGCGGGCTCGCCACCACGATCATTCTCGGCGCCAATGCCGTCGGCGCCGCGCTGCCGATCTTCGGTCATTCGGTCTGGCTGCTGGCGCTATCGGCGCTGGTGTTCGGCGTCGCCTTCTTCGCGGTGGTCGGCTCCACCACCGCCTTTGTGCGCTTCAACTATCCACCGCAGGCCTGGCCGACCGCGATTGCGGCCATGACGATTTCATTCGGCATCGGCCAGACGCTGGGCCCAATCGTGGTCGGCGCGATCACGGATGCGGTGGGCAGCTTGTCGTTTGCGCTGAACATCTCTGCCGCGATGCTGGCGCTGGGCGCAGTGCTGTCCGCGTTTCAGAAGAGGGTGACGCAGAAGCCGTAGGGTGGGCAAAGCGAAGCGTACCCACCATCTCTCAGCTTGCCTGATGATAGATGGTGGGCACGTCGCTTCGCTCCTCTGCCCACCCTACGACGAGAGAGTTTAGCCCGATCAATTACTGCTGAGAGACAATCGCGTGCGGCAGTTTGCGGCCCCAGGGAATATCGGTCTGTGCTAGACTGCCGGCCCAGCACGGTACAGAAACCCAACACGATCCTGGAGATGAAACGGCATGACCTATTTTGATCTCGGGCCATACAGCCGCAAAGTAACCACGTCATCGCCCGACGCCCAGCTTTGGTTCGACCGCGGCTTGAACTGGCTGTTCGGCTTCAACCACAGCGAAGCGATCAAGTGCTTTCAGAAGGCGCTGATTCACGACGGCGAGTGCGCCATGGCGCATTGGGGCATCAGCTACGCCTCGGGCCCCAACTACAACCTGCCGTGGGTTCGCTACGACCCGCTTGGCCGGCAGATGGCGCTGTCGGCATCCTGGGATGCGATGCAGGCAGCACTGGTGCATGCCGGAAAAGCCAGTCCGGTCGAGCAAGCGATGATCAAGGCCCTCGCGGCGCGCTATCCGCAGCGCGAGGCGATCGAGGACATGTCGCCCTGGGACAAGGCCTACACGCGGGAAATGCGCAAGATATTTGCGGCATTCCCCGACGATCTCGAGGTTCGGGGGGTGCTAGCCGAGTCGATCATGAACGAGACGCCGTGGCAGATGTGGGACCTGCCATCCGGCAAGCCTGCCGAGGGAGCGGGCACCGAGGAATGCAGGGCGCTGCTGGAATCTGCGCTCGACCGGATTCCCGCTGCGTGGGATCACCCGGGACTCCTGCATCTCTATGTCCACCTGATGGAGATGTCGCCCTTCCCACAGCGCGCGCTGCGAGCCGGCGACCGGCTGCGCGAAATCGTTCCGGATTCCGGTCACCTCATCCACATGCCGACGCATCTCGATGTGCTGTGCGGGCACTACAGAGACGTGCTCGTCTATAATCAGAAAGCACTGGAAACAGACCGCAGATTCCTCGCCTATTCCGACGATCCGGGTGTCTACCTCGTCTACGTCATTCACAACTTCCACTTTGCGATCTATGGCGCGATGTTCCTCGGCCAGTACACGCCTGCTATCGCGGCGGCGGAGGAACTGATCGCCACGATCCCCGAGGTCGTCCTGCGTATTCAATCGCCGCCGATGGCGGATTTCCTCGAGGGCTACCTGACAATGAAGCAGCACGTGCTGGTGCGCTTCGGCAAATGGCGCGAAATCATCAAACAGGAGTTACCCCGGGATCGAGACCTCTACGCCTCGAACGTCGCCATGATCCATTACGCCAAGGCGGTCGCGCATTCGGCGCTTGGCAATGTCGCGGAGGCCGAGACCGAGAAGGCGTTGTTCTTGGCGGCGAAGACCCGGGTGCCCGAGAGCCGCCGCGTCCACAACAACCTTGTCGTTAATCTGCTTGGTGTGGCCGAAGCGATGCTCAACGGCGAATTGGAATATCGCAAGGGCAACCATGACGCGGCCTTCGCGCATCTGCGCAGGTCGGTCGAGCTTAGCGACGGGCTGCCCTATGACGAACCGTGGGGATGGATGCAGCCGACCCGCCATGCGCTGGGCGCCCTTCTCCTCGAGCAGGGACGCATCGAGGAAGCCGAGGCGGTGTACCGCTCCGATCTTGGCCTTGACGGCAAGTTGAGCCGCGCCTGCCAGCATCCCGACAATCTCTGGTCGCTGCACGGGCTGCATGAATGCCTGGTGCGCCGCGGCGAAAAGGCTGAGACGGCTCTGATCAAACAAAGGCTCGATTTGGCACAGGCGCGGGCGGAGATTCCGATCAAGGCATCCTGCTTCTGCCGACGGGTGGACCTGGCGGCGTAGTCGCCCACCTTACGATCGATTGGGCGTCGTCATTGCGAGGAGCGAAGCGACGAAGCAATCCATCTATCCCCGCGCGGAGAGCTGGATTGCTTCGCTTCGCTCGCAATGACGGCCGAGAGATCAACTCCCGCTGAACGAATTATACCCCTGGTCCTCCCAGAAGCCGCCCTTGTAGTCGTTGGTGACTTCCATCGACATCACGTATTTCGGATTCTTGAAGCCGAGCTTGGTCGGCACGCGAATTTTCATCGGAAAACCATAGGCGCGCGGCAGGATCTCGTCGCCGAACTTGAACGTCATCTGGGTCTGCGCGTGCAGCGCGGTTTGCATGTCGAGCGGCGAGTTGTAGCCATCCTTGTCGGCGCACTGGAACCAGACATATTTCGCGCGCGTGTCCGCGCCGATCACTTTCAGAAAATCGCGCAGCGGCGTCCCGGTCCAGCTTCCGATCGCGCTCCAGCCTTCGACGCAGATGTGGCGCGTGACCTGCTTGACCTGCGGCAACTGGTAGAGCTCTTCCAGCGTCCAGGATTTCTTGTTCTCGACCAGACCGCGCACCTCCAGCTTCCAGCTCTTGCCGTCGACGGTTGGCGCGTCATCGAGATCGTAATAGGCATTGAATGGGAACGGTTTTGTAATGGCGCTTTCCGGGAAGGTCGGCGCCATCGCATTGGGATTGAAGATCAACGCCTGCACGCCGTCATTGAACTTCGAGACCTGCTTCAGCATCGCCTCGGCCGAAAATTGGTCGGTCACGTCGCAGCCGGTCAGCAGCGTCAGCGCGCCGAGGCTGGCGCCGCCGGAGATGAAGCGCCGGCGCGTCAGCTCCGGCATGGTCTTGACGGCGTCCCGGACGAGAAGCGTCTTGTCGACGCCGGGGATCAGGAGATTGCGCATGCGGCCCATGGTCATACTCCTTTGAATCAGCGGCCGATGATCATGGCGCGCAGGCTCTTCGGCACCAGAAGGGCGAGCGCGACATGAACCACCATGAAGGCGACAATCGCCGCCATGCAGAAGAAGTGAACGTAGCGGGCGGCATCGTAACCGCCGAACAGCGCCGTTAGGTATTGCAACTGCACCGGCTTCCAGATCGCCAGCCCCGACAGCACGATGAGGATGCCGATGACGATGACCCCGGCATAAAGCAGCTTTTGCACCTGGTTGTACTTGGAGAGATCGTCATGCGAGAGCTTGCCGGTCAGCGCCGCCTTGGTATCCGAGATCACGCCCTCCGGCGTGATCGGCAGCAGCTTCTTGCGGAAGCGGCCGGTGGCAAGACCAACCGTCAGATAGATCAGGCCGTTGACCATCAACAGCCACATCGCGGCGAAATGCCAGAGCAGCGCCCCGCCGAGCCAGCCGCCCAGCGTGATGCTTGCCGAGAAGCGGAAATCGAACAGCGGCGAGGCATTGTAGATCTGCCATCCCGACATGATCATCAGGACCATCGCGAAGGCGTTGGTCCAATGCAGCGCCCGCACCCAGGCCGGCTGGATCACCTTGGCCTTGGTTGACGCCGCTTGTTCGTCGCTGATTGTGACGGCCGACATGGGCTCACCTTCTGCTTAAAATTCGATATCGATTATACGCCGGGAACCGGCTCTCCGTTACCACCAAGACACTATCAAACCGATGCCTGCGACGTATCGTCCTTCACGAAAAAGCGAGCCGGGTTGCCCCGGCTCGCCAATCCACACGCCCCTGTTGGGACCAGTCAAGGGCGCGCGGGAGCTCAGGACGCCGGCATCAGCACGGTGTCGACCACATGGATCACGCCGTTCGACTGATTGACGTTCGAGATCGTGACCATCGAGGTTCCGCCCTTGGCGTCGACGATCCAGACCTTGCCGTCCTGAAGCTTGACCGACAGCTGTTCGCCTTCGGCGGTCTTCAGCTTCATGCCGTCCTTGAGGTCGGCCGCGGCGAGCTTGCCCGGTACGACGTGGTAGGTGAGGATCTTGGTCAGGGTCGCCTTGTTCTCAGGCTTCACCAGCGTCTCGACGGTGCCGGCCGGCAGCTTGCCGAAGGCGGTGTTGGTCGGCGCGAACACCGTGAACGGGCCCTTGCTCTCGAGGGTTTCGACCAGGCCGGCGGCCTTCACCGCGGCAACCAGCGTGGTGTGATCCTTCGAGTTGACGGCGTTCTGGACGATGTTCTTGGAGGGGAACATCGCGGCGCCGCCGACCATCACGGTCTTTTCCTCCGCGCTGGCGGGCGCGGTGATGGTGGCAGTGAAAGCCAGGGCGCTGAACACGGCGGCGGACAGAAGTGCAATACGTTTGGACATGTAATCTTCTCCCGAGGATTGCGATGGCCGGCGGGTTATCCGCCGGTAGCAACGACGCCAGGTCGATTGACCGGGTTGATTTCGTCGTCGTTGGCCGAGCTACGGGAGGTTTTTCGGCCGGTTTCGGCGAATAAATTATCGTGATGGTTGAAACTTTTGAGGAGGCCGGCCGTGCGGCGACGGGCATGTCGCCCGGATGGAGCGCCGCGCTATCCGGGGTCATCTCAGCCGAGAGATGTCCCGGGTTACGCGGAGCCTGTCATCGGGCGCGCATTCGCGCGACCCATTGGCTCCACCCGGGCTACGAACTCAAAGCCCGGCCGATGTCTTTCTAGACAGATGCTTCCAGCGTCTCTGCCAACGGCCGATCCGCCAGATCGGATCGCGCTAGACGCACCGCGATTCCGACTTTGCTGAGCGTATGCGGGATTGGGGGGCTGAACTTGGAGACGCCAACGGTGATGGTGTCGATCAATACGAAGCGCCGCAGCAGGCCGATCGCAACGGCCTCCCCGAGCGCTTCCAGCGTTTGATATTTCATCCCGCCGGCGAGGCTTACCGCGGCGTCCACCACGGCATCGTAGCGGATCGATGCATCCAGTCTGTCGTCCCGGTGCGTCGGAGCCGGATTCAACGTCGCGTCGATGTCGAAGGTGAACTTCTGGCCTAGACTGCGTTCTTCCTCGAACAAGCCATGGTATCCGAAGGTCTGCAATCCGGCGATCTGGATGGTCGTCAACATTGGGCCGCTCCTTCATGAGAAGGTGGATCGGATTATCCGATTGCCCAGGCGCGCGGCTCATTTTCTCGCGCTTCCCGATGGTGCCCCATCTACGATCGCCAGTCGCGCGAGATTGCTTGTATAGAGGCACAATCGACGCGGCTCAAGGGTGAGCCGGACATTTCCGAGCTGGCTTCGGAGCGCTGCAATGAATGTGGAATTGTACGGTTACCAATACAGTGTTTACAGCTGGATTGCGCGTCTTGCGCTCGAAGAAAAGGGAGCGAGCTACCGGTGGATCGAGATCAATCCCTTTGCTGCCGATGTCCCGGAGAGCTATCTGGCGCTTCACCCCTTCAAGCGCGTGCCGGCCCTGGTTCATAACAAGTTTCAGATCTATGAAACCGGCGCGATTACGCGTTACATCGACGAGGCATTCCCCGGTCCTCGTCTCCAGTCCACCGACCCGCGCCATCGCGCCCGTTGCAGCCAGTTTCTCTCCATCATCGACAGCTACGTTTACTGGCCATTGGTGCGGCAGGTATTTTCCCATCGCGTCTTTCGGCCTCGCCTTGGGCGGCCGTCGGATGCTGCCGAGATACAAAAGGGTTTGGACGCAGCGCCTGTGGTGCTTGCCGCATTGGAGCGGCTTGTTGCCGACACCGAGTATCTCTGCGGTGCCGAGATATCCTTGGCCGACATCCATCTTGCGCCGATGATCGGCTACTTCGCGATGGCGGAAGAAGGCGACGCGCTCCTGAAAACGCAGCGCAAGCTCAGCAATTGGTGGTCGACGATGTCAGCGAGGACCGCGTATCGCGCCACCATGCCGCGATTGCCTGTATAATTGGTATTACTGTGGCCGTTCGCGATGGCTTAGGATGGCTGGAGCCCTTGCGATACCTGGGAAATGACGCATGAACAACTCGATCTTCGCCGACGGCGCCGGCTATGTCAGGGGGCGCTTCGTCCCGATCGCCGAGGCGACGCTGCCCGTCACCGATTGGGGTTTTACGCGGTCCGATGTCGTCTACGACGTCGTGCATGTGTTCAAGGGCGGCTTCTTCCGGCTTGCCGACCATCTCGACCGTTTCGAGAACTCGATGGCGCAGCGCCGGATCCGGCCACCCGAAGACCGCACCGCGATCGAGGCGATCCTGCATCGCTGCGTGGCGCTGACCGGCCTCATCGACG
>Ga0268266_10001235_pt1 | contig 31301 bp, 18 predicted proteins | sample KBSS13metaG_FD_190356 | JGI IMG/M metagenome (GOLD analysis project Ga0268266, IMG submission 190356) | Switchgrass rhizosphere microbial communities from Kellogg Biological Station, Michigan, USA - KBS S1-3 metaG (SPAdes) (version 2) | ecosystem: Host-associated > Plants > Roots > Rhizosphere... | reverse complement strand
GCGACGAATTCACGGACGTCACCTATCCCGCCGGCATCAGCGTAGGCAAAGTCGCCGGCGAAGAACGCATCCTCATCGCGAGCCATCAATCCGATGAAGCGCTGCTCCTCAATCCCGCCGACGGCAGAATTGTTTTTCGCTTCGATGTTTCGACATTCAAACGCATCCCCGGCTCGCTTCCCTACACCACAGTCATCACGAATGATGGTAAGCGCGGCTACGTCTCTCTCTGGAACGCCTCCACCGTCGCCGAACTCGATCTCATCCGCGGCAAAGTCATTCGCAGGATCGCGTTGGAAAAACCCAAACGCGCCACGGAGGGTGGCTCGCATCCCACCGCACTCCTGCTCAACCGCGATAGCTCGCTGCTCTTCGTCGCGCTCACCAATCGCGATCAGATCGTCGCTCTCGACACTCGCACCGGCAAGACAGCATTCACACTTTCAACGAAGCCTCAGGGCCAATCGCACGGCGGCAGCGATCCTCAATCTCTCGCGCTATCCGCGGACGAGAAATATCTTTTTTCGGCAAACGCCATCTCCGATTCCGTCTCCGTCTTCAATCTCGCCAGCCGCGAAGCGGCTGGATTTATTCCGACCGAATGGTATCCAACCGTCGTCGCTGCAACGGACAAAAAGTTGCTCATCGCCAGCGCCAAGGGGCACGGCTCCGGCCCCAACTCGAAACCCATCGGCAAGAATGCTGATGGAAGCCCCGACTATCCTTACGTGCTCGGACTGCTTCGCGGCTCGCTGGCGCGCCTGTCGATCACGGAAATCACGAACAATTTGCAGGCTTTCACGAAACAGACGCAAGAGCGAAATGCCATTCGTGGCAATGCGGATAAAGTTGCCTTCGCTTCCGGCGAAAACAAAATCAAGCACGTCATTTACATCATCAAAGAGAATCGCACCTACGATCAGATCTTTGGCGATCTCGGAGTCGGCGACAGCGATCCGTCCCTCACCATGTACGGTGCGGAAATTACGCCGAATCAGCATGCGCTCGCGAAACAGTTTGGAGTGCTCGACAACTTCTACGTCAGCGGCGACGTTTCCGGCGACGGCCATGTCTGGTCCACGTCCGCCTCTGTCTCCGATTACATCGCAAAAACCATACCCGTCGCCTATCGCGGCGCCGAACACACTTACGATTCCGAAGGCACTCTCCTCGAAGGAATTTCCGTCGAAGATGAATTGCCCGATGCGGGCGAACCCACCGGTGGATACCTCTGGAAGAATTTCGCGTTTCACGGCGTCACATACCGGCACTATGGCGAATACATCGTGTCGAAGTGGTGCAACGCCAAGCAGGCGAACACTTCGCCGACTGCCGGCCCGCCCAAAATCGAAGGCGTACAGTGCAAACGCACCGTCATCAAAAAAGGTGAGTCGCTCGAGCCGAATGTTGGCGATCCGCGCGGCGGCCCGAGCCCCTACGCCTGGGACATTCCCGTGCTCGCAAAAAACATCGCAGCGGAATCCGAGCTGCGCGGTCATTTCGATCCGCTGTTTCCGGATTTTGAAGTTTCCTATCCCGATCAGCTGCGCGTGGACGAATTTCTCAACGAGTTCAATCAGTTCGTCGAAAAGCGCAAAGCCGGCAGAGATGAAATGCCGCAATTCATTTTATTGCGCCTGCCCAACGATCACACGGCGGGCTTGAACAAAAATCAGCCGACTCCCTTTGCGTCCGTCGCCGATAACGATCTCGCCGTCGGTCGCGCGGTGGACACGGTTTCGCACTCGCCGTATTGGGAGGACACGGCATTCTTCATTCTGGAAGATGACGCGCAGGACGGGCCCGACCATGTTGACTCGCACCGCAGCAACGCCCTCGTCATCAGCAAGTATTCGCCGCAACCGAAGAACGACCAGGGTATGACGCATCCTTTCGTTGATCACACTTTCTACACCACGATCAACATGGTTCGTACGATGGAAGCCTTGCTCGGCGTTCCGCCGATGAACTCGAACGACGCCCGCGCCGCCGTGATGGCGCCGCTTTTCAGCGGCGACGGTACGCAAGCGCCTTTCACTGCGGACTATCGAAACCGCGACAACGGCATGATTTACAAGATGAATGAAAAAGAGTGGAAGGAAGGCGCGGTTATGGATTTTAGCCACGCCGACGCAATTGATACTGCGTTGCTGAACAAATTCTTATGGGAAGACGCTATGGGTGATAAGCCAATGTTTGTGCCTCAGCACAATGTTCTACCCGCGAGCACGGAAGAAGCGCACCAGGAACTCAAGGCCTCGCGCAAAAAGAAGGACAAGGACCTCGACTAGTTCTCTTACCTCTGCTTCGCACCGGAAAAGACTTTTGCGTCGCGCGCTGAAGGCTGGCTGGTCGTGCGCGGTCCTACTGCACAGTCAGCGTGAGATGCGCAGTTTGAACGAGGGCGCCACTTGTGGCGGTCAGGGTAATCGTGCAAGCGCCAGGCTGCCTGGCCGGTGGCACGCCCGTGCCCGTCAAAGTAACCGACTGAGGACTTCCGATCGCGTTGTCGCTAATGCTCAGCGTGGCTGCGCGAGAGCCGGTGGTTGTGGGCGCGAAGGTAACTCCAATCGAGCAGTTCCCCCCTGCGGCAAGGCTCGTTCCGCCAGTGTTTGTCTGTTGGAAATCACCGGAGTTGCAGTGGACGCCCACGAGGGGTCCGGCTCACGCTGCAAAAAGAAAAACGGAATTGTCGAGCAACGTGACTTGACGGGCGAGCGGCGCCTCGGATCACCTACCGGTTGCGGACAGGCTCGGAATGATCGCGTGCTGCGCGAGGCTAAAACGAGAAGGTGGCTTGCAGCTCGATCTTGCGGGCGGCGTACAGACCGCTGCCTGGGCCGACGGCTTGGGAGATGGCCTGGCCAAAAATCGGCGACGAAATGATGCCGATTGGGGACCCGACGTTCACATTGTTGAAGATGTTTCGCGCGTAAACTGCAAGCGTAAGGCTGTAACGCTGGCCAGAGCTTTCGCCGCCGCCAAATCCTGGCCCGCCGCCGCGATTGCCGCGTCCGCCGCCTGGACCGCCGGGCCCGCGGCCAAACGTGCCACCTTGCGGACCGCCAGCCGCCGAGTTGGCTTGGCCTTTCTTGCTGCCGAAACCGAAGGTTTTGCTCAAACGTAGGTTCAAAGCAAAACGCGCCGGACCCTGACCGCAGTATATGGGAATTACCGTCTGCCCTGCGGGCGGCTGGCAATCGAAGCTGACGCCGGGGCGAATTGTGCCAAGCGCTTCCGCATTCGCGAGCGCGGCCTGGAACTGCGTGTAGGTCGGGCGGTCGGTAAACACAGAGTCATTATTGGCATCCTGGCCGAGGGCCACGTTGAAGGGAACACCAGAGTTGGCGACCATGAAAGGACTGAGGCGGAACGCGTAGGGCAAGCTGATGGTGCCGCCTAGAAAAAATCGGTTGCGAATGTCGAAGGCGGTGCGGCCGTAGTCCAGAGCAAGGTCGTATTGGTCCGAGGGGAAGCTGGTAACCCCTGAGGTGTTGCTGCTTGCGTAGCTCAAGGTGTAGTAGCCGAAGAGAGAGAGTTTGCTGCCCATGCGGACGTTGCCGTTGACGATGAACTGGTTCTGCTTGAAGTCGCCGGAAGTGTCGTACTGATAGATGTTGTTGTCGCCGCCGAGAGGACGGTCGTTCGGATCGAAGGATGGCGGAAGAGGTGCATTGATGTTGCGCGTCATGAGGGCGTGGACACCGCGGGAATTCAGATAGGTCAGGGCAACGTTTGCGTTTCGTCCCAGCGCTTTTTCCAAGGTGAGGCCGGACTGAATGATGTAGGGCGTTTTCCAGTCGGGAGCGATCTGGTAAGCGGTCGGCGAGCTTTGCGCTGCCGCAGCAAGTTCGGCGGGAGTCGGCAGATTGGGAAAGAAGTCCGGATCCTTGACGATAAAACTTTGCTGCGTGATCCCGTTCAGCAGGAGGGCCTGCTCGATGTACTGCTGTTTCAAGCGATTGTAGAAAATGCCGAAGCCAGCGCGGAGTACCGCTTTCGGAGTGCCTTGCTTGTTTTTGCCAATACCCCACGCGAGGCCGAGGCGTGGAGCGAGCCCGCCGTCATTGGCGAGCTGATTTTGCCATTCGTAGCGCAGGCCATAGCTGGCGGTAAGATTGGGGCGAATTTTCCATTCATCTTGAAGGTAAATGCCGAGGTCGGCGTAACTGTTCTGCAGGAACGAATTGCCGATGGTTTGTGCGAACTGAACCGCACCGCCGCAGATGGGCGCGTTTGTGGACGGATCCGTTCCGCGACAGTCGGTGCGAATCTGGTCTGGCGGGAGACCAAGCGCCAAGTCCTGCTCGGTGATTTGATAGGCCGTTAGCGAATCGAACGTGAACGAACCATTGAAGCCGAGTGTTTTGTCGAACGAATCGCGATCGATGCGGGCGCGGACGCCAAACTTGATGAAGTGGTTTCCTTTGACGATGGAAGTATAGTTCTGGATTTCGTAGGCGCCGGTGGTCTGGAGCAAATTGCCGAGAGAGTTGCCACCGCCCGTGAAGGCGCCGCTCACGTTAATCGAGGGAGTCGCGTCCAAGACGGTTTGCGTGGAATTAGAGCGGACGTACTGGAAGCGGGTTTCGTTGGTCGTGTGCTCGCCGAGAATCTGTGTGTCGCTGATCTGGACGGTGTGTTCGGTATCGAGCGAATTGTAGCCTTGACTTGCCAGGGCTGCTTGTCCGACGCCTTCGTTCTTTTCGTTGTCACGGTAGTACTGATAGCGAACGGTCAGCGTGTTGGATGGTGTGAGCTGGTAGTCGAGGCGAGGAGTGAGATTCGTGCGGGTGCGCGGACTTTCGATGCCTTGCGTGAACTGGATCGGGTTGAAGTTCGCGTCGAGGGCAGGCGTGTTGATGACGGAAATCTCGGCCTGGTCGCGATGATCGATGTTGAAAAAGAATGAAGCTTTCTTGCTGAGCGGGCCGCCGATGTTGCCGTTGTAAAGGATCGAGTGGTAGCTGGGCTGTTCCGCTGCTCCGAGGAAAGGATCCTTGGCATTGAAGGCGTCGCTATTGCCGTGAATCATGAACTGGCCGTGGAATTTGTCGGTACCCGGCTTGGTGAGGATTTCGATGCGACCGTAGCCGAGCTGGTCGTACTCGGCGGAAAACGGATTTTGATTGATGCGGATTTCGCGAATCGAGGACTTTGGAGGAAGCTGACCGGCGGTGAAGCCGTCAATGTAGATTTGTCCGCCGTTGGGACCGGCGGAGGGGCCGGCGAGGGCGGTCAGCTCGTCCTGCATTTCGTCGGGATCATCGGAGAGTGCTTCCAGATCCTTCCCGGTCAGCGTGATGGAATTGGCGTTGCTGGCTCCGCTGGTATCCAGCGTCGCGGCACTCTCGGAGACTTCAACTTTTTCTTTTTGCTCTTCGATTTCGAGGTGAATGTTTAAAACGGCTGTATTGCCGGCGGCGATTGCAACATCCTTGGCTTCGAATTGAGCAAAGCCGGTGGCGAAAACCTGGACAGTATATTTTCCGGGAATGAGTGTTTTCGCTTCATAGGAGCCGTCGCGATTGGTGGTGGTGGTGATGGTCGCGCCTTGAGCGGGCAAAACGAGCACGGTGGCTCCGGCGACCGCGGCACCGGACGGGTCAACGACCTGTCCACGCAGAGAGCCGGTCTGGGTTTGCGCCGCTGCATCCGCCAGCAACAGGAAAAATAACGCGAAGCCCAACACGAAAAACTTTTCGGCGGCCCTAGGGAACAGGTTCATTCCATCTCCTGAGAAAGATTTGTTACAGCGAGTTTGACGTCTCAATTGCTGGAAGGTTCTCCGCCGCCGAGCGTCCAAGGCGAAAGAATCATGTCCTGACCACCTTTGGGCGAGGCGCGCAGGATTGGCTCGACTCCGGCCAACAGAGTTATCACTGTTGGTGGATCCTTTTCCGAACCTTGCGTGGTGACGACCATGACGGCATCGCCTTTTTGCAAATCCGCGAGAGTCGCCGCCGGCATGCGAGCGAGCATTTGCTGGAAGTCGCCGCCACCCGCGCGATTGCCTGCACCGGCGCCGGGCGCGCCTTGATCAGACGGTTGTGATGGCTGGTGCTGGGGTGGTGTTGCAGCAGTTCCATTTTGTGCAGCCGGCGCGTCTCCAGACGGCCCTTTCAGGCGCGCGGCGAGACGTTCGGCGAATTGCGGAGGCAATTTGCGCATCTGCGATTCGGCGCTGACTTTCAAGGTGACCGGAGATTTCGAACCGAGATCCTGAAGAGTCAAAGTGTTCGCAGCTGCATCGATACTGGATATCGTGCCGGCAATATTGCGAAAGGTGCCGGAGACAACTTCGGCAGCGTCAAAGCTGGCACCGTCGGCGCTGCGCGACCCACGAGCGCGCAGTTGGTCGCCCACCTGCACAGCCGAAAGCGGAGCGACTTTGGCCGCGTCGAAGCGAGTGGAATCCGATGCGTAGCGGCGCAACACGACGTCTTTGGCGAGATGCAAAACGATTTCTCTGTTGGCGGAGAGGCCGTTGGTGGTCAAAACGACAGTCTGCGCGGCGCGATCGACGGATTTGACCAAGCCGCCGACGCCGCGCTGCCATTCTCCGCGTTCTTTGCTTTGCTTTTCGGAGATTGCCGCCTTTTTCATGGCAATCAGCGAGGCGGCGCGAAGTGTTTTTCCATCTTCAGCCATCGCTCCTCGAACGAGGACACGATCGCCGGTTTGAAGATCGCCAAGAGCCAGGGGCGTGGCTTCCTTCAAATCGGTCTTCCCCGGTTCGATTTGAAGAAGCTTGGTTGCGTCTTCGATCGAAACGGCCGAAGCGGTGCCGGAATCCGACAGTACGGTCAACGATTTGCCGTTGATCACCTGGACGGTTCCGAGGACGCGCAAGGAAGAGGCCTGCTGGCCGGCTGACAGCGGAAGGGCGAGTGATGCGAAAAGGATCGGCAGGAGTACCACAGCACGAGAGCTTTTTCTTGGAATTTGAACTTCGGCTCGATTCATCGGCATATGTTGAGCCGCTCTGCCTACGGGCTGATCGCACGGCTGGAGGCACACCTCCAGAAGCGGCACTTAAGGTACGACGTCCCGTAACGGAATTTCGGTACAGGGATTTGACGGTTGGCCAGCGCGGATTCGTGTTTCGACTTGCGATTTGCCTTGCTAGACTTGGGGTTAGTTGCGTGACGGGTCTGTCTTCTGCCCAATCCAAGGGCAAGTACCAATTTAGGTAAGCGGGTGGGGACGAACATGGGGAAGCCTCGGGTTCTCTTGGCGGACGACCACACACTCGTGGTCGAGGCTTTTACCAAACTGCTGGAGCCGCAATTTGAAATTGTAGGCACGGCGGCGGATGGCCGGGCCTTGCTCGAAAAAGCCGTTCAGCTGCAACCGGATGTGGTGCTGCTGGACTTGAGCATGCCGATCCTCAACGGGTTTGAAGCCGGCGAACGACTGAAAAAGCTGGTGCCGCGCGCAAAGCTGATCGTACTAACCATGACGGAAGATGCCGAGGTCGCCGCGGATGTGCTGCGAAGTTGGGCTTCGGGATTTCTGTTGAAGAAGTCGGCGAGCGCGGAATTGGTGAAGGGGATTCAAGAAGTACTACGCGGAAAAACCTTTGTCACATCGTGCCTGACGCAGAATCTGTTGGACAAGTTTGTGCGCGATCCACAGGCGCGGAGCAAATCGCTGACACCGAGGCAGCGAGAGGTGCTGCAGTTGCTGGCCGAGGGACGGACCATGAAGGAAGCGGCCGACGTGCTAAACGTGACGCCGCGGACCGTCGCGTTCCACAAATACAAGATCATGGAAGAATTCGAGCTGAAGACGAATTCGGATCTGCTGCGGTTTGCGATGAAAGAACGGCTGATTTCACGAGTTTAGGCAGGATGTCGGCAGTAAGATTCGTTTTGCAGTATTGGGCTGCGAGAAAGATGGCACTCTGGCGGAGTGAATGATGCGACGTCTGAATCCGCTGCGATTCCTATCCCGTCCAGGGGCGTTCCTTTTCATGACGCGGTTGGACTGGTTTGCCTTGTTTCTGTCGACGGCGAGCGTGCTGCTTTTCGCAGCGTCGATGCTGATCTCCACCTCGCGCAGTCGTTCGGTCATTACGTCGCTGAGGAATGCCTCGTGGCTGCACACCAGCATCAGGGAAATGACGGTCGACACCGTGTTATTGATTTTTCTGGCGCTGGAAGTTTTCCTGCTGGTCTGGCTCTGGATGGAATTTCCCTCGCGGCGGCGAACCGAAAACGCGCTGCGAAAGATCAGCTCGCTGCAACGGGCGATTGCGAGGACGTCGGCTCGGATCGTCAGCATGCCATCCACGGAAATTGCCGGCGGCCTGCACGCGGAACTTGGCGGGATCCGCGAGATGCTGGGAGTGGACCGCATCTGCTGGTATCAGCAAAGCCTCGACGGTGGGCACTTCATGCGGCTGCAGACAGCGAGTTCCTCGCCGGACATTCCGGGGCGCGAGTCTTTCAGCGCGATCGAGCATCCGTGGATTGCACATTCAATCCAGCAGGGTGTTCCGCTGCTCGTGAAGAGCTTGGACGAAATGCCGACCGAGGCAAAAGTGGACCAGCAGAACCTGCGAGCGGCCGGAATACGGTCGCTTGCGCTGGTGCCGTCGATCGGAGGTGCCGGAACTGCAAACGCGATGATGCTGACGTCGTTCGCGAAGGAAATTGACTGGGATGCGGAAGTGGTGGCGCAACTGTCGGTGCTCGCATCAGTTTTTGCGAATGCTTACACGCGCAAGCAGGCGCAAGAAGCGGGAACCGAGAGCGAATTGCGATTCCAGCACCTGTTCCAAGAGGCGCCGATCGGTTGCTGCCTGGTAGATGCGGAAGGCCGCATCTGCACGACGAACGCTGCTTTTGCACGCATGCTGGGCTACAACCAAGAAGAACTAATCAGGAAAGGTTTTTGGGAGATCACCGAGCCGCAGGACGTGGCGCGGTCAATGGTGGGCTTTCAGGAACTGATCGCCGGTGTGCGCGATTTTTACCAGATGGAAAAACGCTATTTGAAGAAAGACGGAACGATCATTTGGGGGCGACTCACGGTTTCCGTGCTTGGAGCACGCGCTGCGCAGGGGCCGTTTGTGCTGTCGATGATCGAAGATGTTACCGAAGCCATCGGCGCTCGAGAACAACTGGAACAGGGCCGAAGAAGGTTAACGATGGCGCTGGAAGCTTCGCGCATGACGGCATGGGAATACGACCCGACCACGGAAACGATGGCGTGGGTGGATCGAAACACGCTTCGCGAGAAAGGCGGCGTACCGACCGAACCGGTACGCTTTGAGGATGTGCTGCGGCATGTACACCCCGACGAGCGGACGATGCTACTGGATCTGGCCAACCGCATCATCAACGAGGGCGGAGCGTTTAGCGCGGAGTTCCGGATGTTTGCGAAAAACGGGTCGATTCGCTGGATGCTGGGCAAGGGTGAGTTGATTCGCAAAAAAGGCGAGAGCGGACCGGGGAAGATTTCCGGGGTGACGCTGGACGTTTCGGAGCTGAAGCGTACGCAAGTAGAGTTGCAAGAGTTGGCGAAGCGATTGATGGAGGCGCATGAAGAGGAGCGCCGGCGAATCAGCCGAGAACTTCATGACGACATCGGGCAGCGCGTCGCGTTATTGGGTATTGAACTGGACTTAGTACGCCAGCTGCTTCACGAACACGACGTATTGCGCGAGCGAGTTGAGCGCGCGCAGCTGGCTACCGGCGAGTTGGGAACGGACTTGCATCAACTGTCGCACGCATTGCATTCGTCCAAGTTGAAGTATCTAGGACTGCCGGCGGCGTTGCGCGAAATCTGCACGAGAATGGCGGACAGACACGCGTTGGAGATCCAGCTAGAGTGCGACGAACAAAAGTTATCGCTGAATGAAGATGCGGCGCTGGCGCTGTTTCGCGTGGCACAAGAAGCCCTGAACAATGCGGTGCGGCACAGCCAGGCGGCCAGTGTTTGGGTAAACCTGAAACAGGCTGGCTGTGAGGTGGGACTGCTTGTACGCGACGACGGGAAAGGATTCGACCTGCAGTCGAAGTTCAGCGGGATCGGCCTGATTGGAATGAGAGAGCGAATGCGAGCGGTCGCGGGAGATTTCCAGATCATCACCGCGCCTGACGCGGGGACGGAGATTCACGCAACCGTGACGGTAACGGGAGCGACCACCGGTGAAGTTACCGTCAAACAAGTCGGTTCCGGGACAGTGCAGTAGTATTTTTATACTAGGCATGCCAAGCTGCCCGCGTTAAGTGCGCGCAAAATTGTTTCCCTTAGATGAATTGTGGCAATGCTGGTATTTTTGACAGTTACGCGTTTTTTCTGGGTTTGAGATAACACATAGCGTCGGGCGGCGGAAGTTGCGGCGCGGCGCTCAATTTAGAAAAATTGAGAAGACTTCCGCCGCCCGTCTTTTTGTTTCTACACTATTTCTCCGAATCATAACAACCGATTTACGTGTCATCGCTGAGACCCTTCCGATGGGCTTACTCGCTGTCTTGGCCCGCGTTTCCTCGATCAGCGCAGCTGGAGCGCGAGAGCGGACACCGAGGCTGGCGGAAACACATGTACGATTCGGTCGGCGGCGGGCAAGGCAGAAGTCGTGGGCATCACGGCTTCGCGGCGGTCGAAGGTATTTTTCGCGCGAAGATCGGCGTGCGATAGCGTAGTGACCGTGCCCGAGGAGAATGCGGCGCCACGTAGCACAATCTCCGCTTCGCGCGGTTCGCTTACATGTGGATTCACGACGGTAAGAAGCAGGTTCTTGCCACGGAGCGACGCCGAACCGCTCAAACCCCAGAATGTGGCAGCCTGGCCGTCGCGATCATAGTGCACTTGCGGAGCGGAAAACTCGGTGCGCAGCGATTCCCCGCCCTGATGGCCCGAGTACATTTCAAACACGCGGCCAACTGTAGTCACAACAAAGCGGTCTTCGTGTGCGAGGTACAAACTGTTCAGGCAGTTGATGAGCTGCGCGCAGTTCGCCATCGCGACTTTGCCGGCGTGGCGATTGAAAATGTCCATAGTCATTCCGCTGAAGACCGCGTCGCGCAGGGTCGGTGTTTGTTCGAGAATGTCGCCCGGTGTCGCCTCACTTCCCGGCCGGTACCAGGGTCCCCATTCATCCACAATCAGTTTGATATGGTGGTTGCGATCGAATTCAGCCATAGCCTGCCAATGGCCTTCGATTAGGCCTTCCATACGCTGACCTTCGCGAAGCAGTTCGTACCAATCAACTGGTTCGAATCGCAGCGCGTCGCCTTTTCCTTTGTCCCAATCGTTGGTTTTGCCTCGGCTTAGATTCCAAGCATAGTGATGCAGAGACATTCCGTAGATATCGCGAAGCTGGCCTGGACCTTTACGCGCGATTTCCTCGAGGAATTCGCGCGTCCAGGACCATTCCTCGCCACCGGGACCGGAAGCGACCAGAGAAAGCGGTTGGCCATAGATAGGAAGCCAGGCCGTGTAGCGGCGAAACTCCACGGCGTATTCCCTCGCCGTAAAATTGCCGCCGCAACCCCAAGATTCATTGCCCACTCCCCAGTAACGAACGTCAAAAGGTTCGGCGTAGCCTGCGGCAGCACGCTGGTCGGCAAGAGTGGTGCTGCCGGCCGGAGAGTTGCAGTATTCCACCCAATGCTGAAACTCAGCAGCGGGCAGACTGCGAAGGTTCGCCGCCAAGTACGGCTCTGTGCCAATCAGCTTACAAAAGTGGACGAACTCGTTGGTGCCAAACTCATTCGGTTCGAAACGGTGATTGGCGGGAGATTTGTCGGTGTCAGCGTTGTTCCAGAAATTTGTGCGACGCGGACGCTTCTCTTGCGGACCGATACCATCGCGCCAGTCGTAGCTATCGGCGAAGCACCCGCCGGGGTAGCGGACCACTGGCGCCTTGATCTTCTTCATGTGGTCGATGACATCTCGACGCAGCCCGTCTACGTTGGGCACTTTTGACTTCTGACCAACCCACAATCCGTCGTAGACTACTCCACCCAAGTGCTCCACGAAATGGCCGTAGATGTTTGGAGAGATGGCGCCTTGCGGTTCATCCAGCAAGATTTCGATACGCGAATCGGCGGTGGGCTCGGCTGCAGCTCTCCACAATGGAAGTGGCCTGAGACAAGCCGCGGCTGAAGTCGCCAAGGCAGTTTTCACGAATTCGCGCCGATTCTTCACGAAGCACCTCAAATTCGGGTGAACGAACATGGCAGCGGGAACCCGGTTTGTCAAACCGAGCCATTCCTTTAGGCGCCGAGGCTCGGGCTTGGGTGTACGTCAAGACGGCTGGCACACAAAGATCACCTTAGCGGTCGAAGGAAAATGTCAAATTTCCTGTATGCCGCGCTTTCGGCGTTGCTCATGCGCTAAGATACCAGTCCCACCCTCTCAGCATCGTCCCCGAGGCAAGTGGTCGAGGTCAGTTAGAATGGCGGTCAGAAACTCCAATCCCTCTTCGGGAGAACGACTGCTCCTGTTCGTATTCGGTATTCTGGCTATTCTTGTGGCGGCCCGGTGGGCCTTCTCTATTTGGCACCGCCACTAGAGATGCCAACAGCGCAACAAAGTTCTCATTTTCGGCGTCGCGATTCCCGAACCGTGCCTGAACCTATTCGCATAACGATGGTTCCTGGGCTCGCTACGTTTCAAATTAGTAAGGCTCTAACTCATTGCATTTCAAGAACTAGGCTGCCGCCGACCGGAAATATGGCACGGCCTGGCCACTCACGTGCCTCATCCATTCGATTCCCCAAACGTTAAACCGGGTCGAATCCCATGTTTTTGGTTTTGCCATTGATTGCGTGGGTGCTGCTGCTCGTCTGGGCACGTAGGTACTCGCCCGACCTGCGAACGGCCGCGCTGGTGGCTGCGGTTGGGTGGGGCACTTGCCTCGTCGCGATTACCGAAATCTTGAGCTGGTTCAATCTGGTCACACGCCTAGCAGGCGCAGTGGCGTGGCTGGCAGTCGGGGTCGCAGCATTTGTCGGCTACCGGCTCTTCGGACAGCGAGAAACACTGGAATCAAGTGAGGATGCGCCAAGCCCAGCGGGGATCGATGCCCCACTGAAAGTCTTGCTCGCCGCTTGCGGCGTGATCGCCCTGATCGTCATGGTGTTAGCGTTCGTGGCCCCACCCAGCACATGGGACGCGATGGAATATCACCTGCCTCGTGTTGCGTTCTGGATGAGCAATCACAACGTGCGTTTTTTCGCTACACCGGACTATTGCCAACTGATTTTCGGCCCCTGGGCGGAATACGCGATCATGCACTTCAATCTGCTCTGGGGCAGCGACCGGTTCGTAAACTTCGTTGAGTTCTTCGCAATGTTGGGGAGTATCGTGGGAACTTCTCTGATTGCGCGACAGCTTGGCGCGGGCCGGCGCGGGCAAGCGCTTGCAGCAATCATAGCAGCGACAATTCCCGAAGGCGTCCTCGAGGCATCAGGTCCAATGAACACCTGGGTCGTCACTTTCTGGATTGTCAGCACCGTTTATTTTCTTTTGCTCTGGAACGAACAGCCGAACTGGCTGAATGCCCTTTCGATCGGCCTATCCGCCGGAATTGCCGTGCTCACGAAAGGCACGGCCTACGTCTATTTGCCATTCATGGTACTGGCATGCTGGTGCGCCGCGTCACGCGAGGTGAAGGTTCGCTTCTTGAAGTTTGCGCCGATGTTTTTGGGGCTAATTATCGCGGTCAATGCGCCGCAGTATTACCGAGCGTATGAATTCACGGGCTCGCCGCTGGGCTTGCCCTTCGCGGATGGCGGGCCACGGCTTCACTGGATGGCAGATGCGTTTGGTCCGCAGGACATCGCGGCGAATGTGGTGCGCAACGCATCGCTTCACATCGTGACTCCGAGCGGTGCCGTGAACGAAAGAATCGATAAGACGATCAAGGCTACGATACGCGCAATCGGTAGAGATCCGGACGATCCGAAAGCTACGTGGCCCAACTCCGCGTTTGAATCGAACCATTTTTCGCTGCACGAAATTCACGCAGGCAATCCGCTGCATTTTCTTCTTGTGGCCTCCGTCCTTGTAGCGGTCTTCGCCTTTCGAAGGCGGCTTCCGCCCGTCGCGTTGTGGTATTCGCTGGGACTGATTGTCTCTTTCGTGATGTTTTGCGGGCTGTTGCGCTGGCAAACGTGGGCTAGTCGCCACCATCTTGCGGTTTTTCTGTTAGGCGCGGCGCTGGCCGGCTTGGTATTCGAGAAACTTCTATCGCAAAAGTGGGCAGCCGCAGCGGCCGCAGTTCTGGTGCTGTACGCGTTTCCTTTTGCGCTCGTAAACCGCACCCGTTCGTTGGTTCGCTGGACACCGGTTGCCGACGTCTACCATCCCAGGGATTTTCTATATTTTTCCGACATGCATGAAAAATACGCCGCCGCCAACATCGCTGCCGCGAAGGAAGTCAACCAACTAGGCTGCAATGCGGTGGCCATCGATTCCTACACGACCATCCCTGCGGGCCAGATCGTGAACAGCCCAGTTTCATTCTTCGTCTATCCGTTGCTTGCCATGATTGACGGAAATGGCAGCACGCGGAGCGTGTGGTACTCCGGCGTAGTCAACTGGTCCAGTCGATATGCAGGCACGCAGTCTCATACCGCCGCCTGTGCTGTTGTGTGCTTCGATTGTGCAAACGTCCGGGAAAAGTGGGACCAGTATCGTGCCGTGGGCGGCCGCGCAACGATTCACGACTACATTGTCGTGTTCAGCGCCAAAGGCGCGGTGCCGAACGCACCAGATGAAATTCCGACAAAAGTTTTACAAGAGGGCCCCGACCTGGGAAACCAAACGAAGTAGATTTGCGCTGGAGGTCGAAAGATGACATCCGCACCCCAACTTGAAATTCTCCTGCCGGTGCACAACGAGGCCGACAGCATCAAAGACACCATCCAGGAAATTTACGAGCAAATCTCTCCGCAAGTTTCGCTGCGATTCATCATTTGCGAGGATGGAAGCAAAGACAATACCAAGCAAATCCTGCGCGACCTTGCGAAGGCGATCCCGATGAATCTTCTGCTAAGCGACGCCCGTAAAGGTTATTCGCGGGCGGTGCGCGATGGTATGGAAATCCTGGAAGCGCCTTTTTTGCTTTGCCTCGACTCGGACGGACAGTGCGATCCGAAGGATTTTGCGGCGTTTTGGGCCGTTCGCAACGAGGCCGACGTTGTCCTTGGCTGGAGGGTGAATCGAGCCGACAACTGGATGCGCAAGGCGATGTCGGGCACGTTTTACCTCATCTACAAGCTTCTCTACGGTGTGCCGGTCCACGATCCGAGTTGCCCCTACGTTCTGTCACGCAAGGAAGTTGTGGATCGGCTGGTTGGTGAACTCGGAGCCATGCAACAGGGTTTTTGGTGGGAATACGTGGCACGGGTTTACCGACGCGGCTTCTCAATCCGCGAACTTCCCGTGAACCATCGACTGCGGTCTGCCGGAACGACCCAGGTCTACAAACTTCGTAAGTTACCAGGCATCGGATGGAGACATTTTGTTGCACTCTTTCGAATTCGGAACGAAACGCGTCGCACAGCAGCGAAGAGATCTGAAGGACCGAGACACGCCTCTTAAGGGATCACAGAGCAGCCTCAGTAGATCCGTGTATGTCAGAATTTTGCGCTGGCGCCAGGCGCTGAAATGTTAAAATTGAGGCGCACGTGCGAGGGAGCTTATGCGAAGACACCTATTCGTCTTCGCGCTCTGCATCCTGCCCTTCATCCCAGCCCAATCGGCAACTTACTATGTAGACGCGAAGAATGGCAATGACGGCAATAGCGGTACCTCACCAAGTAGCGCCTGGAAGTCATTGGAGAAAGTAAGCGGCTTCCAGTTCCAGCCGGGCGATTCGATCCTTTTCAAACGTGGCGAAACGTGGAGAGAGCAGCTGAACTTCCCGTCGTCGGGAGGTGAAGGCCGACCTATTGTTCTGGATGCCTACGGCGCCGGCGCACTGCCTGTTATCAGCGGCGCCGACGTTGTTCAGCCAAGCGCGTGGAATTCCAGTCCGAACCAAAACGTTTGGCAAGCAAACGTCACCACCGAACCCAATGTGGTGATCTTCGACGGCGCAAAAGGAAATAAACAAACGGCGCTGGATAGCTTGAAACAGCCGATGGACTGGTTCTGGAGTGCGGGAACGCTCTACGTTAATGCGGCAGCGAATCCCGGCCAGGCCTTCGCGAAATCTGGAGTCGAAGCGGGAGCGCGCATGAGCGCGATTAATCTCAGCGGCAAGAGTTACATTGCAGTGAGGAACCTTGAGGTGTCAGGAGCGAACGCTGCGCCCTACGCGTCCGGTTCCAACATTTGGGCGATTGCTGCGACGCGAAAAGGTCCACCGCCCGGCCATTTGGAAATCAGCCACTGCGTGGTGGTGAACAGCGCGGGAGACGGAATTCATCTCGAAGGGGCCTCGGGTTCCACCGTTGATGCGAACCTGGTCGCCAACAACGAGAACGTGGGCATACAAATCTATCGGAGCTTGGCCGACTTTCCCGTTTCGGACGTGGTTGTCAGCACCAACGAAGTGCACCACAACAAATTCATCGGCATCAACATGGCCGGGTGCCCCGGAGGGACCAGCTGCCGCACGGTGAAAAATGATCAGCAGATCGGCGTTACGAAAGTGCGCATAACCGGAAATCGTTCCTACAACAACGGCGCGGGAATCTACCTGCATCAAACGACGGATTCACTGGTGAGCGGAAATGTCTCTTACGCGAACCTGGACACTTCCCGAAAAGGAGAGGGCTACTGCGTTGGTCTTTCGGGTTCGAGTTCCAACATCGTGGAGAAAAACGAGTGCTACCAGGCGGCGCACGCCGGAATTGAGCTTTCGATTGACATCAGCAAGCCGGCTGTGGGTTCGAGCAACAACATCATTCGCTACAACGTGGTGCACGATAACGGTTCGAACGGGTTGATGACCGACTATCACCCGTCAGAAAATAACAAGTTTTTGTACAACATCGTGTACAACCACCCGAATGGCAGCTGTATTTTTGCCAACAACACGGGTCACATGTTTTTCAACAACACCTGCTACAACAATCGGTTCGGAATCTATCTCTACGTGAGCAAAACCACGCCAGAAACAGGAAACATTTCGATTAAGAACAACATTATTGCGGGTTCCGCGCGGCAGCACATCGTGATTGAAGCGGGAGTGCAGGGCCCGATCGGGCTAGCTAACAACGAATATTTCCCGGACGACGCGCAGAGATTCAACTTGCGTACCTCCCTTTCCGATCTCGCCGGATGGAAGGCGAAGACGGGGCAAGACACGAATTCGTTTGCTGCGGATCCGCGCTTTGCAGTGGCAGCGCCAACAGGGCCGAACGATTTCCGTTTGCAGGATGATTCGCCGGCGATCGGCAGAGGCGCGCAGACGGAGTTCACCGACAGCCTGGCTGCGGACCTAAAGTGGCCTCAGATTGTGCGGGTGGCGAAACAACAGCAACGGTGGGATTTGGGTGCGATCCAGCATGGGAATGGACCACAGGCACAGAAGTAGGAATGGCGAAGGAAAGTCCGAGAGGCGGAGACCCAGAGTTGAGAGCGAACTAGTCTAATCCGATGCTGGCAAGGCTTTTGTGATAGAGGCGACGAACGTGCGCCGGACGCATCCGAGTGAGTTTCTGCAAAATGCCCCGAACGCCGGCGCGTTGGAAAGCAACGCGAACGTCGCGCCATTGTGTGCCCATGAGATCGCGCGATATATCGCGATAAAACGTTTGGCGATAACTTCCGTCCTGAATGGCTGCCGAGATATTCCGAAAGCGGTCGACAATCGTGGCGCGTACTTGCGTAAGGGGAATGGTTCCCCAGCCGTGCTCGTCGAGATAGATTGGCCGCGCCGCAACTTCACAAACTGCGCCACTTGCATCGAGCGAAATCGCGGCGAGGATGCCCTCATGCTCGAGCGGCGAATAGAGAACGCCCGAGGATAGGCTTCCGAGTCCATAGAAGCAGTGCGCGGGAAAGGCGTTTTTTCGCTCTACTGCTTTGTAACCGCTTATTCGATGCGAGTGGCAGGCTGCAACTACATCGAAACCTATTTCTACGAGCTGTTCCATGAACTCAGCGTCTTCGGGATCTGGATAGTTCGTTCCCTCGGCTCCAGCGTGAAGAAAAGCCACGCGGCACTGAATGTTAGAGCCGGCCATGCACGCGAGGGCCTGCATAGCGCGGTCGCGCGTGGCGGGCTCTGTCCCAATGGAGTTGAGCGTCGCGGCATCAGGTAGATTTCTGGCTGCAGCCCAAACGCCGACTCGGACGTTTTCGGCAGGTTCGCAAATACACACTGAGGAAGGCTCTCTTAGTGTTCGGCCAAAACCGCAAACGGAGAATTTGCTTTGGATACTGCGGAGAGTGCGCTCTGCACCCAATTTTTCGTAATCGTAAAGGTGATTGTTCGCGATTCCGATGACAGAGGCTTTCAGCGAGTCGAGATAGTCAAGGGATTCAGTTTGGCCCGCGAAGCTGTCGCCGAGAGATGCCTTGACCTTCGGGGCGATTCCGTCGACGCCGACCGGACATTCCAGGTTGACGACGCTGAATTGGAGGTCTTCGAAGAGCGGAGCGATCCGGTTCGCCTGACCGGCCCAAGTCTCGCCGCTGGTTGGAGCCAGTCCGGAGGCAGGCAAGAAATCTCCCGCAATGCCGAAGCGGCAAACTGGTAGTCGATGTGGGTCTTTCCAAACGAGCATGATCGAGGCTTCAAGCCGGCGTCAGCGCAGGATCGAATTCCAGGGAGGATTGCGTTTCACTTCGGATGAGACCAGGCTTGCGGGCGCTCATTACCACGATCTGGCCAGGTCCCCGCTTACCCCATGAGTCTGCTGCCAAAACCGACAGATACAAGAACGGAAACAGCGGCAGTAAGGGACGGGGATGATGAAGATACAGTTCACGGATTCGTGCGCTGAAACGCGACGTAATCAGGTGGCGCGTGTTTCGGTGCTCGACGATGAAGCCTGCTTCGACGAGCATTTCCGTCAGGCGCTTTTCGCTGAAATATTCGGTGACGAAATACTTTTTGCTGTGCCATGCGCGGAATCGCTTGGAAGAGTTTTCGGGAAGGAGGCTGTCGACAGAGATCGCCAGCTTTCCGCCAGGTTTGAGAACGCGAAAGCTTTCGTGGAGAGCAGCCTGGGCACTGCGGAAATGCTCAAAGCAACTAACGCTGACGATGCAATCGAAGGCTTCGTCTTCGAAGCACAGATTTTCGGCGAAACCGTGGATGTACTGCGTTCGAGTTCCGTGCAGCTTCTGGGCGGTGCGAAGGGCCTGCGGATCGGGCTCCAACCCGTAGGACGCCTCGAAATGGCGTGCGAACCGCTCCGTCCAGAAACCGTCGCCGCTGCCGATGTCGAGCAGTGCACCGCGAGCTGATTCATCGGCCCGCTGGGAGAGTAACGTGAATTCACGATTTCGATTGAGCGAACAGTAACTGCGGATTGCGGCGTTCAGACGGTTCAATAGACCCATGTCAACCTCACGCGTTGCTGAAAATCTTTCGCTGCGGCGATTGCGATCACGTCAAGTCAATCGTCGGAACTGGCGTTCCTATGTCTCGAGGGCTGCTGCGAACCGAAAAGTATCTGAGATTTCTGCCGGATGGATTCGAAGTTCCGCAGGCTTACGGCGAAAAGGAACGCGACAACAAACAGCAGGAGTACGGAAATTTTCCAGTCGGGATGAATGCAGAGCCAGCCGATGACGAGAAGTGCTCCAGTGACGGCGTAGGCTCCGAGAGCCACATGCAGGGAGGACCAGCCCCGGTCGAGTAGCAGGTCGTAAAAGTGGCCGCGGTCGCCCGCAAACGGCGAGACGCGGTTGCGAAGGCGACGGATCACAGCGAGGAAGAAATCCATCAAGGGGAGTGCGGCGAAAACCAGCGGCAGCAGCCAGTGAGATCCAATGTGATGATGGACTCGATAGAAATCGAGGCTGAGAAATGCAATCAGGAAGCCGAGCATGGTGCTGCCTGAGTCGCCCATGAAAATGCGAGCTGGCGGAAAGTTATATGCGAGAAAGCCGAGACAGGCGCCCAGCAAGCTCCATGCGACTGCGCCGCCTGCGCCGACGGTTGGCGTCGCGTACATGGCGGCGTAACCGAGGGCGACTAGAGCCGCGACACCACCAGCGATGCCGTCCGAACCGTCGAGAAAGTTGAATGCGTTCACGAAGACGGCTACGAAGAGGCACGTCAGTATCGAGTCGAGAATCGGGTGGCCGAATAGTGTCAGATTCCACTTGGTTTGGCTGAGGAGAAATCCGGCGCCTAACTGGGCCAGCAGCCGAATTTCGGGACGTAGATTGAGCAAGTCGTCTATGAAGCCGGCATACCAAATCAACCCGAGCGCAAAGTAAAAGTGGACGAGATGGACCGGCGAGCCGTAGGTCGACACGGCCAATCCAAGCACGATAGCCAGCATCATCGCAACGCCGCCTAAGCGGGGGATTGGAACACTGTGAATCTTCAAGTGGCCCGGTTCATCGTGAACTTGGAAATAGAAGGCGGCACGCCGAACGAGCGGCAATAGAGCTGCGCATGCAGCAAAAGACAAGAATGCCGCTAGATACCCGTGAGTTGTGAAAAGCTCCTTCATTCGTCCTTGTGAGTGTCGCTCGTGTTGGATCTATCTGGCGGAAGCACGCGCGGAACTCGCGGCTTCTGATTTTCCAGATTCCGCGATGCGCAGACCGTGATGAGTCGAGTGCACGGATTGGAGTACGCGTTCATAGGAAGCCGCCAGAGCTTCCCAGGAACAATAGTGCTCGGCGTATCGGCGGCCGTTCGCACCCAGGTGTTCGATTTCTAGGCCACGACCGACGCCGGCGATGGAGTGCACGAGACGGTCGATGCCTTCAGGCGTCGCATCTTCTACGATGCCGGCTTGAGCTTCCTGAATCACGCGCGCGGTTTCGCCGACCGCAGCAGCGAAGACGGGCCTGCCGCAGGACATGTACATGAATACCTTGGAAGAGAGAAGCCAGCGGGAAAATGGCCCTGGCTTGACGAATGCGAGGCAAAAGTCCGCGGCGGATATGAGCGCAGGCATTTCCTTGCGTGGCGGAGCAGATAGAAACGTTGCATTGGAGAGTCCTCGCGCGCTTACTTGGCTCTCTAGGTCTTCGCGTGCGGAGCCACCGGCCGCGAATACGATCTGAATGCGCGGCTCGCCGCGCAGTTTCTCAAGCAGGTCGAGCATGCAATCCACGCCGTGATAGCTGCTGATTGTGCCAAGGTAGACGCCGACGATGTTTCCATTACGTTGCAGCTCGGCGACCACTGCGTTCGGAGAAGTTTCCGGACGACTCGGAGCGAACAGGCTGACATCAACGCCATTACAGATCACCTCGCAGCGAGAGGCGGGAATGCCGCGCTTGAGAAGATCCTTGCGCATTCCTTCGGAGACGGAAATAATCTTGTTGGCGCGCGAATAGAGGAAGGATTCGAGGGCGTATGCGGCCTTGCGCACGCGTGGGTTTTTGAGATAGCCGAGCTCGATGGCGGCCTCGGGCCATAAATCACGGATTTCCAGAAGAAACGGAACGCCGAAGCGTTTTGCCGCAAGCCAAGCTGCCAGGCCAATCGTTAGTGGCGGCGACGTGCAGACAACAACGTCCGGACGATTCATGAAAACAGAGCGTGCGGCGCTCGCGAACAAAAACGAGAAGTAGTTCAGCAACCTGGGCAACGTCTTCTTGTCGTGAGAAGGAAACAGCGGGACGCGGGTGACTTTGAGACTGTTGATCGTTTCGGTCCACGTTCCGCGCCAGGCTTTCCCTCGATAACTTCCAAAAAGTTTCCCGCTGGGATAGTTAGGCAATCCGGTAAGGATCGCAATCTCGTGGCCCATGGACTGGAGACGCGAGGCGATTTCGAGGATGCGGATTCCGCCGATCTCCGTTTCTGGAGCGAAATATTGTGTAATGAAAAGGATTCGCATCTGTTATTACCAGGCGATTCCGGAGTAGCCGCTGCCAGAATGTTTGAGGCGAGGGAGGCCGACTAGGTCGACGATTTCTTTTCCTTTTCCTTCAGTTAGCAAGAGTCCTTCGACTTCCTTGTCGTGTGAGCAAACCACCACGACTTCGGATTCCTTGATCGCTTCGGGAAGAGATGCGCGCATGTGACGCATGATGTGCGGCATCGTCATATCGAGGAATTGTTTGTTTCGGCCGGTCAAATACTCGGGTTGCACAGTGCGATCGAAAACAGTAAGGTCAATTCCCTTCCCGAGAAGGTGTTCGGCGAGAAGTACAGCGGGACTGTTGCGTACGTCATCGGTCCCTTCCTTGAAGCCGAGGCCAACCAGGCAGACTTTGTGTTTGTTGGTTTCCAGAACCATGCGCGCGGCGCGCAGGATGTGCGCGTCATTGCTGGGCATGATGCTGCTTAGCAGCGGTGTGCCCGCGTCGAGCGATTTCGCCATGTAGTTCAGCGCGCTGACGTCCTTCGGTAGACAGGAACCGCCGAACGCGAAGCCAGGCGAAAGATATTTGGCAGAGGTATTCAGCTGCGTGTCTTTTACGAAGGTGTCCATCACGCGCTGGCTGTCGATTGCGAGCTCTTTACAAATCGCGCCGATTTCGTTGGCGAAGGAGACTTTTAGTGCGTGAAAAGCGTTGCAGGCGTATTTAAGAATTTCCGCTTCCTGAAGTTCGAGCTCGATAATCGGAACCTCGAGCTCCATTTCCTCCCAGACTTTGCGCAACGTGCCGTTGGCCAGATTCCTTTGTTTGCCGATGACGACATAGGGTGGCGCGTGGAAGTCGCGAATGGAACAGCCTTCACGAAGAAATTCAGGGTTGAAATAGATTTCAAAGCCGTCGCCCGCAGTGCGGCCGGACATTTCTTCGAGAATAGGAATTGCAAAGCGCTTCGTGGTTCCCGGTGGAATGGTGCTGCGGAGAACAACCGTGTGGAATTTATCGTGATCGCGAAGCGCAGCACCAATCTCTTCCAACACGGATTCGAGCGCGGCGAGATCCACGTCGCCATTGCGACGCGAAGGAGTGCCGACACTTATGAAAGATACATCAGAGCGCCGGACGGCCTCGTTGACGTCATGTGTTACGCACAGCTTGCGATTGCGAACTGCGGACTGCACCAATTCAGGCAATCCCGGCTCGGCAACAGGAGGGATGCCCTGCCGAAGCAGGTCAAGTTTCTGACGATTCGTGTCGACGCCAATTACCTGATGGCCGCGCGAGGCGAAACATGCTGCGGTGACGCTACCTACATAGCCAAGGCCAAATACGGCAAGATTTGCCATTTTGAACCATCCTCCAGGACATGCCTGATTTTTTGGGCTGGACGGGCTGACGATTAAGAAGGAGCTGGGCGGGAAAAGTCAGTTTGAGCTGTGCTGAATAATCAGTGGAATCTTGCCGCCGGCGCGGACAATTGGTGCGTCAGCCAAGGTGGCGGTCACAAAGAATTGCGGTCCTAGCACTTTCTGCAAGCGTTTTTGGATTTCCATCAAGTCTGCGTAGGAATCGGGACTGCTCGCGACGCCTCGGATCAGAACGTGACCCGGCCGCTCATGCAGTAACTGGCAAAAACGCAGGGAGGTTGCGCTTTTCAAGCATTGATTGAGCGCGCGGGGAGAAAAAAGACGGCCGTCTGGGCAGCGCAGGGTGTCGCTGTCGCGCGTAATCGTGGGAACGACCAGCGGGAAATTGCGTCCGCACGCACACGGACCAGTTGACTGCCAGCAACCGCGATCTCCGATGCGATAACGAATGAGCGGCATCGCATCGTTCACAAAGCTGGTCCAGACGAAGTAACCCTCCTCGCCAGGCCCAACCGGACGATCCTCCGCGTCCAGGATTTCCAGGAATGCATATTCGGGAATGGCATGCATTTGGCCGTGCTCGCATTCATGAATCAATCCGGCGTATTCGGTATTGCCGTAGAGATCGTAGGCACGAGTTGCGAACGCTTTCTCGATGCTTTCACGGAGGAACGGATAGAGCGGCTCACCGTCCGTAAAAACCGCACGCATCGGAATCGGTTCGCTCGTCTTTAGAATGAAATCCGCGAGGATGGCGAGGACCGACGGAAAGCCCTCAAGCACTTTGCCGGAGTTCTGCCGGAGAAATTCGATGTAGTGCGAAGCGTTGGATTCCGACAGATGAAAAATGCTGGCTAGCGTCTGGCGTTCGAGGAAATTGTGCGTCCAGAATGGGGGTGCGGTGCGTTCGGGTGGAACAACACGACTGCCAAAAAACGTGACCCGTGGCGTACGAGTTTTGACTCCAGCCCAGGCCCACTGGCGCATGCGAAATGCCCAGTGCCGGCGCGCGACAGGCTCGCTGTAAGTGACTTGCAGGCTCGCGCCAGTCGTGCCGGTTGTTCCGACTCGAATGCGCTCAGCGGATTGCACCGCTCTCGAAGCAATGCGGTCGCCATTTTCGCGAACCAGTTCTCGGGTCAATACAGGATAGCGCGCCAAGTCGGCGACTGATCGAACGTTGAGATCGGCATAGTCGGCGTAGAAGGGTGATGTTGTTCGCGCGTGTTTGATAATGTTTTGAAGAGCCTTCAACTGGAAGGCGTTGATTTCCTCGGTGGTCCAACGTTCATGGCTTCGAAGCTCACGCAATAGCGAAAACATACGTGGAGCATAGCGATTCCTAGTCAGGAACCATCCACGTGCGCTGGTCAGGAGATTCTGAACGGAATACGGCATCCGGTCATAGGCTCGCTGCAGCGCGGCGCTATTGGCGCGGAGTTGAGCTTCAATCATGGAACCTCCAGATTCCAACAATGAAATTGTTAGAAAAGTGGCGCAGTTTGCCTGACACGCCATGAAACAAGTCAAAGCTGGGAGAAATTGATCAGCTGCAATTCCCGGCGCGTTGCGATGTCGCGCAGTTGTGGATCGAGGAGAATGCTGATTTCCTGTTCGCGGCGTTCGGAAAGCGAGTCGGTTTCCGAGAAGCCGGGCTGGACGAATCCAGGGTGACACCAGAGTTCGTAGACGCCCTCGGGCATGAATTCAAACGTGGCCTGCCACGCCTCCGGCAGGTGATCGGGATTGCTGCCGTATTTGGGATGAAATGTCACCCCAGCATCGGGTAAATGAAGACCACGAAAAACGACGGACTGGAGGAACTCCAAATACGACTTGGCGGCGATGCGCCGATAGAGCGGACCGATGTGGGGTCCGCCGAGACGTCCGCTGGCCGGCCAGTAACGCTTGCGCGGCGCACGAGCGCGACGAATCCCCTCTGAAGTTACAGCCTTGTAGAAAGCGCGTGCGGCGGCGGGGTACATGTGGATGCGGTGATGCGAGTCGGCATGAGTCGGTTGCAGGCCGAGTGATTTCATTTGCTGAATTTGCGCGCGGAATTCTGCTTCGATCTCACGGGGAGAGGCTTCCCAGCGAAGCAAGCGGCGTCCCATATCGGATGGGCCGATAAACTCACCTGCTGCGTTGACGAGCGTGGGAACTTTATCTTTAGGCAAAACAGGTTTGCCTTCGGTGAGATTGAGATGGATTCCCACACCAAGATTGGAGACTTCTGGCGCGCGGCGGACGGCGTATTCCGTGGCAGGCTGGTTCACCATGAGCGAAGTGCTGGTCAACAAGCCCTTGCGATGAGTCAACAAGATGCCGTCGGTAATGCCGTGGCTTAGCCCGAAATCATCAGCGTTGATGATGAGTCGCTTTTTCATTTGAGTTCTCAATTTGCGCGTGCTGCGCAGTGGTCAGTGCGGCGTTCCCGAACTGACAGGAAGCGGAGCGCCAAGAACTTTTGCATAGAACGAAATGAGCTTGTGGATTTCGCGCCTGTTATTGCAACGTTCGAAGACGGCCTTGCGTGCTGCTCGGCCCATCTGTTCGGCAAGAGAAGGGTTCTTCAACAGCTCCTCGATTGCGTCGGCGAGAGCTTGTGAGTTCCCAGGAGGAACTAGGAGGCCGAATTCACCATCACGAAAGAACGGTCGAATCGGAGGCAGATCGCTGCTGATGACGGGCAGACCGCAGGCCCACGATTCAAACACTTTGACCGGAATGTTGTGCATGAATTTCGGAATTGCCATAAGAGGAGAGACGGAGATACGCGCCTGAGAAAGTGTGTCGGCCATTTCGGCGTGCGGAACTCTACCGTGCAGGAAAATCTGCGACGTGAGATTCATACGACCGACACGTTCCATAATCGAAGAGCGCACCGTTTGATCATCGGTATAACCGAAAAGAAGTGCGCGAGCGAGAATTCCCCGCTTCCTTAAGAGGTGCAGCGCTTCGAGCAGTACGAAAGTCCCGGCACGCTCGGACAGGCCACCGCGATAGACCACGTCAAACCGTTTTGTTGCGGGTTTTAGGTGCGTGAAAAATTCCAGATTCGGCAGATTATAAAAGACCAGCTTCTTACTATTGCCGGAGTGCGCGAGGCCACGCATGGTTCCAGAATCGGCTGTCATGAAGCCATCGAACACATTCGCCGCCAGCCGCTCGGCTACGTGGACGGCCTTGCCCATCAGTCCGCGAAGCCGCGGGTGCAGATAGGTCTTGGTCAACATCATTGCCGCGAAGTCTTCCTGCGTGTCATAAATCACGGTCTTTCGGAAGAGCAGCTTGAGTAATAAACCGGCCGGAATCATTTCGGGATTGTGCAAATGGTAGATCTTTGCCGGTTGACGACGCGCGAAAAACGCAATTGCCGGCGAGGTGAAGAACCGGCTGAGGCGGCTGCGCCCGCCAGTTAGAGGCACAACGTCTAGACCCTTCTCGTGGTGTTCTTTTCCATGCGGGCCAACCAATGCTGCACGAACGCCATGCTTGAGGGCGGGGAGAATTTCCATGTTGTAAGTGCGGGCGTCGAGGCGCCCTTTCACTGGCGAAAGATGACAGACTGAGATTCCGTCGCCATCGCGAGGTACGCCTACGCCTTCTTCATTCGCGATCGGCGGGAGATTGACGGCGGGATCGAGCACGGGCTGCACTCCGGCCATTGAGGGCGTTGGTACCGGGAAATGACTCAGGTCAAATTTCATGAGATCGCCGACTCGCTAGTTTCAGTTGCTGTATGCAGATTCCAGATGTGTGGGATCGCTTGGAAAAACAATAATCTCACCGGCTTCAGCGCGGGCCGTGTTTTCTTTCCAGACAATTCGTTCGAGCACGAACGGCATGCTAAGCATAAAAAACAGCAAACGATCATTGTTCATTTCACCCGAAACCGAAGCGTCCATACAGGTGAGGATCAACATCAGGAAGATAGTGCGATATAGCGCGATATTTTCGGAGTAGGCTTCACGCAATACGCGAAACATTGCACGGTATGAGCACACAACAAACGCCAGAAATGTTATGACAGCAAAGATGCCAAGTTCAGCTCCGAGCTCCAGTAAGAGGTTGTGTGGAAAGTTGTAGGTGAGCGGATTTGGCGTGACGTAGCGGTAGCCCTGAATGCCTACGCCGAACAGGGGATGATCGAGGAACGTTCGCAAGCCGAATTCCATCAAGTCGGTGCGAGTGCCGAAGGCCTGGTGCGGATGGGCAAGCGAAGCGAGATAGTCAAGCGAAGCGGCTGGAATCCTGACGAAGGGCAAAGCAGCAATTCCCGCACCAACCATGATCGCCAAATCCACCACGAGTTTGCGGTAGAAGAGAATCGTCAGGCCGAGGCAGACGACTGTACCGACGTTGGCGAAGCGTCCGCCCGAGCCGACCAGCGCGACCATCAGTATGGCCACGAACGGATAGAGCAAGATGCGGCTGAAAAGGGACAAACGCGGAAACCACAGGGCCCAGATAATGATAAGCGCCAAGCCGGCCGAAAAGCCCAAGGCAGTTGTTTCACCACTCGGGGCCGTCAGGCGATCTTCACCGCCCAACATGAAGAACGAATTGATCGACATCAAGACGCCGCCGAAGAGGAGTCCCGCAAGGAATCGGCGGATTTTTTGCGGTGTGTCGACCAGGAGAAATGGAGAGATCGCGCCCATCAATGTCAGGAAAAGAAAGCGCAAAGTTTTGTCGACGCCCGCTGCGAGATCAGGCGTATACGTCAGGCTGATGAACATCAGCACCAGGAGCGGGACATAGAAAATGAAATCTTTTGGCAAGTGCAGAGTTGCTTTCGTAAAAAACAAGCGTAGCCCCATGGCCAAGAGCATGATCAGAGCCACCGTGACGGTCAGGTCAACGGGCGTTGCGTCAAGGCGTGGGTCGCCTTTGAAAAAGCCCACGACATAGAAGAGCGACACGGCGATTTCCGGAAACTTCAGAAAGAACCACAAGGCCGCGGCACCGCCGACGAGAAGAAACGGAACGTACATGGCATGCGCGGAAAGCAGCTGTATGGCACGGGACTGCACCTTAGAGAGGAGCGGCACGGCCATGGCAACGACAAAGCTCAGCGCTATGGCGGCCACGACGGCGGCCAGCTTGAGGCGACGCAATTGCTCGACGCTTCGTTGGTAAGTGGAGATCATTGCGCAACTTCCGCGGTGCGACTTGGTGCGAGGCCGCCTAAGCAGTGGCGCACTGTACGAAGTACGTCGAATACGCGGCTTCCGGAAAGGGCCAACAGCGCGACCGCATAGGCTAGAAGGCCCGCGATGACTCTAGTTGCAAGGCCAAGCGTGCTCGGCACGAGCAGAGAAACCAACGCCATGCAGCCGCCGGCGGCACACACAGGGACAAAGAACCACGTGCGAATATGCAAATTCAATTTGGAAAGGATTCCGTAGTACTGCACGACTAGAATTGCGTCTGCAATAAACAGAGCGGCGGCAACACCCTGCGGTCCCCACCAGCGGCCGAAGACCAGGGTCAGCAGCGCTAGTACGACAAGAGCGATTAGCTGAGAACGCTGGCGCTTTCGCACCTGATTAATTGCGATCAGGAAGCCGTGTCCGACGAGGCCATCGATTACGGAGAGTAGTGCACGATACGCGATGATGCGCAGCACCGGAGAGCTGGTGACATAACGTGGTCCCAGAAAGCTGCAGATCTCCGGCGCAAATACGGAAAGGCCAACAGCAATTGGCACTGAAATAAGCACGATGACATCGAGCAGGGACTCGCGCGTTTCAACCAGTTCCTGGATCCGGCTGCCCTCATAGAGCCGCGTCCATAGGGGCAAAACTGCACCGCTGGCCGAATAGCTCCACTGCGGGTAGATGTCTGAGAGGACGAACGCGGCTGAGTAGATGCCAACCCAAGCCTGCGAAGCGACCAGACCGAAACAAACTATGGAAATGCGGCCGTAGCTGACTTGCGTAATGTTGTAGGTAAAGTACGGCCAGGCAGCACGAATCGTTTGACGAAGTTTTTCCGCGCCCCAAGCAGCCGCATCCGGCCAAAGATCACGCAACTGCCAGAGGCGAACCAGAAATACCAGCCAGCTGCGCCCGCAACTCAGCAGAACAAATGTGAGCACGGGCAAATGCAGCCGAATTACCAGCGCGGCAAAGGCAATCAGACAAAGAGTGCTGATCACCGAGCCGGGCAGGATGAGCCGCGCGCGCAGCGTTGCGTTCAGCATCGCTGAGCACAAAATCGCCGAGCCTTCGAAATTGTTTACAATCAAGCCGGCAATGATGACTGCCGCGGCGGTGTTTCCCCGCGAAAGAGCCACGGCGAGGGCGATCAGTTCAAGAAAGGCGAGGATTGCCGTGGAGAGGTAAGTCACCGCCAAAATTGGTGGCCCCTCGCGCTGGTCCGCAGAAACGGCCCTGGCGGTGTAACGTGTGAGGCCGAGGTCGCTCAGAGCATTAACCAAAAAGCCGACCGCCATCGCTGTGCTGTAGAGGCCAAAATCGTGAGGGCCGAAATAGCGAATCAGAAAGAAACCGGCAAGTAGCCCGCCGATTCGCAACGCGCCCATGTCGAGCCACAACCAAAACGTGTTGCGGCCGAGCATGCCCAAAATGGCAGAACGTTGCGACGGCAGAGCGGGCGAGCCTGTTGTGCAGTCTGTTGGATTCTGAATCGAGCTCATAGGGAAGGTGTCGCGGGCGTTCTAATGAATTATTGAGCAGCTAGTCCGACCAGCTATTTCTTCGACAACAGGAAATTGCCAATGGCGAGATGTTCCAGCCCAGAAATATCGAACACTCGCAATGCATCATCCGGTGAACAAACCACAGGTTCGCCGTGAAGGTTAAATGAGGTATTCAGGATGATTGCTTCGCCTGTCAATTCCTCGAAGTGACTGATCAAGCGGTGATAGTCGGGATTCCATGCTGCGTAGACTTCTTGCGGGCGGCCTGTCGCGTCGTAAGGATGTATCGCAGCGGCCATGGCGTCGCGCTTTTCCGGTCGGCTATCGAGGGTGAGGATCATATACGGCGCGTCGACCGGTTTCGGCTTGCGGAAATATCGTTCGCTGCGCTCAGCAAGCACCGAAGGCGCGAAAGGCATCCAGAAGTCTCGGCATTTGATCATTTCATTGATGATCTTTACGACGCCGGGCACTGCGGGATTTGCGAGAATCGAGCGGTTGCCCAAGGCGCGAGCGCCGAATTCCATGCGGCCCTTGAAACGCGCAACAACACTGCCCTTGGCCAATAGCTCGGCAACTGAGCCTTCTACTTGCCGCTCGTGTCTCATCTCTACGGCGTTCTTGAACTTGTAATTTCGCAACGCGGCTTCTATCTCGGCGTCCGAATATTCCGGTCCGAGATAGACAGACCCGAGCTTCTGTGGAGTTTTCTTGCTCAATTGTTGGTCGAGCAGCCAAGCGGCGCCGATGGAATTCGTTTCGTCTCCGCAAGAGGGAAAGATGAAAAGTTCCTCTACTTCCGGCAGGTTCAGGATTTTCTGATTCGCTTTGACGTTCATGAATACGCCGCCGCTCAGCGCGACCTTGTGAATTCCGGTTTCGGCAATGCAGTTCTTCACCCATTGGACCAAGAAGCGTTCCACGAAGAGCTGAACACCGCCGGCAGTATGGTCAAACCGCTTGCGGCGGAGCATGCCGGAAAGAAACTCAGCGCTGTACTGGAGAGGAGGGCAATTCGCAGCGCGTGACCAGAGCATCGGATTGTCGCGGTCAAATGAAAAAAGCTCCTCAAATTCCTCGCTGATTGACTGAGACTCGCGGGCCTTTTCGGCATAAGGAGCAAGGCCCATCAGTTTGTACTCGTGCTCCATCGGCACCATACCGGACAGGTAAGTGATTTTTCCGTAAAGCGCTCCGATGGAATGGCCTTCGTCGACTCCAGCCACTCGGCGGATATTGCCATTGCGTGCGATGTTGATCGTCGCGCAGAGGCGATCGCCAGCGCCATCGCAGGTTAGAACGAGGATGTCCTCGTCCATCTTGCCCCAGCCAAA
>Ga0268266_10001233_pt1 | contig 31315 bp, 21 predicted proteins | sample KBSS13metaG_FD_190356 | JGI IMG/M metagenome (GOLD analysis project Ga0268266, IMG submission 190356) | Switchgrass rhizosphere microbial communities from Kellogg Biological Station, Michigan, USA - KBS S1-3 metaG (SPAdes) (version 2) | ecosystem: Host-associated > Plants > Roots > Rhizosphere... | reverse complement strand
GCTGATGAAGCGCGCGGGCTCGGCCTCGGGGGTCTTCCGCCTGGAGATCTACCGGGCGGTCCACGAGGTCTGGGATCACTATTTCTCGATCCGCGAAAAGCACGACCTCGCCTTCCATCTCGGCGTGCTGCTCTGCGAGATCGAGTGCTACGGCGACGCCCTCCCCTTCTTCCACGAGTCGATGGCGGTCTACGGGCCGAACCCAGCGACCGTGTTCAACATCGGCCTCTGCCTGTACCACCTCGGGGATCTCGAAGAGGCCCGCAAGCAGGTGGATCAGGCGCTCGAAGGAGCACCGGACTTCGAGCCGGCGATCGGCCTGCGCAAGGAGATCGCGGAGGCGCTGGCGCCGGCGCGGCCGCGGAAGAAGCGGGCGAGGCGGGGATTGGTCGAAAAACCTCGGTCAATTCCGTTGGCGAGCCTCTTCAACGATCCGGACATGGCTCCCGCCGAACGTCTGGACGATGAGTTGGCGGAACACTGGGCCAATGATATCGATCGCGATCGTGGATAGGGCCGCTGGCCACGTCTATTTTCGGCAGCCGTATTTAGCGGTCGTAATGGCCGCCGATCGCCATTACGTAAAGATTTTCGTCGTCAAACCTGTAGATGAGCCGGTCTTTAAGGGAAAGACGCCGGGACCACAGGCCGCTCAGGGCGTGCTTTAGAGGCTCTGGCTTGCCTGTTCCGACAGCGGGATCGCCCCGCTGCATCTCCTTGAGCTGACGGCAGAGCACTCGATGCAGGGCAGCATCGCGCCGGCGCAGATCTTCGTAGTGCTCCCAGGTATCGCCTTCAAAGACGATCGAGCGCATCCAGTTCCTCCGGGGAGAGGTGGCGGCCCGTCCCTTCCCCATGAGTCTTCAGAGAACGCTCGATCTGCTCCATGAGAGACTTGTTCTGCAGGACGTAGAGCGTCTCCTGCTCCCGCTCCCAATCCTCGGCGCTGACCACGACGAAATCCTGCCCTCCGCGTCGCTTGACGCGCAGAGGGACATGATCTTCCACCACTTCCTCGACCGCCTCCCGCAAGTGGCTGCGGAATTCATGGGCTGATATCTCTCGCATGCCTCGGATTGTACCAGAGAGCGGTACAGTGAGTGACGAGATCCCGCCGGCCCCCTTCCGGCATAGAATACCCCCCTGATCCCGCCGCAGCGGATTGAAGGAGAGGGGCGCCTTGGCCAAGGTTCTTGTCGTCGACAGCGATTCCGTGTTCGCCGCCGTGCTCGCGGACCGGCTGCACGTGGCCGGCCACGAGGTGCGCCGGCTGAGCGACGGCGGGCGCGCCGCCGCGGCCGCCCAGGAGCATCATGTGGATCTGGTGGTGCTGGGGGACTCGCCGAACTCGGGGCTCCCCGTGGTCGAGGCCCTGCGGGGGCAGTCCGCGACGCGGGGCGTGCCGATCCTGATGCTCTCCGGCCAGAACGCCGCCGCCGACCGCGTGGCCGCCCTGCGCGCCGGCGCCGACGACTATCTCGCCAGCCCCTGCGATCTCGACGAGCTGCTGCTGCGCCTCGACCGCCTGCTCGCCAACCGCACCGCCGCCCTCCAGGTGCTCCAGGGGGACCTCGCCAACCATCCGCTCTGGGCCCTGCTCCAGTATCTCGGCCAAGTGCGCAAGACCGGCATTCTGCGGGTCAAGGGGGAAGCCGGCGCGGGGACGATCGAGATGCGCGACGGCGAGCCCGCCGAGGCCCGCTGGCAGGGGCAGTTGCGCGGCCGGCAGGCGCTGCTCGCCCTGCTCTCGCTCGAGGAGGGGGGGTTCCGCTTCGATCCGGCCCCCCCTGGCGCGGCGCAGCCGGCCGCCTCGGACCTCCCGCTCCAGGAGCTGCTGATGGACTCCGCCTGGCTGAAGGACGAGATCGGCAAGCGCCGCCATCACATCCCCGCCACCGGCCAGCCGCTCCAGGCGCTCACCCCCAACCTGCCGGCGATCGACGGCTTCGATTCCCTCCCCCTGCGGCGGGTCTTCGAGCGCGTGCTCCAGCGGCCGGGGGTGCGCTTGTTCGACCTCATCGCCGACGAGACCGAGGCGCCGATCTCGACCCGGCTCGCCACCGCCCTGCTGGTGGAGCACGGCGCGCTCGCTCCGCAGTCGGACGAGACCCAGGCGGAGCTCCAGAACACCCGCGAGATCTCGACCGCGATCCTCTTCGAGGTGGCGATCGACGACCTCCTGGAGGCCGCCGCCGGAGCGGGTTTCGCGGCCTCGGCCCTCCCCTACCTGCTGCTGGTGGAGCCGGAGATCTGGCCGGCCCTGCGCCGGCTGATCGAGCAGTCGCCCGGCTTCCGCCAGAACGAGGGGCTGCGCCGGCTGGTCGAGCAGGTCGAGCTGCGCAAGGCGGGGAGCGCCACCTTCCCGAGCCGCCGCGGCAAGCTCTCGCTGCACGTGCAGGTGCTGGCGGGAGCGGCGCAGCCGCAGGTCAACGCCATCGTCCCCGGCTGCGCCGGGATCTTCGTCTGGATCCGCGGGACCGAGGCCCTGGAGAGCGTGCGCGCCGTGGTGCAGAGGCTGGAGGCGAGCGGCCCGCGCGGCGCGGCCGGCGTGCTGGTGGCCGGCGCCGAGGCGGCCAGCCGCGAGGCCGGCGCCCTGGCGCGCGGCACCTCCCGCTGGCGGACCACCCCGCACGAGCCGCAGAGCCTGCTCGGCCTGCTCCGGCTCCTCCATCCGGACGCTCATTAGAAGGGATCGGACCGTGCCTGCCCGTCCTACCGTACTGCTGATCGATCCCCAGGCCGGACGCCTGCGGGAGCTCGGAAACCGTCTCGCCGAAGAGGGCTATGAGGTGGTGCCGATCGCCGATCCCACGCGCGCCCGCCGCTTCGCCGAAGGGCTGGGAGCCGCCGTGATCGTAGCCACCACCGACGCGCTGGCGGCCGGGGTCGACCCCGCGGCGATGCTCGGCGGCTCGGCGGCGCGCACTCTCGTGGTTCTGGGCGAAAGCCCCGGCGAGGAGGAGGCGCTCCCCGAGGAGGTGTCCTTCCTGCCGGTCGGCGGTCTCGAAGCCGCGGAGATCGCCCGCCGCCTGCTCCTGGTGCTGCTCGGCCGCGAGCTGGGCGCGGCGCCCGACGCCAATCTTGCCTCTCTGGTGGGCGATCTCTCCCAGATGCCGCTGATCGAGCTGCTGCGCGGCCTCGACGCCACCGGCACCAGCGGCCGCATCGACCTGCGCGGCGGCTCGCTCCTGCTCCAGGCGGGCCAGGTGATCGCCGCCGCCGCTGGCTCGGCCCGCGGGCTCAAGGCGTTCTGCCGCATGGGCCGCCTGCACGAGGGGCCGTTCCGCTTCGTGCCCGGCGAGCTGCCGGGGCGGCGGGAGATCGAGGAGGATCTCGACGCCCTGGTGCTCGCCGCCATCGAGGACTCGCTCGGCGAGTTCCCGGACCCGCGCGTCCGCCTGGAGGTGGAGATCGGCCCGAGCTTCTTCGCCACCCCGTTCGCGCCGCTCCAGCAGCGCATCCTCGGCGCCGCCCAGCGCGGCGCCACCCTGCGCCAGATCCTCGACGGCCTGCCGGACCGCGACGGCGAGATCGTGCAGGAGGTGCTGAGCCTGGAGGAGCGGGGGTTCCTCGTGCGGCGCGAGCCGGCGGTGCAGATCGTCACCGACTCGACCTCGGATCTCCCCGCGGATCTCGCCGCCGCCCACGGCATCGACGTGGTGCCGCTGACGGTGGCCTTCGGCGCCGAATCGTTCCGCGACCGGGTGGACCTCCAGCCCGGCCAGTTCTACGGCCTGCTGAAGACGAAGCGAGCCCACCCGGCGTCGAGTCCGCCGGCCGGCGACGAGCTCGCCCGCCGCTATGGTGAGTGGCTGGCCCGCGGCCACGACGTGGTCTCGGTCCATCTCTCGGCGCGCCTGTCGAAGACGCTCGAAAACGCCGGCGCCGGCGCCGCTGCGGCGCTGTCGGCGGCGAAGGAGCGCGGCGCCGGCGCGGAACCCACCATCGAGGTGGTCGACTCGGGGCAGGTGAGCCTCGGCCTCGGCCTGCTCGCCCTGTTCGCCGCCCGCATGGCGGCGCGCAACGAGACCGCCGCCGAGATCCGGCGCCGCCTGATCCTGATGGCGCCGCGCGTCCATACCCTCTTCCTGGTCGACACCCTGGAGTACCTGGCCCGCGGTGGCCGCATCGGCCGGGCGCAGGCGCTGCTCGGCGGCCTGCTCGGGATCAAGCCGATCCTGGGGGTGGTCGAAGGCGAGGTCGCCCCCGTCGACCGCGTCCGCGGCGGGCGCGCGGCGCACCCGCGCATGCTGGAGATCCTGAAAGGCCGGGTCGACGCCGCCCAGCCGGTGATCGCCGGGGTGAGCCACGGCAACGCCCCCGCCTGGGCGGACCGCCTGGAGAAGCTGGTGCGCGGGGCGTTTACGGTGAGCGAGCTGATCCAGGCCGAGGTGGGCCCGGTGGTCGGCACCCACGCCGGGCCGGGGGTGGTCTCGGTCTCCCTTTTCCAGCCGGAGGGGGACGAGGCGGCGCTGATCGCGCCGCTGTGAGTGACTCGCCGCCCGGGATTGAAATCCCGGGCTACCCACGGCCGTCCCCTCCGGGACTCCCACAAACCCTTTTTGTAGAGCCCCGGTAAGGGGCGACTGTCGGTAGCCCGGGATTTCAATCCCGGGCGGCGAGGCGTTCCCTGCCACCATCTGCTCGCACCGCCGACGCTTCGAAGGCGCCACTCCTGCTATCCTTCAGCCGGTGAGCGAGCTCGGCTGGAAATACCTGACCCCGGACGACAAGCGATCGATTCTGCGAGGGATCGAGGACGGCGTCGCCCATGGCGGTCCGTATCACGTCGAGATCCATCCCGCGGACCGCTGCAACGTCGACTGCTTCTTCTGCTCGACCGCCGCGCTGCGCGGCACGGACGAGGTCCCGATGCCGCGCTTCGAGGAGCTGCTCGGGGAGTTGCGGGAGGCCGGCACGCGGTCGGTCCGCCTGTCGGGGGGCGGCGAGCCGCTCTTCCATCGCAAGATCCGCGAGTTCCTGGCGGCGATCGAGAAGAGCGGCCTGCCAATCGAGAACCTCACCACCAACGCCGTCCTGCTGCGCGCGGAGATCGCGGAGCTGCTGGCGGCCACCTGCGACCAGGTCACGGTCAGCCTCAACACGGCCGACGAGGCGACCTACGCCACGATGATGCAGACCAATCCGCGCAACTTCCAGCGGGTGGTGGACAACGTCAAGGCGCTGATCGCCCTGCGCCGGCAGCGGCGGTCGCGCAGCCCCTCCGTGCTCCTCCAGTTCCTCGTCTGGAAGGAGAACTACCGGCAGATCCCCGCGATGTACCGGCTGGCCCGGGAGATCGGAGCCGACCGCATCCTGTTCAACGGCCTCGCCTTCCTGCCGCCGGAAAAGCGGATGACCCCGGCCGAGACCGACGAGATGATGGGCCTCTACGAGGAGATCCTCCGCGTCGACGAATACCGCACGATCGGCGTCATCAACAGTTTCGAGCAGGATCTCACCGGCAGGGTGGCGGAGATCAGCCACCGGCTGGGCGTCGAGCGCTCGCGCGTTTCCCTGCCCGGGAGGGCCGCGCGCTTCCTGCTGCGGGACGGCTTCACGGTGCGCGAGAAAGTCGGCCATTTCCGCGAGCAAGTCCGGCTGCGGCGGGCGGCCGGGGCCAACCAGGGGCTGGACAGCTACTGCCTGATCGGCTGGCACTCGATGGTCATCCGCACCACCGGCGTCGTGGCCCCCTGCTGCATCCTGCAGGGCAAAGAGCTGGGGAACGTCTACCACCAGACAGTGCGCGAGGTCTGGCACGGCGAGGCCTACAATCGCTTCCGCGCCGAGCTCTCCCGCATCCTGCGCGAGGGCCCGGCCTGGAAGCACGACGAGACCGCCGACCGCACGGTCGATTCCCTCTGCGGCATCAAGGACGCCTGCCCGATCGGGACTTTCTATTACAAGCCGGACGTGCCGTTCGTGCGCTCCTTCAACGGCGCGCTGCGCAATCTCACCCCCTGATCGAAAATCGATCTCTGATCGATTCCCCCCGACGCTTCGCGCCGCTGATCCGTAATAGGAACAGGCGCGGTTGAAGCCGGCCGGGGAGGAATCGATCATGAGTCAACTCGGCTGGGATCACCTGACGCGCGAGGACAAGGCTGCCATCCTGAAGGGGATCGAGGATGGCGTCGCCTACGGCGGCCCTTATCATGTCGAGTTTCATCCCCAGGATCGTTGCAACGTCGATTGCTTCTTCTGCTCCACCGCTTCGCTGCGCGGCAAGGACGAAATTCCGATGCCCCGCTTCGAGGAGATCCTCGGCGAGCTCAAGGCGATGGGCACGCGGGCCATCCGCCTGTCGGGCGGCGGCGAGCCGCTCTTCCATCGCAAGATCCATGATTTTCTGCGCGCGATCCAGGCGAGCGGATTGCCGATCGAAAATCTCACCACCAACGGCGTCCTGCTGCGCTCCGAGGTCGCGGAGCTGTTGGTGGGCACCTGCGAACAGGTCACGTTCAGCCTCAACACGGCGGACGAGACGACCTACGCCGCGATGATGCAGACCAACGAGCGCAACTTCCAGCGCGTCATCGACAATCTCCGCGGCCTGGTCGCCGCCAAGCGCCGGCGAGGCGCGCGGAACCCGCACGTCAAGCTCCAGTTCCTGGTCTGGAAGGAAAATTTCCGGCAGATCCCCGAGATGTACCGGCTCGGCTGCGAGGCCGGCGCCGACTCGATCCTGTTCAACGGTCTCGCCTTCCTGCCGCCCGAGAAAATGATGAGCGAGGCCGAGACCGAGGAGATGATGGGGCTCTACGAGGAGGTGCTGCGGCTCGACGAGTACCGGCGGATCGACGTCGTCAACAGCTTCGAGCAGGACATCTCGGAGCGGGTGACGCGGATCGGCGTCAAGCTCGGTGAGGAGCGCAAGGCGATTCCGGCCGTCCGGCGGATCGGGCGGCTGGTGGCGCGGAAGGACTTCTCGCTGGGCGAGAAGATCGCGCACGCGCACAAGCGGCGGGAGCGGGACCGGGTCCTCGCGGCCAACGCCGGGCTCGACACCCACTGCCTGATCGGCTGGCACTCGATGCTCGTCCGCCCGACCGGCCTGGTGGCCCCCTGCTGCCTGATCCAGGGGGCGGAGCTGGGGAACATCTACCGGCAGTCGATCCGCGAGATCTGGCACGGCGAGCCGTACAACCGCTTCCGCGCCGAGCTGTCGCGGATCATGCGCGCCCGGATGAGCTGGAAGCACGACCCCGAGACCGACAAGACGATCACGCCGCTCTGCGGCCCCAAGGGCAACTGCCCGATCGGCACTTTCTACTACTACCCGGACACCCGCTTCGTTCGCGACTTCGACGCCAGGGTGCGGAGCCTCACCCCTTGAGCCGGGCCTGAGGCTCGATCGCCGGCTCCGGAGGCACTCTTATAGGAGAACATCCTCTGAAAGGAGAGAGCCCTCATGAAGAAGCACGCCCGGCGCCTCACCCTGAACCGCGAAACTCTCCTGCGCCTCGACGAGACGACGCTCCGCAAGCTGGAGGGCGGGGTTGTCGCGATCACGCAGGACACCCAGGAAATGGCCTGCTACTCCCCTCTCTGCGGACCGACCTACTGGAAGACCTGCGAGACCGAGCCGTACACCGCTTGAAGGAGAGAGCCCATGAAGAAGCAATCGCGTCGACTGACCCTGAACCGCGAAACGCTTTTGCGCCTCGACGAGGCGGTGCTCCACAAGTTGGAAGGGGGCGCCTTCGCTCTTGCCGCTGACACCGTGGCGGAACCGATCTGCTACTCCCCCTTCTGCGGCCCGACCGCGGGAACGGCCTGCGAGACTCAGAATCCCGGCTGAGGCGATCTGTCTCTTAACACATCTCCCTCGGCGGTTGGTGCGTCCTGCCCTCCGAATCCTCACCCTCGGTCCCTCTCCACTCCGTGGAGAGGGAGGGCCCTTCGGCGCAAGGTTGCCGAAATCCAGCCGGGCTCTATGCCCGCGCCCCTCTGGGGCTGAACGAGCGAGCTATGTGGAAGCGGGTGGGCTGAAGCCCCGGGTGCCGCGAGCGACACCCAGACGACGCGACAGAAGCTCGCATCCGCCAGGAATATCCATACATTGCCGCAACCTATGCTTAGGTTGTCGCGACCTATCGATACATTGCCGCAACCTGCCCTTACGGTCTCCTGGTTTCCCGAAGCATGAACCCGTCGCGGGAACATTCCGCGCAAGGTCGCGCTGAGTTGCAGCAGAATACGGAAACTTCGGCTCGACATTGACTCGAAACGACGCGACATGATGCCACGTTGCGTTCGTGCAACGGCATTCGGAGGAGAGTCGCAGAAAATTGTCGCATCGTATCCGTATTTCGATGCAAGCCTGCCGCAAGACGCGGCAATGCTTCGGAATCTCTGTCCTTCTAGAGCCACCTTGCATCATATTGTCTGTCGCTTGCTCCATAACATTCAGCTATTGACCCATCGTTGGCCCGCGTCGATCCAATCTTGCGCCAGCTTGCGCCATCTCACGGATCATTGAAACCGACGATGCGTCTGATGCGTCATTTTTTATCCGCTGCGAGCTGAGGGAGAGTCTGGAGACGCAAGCCGGGAGAATCTCGCGTCAACGGTAGTGCGCTCTTGCATCGACGCGATGCGGGATCGTCCCGGCCGGGCTCCGGTTGCGTCATCTGCGCCTGATGTTGATGCGATGTGCCGCGACATCACGGCCGAGGAGAGGGCCTTTGACCGCTGGACGCTGGCGAGGAGACGAAGGATCGTTCATCCCGGATCAGCCACGCGGCGCTGAGCGAGGCGAGCAGCGCGAGCCCGGCCGCGGCGAGCATCACGCCGCGAAAGCCGTCCAGGAAGGCCCGATCGATGGTGGTCCGGGCCTGTGTCCGCGCCGGTTCGTCGAGCCCGGCGGGGATCTCCACGGCCGCCAGCCGCTGCCGCTGCGCCTCGATCGCCGTCCGCGCTTGCGGAGGCAGATCGGCCTGGGCGAGCCGGCGGTCGAGCCCGCGTCCGAACAGGCCCTGCATCAGAAGGCCGAAGACGGCGATGGCGAGGAGGCCGGCGCAGCGGGAGACGGCGTTGTTGATCCCTGAGGCGATGCCCGCGTGGCGCTCCTCCACCGCCCCCATCACCGTCGTGGTCAGCGGCGCCACGCTGATCGCCATGCCGAATCCCAGGACCAGGATGGCCGGGAAGAACGCCGTCCAGTAGCCGCCCCCCAGGCCCGGGACGGCGAACAGGGTGAACCCGGCGGCGGCGATCGCCGGGCCGATGATCAGCGGCCGCCGGGCGCCGTGGCGGTCCACCAGCCCGCCGGACCAGCGGGAGAGCGTGAACATCAAGATGACGAACGGCAGCAGGGCCGCTCCCGCCGCCGTCGCCGAGTAGCCGCGCACCTGGATGAGATCGAACGGCAGGAAGAACAGCGCGCCGCCGAGGGCGGCGTAGAGCCAGAGCGTCAGCAGGTTGGCGCCGGCGAAAGCGCGCGAGCGGAAGAGCGAGAGCGGCATCATCGGGGCGGCGATCCGCGACTCCACCGCGAGGAAGCCGAGGAGCGCGGCGCACCCCGCGAGCAGCGCCCCCCAGGCGAGCGGGCTCCCCCAGCCCAGCCGCGGCGACTCGATGAGAGCGTAGGTGAGGCCGCTCAGGCCCAGGGTGGCGAGGAGCGCGCCGGGAAGATCGATCCTCCCCGCGGCCTGATCGTCCCGGCTCTCCGGCACGAAGCGGAGCGAGATGGCGATCACCGCCGCGGCCAGCGGCAGATTGAGGAAGAACACCCAGCGCCAGGAGGCGTGATCGATCAGCCAGCCGCCCATCAGCGGCCCCACCGCCGCCATGATCGAGCCGTAGCCGGACCAGGTGCCGATCGCCCGCCCGCGGCGCGACGGATCGAAGGACGCCGAGAGCAGGGCCAGGCTCCCCGGCACCATCAGGGCGGCGGCGATCCCCTGCGCGGCCCGCGCGGCGATCAGCGCCCCGACGCCGGGAGCGAGGCCGCACGCCGCCGAGGCCGCGGCGAACCCGGCGACGCCGCAGAGGAAGACCCGCCGCCGCCCGAAGCGGTCGCCCAGCGAGCCCCCCACCAGCAGTAGGGCCGACAGGAAGAGCGCGTAGATCTCGACCACCCACTGGACGTCGGCCACCGTGGCGCCGAGGTTCCTCTGGAGAGCCGGCAGCGCCACGTTCACCGCCGTGCCGTCGATGAACGCCATGCTGGAGCCGAGGATCGTGGCCGCCAGCACCCACCGCTCCGCCGTCGGGCCGCAGAGAGCCGCGCTCTTTCCTGCCCGCACCACCCCTTCGTCGCACGGCTGTCTCATCGCGGTTCTCCCCTTGCCCTTAGCTTCGGCAGCTAGCGGGCGAGCAGATGGTAGCGAGGAAGCGGCCTTTTTCCTCCCCCTTCAGGGGGAGGCCAGGAGGGGGCCCGCCCCAGACAAGGAGCGGTCCCGGACTCCGCAAAGCCCCCCTCCTGACCTCCCCCCGTTCCGGGTGGAGGAAAAAAGCCGGGTCTCGCAGACGGTCCGAGCTTCCTCACTTCCTCAGGAGGCTATAGACGATTGTAGACTGCCGCTTCGAGGAGGAGGCGCTCATGATCACCCGTCCCGTCTTTCGACGTTTCATCCTTCCGATCGTTCTCCTGGCCCTCGCCGCCCAGCCCGCCATGGCGCGCACGGCCAAGCCGCCGCTCCATGCCCGCCACTGGATGGCGATCACCGGCAAGCCGCTGGCAGCCACCGCCGGGGCCATGATGTTCCAGAAGGGGGGGAACGCCGTGGACGCCTCGGCTGCCATGCTCGCCGCCGCCTGCACCATGTGGGACACCCTCGGCTGGGGGGGCGAGACGCAGGCCCTGATCTGGAACCCCAAGACCCGCAAGGTGATCGCCATCGACGCGCTGGGCGTCGCCCCCACCGGCGCCACGCCCGACTTCTACCATGGCAAGGGGATGGCCTATCCGCCGGAGTACGGCCCGCTGGCGGCGGTGACGCCCGGCACTCCCGGCGGGCTGCTGGTGATGCTCGCGGAGTATGGCCGCCTCTCCCTCGCCGACGTCCTCGGGCCGGCGATCCAGATGGCCGACGGCTACCCGATCGAGGCGCAGCTCGCGGACACCATCGAGCGGCAGAAAGGGGAGATCAAGAAGTGGCCGGCCTCGCGCGCCCTCTTCCTCACCCACGCGGGCGAGCCCCGGGAGGCGCCGCGGGCCGGCGAGATCTTCCGCCAGCCGGATCTCGCCGCCACTCTGCGCAAGCTGGTCGAGACCGAGCGCCAGGCCCTCGCCGCCGGCAAGAACCGCAAGCAGGCGATCCAGGCCGCCTACGACCGCTTCTACAAGGGGGACATCGCCGAGGAGATCGTCCGCGGCACCCGCGAGCAGGGAGGGCTCTTCACCCGCGAGGATCTGGCCAACTGGCAGGTGAGGACCGAGGAGCCGGTCAAGACCACCTACAAGGGGATCGACGTCTACAAGCTCACCGCCTGGACCCAGGGGCCGGCCATGCTCCAGGCGCTCAACCTGCTCGAGCCGATGGACCTGCGCGGCATGGGGCTCAACAGCACCCGCTACATCCATACCCTCTACCAGGTGATAAGCCTCGCCTTCGCCGACCGCGACTTCTACTACGGCGACCCCTACTTCCCGCCCGAGGAGCCGCTCCAGCCGCTGCTCTCCAAGGGGTACGCCGACGCCCGGCGGAAGGAGATCGACTGGAAGCGCAACGATCCGGCGGTGAAGCCCGGCGATCCCTACGCCTTCGAGGGGAAGCAGAACCCCTATCTCGATCTTTTGAAGAGCTGGGGGGCGCCGGCGGACAAGAAGAAGTGGACGCAGCCCCAGAATTCGCAGCTCACCTTCGACGAGTCCTTCCGCGCCGGCACCACCTCGGTGATCGCCGCCGACGAGGAGGGGTGGCTGGTCTCGGTGACGCCGAGCGGCGGCTGGACCCCCGCCTTCATCGCCGGCCGCTCCGGCATCGGCCTCTCGCAGCGCATGCAGAGCTTCGTGCTCGATCCGGCCGAGGGGCCGTTCAACGTGCTGGCGCCCGGCAAGCGGCCGCGGGTGACCCTCACCCCCAGCCTGGCGGTGAAGGACGGCAAGCCCTGGCTGGCCTTCGCGGTGCAGGGGGGCGACACCCAGGACCAGAACCTCCTGCAGTTCTTCCTCGACGTCGCGGAGTTCGGGATGACCGTGCAGGAAGCGGCGGAGGGGCCGAACATCACCAGCTACCAGATGCACAGCTCCTTCGGCGACCACGCCTCCGAGCCCGGACGGCTGACCGTGCAGGCCAGCACCCCGCCCTGGGTGCGGCAGGAGCTGCAGCGGATGGGCTACAAGGTGGAGGTCGAGGAGCGCAATTCCGGCCCGATCAACGCCATCCTGCTCGACGCAGAGCACGGCACGATGTGGGGCGGGTCGAGCGATTACGGAGAGGACTATGGAATCGGCTGGTGATCTGATCCTCCCCGATCTTCCGGATCTTCTCGCCGCCCGCCGCGCGCTGGCCGGGGTGGTGCTGCGGACGCCGGTGCTGCGCTCGGACATCCTGGACGAATTGGCCGGAGCGCGGCTCTTCTTCAAGGCCGAGGGGTTGCAGGTCACCGGCTCCTTCAAGGTGCGCGGGGCCTACAACCGGATCCGCTCCTTCTCGCCGGAGGAGATGGCGCGCGGCCTGATCACGGTGAGCGCCGGCAACGCCGCTCTGGGTGCTGCCTGGGCGGCCCGCGCCGCGGGCGCCAGGCTGGTGGTGGTGATGCCGGAGACCGCGGTGCCGGAGAAGCTGGCGGCGGTGGCGGCGATGGGCGGGCAGATCGAGAAGGAAGGGATCACCAACGCCACCCAGGCCTTCGAGCGTCTGGCGCGGCTGCGGGAGGAGCACGGCTACACGCTCGTCCACCCCTTCGACGACCCGTTCGTCATCGCCGGCGCCGGCACCGCCACCTGGGAGCTGCTGGAAGACGCGCCCGATCTCGACGCCCTGGCGATCCCCGCCTCCGGCGGCGGCCCGCTCTCGGGAGCCCTGCTGGCGGCCCGCGGGCTGGCTCCCGCCGCAAAGGTCTACGGCATCCAGCCGGCGGGGGCGGACGGCATCGTGCGCTCGCTGGCGGCCGGCGCGCCCACTCCCCCGGAGAAGGTGCAGACCGTCGCGGACGGCCTCACCGCTCCGAAGCCGGGGGTCCACAACTTCGAGATGATCCGCCGCTGGGCCACGGACGTCTTCACCGTCCCCGACGCGGCGATCCTGGCCGCCATGGGGCTGATCCTCCGGCAGCTGAGGGTGATCGTGGAGCCGGCCGGCGCCGCCGCCCTGGCCGGAGTGCTGGCCGATGAGCGCTTCCGCGGCCGGCGGGTGGGTATTCTGCTGACCGGCAGCAATACGGGGGTGGAGCGGGTGCGCGAGGCGCTGGGGGCAAGCGATCAGCGATAGCCCGCCGCCTGCAACTCGAACAGCTCGGCATACCGCCCGCCCCGCGCCAACAGCTCCTCGTGGGTGCCCATCGATTCCACCTTGCCGTCTGCCAGGACCAGGATGCGGTCCGCCATGCGCACGCTGGAGAAGCGGTGGGAGATCAGCACGGCGGTCTTCCCCTCGCTCAGCTCCTTGAAGCGCTGGAAGACCTCGAACTCCGAGCGGGCGTCGAGCGCCGCGGTGGGCTCGTCGAGGATCAGCACCTGGGCGTCCCGCATGTAGGCGCGGGCGATGGCCACCTTCTGCCACTCGCCTCCCGAGAGGTCGACGCCGGTGCGGAAGCGCTTGCCGATGATCTGGTCGTAGCCGGCCGGCAGCTTTTCGATCACCTCGTCGGCCAGGCTGCGCTCGGCGGCGGTGACGATGCGCGCGCGGTCGTCTCTGGCCTCGATGCGGCCGACGGCGATGTTCTCGGCGGCGGTGAGGTGATAGCGCACGAAATCCTGGAAGATGACGCCGATGTTGGCGCGCAGCGCGCCGAGGTCGTACTCGCGCAGGTCGTGGCCGTCGAGCAGGATGCGCCCCTCGTCCGGATCGTAGAGCCGCGCCAGCAGCTTGACCAGGGTGGTCTTGCCGGCGCCGTTCTCGCCGACCAGGGCCAGCACCTCGCCCCCCCGCAGATCGAAGCTCAGGTGGCGCACCGCCCAGCGCTCGGCGCCGGGATAGCGGAAGCCGACGTCCTCGAAGGCGAAGCCGTCGCGGATCGGCATGGGAAAGGGGCGCGGATTTTCCGGCGAGACGATCTCCGGCTCGATCTCGAAGAAGGAGAACAGGTCGTCGAGGTAGAGCGCCTGCCCGGCCACCTGCGAGAAGCCGATCAGCAGCCCCTCCAGCAGGGAGCGCAGGCGGAGGAACGAGCCGGCCAGGAAGGTGAGGTCGCCGATGCTGAAGCGGCCGCTCAGCGTGCTCCAGGCGATGTAGGCGTAGGCCACGTAATAGCCCACCGTACCGATGGCGGTCAGCGCGCCCCCCCAGCCGGCGCGGCGGATCGCCAGCCGGCGGTTGCCTTGGTAGAGGGCGTTGGCGAGCTGGCGGTAGCGCTCGATCAGGAAGGCGTTGAGGCCGAAGATCTTCACTTCCTTGGCGGTCTCGACGCTGGCGCCGGTCTGGCGCACGTAGTCGATCTCGCGCCGCTCCGGCGTCCGCATATAGTCCAGCGAGTAGCTCTGGGAGTTGAAGTGCGCCTCGCCGAGGAAGGCCGGGACCAGCGCCAGGATCAGCAGCGCGATCAGCCAGGGGGCGTAGACCACCAGCCCGGCGGCGAAGCTGACGATGGTCACGATGTCCTGCGCCTGGCCGAAGAGCTGGTTCATCAGCGTCATCCGGCCGGTGGTCTGGCGGCGGGCGCGCTCGAGCCGGTCCTGGAGCTCGCTGTCCTCGAAGTCCTCGAGGTCGAGCGTCGCCGCGTGCTCCATCAGGCGCACGCTGGTGGCGTTGGTGAACTGCTCGGAGAGGAGGGAGTCGAGCAGCGAGACCAGGCGGCCCAGCCCGTCGGAGAGCACCGCCAGGCCGAACTCGGCCGCCAGCAGCCAGCCGAGATGGCCCAGCAGGCCGCTGGCCAGCCAGTCCCGCAGGTGCGGGGGCACCCCCGGCGTCCCCGCCAGCCGGATCACCTCGTCGATGATCAGCTTGCCGACGTAAAGGGTAGCCACCGGCAGCAGCGCCCGCACCAGGCGCAGCGTCAGGTCGGACCCGGTGAGGGCCGGGCTGGTCCGCCAGATCAGCTTCAGGAAGGGGGGCAGGTTGCGCAGCGCCCCGAAGCGCTCGCGCAGCGACCGCGGTGCCTGGGCTGATGGGATCATGTTCTCTCGTGCCATCCGGTTCTCTCCGATGTCCCCCGCAAGGGTTGCACAGATCGCTCCAGGGTAGCCGTCCCCCTCCTCAGGGGAGGGGCGATGGCCGCTACCGCGGGAAATTCTGGAAGGATTCGCGCGGGGCTGACCCGATTGGCGCGCCAAAGGCGCTTCGCTTTCTGGAGGCGGGTACTACATCCATTTCCCGCCTAACAGAGGAGAGCTCTATGGTTCGACTGCGGTCCGTTCTCGTGTCTGTCTGTGTCTTTACTCTGCTTTCCGTCGCCGCGTCGGCGTCACCACCGCCGGCTTCCTCGAAAACCCCGCGAAAGCTCGCCGCGCCTCACCTGACCGGCAAGATCGCCCTGCCCCCTCCCGGCCCCGGCGGCCCCCCGGTGATCACTCTCGAGCCGGAAAGCTGGATCCTCATCGACGCCCCCGCCGACGGCGGCAGCGGCGGCGGGGTGTCCACGAATGGCACCCCACCCTCGACCAATCACGTCTACATCCTGCACAGCGATGCGGGCATCAACGAGTCGCCGCTCCCGCAGACCATCAAGGACGATCTCGTCCCGCCCCCCCCGGACGGCGATATCACCATTTCCAGTGAGGGTGGAGCGGAGGACACCTACATCGTGAGCCAGGAGATCGCCGAGGGGATCGAGGCGTCGGAGCTGGCCGGCGCGCTGACTCCGGAGATCGACGCGATCGCCGAGCCGCTCGACGAGGAAACCTCCTACTCCGCCTCGGCCACCAACAAGTCGATCTTCGGCGGCAGTTGCGCCACCCATGACAAGAACTACAGCAAGGTCATCAACCTGCACAGCTACAACTACGACAAGACCTTCCAGCTCGGCGACGGCTTCACGGGCTCCTTCTCCGCCAACGCCCAACTGGAGGGCTCGGTGACCGCCCAGCTCAACTTCGGCCTCAAGCGCAAGAAGGTGTTCGGCAAGTGTGTGCCGTACGGCGTGAAGTTCCAGAACGTCCACGCCTTCGGCAACGCCACCTCCACCGCCGGCATCACGCTCACGGGAGGGCTCGCGTACCAGAACACCTTCGGACCGTGGGACATCTCCAAGGCGCACCTGTTCAGCTTCACCTACTGGGCCGGCCCCATCCCGATCACCATCGGTTTCAACCTGCCGATCACCGCCGGCCTCGACCTGGGCGCCAGCGTCACCGGCACGATCAATTACAACGGGAATTACGTCGCCAGCGGCACCTTCGATTATGTCTGCACGCTGGATGACTGCTCCGGCAGCGCCAACTTCGAGAACACCTCGCCCACCGGCAGCACCCAGTCGATCACCGGTTCGGTGGCCGGCCACATCAAGCCGGTGCCGCACGTGGACGTCGCCGTCCGCGCCTATCTCTACGACGACGCGCTCCTCTACGCGCAGATCGGGGTGCGACCGTATCTCCTGGGAGACCTGTGGGGTTATACCGGCACCACCTGCGGCGACGCCGACGGCAACGGCAACAACGAATCCGTCCAAGCGCTCACCTTCGATCTGGACCGCCGCATCGACATCACGGCCGAGGCGAAGATCATCGGCCGCGATCCATGGCAGCGGACGCTGAGAACCGGATCGGTCGTGCACATGGGTTTCTGGGACCTGATCAATTCGACCGCGATGCAGCCCCTGATCCAGGGTCCGGCGACCCTCAACGTGGGGACCGCCGGCAATTACAACGTGAAGATCCGCCCCTGCTGGCCCTACACCGACAAGGTCACCTACCAGCTCAACTGGGGTGACGGCAGCGCGGCGCAGACGCTGGAGGGCGTTCCCGGCACGGACGTGCCGGCCAGCCACACCTGGACCGCGGCGGGCAGCCCGGCGGTCACCGCCACCTCGGTGCAGGACCTGCACGGCCGGACGCTGAATCAGAGCACCTCGCGCACCGTCCAGGTCACGGTGCCGGTGCCGCTGACCATCACTTCCACCGCGAGCCCGGCGTCGTCGACCTATGGCAACGCCATCACCTGGACCGTCACCCCGAACGGCGGCGACCCGGCGACCCGTCAGTACGCGCTGGTCCGCCAGCTCTCCGGGACGACCACCTGGCTGCCCGCCACTCTGGCCTGGCAGGCGAGCAACGTCCTGAGCTGGACCCCGGCCGCCGGCGACACCGGCACCTGGACGTTCTTCATCCTGGTCAAGGACGGCAACACGCCGGCCAACCCCGGCTACGCGGCCTCCACCAACCCGGGCCAGACCCTGGTCGTGGCCCCTCTCGCCGTCACGGCCACCGCGAGCCCGGCCTCGGTGACCTACGGCAACGCGCTCACCTGGACCGCCACCGCGACGGGCGGAACCCCGGGGACCATCCGGTACGCGCTGGCCCGCCAGCTCGTCGGGACGACCACCTGGACCCCCATTCCCCTGGTCTGGCAGACCGGCAACGTCCTGAGCTGGACCCCGACCTCCGCGGACGTCGGTACCTGGCAGATGGCCATCGCGGTCAAGGACGTCAACACGGCCCCTGACGCCAACGTTTACGGCTACTCCGCCTTCACCCTTCCGGGCACCGTCCAGGTGGCCGCTCCCCTGGGCCTCACGGTCACCGCGAGCCCGTCTTCCTCGGTCTACGGCAACGCCATCACCTGGACCGCCACCGCCAGCGGCGGCATCCCGGCGAGCACGAAGTTCGCGTTCTTCCGCCGACGCGCCGGGACCACCCCCTGGACCCCGGACGTCACCGCTCCGGTCTGGCAGACCAGCAACAGCTTCAGTTGGACTCCGGCCTCGACCGACGTCGGCACCTGGGAGATCTTCGTCTGGGTCAAGGACGGCAACACGGCGGCCAACGCCAACGGCTACGGCTACGCCGCTTACGTCAACGCGGGGAACGTCCAGGTCGTGACGCCCCCCCTCACCCTCACCGTCACCCCGAGCCCGGCGTCGTCGGTCTACGGGAACACCATCAACTGGACGGCGACCGCCGGCGGCGGCACCCCGGCGACCACCCGGTTCGCCTTCTTCCGCCGCCGCGCCGGGACCACCCCCTGGACTCCTGACGTGGCCGCCCCGGCTTGGCAGGCCAGCAACGTGATGAGCTGGACCCCGTCCTCGGTCGACGTCGGCACCTGGGAGATCTTCATCTGGGTCAAGGACGGCGACACGGCGGCCAACGCCAACGGCTACGGCTACGCCGCCTACGTCAACGCGGGGAACGTCCAGGTCGTGACGCCACCCCTGACTCTCACGGTCACCGGCAGCCCGGCGACGGCGACCTACGGGAACGCCATCACCTGGACGGCGACCGCCACCGGCGGCACTCCGGCGACCACGCAGTACGCCTTCTTCCGCCGCATCGCCGGAACCACCACCTGGACGCCTGCCCCGACCGCCCCGGCCTGGCAGACCAGCAACACCTACAGTTGGACCCCGACCTCGGCCGACGTCGGCACCTGGGAGACCTACGTCTGGGTCAAGGACGGCGACACGCCGGCCAGCGCCAACACCTACGGCTATGCCGTGGGATACAACTCGGGAACGGTCCAGATCGTGGCACCCCTCACCCTGACGGTCACCGGCAGCCCGGCATCGTCGGTCTACGGGAACGCCATCACCTGGACGGCCACCTCGGGCGGCGGCGTCCCGGCGACGACCAAGTACGCATTCTTCCGCCGCCGCTCCGGGACCATCCCCTGGACCCCGGATGTCACCGCTCCGGTCTGGCAGACCAGCAACACCTACAGTTGGACCCCGGGCTCGTCCGATGTCGGCACCTGGGATACCTACGTCTGGGTCAAGGACGGCAACACGCCGGCCGGCATGAACACCTATGGCTACGCCGCCGGATTCAACACGGGCGCGGTCCGGGTGGTGGCGCCCATCAGCCTCACGTGCCCGGCGAATCCGGGGCCGACGAACTACGGCACCCCCATCACCTGGACGGTCAACCTCAGCGGCGGAGACACGGCAACCCTCCAGTACGCTTTGTTCCGCCGCCGCTCCGGAGCCACGGCCTGGACTCCTGACCTGACCGCGCCGGCGTGGCAGTCCAGCAACGTCTTCAGTTGGACTCCGGCCGCGTCCGACGTCGGCACCTGGGAGTTCACGATCTGGACCAAGGACGGCACCACGCCGCCCAACTACAACAGCTACGGCTACTACTCCTCATGCCCGGGCACCGTTCAGGTCCTGACTCCCCTCGGCCTCACGAGCACCCGGAGCCCGGCGTCGTCGGACTACGGCACCACCCTCACCTGGACGGCCACCGCGACCGGTGGAACCCCGTCGACCACCAAGTACGCGTTCTTCCGCCGCCCCGCCGGAGCCACGAACTGGATTCCCGACGTCACCGCTCCCGTGTGGCAGACCAGCAACGTCTTCAGTTGGACCCCGACCTCGGCCAACGTCGGCTCCTGGGAAATCGTGCTCTGGGTCAAGGACGGCAACACGCCGGCCAACGCCAATGGCTACGGCTACGGGGCTTACTACAACGCGGGGCCGGTCCAGGTCACGGCGCCGCCCCTCGGCCTCACGGTCACCACGAGCCCGGCGTCGTCGCCCTTCGGCAACACCATCACCTGGACGGCGACCGCCACCGGTGGCATTCCCGCGACCACCAAGTTCGCGCTCTTCCGCCGCCGCGCCGGGACTACCCCCTGGACTCCGGACGTGACCACGCCGGCCTGGCAGTCCAGCAACGTCATGACCTGGACCCCGACCTCGGCCGACGCCGGCGCCTGGGAAATCTTCGTCTGGGTCAAGGACGGCAACACGGCGGCCAACGCCAACGGCTACGGCTACGCCGCCTACGTCAACGCGGGGGGTGTCCAGGTCACCGTGGCTCAGGCCTACCCCGCCAAGGGGTGGGTCGACGGCTACAACTCGCAGCACATCTGGGGTTGGGCCTGCGATCCGGACTATCCGACCCAGAGCAACCGGGTGGACGTCTATAACACCAGCGGCCAGAACCTCGGCAGCTCCAACGCCTCCGGCGGCTCCGCCTCCGCCATCAACAGCGCCTGCGGCGGCGGCACCGCACACTACTTCGACTACTACCCGAGCGGCGGAATTCCCTCCGGCACGCATTTCAACGTCTGGTCGATCGACCTGCCCTACGCCACCGCCGGCAACGACAACCGGAAGCTCGGCGGAAACGGCGCCATCGGCGACGGTACCGAGTTCGTCATCCCCTGATCCCCGCTACAAGAGCTGCCCGGGCGTTCGCGCCCGGGCAGTCTGTCTTCTCCCTTCTCAGGCCGCCAGCGCCCGCTCCAGATCCGCGATCAGATCGTCCGCGTCCTCGATCCCTACCGACAGACGGATCAGATCCGGCGGCGGCCCCAGCCTCCCCCGCAGCTCTCGCGGGATGCTGGCGTGGGACATCCGGCAGGGCAGGCTGATCGAGGAGCCCACTGAGCCGAAGCTCACCGCGATCGCGAACAGCCGCGCCGCTTCCACGATCCGCTCCGAGCGCTCCGGATCGCCCGTGGTGAAGCTCACCACCGATCCCGGACCGCTCGCCTGACGCTCGTGGATCTCGCGCGCTTCCGCCGCCGCCAGCGCGGGGAAGAAAACCTTTTCAATCCGTGGATGGGCGGCGAGGAAATCCGCGACCCGCATCGCCGTCGCGCCCTGGCGCTCGACGCGCAGCGCCAGCGTCTTCATCCCGCGCAGCAGCAGCCAGCTATCGAACGGCGCCAGCCCCGTCCCCTCGGCGTTGAGGTGGAAGGCGAGCCGCTCGTGGAGGACGGGATCGCCGGTCACCACCGCCCCGGCGCTGACGTCGCCGTGGCCGCAGAGGAACTTGGTGGCCGAATGGATCACCAAGTCGGCCCCCAGCGCCAGCGGACGCTGCAGGCAGGGGGAGAGGAGCGAGTTGTCCACCGCCAGCAGCGCGCCGCCGCGATGGGCGATCTCCGCCAGACGCGCCAGATCGGCGATCCGCAGCAGCGGGTTGGTCGGCGTCTCCACCAGCAGCAGGCGGGTGGCCGGAGAGAGCGCCGCCGCGACCGCCGCCGGATCGGTGGTGTCGACATGGCGGACGCGCACTCCCAGGCCCGGCGCCACCCGGGAGAGGAGGCGGACCGTGCCGCCGTAGAGATCGTCGCCGGCGAGGATCTCCTCCCCGGTCTTCACCAGGCGGGTGACGGCGACGAGCGCCGCCATGCCGCTGCCGAAGGCGCAGGCGAAGCGCCCCCCTTCCAGGGCCGCGAGCTGCTCCTCGACCAGCGCGCGGGTCGGGTTGGCCGTCCGCGAGTAGTCGTATTCGCCGAATTCGGCGGCGCCCGGCTGGCGGAAGGTCGCCGTCTGATAGATCGGCGGCGCCGTGGCGCCGTACGGATCGTTCCCGGGCGGAAGATGAACGCAGCGGGTGGAGATCTTCATGCCGCACCCACTTTCCGCCACGCGAAACTGTCCCTGGTCTCTTTTTCCACCGCCAGATCATAAAGATCGGCCATCACCGCCTCGGTCGTCGGCCAGCGGCCGGCGCCACGGGCCGCGATGCGGATCTGATTTCCGTCTTCGAGCTGAATCATTAGCGCGTTGTCCGCGCCCGCCGCCCAAGCGCAGGGGTGGTCCGGCGACAGGTCGAGCGGCCGCACGCTGGCCCGCAGGCCATCCTCCCCGCGCTCGCAGCAAGCGACCAGACGCAGGCGCCTCCCCCGCCGGACCGCCTCGGCCGCGGCCCCCTCGTCGAGATCCGCGATCCCCCGCCGCGGGATGCCCTCCCAAGGGAGAGAAACGCCGAAGGCTTCCCGGGCAAGAAGCGAGAGCTTCTGCGCCGCGTCCGAGCCGTCGAGATCGAGGGTGGGATCGGCCTCGGCATAGCCGGCGTCGCGGGCCAGCGCCACCGCCTCGGCGAAGGAGGCCCCGGCCGCGCAGCGGTCGAGAACGAAGTTGCAGGTGCCGTTCAGGACTCCGGTGATCGCCTGGACCCGGCCGGCCGCCGCCGCCCGGCGCACCGCCTCCAGTGCCGGCAGCGCGCCGCCCACGGCGGCGCTGAAGCGCAGGGAGACGCCGCGCCGCCGCGCCCGTTCCGAAAGGTTTTCCACCTCGCCGGCCAGCAGGGCCTTGTTTGCCGTCACCACGTGGCGCCCGCTGTCCAGAGCCCGGGTGATCCATTCATGAGCGGGCTCGCGCCCCCCGAGCAGCTCCACCACCACGTCGGCGTCGCGCGCCAGCAGCGCGGCGGGGTCATCCGTCAGCAGGCGGCGCGGCACGGCGGGCTCGCGGACGCGCCCGAGGTCCCGCACCGCGACTCCGATCACTCGGAAAAGCGCGGGAAGAGCGAGGAGCCGGGCCAGCACGCCGCCGCCCACGGTGCCGCAGCCGAGCAGGGCCACGCGCAGAGGCGGACCGGCAAACCCGGATGGAGCCACGCGGTCCGGACCGGCGGCGCCCAGTTTTCCGGCGAGAAAGCGGGCGGTGAGATCCGGGTCGACGAGAGTAGCGCGGCCGGCAGGGCACCGTCCGGTACCGCCGGGGATGACCACGATGGAGCGCTCCAACTCGTGATCGAGACCAGGAACATCCACGGCGGCGATTTCGTCGCCCTGAGTGATCAGTCCAGTCTGGGTGGGATCGAGCAGCGTGGCGGGAAGGCCCGAGCGGTCGAGCGCGAGAGTCAGGAGAGCGGCCGCGGCCGTCTCAGCGGTTCCAAGCAGGGCGGCCAGCCCCTCCCGTTGAGGGGGCAGCCCCAGTTGCTGCGCCCGTTTGAGCAGGTCGTCGGCGGTACAGCCCAGGGCGGAGACCACCGCCAGGACGCGGCGGCCGGCCCGCCACTCGCGATAGATCTCGTGAACGGCAAGCGGCAGGTCGGCGTCGGAGCGCAGCGTGGAGCCGCTGAATTTCAGCACGGAAATCTGAGACATGTTCTCCTCCTTCTTTCTAAAAACGCGCTCACGCCTCCAGGGCGCGGCGCAGGTCGGCGATGATGTCGTCGGGGTTCTCGAGCCCGACGGAGATCCGGATCAGGCCGTCGGTGATGCCGGTCGCGAGCCGCTGCTCCACCGGCACGGCGGCGTGGGTCATCGAGGCGGGGTGGGTGACGAGGGTCTCGGCGGCGCCCAGGTTCTCGGCCAGGGCGCAGAGGCGGACGCCATTCATCACGCGGACGCCGGCCTCCGTCCCACCCTCGACCTCGAAGGCCATCAGCGCGCCGCCGCTCCCCTGCTGCCGCCGGGCAAGCTCGTACTGCGGGAAGGATTCGAGCCCCGGATAGAGGATCCTGGTCACCCGCGGATGGCTTTCGAGAAAGCGGGCCACGCGCAGGGCGTTCGCCGAGTGGCGCTCCATGCGGAGCGGCAGCGTCTTCACCCCCTGCAGGGTCAGCCAGGCGTTGAACGGCGACTGAATGGCGCCGATGGCGTTGCGCAGAAAGGTCATCTTCTCGTGCAGCCCGGCGTCGCGGGTGATCAGCGCGCCGCCCAGGGTGGCGTTGTGCCCCTCGATGAACTTGGTGGTCGAATGCAGCACGATGTCCGCGCCGAGATCGAGCGGCCGCTGCAGCACCGGCGTCAGCAGCGTGTTGTCCACCACCACGACGGCCCCGGCGCCGTGGGCGAGCCGCGCCACGACCTCGAGATCGGTGAGCTTGAGGGTTGGATTGGCGGGCGTCTCGACGAACACCAGGCGCGCCGGACGGCGAAGGGCCTCCTCCCAGGCGGCCGGATCCGCCGCGTCCACGAACTCGGACTCGACGCCGAACTTGGAGAGGATCTTCTGGAAGAGGCGCACGGTGCCGCCGTAGACCACGTCGGAGAGCACGGCACGGTCGCCGGCCTGCAACAGGGCGAGGGCGAGCGCGGTCGTGGCCCCCAGCCCGGTGCCGAAACAGCTCGCATATTCGGCCCCCTCCAGCGCCGCCAGCCGCCGCTCCAGGGCGCTGACCGTGGGGTTCGCCGTCCGGCTGTAGGTGAACCCCTTGTCACTCCCCACCGCCTCCAGCACATAGGTGGTCGACTGGTAGATCGGCGTCAGCAGCGCGCCGGTGGCGGGATCGGGATACGCGCCGGCATGGAGGGCCAGCGTATCGAGCGACGGGTCGGTTTCGGTATCGAAGGAAATCGTCATGACTGTCTCCTGAAAAATGATCGTGAAAAACAAAAAACCACCGCCGGAGAAGCCGGGCGGTGGTCTTTCGCTGGTGAAAGCTGTGGGGTGGGAGCTCTAGAAGATGACGCACCCCGCGTCCGCGAAAAGACCGGCGCCCGGCGAGCGCATGCTCATGGGCATTCGCGCGCTCATGGGCGCGCTACAGAGGCCGGCGGTCGCGAAACGGAGTTCCATCACGGCATCAATGTATGGGGCGGGGTTGCGGGTGTCAAGGGGCGCCCGGGCATCAATGCCCGGGCTACGCTGGAACCGAAAAGCCGGCTGAAGCCGGCTCCGAAATCAGTTGGCTGATCCAAGAGCCGGCTTCAGCCGGCTTTTCTTTTGAGGCGTAGCCCGGGCATTGATGCCCGGGCGCCCCTCTACGACTCCGGCGCCGAAGGCGCCGTGCCGCGGTCGACCTCGGGGGGCAGCGCGACGTCCCCCTGGGAGGCGTTGAGCTCGGTGCGCAGCCCCTCGAGCTGCCGCAGATGCTCCTTCTGGGCGTTGACGACGCGCAGGAAGACGTTGGCGGTCTCCTGGTCCACGTCCTGGATCATCTTGGTGTAGAGGATGTCGTTCTCGTAGCGCTCCTCCGAGATGGCGGTGCCGATGTCGGCGTCGGCGCCGCGCACCTGTCCGGCGGCGTCGAGCAGCTCGACGGCGAGGAGGTCCTTGGCGGCGGCGAGCTGCTGCCAGCGGCGGGCGACGTTGGGCATGCCGTCCGCTTGAGCGCGGGTGGCGTTGGCGCGATAGCGCGCGGCGCTCGCGGCCTCGGCGGCAAAAGCGGTCTTCAGGTGCTCCTGGAAACGCGGGATCCTCGACACGGGTTCTCTCCTCTCCTCCGGTTCGCGCTAAGATGCCCTGGCGCTCATCGGGTAAGCCTGCCCGCCAGGGAAGGCGCGGCAATTCTATGGGAGTTGGAGTGGTTGTCCAACCTCGGCCCTTTCCGGCGGCCTCCAGACCCCGGGGAAACTTTGCCCCCGGCACCCCGTAGTGCCTTTCGGGGACGCCTCTTCGCAGCCCCATCATCCTCGTGAAAGAACGCCTCCGCCGCTTCCTGACCCTCCTCGTGACCCTCGCGGTCCTGGGCTTCGTCGCGCTGGCGGACATCCCTTATCTGAGCGTCCTCACCCGCGTCCTGCTCGCCGGAGGCGGGGTGGCGCTCCTGATCTGGGGGCTCTGGCGGGCCTACCGCGCCTTCCTCTGGAAGGTCGGACGCCGGCTCGCCTTCTCCTACTTCCTGCTCGGCGTGCTGCCGATCCCCCTGCTCCTGCTCCTGCTGGCGGTGCTCGCCTACCTGCTCTCCGGCTTCTTCCTCGGGCATCTCTATCGCGACGCGGTGCAGTCGATGCAGGGGGATCTCGCCACGGCGGCCCAGGGGCGGCTCGGCGCCTTCGCCGCGGACGGGCCGCCCCGCCGCGCCGAAGGGGGGGACGTCGTCTTCGGCTACTACCGGGGGGGCAAGAAGCTCGCCGGCGATCCGCGCCTGCCCGCCGCCTGGCCGGCCTGGCTGGAGCTGCCGGCCCCACTGGTTCAGCAGGGGGACCGTCTACGGGCCGCCCCGCGCTTCGTCTCGGTGCCCGGCGGCCGTCCCACCCTGGCGGCGGCGGCCTCGCGCGACGGCAACGGCGTGGTGGCCCTCTTCAGCGGCGACTTCGACGGCGAGATCAGCCGGCGCGCCGACGTCTGGACCGAGCTCTTCCGCTCCGACGATCCCGACCTCGACACCATCAGCCTGGAGGTCCGCGGGCGCAAGGTCCCCCTCCACCGCATCCGCAAGGACCAGCAGGCCGCCGAGGCGGCGCGCTTCTTCAAGCGGCTCGCGAGCGGCGACCGCTACTGGGACCGGCCGCTCCTCTGGTGGGGGGAGATCTCGGGCTCGCTGTTCGACCTCTCGACCGGCCGGCAGGTGGCCGACTACGTGGCGGCCAACCTGAACGCCACGCCCAACATCGTGCGGCACCACCTCTTCTCCAGCGCCGCCGAGATCGACGCCCTCGCCTGGCTCACCCTGCTCGTCGTGGGCTTCCTGCTGTTCGACGTCTACGCCGCCGCGGCGCTGATGGCGGTGTTCATGATCGTCGGCCTGTCGCGGGCGGTGAACCGCCTGAGCCGCGGCACCGAGGCGGTGCGGCAGGGGGATTTCGGCGTCCGCATCCCGGTGCGCCGCCGCGATCAGGTGGGGGATCTCCAGCGCTCGTTCAATGAGATGGCCGGCAACCTGGAGACGCTGGTGGCGACGGCGGCCCAGAAGGAGTCGCTGGAAAAGGAGCTGGAGCTCGCCCGCAGCCTGCAGAAGAGCCTGCTGCCGAGCGATCTGCCGGCCGGCGGCGGCGTCGAGTTCGCCACCCTGTTCGAGCCGAGCGCCGCGATCGGCGGCGACTACTTCGACGTCCTCCGCACCTCCGAGGACGAGCTGGCGGTGATCATCGCCGACGTCTCCGGGCACGGGCTGTCGAGCGGCCTGCGGATGGCGATGCTCAAGGCGGCGCTGCTGATCCTGGTCGAGGAGACCCGCGATCCGGAGGAGATCCTCGGCCGTCTCGACGCCGTGGTGCGCTCGAACCGCGAGCGCCGCTTCTTCGTCACCGCCACCCTCGGCCTCTTCAATCTGCGCACCGGCCACCTGCGGCTGACCAACGCCGGCCACCCCCCCACCTACCGGGTGCGGGGCGCCGAGGTCGAGGAGATCCTCCTCCCCAGCTCCCCCCTCGGCGGCCTCGGCCACAACTACGCCAAGGCGGAGCTGACGCTCGAGCCGGAGGACTCCCTGGTCTGGCTCTCCGACGGTCTGATCGAGGCCACCAACGCGGCCGACGAGCCCTTCGGCTACGACAGCGTAAAGCAGGTCCTGGCGGGAGCGGCCGGCGAGAGCGCGATCGAGATCCGCAACCGCCTGCTCGCCGCGGTCGAACGGCACACCGCGGGCCACCCGCTGCAGGACGACCGGACGCTGATGGTGATGCGGTGGGGGGGAGGGGGAGCCTAGATCCCCGCGATCTTCGCCGTCGTCAGGCCCAGGGTGCCGAAGATGCGGCGGACGTACTCGCGGGTCTCGCGGTAGGGGGGGATGCCGTTGTAGCGCCAGACGGCGTTCTCGCCGGCGTTGTAGGCGGCGAGGACCTTGGAGAGGTCGTTGGGGAACTGCTCGACGAGCCAGCTCAGGTAGGTGATGCCGGCCTCGATGTTCTGCTTGGGATCGAGCAGCTTCTCCTTGCGGACTCCGAAGCGCTCGGCGGTCGCCGGCATGAGCTGCATCAGCCCGCGGGCGCCCTTGTGGGAGACCGCCCGGATGTTGCCGGACGACTCGGCGCGGATCAGCGCCGCCACCACCTGGGGATTGACCGAGTGGCGCTTCGCCGCCTCGAAGATCATCGGGCCGTAGGGGCCGTCCGGCACCTTGGCCCGGGACTCCTCGAAGTGGAGCGGCACCGAGGCCATCTTCAGCTCCTCGGCCGCCTCCTGGACGATCGTCTTCGGCGGCTCGGGCTCGGGGATCACCTCGTCCTCGATCACCCGGTCGACGAGATCGATCGGCAGGGTCATCCGCCCGCCGGTGGCGAGCTGCAGGAGCGCCTGATCGTCGCTGGCCTCGTAGCCCGACACCTTCATCACGCTGCCGTCCGTCAGGATCACCAGCTCGGCGCGAGCGGGAACCGCCATGCCGAGGCCGAGCAGGAGGGAGCCGAGAACGAGGAGCGAGGAAGGCCGGGGGCTATGCATCAGGGCAAATATCTCCAGTCCGGTCGTCAACAGGTCCAACACATTGTACGGAACAGCGGCCGAAAACGCCTAGTGCCCCGCTCGGGAATGTTTGCTCTCAAGAGTTTACAACCCAAAACGGGGCGCTGAAATTCCAGTGGAGGCGAAAAGGGCCGCCCCGGAGGGGGCGGCCCCTGGCAGGGACTCTAGTAGAGCCGCTCACACCTGCGGGTATGACCGTCCGTGCAGTTGTTGAAGTAGATCGTCTGCCCCCCGCCGTAGACGTCGGTCTGCTTGCACTGGGGCCCGTAAGGATTGAGGGTGAATTCCCAGCGCGTGAAGAGGCCGCTGTACATGTTCACCGGCTTGGCGAAGGTGAATTTCCGGTTCTCCAGCCCATAGGACGCGTCGTAGTACTCGATACCCCGGTAGATGGGATTGCCGGCACCGTCATACTGCGTCGAGGTGTTCACGAAGGTCGAGAGACCGTTGATCGAGGGGTAGGGCGGATTGGTGTAGGTGCAGGTGTAATCAGCGTTCCACGTCGGCGTGTGGAAACTCGTGGCGGAAGCGGCACCGGCGACGACGGCGAACAGCAGGGCGAACAGAACGGCCTTCTTCATGAGCTCTCTCCTTGCCATCTGGGTGGCGATTCGAGGTGGCTTCCACCTCGTGTTCGCCTCCCCTGTAGGGCAAGGAGGTTGCCAGAGCTAAATAACTGAAAATAAAAGGTGAAGCCAAAATAGCGGTCCCGGGTTCGGGACGGGGGCCGGCGGGGGGTGGTTGGGAGTCCCGATTTTGGGACAGGGCGGTTGGCGGTTCGTCCTGCCCTTCGAATCCTCACCCTCGGTCCCTCTCCACTTCGTGGAGAGGGAGGGCCCTTCGGCACAAGGTTATCTCTCATCAGCGGGCCCTCCCTCTCCCCCCGGGAGAGGGACCGAGGGTGAGGATTCGAAGGGCAGGACGCCGATCTACCCCGGTCCTACCCCAGCTCCAGCTCCTTGAGCTTCCGGTAATACGTCGTCCGCGAGACGCCGAGGATCTCCATCGCCCGGGCGGCGTCCCCCCCGGCGGCGGCGAGGGCGATCGCGAAGGCTTCCCGCTCGGCCCGGCGGACGGTCTCGTCGAGGGTGAGGGAGGCGGCCTGGGCTTCGGAGCCGCGGAGGCGCGGCGAGAGATGAGGGAGATCGAGGGGCTCGCCCGGCTCGAGCAGCAGCGCCGCCTTGGCGATCTCGTTCTGCAGCTCGCGGACGTTGCCCGGCCAGGGGTGGCGGACCAGGGCGGCGAGGGCGGCGCGGGTGATGCCCGGGCTCGCGGCGCCGCTCTTCGCCAGCTCGCGATGGAAGAAGCGGGCGGCGAGCGCGGGGATCTCCTCCCGCCGCTCGCGCAACGGCGGCAGCTTCACCTCGAAGGCGGCGAGACGATGGTAGAGATCGCGGCGGAAGCCCCCCTCCTCCACCAGGGTCTCCAGGTCGCGGTTGGTGGCGGCGAGGAAACGGACGTCCACCTGCACCGGGGTACGGCCGCCGACGCGGAACAGGGTGGGGTTCTCCAGGACCCGCAGCACCTTGGCCTGGGTCTCGGGCGCCATGTCCCCCACCTCGTCGAGGAAGACGGTGCCGCCGCTCCCCCGCTCCAGCAGGCCGGGGCGGGCCTCGACGCCGGTCGCCACTCCTTTCTCGATGCCGAACAGCTCGGACTCCAGGAGCTCTTTCGGCAGGGCGGCGCAGTTGACGGCGAGGAAAGGGCCGGCCGCCCGGCGCGAGCGGGCGTGGAGCCAGCGGGCCATCACCTCCTTGCCCGCTCCCGACTCACCCAGGATCAGCACCGGCACCTCCCCGCGCGCCACCTTGCCGGCGCGGCGGTAGAGCTTGGACATCCCCGGCCCCAGGCCCGGAGGGGGCGGCGTCTCGGCCGGCTGCTCTCCCTGCCGCGATGCCGGCTGAGAAGAGCGAGAGGGCCGGCGCCTCGCCGCCAGGGAGGCGAGCGCCAGCCGGAACAGCGGCCGGAGCGGCGCCAGCCGGGCCGAGGACGGGGCGCGCAGCCGGAGCTTCCAGCCGTCGAGCCCCTCGATCTCCAGATGGGCGACGTTGCGCGGCACGGCGTCCCGGGACGAAGCGGCGGCCACGACCCCCTCCCCGGCGGGACCGCTGCGGAGGAACTCGACCCGCCCCACCGGCAGCACGGCGATCCAGCGGTGCGCCAGCTCGTCGGCGGCCTCCTCGGGAGAAGTGAGCCCTTCGGCCAGCGACGGGAGGATCTCCTCCAGGGTTTCGGCGAGCCGCTCCAGGGGGTGGAGCCCCTGGGTGGTGAGCCCCTCATCCTCCTCCGCGGCCGACGGCGGGGCGGCGGCGGGCTCTCCCGCTTCGGGAGCGCCGAGCAGCACGTCCGTCCGCGCCGGGTCCGCCGGCTGGAGGACGGCCTGGACCGAGCCGAAAGCGATCATGGTGAAGCCGCGGACCGCCGTTTCGCGCACCCGCCGGCCGCCCACGAAAGTGCCGTTCTTGGAGCCGAGATCGCGGACCACCGCGCCGCCGTCCGCCAGCACGTCGATCCGGGCGTGGCGGCGGGAGATGCCGGCCTCCTCGACACGTACCGCCGCCTCGGCCGACGAGCCCACCAGGTGCTCGCCCGGGCCGAGGTGGAACCGGCGGACGGAGGTGCCGTCGGCGGCGAGGATCTTGAGGAGAAAGCCGGGCGAGGATTCCGTCACGCGGGTCTCCTTCAGCCGCCGTGACGGATGAGCCAGGGGTTCAAATCGGCGAGCCCGATCCGGGCGCTCTCCGGCATCTTCCTGGAGTCTTCGCGGACCTGCCGTGCCAGGGCCAGCGCGCGCGGCCGGTCCCGGTCCGCCTCCCAGAGAGCCCGCGCCAGCAGAAAACGGGTCTCGGCGGACCACCGGAGGAACGCCGGCGGCTGCCGCTCGTAGATCCCCACCGCCCGCTCTAGCGGAGAGACCGCCAGGTCGGGCCTGCCCTGATCCAGGTAGAGGGCTCCGAGGGTCTGGAGCGGGAAGAGCAGATAGTCGCTGTCGGCGCCCATCCTGGCCTCGATGCAGCGGATCGCCTGGCGCTCGTGCTCCAGGGCTTCGGCGTGGCGCCCGAGCCTGCGCGCGGCCTCGCCCAGCTCGTGGTGGGCCATCGCCCATTCGCCGGGCGTCCCCGGCGCCTTGACCTCGTAAATCGCGAGAGCGCGCCGCAGAATGGGCAGGGCCTGCTCGGGATGCCCCCCCTGGATCCGATTGCCGCCGATCGCCAGCAGCGTGTTCCCCACGTCCGGGTGGTCGCCGCCGAGGAGCCGTTCGCGCAGCGCGAGAGCCCGGACGTGGGGAACACGC
>Ga0268266_10001232_pt1 | contig 31354 bp, 27 predicted proteins | sample KBSS13metaG_FD_190356 | JGI IMG/M metagenome (GOLD analysis project Ga0268266, IMG submission 190356) | Switchgrass rhizosphere microbial communities from Kellogg Biological Station, Michigan, USA - KBS S1-3 metaG (SPAdes) (version 2) | ecosystem: Host-associated > Plants > Roots > Rhizosphere... | reverse complement strand
GCTGTTCGTCACCATGCCCTATGGCAAGTTCGTGCACGGGATCTACCGTTTCGTCGCGCTGGTGCGCTACGCGATGGAGCGGAAGGCGATGCATGGGTCGGCGGAGTAAGGCCCGCGACCTCTCGAAGTCATTGCGAAGATTCCGTAGGATGGGTGGAGCGAAGCGATGCCCATCAATGCGCAGCGCACGAGATGATGGTTTCGCTTCGCTCTATCCATCCTACGACTGTCATCCCCGCGCAGGCGGGGATCCAGTACGCCGCGGCCTATCGGATCAATCAATACTGTCTCTGGAATACTGGATCACCCGCTTTCGCGGGTGATGACAGCTGAATATGCTTCGGCCTCGGCTCATGAAAAAAGGCCCCGTCGCAACGGGGCCTTTCAGTTCCTACCAATGCCGCTAGCTTAGTTGTAGTCCGAGTATTTGAACTGCGGCAGTGCCTTGAGCTGCTCCTTGTTGCCGCTCATCACGGCATGATCGGGCATCCAGTCATTGGCATTGCTGGTTCGCGTGGTCGTGGTCGCGGTGGTGTTGGCCGGCGCCGTCGCGGTGCCGGTCGTGGTTTCGCGCGTCGTGGTCGTGGTGGAGCTGGTGCGGACGGGCTCCTCGACGAATTTCAGCTTGTCCATCGTAACGGCGATGTCGTGCTCGCCCATGCCTAAGAAGCCGCCGACGCCGATCACCACGGCGCTCACCTTGCCGTCCTTGTCCAGGATCAGTTCATTGACGTCGCCGAGCTTTTCATTGGCTTCATTGTAGACGTCGAGGCCCATGAGCTTGGACGCACGCCATTTGCCCTTCAGCATCATCTTGTCGGAACTTGCCGGGCTGGCGGTCGCGGCAGGGGCCGCGCGATCGGCAGGCTGAGTCGTCTGTGCATAGGCTGCGCCGCCCGCGATTGCGGTGCTGAGAAGTGCGATGGTAACGAATTTCTTCATGTTAACCCTCCGGAAAAAGTGACTGTGGTTTCCGTGAACGGGTCAGAGTGAGGAATGTTCCAGAAAATCGACGCGTTTGTCCTGCGCGCGTCCCGCACGTGCCGTGCTGATATCTTCTTCAGGAAAGACAGGAAACAAACGCTTGCGCGCGGGTTGATGCAATGCTCGCGCCGAGTGACAACCGGCCATAACGGAGACGATGGACGCGGCAGTTTTGCCGGCTTCTTGTCGCGACATCAACGCATCGGTACGCGCTGACATCTAACGCGTTCCCGGCGTGAGCGCCTTGCTCAAGTTGAGCAGCGTTCCGCGGCAGGCGGGCTGGTCAGACACCCAGTTCCTTGCGAACGGCCGCAGCCGAATTTCCCACCTTGTCCACAGCGCGCTTCAGTTCGTCCCTGGAAACGCCGAGAGCCTTCAGCCAGTATTTGACCTCGAAATCCTCGCTCATGTTGATCTTGCTGCGGTCGGGCTGATCGCGCTTTGTGAGGTTATCCATCTTCCTGTCTCTCCCTGAGCGAGAAGGAAACGTGGTGATGATCGGCCGGTTCCTTTGAAGCGCCTGCTCCCGCGACATCATGCCGGCAGGGGCGGGAAAAAATGGTATGGAGAGGAAAAAAGCGATTTGCCATGAACGATGATTTTTACAAGCAGCGCGCCCGGGAAGTTCGGGATATCGCGGCCAAGGCCGACCCGTTCATCAAGCAGCGGCTTCTGGACCTGGCCGACCGTTACGACCGTCATCTGCGCAAGACAAGCGTTACGCCTCTACCGCCAGCACCCGCGGCCATCCAGAATCCGTCGGGCGAACATGACGGCAAATCAGGCTAGCCCCGCCGTTGCAACCATTCGGACCGCGGCAGAATTCGTTGGCAATGACCCCGGTTTCAAATCTGCAACCGGAACAGATTGAAAATCAGCCGGTTAGCCCTGAGCGTGCCGGTCTGAGAGGGCCAAGTAGAAATCCGATCGCACAGAGGCGGCCATGGCCAATGAAAAATACGAACGCGCCCGTGCGCGAGCGCGACTGGCGTTGATTGCACCGACGGTTGACGACGTAACGGCTACTTATTTTGAGAGGCAGGTTGAAAAGGTTCTGCTGGAAGCCAAAGCGCGTGAGGATAAATCCGACCGGGAATTGATCTCGACGCTGCTCGATGCCGTTTCGAGGAAGTACCTTTCGCTGGGCCTGCGTGACGGCGATCCCGAGCGAAGCGCGGGGGATCCTCCACCGCCTCCGGGCCCGACGGATTCATGAAGCTTGCAGCCAAGTTGATTGCAGTCGAAACGGCATCTGTTCTTCGGCCATTAATTTCATTCACCACCTGAACGTAACGACTTCGGCGCACTTTCGCGGTCAGATACAAATTAATGCACGAATGCGCGCTATTTGATCTGGTATTGACGTCAATCAGTACCTATTTCTGATTCAGGTAGGAAATCGCCCCAAGGATAACTCCATAAAGGAGCCATCTAATGGCGAATGTTCTAACCACTGGAGCTTTTCTTTCTGCTCCGAACAAAAAACCCTCATTTTTAGTACGATTGTTGCGTGCGTACGCTGAATCGAATCAGCAGCGGGCCGGCCGCGTTGTCGAGACGTACATTGCTGCCCACGGACTGCAAAAACTGTCGGACGACGCAGAGCGTCAAATCAGCCGCTTGATCGTCAAGGCGGGCCAGTAGCCATGGTCACACTCCTCATCATCCACGTAGCGACCAAGCTCGCTCGTTTTGGCAACGGTGTTCGTGAGACGTGGCGCGAGACGCAACGGCTTCGTCGTACCCTCGGCGGTCCAATGGACGAGTAGCAAACACGGGGTGGTCAAAGCGACTTGTCCGCCGTAGCTCGACGAGCGAAAGTGGAAGTGCGCTAAGCCTCCCGATTGATGCGCAAGATGGTGGGCACGGCGCAGACGCGCCTTTGCCCACCCTGCGGCGATCCGCAACGCTTCAGTATCGCTGCACGATCTGCTCGAGTTTCCGGCTGAGCAACCAGGACAGGCCGAGGAACGCGACCAGCATGACGATGCCCAGACCCGAAGAGGCATTGTTCATCGACGTCTCCGAGAATTGACCGAAGGCATAGCCGGCCGAGACGACGGCGCCGGACCACAGGCCTGCCGCGACGAAGTTGAGCGCGAGGAAAGTGGACCAGGGCAGCCGCGATATCCCGTAAGCAAACCCCGCGAGCCCGCGGACACCGTGCGGGAAACGGTGAAACAAGATCATCCAGACATAGTGACGGTCCGTCAGGCGGACGACGGTCTGCACGGGGCGCTCGAACCGCGGAAAACGATCAAGCAGGCGGAGGCCATAGCGCCGCCCGATCCAGAAACGAATCACGTCGCCGGTGAAACTGCCGAACCAGCACACCACGATCAGCGTGCCGAGGCTCAGCGCACCCGAATGCGCCGCGTAGCCCGCGAACAACGCCAGCAGCAGGCTGTGCGAGGACGCATAGGCAAACATGAAGCTGTAGGCCGCATCGCCGTGCTGGCGGATGAGATCAAGAAACGAGGTCAGATCCGTCGGAAACAGCAATGCAGGCCTACCCAAACTGGTTGATGCGATGCCCCCAGATGAGTGGGTTCGGGCAAACGCTAGCACTCCGCGGATGGGCACGGAAGCCGACAGGCAGGCCCACAGCCACCAGCTTTGCACGCCGAGCGTGTTTGTTAGGGAGGCGTGCCCCACAACGCGTCAATGCGGGTATATCGGCAACTAGCCGCCGATCACATTTCGATCGCGCGAAGTCGCGAGAAGTTCATCCCGTTGCCCGCGTCGATTGGACGCAGCCAGCGTTGTTCGGGCGGTCCGGCAATGACGCCGGATAGCAAAACAAAAAGGGACGAACAATGCTCAGGAAGTTGCTTGGTGCAGCCACCATGGCTGCAACTGCTTTCGCTTTTGTACCCGCACAAGCCGCGCACGTCCATCACGCCGTGAATGTCGGTGTCGGATGTAGCGGCGACAATTTCGCGAAAGCCGAAGGCACGGTCGAGACCATGGCCGACAGCCCCGCCAAGTTCATGGCGGAACGGGAAATTGCTCAGGCGCAGGACGCGATGCTCAGTGGCAAGATGGGTGGATGCGCCATGCATCTAAGCCAGGCGTTGCGCGATGAAAACATGACGCAAACCCCTTATCCGCAGATGGCCCCGGCGCCGTTTGCAAATACGGCCGAAACCACGCAGGGACCGCCGCAACAGCCGCAATTTAACTGGACCCCGATGAAAGGCGCGTATTGAGCCTCGACAGAAGCGGTTGAACCATCTTCCGGAGCGGCGCTCTTCGATGCAACCTTGCAAGCGTCGCGCGCCGCTCCTTCCAGAGATCGCGGATATCGTCGGGTGGGCAAAGCGTAGCGTGCCCACCATCGAGAAGCACGCTCGATGATAGATGGTGGGCACGTCGCTAACGCGCCTTTGCCCACCCTACAAATCCCGCCCGACTACAGATCCACCACGACGTAATCGCTCTCCACCGACACGGCGAGCGTCTCCGCCACATACGGCCCCTTCACCACGTTCGATCCCGGCTCGACATTGACCGGATAGGCGCGCGCGCGAAAGCGCTTCGGATCGCAATAGGATTGGCCGGTGCGGATGTCGAATTCCCAGCCGTGCCAGGGGCAGCGGATGATTTCGCCCAGCTTAGTGTATTCGATCTCGCCGGGATCGGAGGATTGCGCGAGGCCTATCAAGGGGCCCTCGCATAGGGCCGCGCCCTGGTGCGGGCAGCGGTTCAACAGACCGAAGAACTCGCCCTTGATATTGAAGATCGCGATCGGCCGCTCGTCGATGGTGAGGAATTTTCGCGTGCCCGGCGGCAGCTCGTCCACCGGAGCAATGACGTGCCGAGTCATATTAAGTCCGCATGATCTTTTTCGAAAAACCGGTTCCCACTTTTTCGGATCATGCTAGGCAATCCCGTACAGCTTCTTCGCGTTGCCGAGATAGAACGCCTCGCGGTTGGCGTCGCTGACGCCGGCCGGCAGCACGCGTGACGGTTCATCGAAATCCCAGTGCGGGTAGTCGGTGGCGAACAGCAATTTGTCCCAACCGATCCACTCGATCACCTGGAACAGATGATCGCGGCGCTCCGGATCTTCCATGGGCTGGGTGGTCCACCAGATGTGGTCGCGGATATATTCCGACGGCTTGCGCTTGAGATACGGCACCTCGCTGTGCAGCCGTTCGAAATTCTTGTCGAGCCGCCAGCCGAGCGACGGCGCCCAGCCGAAGCCGGCCTCGATCATGACCATCTTCAGTTTCGGATAGCGCTCGAACACGCCTTCGAGCACCAGGCTCGCCAGCACGGTCTGCTGGCACTGCGCGTGCCCGACCATCTCCTCGATGTAGAAGCTCGGCCACCCCGACGGGGTGAGCGGATTGCCGCCGAAGCCGAAGGCATGGATACCGATCGGCAGGCCGATCTCCTGCGCTGCTTCGTAAACTGGCCAGTAGCGGCGCTGGCCAAGCGGCTCGACGTTGCGCGAGAGCAGCAGCACCTGAACGAAGTTCTTGTCGCCGGCGCGCTTGCGGATTTCGGCGGCGGCGGAAACACCGTCTTCATTGGCGACGACGATCGAGCCCTTCAGGCGGGAATCCTTACTGGTCCATTTCTCGATCTGCCAGTCGTTGATCGCGGAGCAGACCGCGCCGGCCAGATCCTGGTTGCGCAGGCCCTGCCCGCTGTTCAGCGGATTGAGCACACCGAGCGCAACATTATAGGGATCGAGCAGCTGCTTCTGCATGAAGGACAGCGATGAGCCCTGCGGGCCGCCTTCTGGCGGCCAGGCGTCGCGGCGCGAGGCGTTCGGCTGCGCCTTCGGATAGGGCGGGCCCTCCATCATGCCGTGATAAGCCTGCTTGCCGTAGGCCACGAGGTGTTCGTGCCAGCGCTTGGCCATAAATGGATAAAGTTCGTCGTTGGTGGCGCGCGCCGGATGGATGTCGCAATCGGCGATGGCGGTCTTGACGCTGACGGACGCTGACGGCTCGGGACGGAACTGGACGTTCATGGCGTCGTCTCCTCAATTTCTGGCATGATCTCTTCCGAAAACCGGTGTCCACTTTGCGCTAACGCGGCCCTTCGGGTCGGGATCATGCAAGCGCTTGCTGCAACCGGCCGTATGTCGCCAGCGGGTTGTCAATCATGATCTTGCGCACCAGTTCGGGCGACAGGCCCGGCGGCAGCACTTCGTCGCCGTCGAATTGCCAGTGCGGATAGTCGGTCGAGAATAGGAGCAATTCGTCCGACTGCATATGGTCAAACAAGCGGTTCAGGGTTGCCGGATCGGGCGGCGCATCCACCGGCTGCAGCGAGAAACGAATGTTGCTGCGCACAATCTCCAGCGGCGCGCGGTCGACCCACGGCGTTTCCATCCGTATGCCGCGCCAGAACTTGTGCAGCCGCCACAGATAGGCCGGCAGCCAGGTGAAGCCCGATTCCAGCATCACCATTTTCAGATTCGGATGGCGGGCGAACACGCCTTCCACGATCAGGCTGGTGAGTTGGGTCTGGAACGCGGTGGCCTGCGCGACATAGTCCTCGATGTGATAGGAGCCCCAGCCGACCGCGGTCGGCGGGTTGTGATAGGCGCTGCCGGCATGGATGCCGATCGTCAGGCCCAGCCGCTCGGCCGCCGCATAGATCGGCCAGTAGGCGCGCTTGCCCAAGGGCATGTCGCCCATGACCAGCATCAGCACCTGGACGAAGCGCTTGTCCTTGGCGCAGCGCTCGATCTCGGCGACCGATTTTTCGACGCTTTGGGTGGGGATCACGATCGAGCCCCGCAACCGCGCATCCTTGTCGAGCCATTCCCTGGCCAGCCAGTCGTTCAGCGCGCGGCAGAACGCGTCCTGCATGTCCTCGGAGAACACCATCTGCACGCCGTACAAGGGATTGCAGATGCCATAGGCCGTGCCGAAGCGGTCGAGCGCCTGCTTCTGCATGTCGGCGAGGTCCGAGCCCGGCTTGCCCTGCCCCGGCCGCCAGTCCGGGCGCGAGGAGATCGGCGAATTGGTCGGGTAGGATTGCGAGACCAGGTCGGTCATGCCGCGCGTCGTCACCTGGTCGCGCCAGTAGTCGTTCATATAGGGCAACAGACTGGTCAGATGAGGAACGGCGGGATGCAGATCGCAATCCACGCCGCCGGCAATCGGCGACGTCATGATGTTTCCTCGTTAGCAAGCGCGGTCTCACGGCATCTTGTACACTGCGCCGCTTGGCTCTCTCACCGCATTCAAGCAGGCTGCTCTGCAGCCCGCAACTCGGCAAACGCCGGGCCCCTGTGCTAGGAAAACATGGGTAAGGGGCCTTAAAGATAATCAGGGGCTTTGGGGAGATTTTCGATGATTCGGATTGGACGTACGGCGATAGCCATAACCCTGTTGCTGGGCGCCAGCGCATTCGCACAGCAACAAACCCCTGCCCCGCCGCCGGCAGCGCCCCCGCCGGTCGATTTCTCCAAGGTCGAGATCAAGACCACGGACCTCGGCGACAACGTCTACATGCTTGAGGGCCAGGGCGGGAACATCACGGTGGCGGTGGGGAGAGCCGGCATCATCATGGTCGACGGTCAGTTCGCGCCGCTGCATGACAAGATCAAGGCCGCGATCACAACCGTCTCCAACCTGCCGATCAAATACCTGATCAACACGCATTATCACGGCGATCACACCGGCGGGAATGAAGGTTTTGCCAAGGACGGCGCCGTCGTGGTTTCCGACATTAACGTGAAGAATCGCCTGGCGGAGGGAACCACCAACGGACTGACCGGCGTCAAGACGCCACCGGCCACAGGGGGCGCGCTGCCGACCAAGACCTATGCCGGCAAGATGTTCAAGATCAGGCTTCCCGGCCGCGTCGCCGATCTCCGGCACATCGCCAACGCCCATACCGACGGCGACACTTATGTCTGGTTCAAGACCGCCAATGTGCTGGCGACCGGCGACACCTTCACCAACGGCCGCTATCCCAACATCGACTTCGCCAATGGCGGCAACATCAAGGGCATGATCGCGGCGACCGACGCCTATCTCAAGCTGACCAACGCCAAGAGCCGCATCGTGCCCGGCCATGGCCCGATCGCCGACAAGGCGGCGCTGACCGAATATCGCGCCATGCTCGTCACCGCGCGCGACCGCATGGCAGCGCTGGTGAAGCAAGGCAAGAGCGAGAGCGATGTGGTGGCGGCCAAACCGTTCGCCGATCTCGACAAGAAATGGGCGCCGACGGAGCTGGCCTCCACGAATTTCATTCGCGTCGTCTATCATTCGCTCGCGGACAAGACAGACAAGAAGACGGTGTTGAAACAAATGCTGCGACGGGGTTGAAAGAACATGAATGAGCTCGTGACAACAGCCGAAAAGATCGCCGCAAAGCTGATCGAGCGGAAACAGACGATTGCCGTTGCGGAATCCTCGACCGGCGGCCTGATCTCGGCGGCGCTGCTGTCGGTGCCGGGTGCTTCCGCCTATTTCCTCGGCGGCGCCGTGGTCTATACGCGCGACGCGCGGCGGCTATTGATGGATATTCCTGACGAGGCGATGAAGGGCATTCGCTCGGCTTCGGAGCCGTACGCAAAACTGCTGGCGGGCCAGGTGCGCCAGCGCTTTGCGACCGACTGGGGCTTGTCGGAAACCGGCGCGACGGGGCCGACCGGCAACCGTTATGGCGACGCCGCCGGCCATAGCTGCATGGCGGTGGCGGGGCCGCAAAACGACGTGTTCACGCTGGAGACCGCGAGCAATGACCGGCAAGCCAATATGCAGGCGTTTGCAAAGACGGCGCTGAACCTGCTGCTGGAGAATTTGTCGAAGTAAGCTCGTAGCCCGGATGGAGCGCAGCGAAATCCGGGGCAAGTGCCCGCCGCGCGAGGGATTCCCGGGTTGCGCGGCGCTCCATCCGGGCTACGGACTGTCCCCTTATCGAGGATCGCATCCATGCAACAATTCGACCGCGCCGCAGAGGATCTCGGCAACTCGGTTCATTTCGAGCACGTCAACGTCACCATCCCCGACCAGCGGCTGGCGACGCTGTTCTATGTCGCCGGCCTCGGGCTGACCCGCGATCCCTATCTGATGGTTTCGGACACCAACATGTGGGTCAATGTCGGCAGGAGCCAGTTTCATCTGCCTGATGGCAGCGCGCAGGTGCTTCGGGGCCATACCGGCCTCGTCATCGCGGGCCGCGAGGCGCTGCTGGAGCGGCTGGCGTCGGTCACGAAAAAGCTGGAGGGCACGGCGTTCGCATTCACCGAGCATAACGACCATGTCGAGGCGATCTGCCCCTGGGGCAACCGCGTGCGCTGCTACGAGCCAGACGCCGCGCGCTTCGGGCGCATCACGCTCGGCATTCCCTATGTCGAATTCGATGTGCCGGCCGGCACCGCAAAGGCGATCAGCGCCTTCTATCCCGCGATCATGGGGATGCAGGCCGAGTTTTTGAACGGCGACGCCGCCGTGGCACGGGTCAAGGTCGGCAAGGACCAGTATCTGCAATTCCGCGAGACCGACCGGCGCCAGCCGGAATTCGACGGCCATCATGTGCAGATCTACATCACAGACTTCTCGGGTCCCTATCATCGCCTGCGCGAGCGCGGCCTGATCTCGCAGGAAGACAACCAGTACCAATACCGCTTTCGCGACATCATCGACCTCGATGGCGGCAGGCACCTGTTCACCGTCGAGCACGAGGTGCGCAGCGCCACGCACCCGATGTTCATGCGGCCGCTGGTCAACCGCAACCCGGCCGAGACCAACCGCACCTACGCCCCCGGCCACGAGCAATGGGCTTACGCGATGGGGCCGGATGAGTATGACAGAAGGTAGGTAAACCGGGCACACTGTCGTCCCCGCCTGGTGCACAATTGCGCATCAGGCCGGGACGACAGCTCGTAGCGAAATCCGAAACGGTGCGAGCGGCATCTCACGGCGTTTCCAGAACAATCACTTTTGTAGGCAGAAGGGCCGAAGCGCGTCCTCAAAGCCGCGGGCCTTGGCATGCTCAGTGAGCGCAAGCCGGGCGGCCTCGCACCGCTCTGCGCTGGCAAACTCCTGAGTCGATACTGCGGGGCCATTTACAGCCCCGCCAAGCCAGCCAATGATGATGAGAACATGGGTCAAGATAACCTCCATGGTCTTGCTTAGCAGAAGCCCGGCACGGTTGCGTGCGACCTGTGCGGCCTTTCTGCCGGCACATCGAGCGGTTCAAGAAAGCTCATGGCGTGCGCTCCAGGCGCTTGATCCATGTCAAACGAATCCGTCGCATGCGGATGGTCGTCCCTGCGTTCGCAGGACGACAGCGGGGATGTACTACCGCTCCCTGAACGAGCGCATCAGTTGATCGCTGAACGGCTTCATCAAATAGGAAAACATGGTGCGGTCGCCGGTCTGGACGAAGGCTTCCACCGGCATGCCCGGGATGATCTTGACGTTGTCGCCGAGGCGGGCGACTTCGGCCGGCGGCAGCGAGACGCGGATGGTGTAGTAGCTCTGGCCGGTGCGCTGGTCGGTGGTGACGTCGGCGGAGACGCGGGTCACGACACCATTTAGTTCCGGCGTCGTGCGCTGATTGAAGGCGGATAGACGCAGCAGCGTCTTCTGACCGATCTGCAGCTTGTCGATGTCCTGCGGATTGACCTTGGCCTCGACCGAGAGATCGTCGGCCCGCGGCACCACCATCATGATGGCGTCGCCCGCGGTGATCACGCCGCCTACGGTGTGCACCGTCGACTGCAGCACGACGCCGTCCTGCGGCGCGCGGATGTCGATGCGACGCAATTGATCTTCCGCGGTGACCTTGCGTTCGACGAACTCGCCGATCTTGTCGTTGGTCTCGCGCAGGTCCTTGGAGACCTCGCTGACCACGTCCTTGTCGACCTGGATGATCTGCAGTTCGGTTTCGGTGATCTTGCCCCTCGCCTGCGCCCGCGCGGCGATGTATTGCGCGCGCTCGCCTGATAGCCGGGCGAGGTCGCGCTCCAGCACCGTCAGGCGCGAGAGCTGGATCAGGCGCTGCTCGTAGAGCTGGCGCACGCCGATCAGTTCCTTCTCGACCAGCGCGACTTCCTTTTCCTTGGCCTGTTCCTGCGCCGTCAGCCCTGCGATTTCCTCGTTGAGCTGCAGCACCCGCTCACGCAATTGCGACTTCTGCCCGGCGCGGCCGAATACCCGCACCTCGAACAGCTTGGTTTCGCTCGCCAGGATATCCCGCACATCGGGATCGTCGGCGCGATCCGTCAGCATCGGCGGAAACTTGATCCGGTCGAGGCCGCGCTGCTCGGCTTCCAGCCGCGCCGCACGCGCCCACAATCCGTTCAGCGTCTTGACGACGATGGCCAGGCCCGCCTTGACCACGGTCTCGTCGAGGCGAACGACAATGTCGCCGGCCTTAACGATGTCGCCGTCACGCACGCGCACCTCGCCGACCACGCCGCCGGTGGGGTGCTGCACCTTCTTGACGTTGGAATCGACCACCACCGACCCCGGCGCGATCAGAGCGCCCGAGATCTGCGCCGTCGAGGCCCAGCCTCCGAACCCGACGGCCAGCACCAGAATCAGCGTGAGGCCGAAGATCAGATGCCCGCGTATCGAGCGGTGCGCGCCTTTCAGCTCGGCGGTCATGATTTTTTTCCAGCTCCCGCTTCGGAAACGATCTTGATCGGCGTCGGAGGGACGCGCTGCAGCACCTGGCCGAGCACGGTTTCCTTCGGACCGAACGCCTGCATGCGGCCGTCCTTCAGCACCAGCAATTGATCGACCGCCTCGATGCCGATCGGCCGATGCGCCACCACGACCACGATGGCGCCGCGCTCGCGCGCGCCGCGCACCGCGCGGGTCAGCGCCTCGTCGCCCTCGCTGTCGAGATTGGAGTTCGGCTCGTCGAGTACGATCAGGAACGGATTGCCGTAAAGCGCACGCGCCAACGCCACGCGCTGGGCCTGGCCGGCCGAGAGCGCCGTGCCCTGCTCGCCGATCTGGGTGTCATAGCCCTCGCGCATCTTGATGATCATCTCATGGACGCCGGCCTCCTTGGCGGCCGCGATGATCGCCTCCGACTTCGCTTCGGAATCGAAGCGGGAGATGTTCTGCGCGACGGTGCCGGCGAACAATTCGACGTCCTGCGGCAGATAGCCGATATAGCGGCCGAGGACGTCCGACGACCACTGGTCGAGCGCCGCACCGTCGAGCCGCACCTTGCCGCGGGCCGGCATCCAGACGCCGACCAGCGCGCGCACCAGCGACGACTTGCCCGAGCCGCTCGGACCGATGACGCCGAGGCCGGTACCGGCCTCGACCATGAAATTGACGTCCTGCACAATGACGCGCTGGTCGCCCGGCGGCACGATGCTGACGGCCTCGACCGACAGCTGCTTCGACGGCGCCTGCAACAGCGTCTGTTCATTCGCCGCCGGTATTTGCTGCAGCAGCTTGGCCAGGCGATGCCAGCTCTGGCGCGCGGCGACAAAACCCTTCCAGTGGGCGATGGCGAGATCGACCGGCGCCAGCGCCCGGGCACTGAGGATCGAGCCCGCGATGATGATGCCGGCGGTGGCTTCCTGGTGGATCACGAGATAGGCGCCGACCGCCAGCACCGCCGATTGCAGCATCATGCGCAAGACTTTGGCGATCGCCCCGAGGCCGCCGGCAATGTCGCTGGCGCGCTGATTGCCTGCCAGATAGGTCTCGTTGGCCTCGCTCCAGCGCCGGGTCAGGCGGCCGGACATGCCCATCGCAACCAGCACTTCGGCGTTGCGCCGGCTGGTGGCGGCGAGATCGTTGCGCCGCGCCGCCAGCGTCATCGCCTCCTTTGCCGGCGTGCGCGACAGAAACTCGGTAATCAGCGTCAGCGCCACCAGAATGATGGCCCCCACCAGAGCGGTGACGCCGAGCAGCCAGTGAAAAGCAAAGCAGATCGCGAGATAGAACGGCAGCCACGGCAGATCGAAGAACGCGCCCGGCCCCATGCTGCCGAGAAACGACCTGACATTGTCGAGGTCGCGCAGCGGCTGCAGGCCCTCGTTGCGGCTGCCTACCATTAGCGGCAGCCGCACCACGGTTTCGAACACGCGCGTGTTGAGGGCTTCGTCAAGCGCGGTTCCAATGCGGCCAAGAATGCGGCCGCGAATCAGGTCGAGGCCGCCTTGGGCGGCGTACAGACCCGCCGCGAGAATCACCAGGCCGACCAGGGTCGGCACGCTGCGGCTCGGCAGCACGCGGTCGTAGACCTCCAGCATGAAAATGGAGCCGGTGAGGTACAGCAGATTGATCATGCAACTCATGACGCCGACGCCGATAAAGGCGCTGCGACAGGCGCGCAGCGCTTCACCGAGCTCGGAACGCCGGACGGGAGCGGCTGCCATTAATGCGCATCTCTTCAAACGGATAAGGTACGCGGCGGTTTTACCGATGTTTTCGGACACCGTCTATTTTAAGTCTCGTTAACCAACACTCAGTTCACCGTCCTGGGGCGGCTGAAGGCGGAAGTCGCGCCTTTGGACCGTTAATTTGCTGCCGGGGCCGGCCTGCAGTGGGGTGTAAGGCTTTGGATTGCCCGGAAACGGCAACCGAATCACCGGCATCGAGACCCAGCCGACCCTAGGCGGGACGCCGCTTCCAGGCCCCTATCGGCCGCTTGCCGCGGTATGGCGACCGATCACTGAAGCCCTTGGGCGCGAAAGGTCAATTACCGAGCGCAGTTCCACGGATGGTGGTGGGGAGCTCGGGTCCAAGCACCGCCGGGATGCAAGCGTCATTGTAGTCGCATCGAGGCATCCGATGCCGAAGCCGCCAACGGTCGGTTGGTCATAACCTTCCGCCGGTGCGCACCAGCCGCACAATCAGCAGCAGGATGATGGCGCCAATGGTGGAGTAGACGATCTCGGACACCAGCCCGGTGCCGATGCGGATGCCGAGCTTGGGAAACAGCAGGCTGGCAAGCAGCGCACCGGCGATGCCGACCAGGATATCGCCGATGATGCCGAAGCCGGTGCCGCGCACGATCTTGCCGGCAAGCCAGCCGGCTATCAGGCCGACGAAGAGGATGACGAGAATGCCTTCGTTGGAAATCTGCATTGGAAGTCCCCCGGGTTGTGCGGCGCTGGCCGGACGGCAACCTATCGCATTGTTGTCCGATGTGACGAGCCGCAAAGCGCACTTGGTCCAACGACGCCCGCGAAGTGAAACTTTTTTACGTCACATGCGTTATGTCGGGATGAAACAAGGCGATATTTGGTATGTGACCTTTGGTCCGGACAAGGCTGACAAGACAGCGGAAAGCATGGTCCGCTCGACTCGCACTTTCAAATCGGAAGTCGACGCCAAGCTGTTTGCGATGCAGATCCTGTCCAAGGGCTGGACCGCGAGCGCGGGTACGCTCAATCCCCATCAGCCGAAGCAGGTCGTGGGACCGGCGCAGATCGAAAGCTGGGCCGATCCGGGGCTAGGCGGATAGAGTGATTCCGTCATGGCCGGGCAGAAGCGTCGCGCTAGATGTCCCGGCCATCCATGTGTTTGTTGCCGCAAAGCCGTCAAGACGTGGATGCCCGGGACAAGCCCGGGCATGACGACATCTCTCACATCAAATTTAGCGCGCTGAAATCTCCGCCGGCTCCGCCAGCACACAGCGCGCGGTGCGATCCGGCGACACCTGCACATTGGGCGGCAAGCGCTCGGTACAGCGCGGCTGCGCAAAACCACAACGCGGCGCGAACGAGCAAGCCGCGGGCGCCTTATCGAGCGACGGCGGCGTGCCTGGGATGGTTTCCAGCCGCTGGCCGCGCTTGGCGCCGTGAACGGTCGAGGCCAAAAGTCCCTTGGCATAAGGGTGAACCGGCGAGCGCACGATGTCGCGCAAGCGGCCTTGCTCCACGATCTGGCCGGCATACATGACGGCGACGCGGTCGCAGATTTCGATGGCGACGCCGATATCGTGGGTCACGAAAATCACCGACATGCCAAACTCGCGCTGCAATTCGCGCAGCAGCAGCAGGATCTGGATCTGCACGGTGGCGTCCAGCGCCGTCGTGGGCTCGTCGGCCAGCAGGATTTTGGGCTTGCAGGCCAGCGCCAGCGCGATCATGGCGCGCTGCCGCATGCCGCCACTCATTTCGTGTGGGTAGGCTTCGAGCCGGCGCTTGGCGGAGGGGATCCGCACCACCTCCAGCATCTCCAGCGCGCGCGCCGTCGCCTCCTTCTGGCTCTTGCCTTCGTGGCGCATCACGCTTTCCGCGATCTGGCGGCCGATCGTGTAGACCGGATCGAGCGCCAGCGCCGGCTCCTGGAAGATCATGGAGACGGTCTGGCCGCGGAAGGCCGAAAGCTCCTCCTCGTTCATCGCCAGAACGTCGCGGCCCAGAACCTTCACGGTGCCCGCAATCTCCGTCCGCTTCCGCGGCAACAGCCGCATCAGCGCCCGCAGGGTCACGCTCTTGCCGGAGCCGGATTCGCCGAGCAGGCCGAGCACCTCACCCTCGCCGAGCGAGAGCGAGATGTCGTTGACGGCGTGCACCGTGCGCTCGCCGGTGAAGCGGATGTTGAGGTCGCGGATTTCGACGAGATTGCTCATGCGGCTTTGGGCACCTGCTGGTGATAGTCGGTAGCACGTTGGAACGCCGCGCCGATCCGCACCAGCCCGGCCTCATCGAAGGCGCGGCCGATCAGCTGCATGCCGACAGGCAGACCGGTTTTGGTGAAGCCCGCAGGAATCGAAAGCGACGGCAGGCCGAGATAATTGATCGGGCGGGTGAACTTCGTGATCCGCTGGATCACGGCCTCCGCATCGAGGCTGTTGCCGACATCGCTCTCGGCAATGGTCGCCGCCGGTAGCGGCGCCACTGGTGCGATCACGGCATCGGTGCCTGTGACGGCTGCGAGGTACGCCGCCAGTGCCGGACCGCGCCAGCGCATCGCTTCGAGGTAGGTCACGCCGGGAATCGCAAGCCCGTTCTGCAGCCGCATCAATACCTGCGCGCCGTAATCCTGCGGCCGTTCGATCATCCAGCGCTTGTGGAAGGCGGCGGCTTCGGTGGCGAGCACGATCTGGCAGGCGGCGGTGAGCTGGCGCTGGTCCGGCAGCTCGACCTTGACGATCTCGGCGCCTTCGCTTTTGAGGGTGGCGATGGTTTCGTCCAGCACCCGCGCAACTTCGGAATCGAGATCATCGACATAGAAGGCGGTGGGCACGCCGATCTTGAGGCCCTTGAGCGAGCCCGTGGTCGCGGCCATGTAGTTCGGCACCGGCTGTGACGAGGTGGTCGGGTCCTCCGGATCGGCGCCCGCCATCAGCCCGACCAGCAAGGCGCAGTCTTCAACCGTTTGCGCGAGCGGACCGACCGTATCGAGCGACTGCGACAAGGGCATCGCACCGGCGCGGCTGATCAGGCCGACGGTGGTCTTGAAGCCGGTGACGCCGCAGAAATGCGCGGGCATCCGGATCGAGCCGCCGGTATCGGAGCCGAGTGCCGCAAAGGTCAACCGGGCCGCGACCGCCGAGCCCGAGCCGGACGACGAGCCGCCGGTGATGTGATCGACGTTCCAGGGGTTACGCACCGCACCGTAGTGCGGATTATGGCCGGTCGGGCCGTACGCAAATTCCACCATCTGCAGCGAACCAAGCCTGACAGTGCCGGCGTCCTTCAGCCGCTGCAACGCGGTCGAGGTCGTCGTCGGCACGAAATCGCGGCGGATTTTCGAGCCGCAGGTCACGACCTTGCCGGCGTCGTAATACATGTCCTTGTGCGCCAGCGGCACGCCGTGCAGCGGCCCGAGATTCTGGCCTTTGGCGAGCGCCGCATCGGCCGCGTCCGCGGCAGCGAGCGCTTCCTCCGCCTCGATCGCCATGAAGGCGTTAACGCGCGGCTGCCATTGCGCGATCCGGTCGAGACAGGATTGCGTGACCTCGCGCGAGGAGAGTTTCTTGCCCGCGATCGCTTTCGCGACCGCCACCAGCGACATCAAAGCCGGTTCGTCGCTCATTTCGACACCTTCGCGCGCTGCACCAAAAGATAGCTTGCCGGTTCGATATCCATCGGCAGCGTGCCGCTAACGGGCGCAAAGCCATCGAACGCCGGGCCGATGGAGTTGGCGATGCGGGCGGAAACTTCTGCATCTTGCGGCACACCGGCGATTTCGGTCATTGCCTTGACCTGTTTTGGATCGGGTCTTGTCATGCAGCACTTGCTCCCTTGGCGTTCGATTCGGCCGGTGCGCGGCTGTGCCCGGATCCGGCAATGGCCATGTAGCACGCCGCCTGATGGCCCATTGTATCGACATCGCTGAGTTTTGGCGTCGCATTTGCGCAGAGCGGCTCCGCAAACGGACAGCGGGTGTGAAACCGGCAACCGGGCGGCGGGTCGATCGGATTGGGCGGATCGCCCGAGATCGGCGGCGTTTCGGTGCGGTTATCGGGATCGGACGACGGCATCGCGGCCAGCAGCGCCCGCGTATAGGGATGCGCCGGCGCGTCCCAGACCTTGTCGACGGGCCCGAGTTCGACCACCTCGCCGAGATACATCACCAGCACGCGGTCCGAGATGTAGCGCACCACGTTGAGGTCGTGGCTGATGAACAAATATGTGAGGCCGAATTCGCGCTTGAGATCGGCGAGCAGGTTGAGCACCTGGGCCTCGACCGACTTGTCGAGCGCCGAGACCGCTTCGTCGAGGATGACAAGCCGCGGCGACAGCGCCAGGGCACGCGCGATGTTGACGCGCTGGCGCTGGCCGCCGGAAATCTCGTGCGGATAGCGGTTGGCAAAGTTTTCCGGCCGCAACCCCACCTTGCCGAGCAGCTCACGCGCCAGCGCGCGCGCGGTACCGTCAGCCATGCCATGGACCTTGGGGCCGAACGCGATCGACTCCTCGATCGTCAAGCGCGGATTGAGCGAGGCGTAGCTGTCCTGAAACACCATCTGCATGCCGCGGCGCAATTCACGCAGCGACAGCGCGCGGCCGACCTGCATGCCGTCATAGATGATGTCGCCGGCATCGCGCTTCATCAGGTGCATCAACAGCCGGGCGGTGGTCGACTTGCCGCAGCCGGATTCGCCGACGATCCCGACGGTTTCGCCTTTGGCGATGGAGAAGGAAACATCGTCGACCGCGCGCACGGTTTTGCGGGGGCTGAACAGATCGCCGCGCACCGGGAAATGCTTGGTCAGGCCGGTGACCTGCAGCAGCGGCTGCGCCGCGCCGCCGACGTCTTCAATCGGCTCCAATAGTTCGACTGACGGACTTGTCTCACTCATCGCGTCAGTTCCTGATGTCCATGGCGCTGCGCATGCCGTCGCTGAGCAGATTGAAGCAGATCGACACCGCAAAGATCATGACGCCCGGCAGCGCCGCGACCCACGGGTTGACATAGATCGCGGTGCGCAGCGTGTTCAGCATCAAGCCCCACTCGGGCTCCGGCGGCTTTGTGCCAAGGCCGAGGAACGACAGGCCGGCGGCAAGGATCATCGAGACCGAGATCAGCCCGGTGGCGTAGACGAAGATCGGGCCGAGCACGTTGCCCAGCATGTGAACGCGCATGATGGTGAACGGTCCGGCGCCGGAGGCGCGCGCGGCTTCCACGAAATCCATGTTGCGCACGCCCGTGGTGACGCTTTCCGCCACACGCGTAATCTGCGGCACGAACACGATGGTCAGCGACACGATGGAGTTGACGATGCCCGCCCCCAGCGCGCCGGAGATCGCAATCGCCAGCAGCACCGAGGGGAAGGCGTAGAACACGTCGATGGTGCGCATGATCGCGGTATTGAGCTTGCCGCCGACGTAGCCGGCGACGAGCCCGAGCGAGGTGCCGATCATGAAGGCGAGGATCACGGGCAGAATGCCGATGATCAGCGACAGCCGGCCGCCATAGATCAGCCGCGCCAGCATGTCGCGGCCGAGTTCGTCGGTGCCGAGCGGATAGTTCGGCGTGCCGATATGGCGAAGCCTGCGGATCATCGAGCCCTGGTAGGGATCGGCGAGGCCGAGCCACGGCGCGAACAGCGCGGAAAGGAAGATCAGCGCCAGGACGAAGGCGCACGCCATGGCGACCTTGTCGCGCGAAATGCGGCGACCGACGGTCGCCCAATAGCCGCGTGCCTTGGTGGCGGGCGCGGCTTGCAGGGCGGTATCCGACATCACGGTCATGAATCAGCCCCGCTTGATGCGCGGATCGATAGAAGCTTGCGCGATATCGACCAGGAGGTTGAGGCCTACGAAGAACAGCGCCAGCACCAAAATCGTGCCCTGCAATAGCGGCAGGTCGCGCTGGAAGATCGCGGAATTGAGCAAGAGTCCCGATCCGGGCCACGAGAACACGGTCTCGATCAGGATCGAGCCGCCGAGCATGTAGCCGAGCTGCAGCCCCATCACGGCCAGGGCGGTCGGCGCTGCGTTCTTGATGACGTGCTTGAACACGTCGAGTTCGCGCAGGCCTTTGGCGCGCAGCGCTTCGACGAAATCCTGCGAAAGGATGTCGCCGGTCAGCGCCCGCACCGTGCGGGTGACGATGCCCATCGGAATCACCGAGGTCGTGATCGCCGGCAGGATGAGATATTTCATGTGCTCCCAGTCCCAGCCCCATGAACCGGAGCCGCCGGGACCGGCGCCGACCGCGGGCAGCCAGTTGAGCTGCACCGAGAAGATGATGACCATCACCATGCCGAGCCAGTAATGCGGCACCGAGACACCGGCGATCGCGATCGAGGTGGCGACCTTGTCGATCCAGGTGTCGCGGAAATAGCCGGCGATCAGGCCGAACAGCAGCCCGAGCGTGAAGCCGATCAGCGCCGCGGCAATCGCGAGCGTGACAGTATTGCTGACCGCGCGCAGCACTTCGGACAGCACCGGGCGGCCGGTGGCGATGGAATTACCGAGATCGCCGTGGAGCGCGCGCCATAGCCAGAGCCCGAACTGGACCGGCAGCGGGCGGTCGAAGCCGTAGGCGGTGCGCAGTTGCGCCGCCAGTTCCTGCGACGCATCCGCCGGCAGCACGGCGACGAGCGGATCACCGGGCGTGATGTGCACCAGCAGGAAGCACACCAGCGCCACGCTGAGCACGATGGGGATGACATAAACGATACGTCGCGCGATGTAAGCGAACACGATTCACTTTTTCTTCTTCCCTTCTCCCCCCGTGGGAGAAGGTGGCTTCGCAGAAGCAACCTCTATGCCGTCATGTCCGGGCTTGACCCGGCCATCCACGTCTTGGCCACAGCAAGAAAGGCGTGGATGCCCGGGTCATCTGGCGCGAAGACGCGCTTCTGCCCGGGCATGACGAGGCCAAGAGCAGGCACCGTTCACGGCGTCAGGGACACCGGCGAGAAGTCGACGAACCAGCTCTTCGGCTGCACGAAACCCTTGACCTTCGGGCTCATCGCGCGCGGAGAGACGTCGTGGGCGACGTAGAGGAACGCCGCATCGTCCACCGAGGCCGCGTGCAGTTCGGCCAGCGCGGCGTCACGCGCGGCGGGGTCGAAGGTCTGGCGCGCCTTGGTCACCAGCTCGTCGAACTTGGGATTGTTGATGTAACCCCAATTATTCGACGTTGGCGGCGCCATCGACGACTGCAGGAAGCGCACCAGCGCGAAGAACGGGTCCATCGCCGCATAAGTGACGTTGGTCGCGTTGGCGCCGTTGGCGGTTGGATCCTTGGCGCCGCGGCGCCAGTTGGTGAACAGTGTGTTCCACTCGATGACGTCGAGCTTGACGTCGAAGTAGCACTCCGCCAGCGCCTGCTGCAGGTATTCGTTCATCGGCAGAGGCTGCATCTGGCCCGAGCCCGAGGCAGACGTCTGGGTCTTCACTGCCAGCTTCTTGCTGGGACCGTAGCCGGCTTCCTGCATCAGTTTCTGCGCTGCCTTCAGGTCATACTTGATCTCGAAGGTCGGCTTGCCGCGCCAGGGATGGCCGGCCTCGAACGTTCCGGTCGCGGGCACCATCAGGCCGGCGAGCAGCCCATCCTTGAGGCCTTCGCGATCGATGCAGAGATTGGCGGCCTTGCGGACGCGGATGTCGTTCCAGGGCGAGCCCTCGACGCGGGAGAACTGCCACGGCCAGACGTGCGGCGATTCGTTGGCCTGAAGCTGGAAGCCGCGCTGCTTGATTTCCTTGACGGCATCCGGCGCCGGCGCCTCGACCCAATCGACCTGACCGGACAACAAGGCCGCGGTGCGGGCGTTGGCCTCCGGCATCGGCAGCAGCACCATCTTGTCGACCTTGGGGACGCGCGCCTTGTCCCAATAGCCGTCGTTCTTGACCAGTTCGAGCCGCTCGCGCGGCGTGAACTGCGACATCTTCCACGGGCCGGTGCCCGAAGCGTCCTTGGCGAACGCCGCCCAGGCGGCCTGAGATTTCGCCTTGGCGTCGACGCCTTCTGCCTTGTCGTAAAACGCCTGCCACTTCGAGGGGCTGGCCATGAACAGATTGGTCAGGTTGATCGGCAAAAAGCTGTCCGGCTCCTTGGTGGTCAGTTCCACCGTCATGTCGTCAATCTTGCTGGCGGAGGCCAATGTCGGCATGCGCGAGGCGGTGACGCCGACCTGGCTGGCGTCGAACTGCGGCGCGTCCTGCTTCAGCACCTTCTCGACGTTCCAGACCACGGCATCGGCATTGAACGGCGAGCCGTCATGGAATTTGACGCCGGGACGCAGCTTGAACGTCCACTTCTTCTTGTCGGCCTCGTCGACCTTCCATTCGGTCGAAAGCCCGGGAATCATCACGCTCGGCTTGTCGGCCGACGACAGGTCCCACATCGTCAGCGCATCGTACATCGTCAGGCCGGTGAAGCGGTTGCCTTCGAAACCCTGATCGGGCTGGCCGAGCGTGCGCGGAATATCGGCGGCGGTCATGCCGATCCGCAGCACCGTCTCGGCGCTGGCGAGTTGCGGCAGCCCCACCACGAGCGCCGTCGCCAGCAGCCACGCGGTGGCCGCCCTGTTCGATTTGTCGTTACGCATATGCAGCAATCCTTCTCAACTTGGGTGACTAATTCTTATGCAGTAGTATGCAACGGCTGTGCCAAGGAAGGCACTTCAGCAGGGGCCTTTAGCCGCACAACTCCCGGTGATCGCGCATGCAAGCGCGTTTTCCATGCTCTATCTGGCATCAAGCTTGCATTTTTCAGCTCCGTACCCTTGCCCGATGGAGCTTAATTCATGCGCACCCGATATTCGATGCTTCTTGCTGCCGCGGCAATGGCCCTAGGGCTATCTCCAGGATTGCCCACGATTTCAGCACAGGCCGAGACCGTTGTGCGCTACGGCATCTCGATGGCGGACATTCCGCTGACCACCGGCCAGCCGGATCGCGGCGCCGGCGCCTACCAGTTCTCGGCCTATACGATCTACGACCCGCTGGTCGCCTGGGAGATGGACGTGTCCGACCGGCCGGGCAAACTGGTGCCGGGCCTGGCCACCGAGTGGAAGGTGGACGACAGCGACAAGAAGAAATGGCGCTTTGCCCTGCGCAAGGGCGTCAAGTTTCACGACGGCAGTGAATTCAACGCCGACGCCGTGATCTGGAATCTGGACAAGGTGCTCAACGACAAGGCACCGCAGTTCGATAAGCGGCAGAGTGCGCAGGTCAAAACCCGCCTGCCTTCCGTGGCGAGCTACGCCAAGATCGACGATTCGACCGTCGAGATCACCACCAAGACGGTGGACTCCTTCTTCCCCTATCAGATGCTCTGGTTCCTGGTCTCGAGCCCCGCGCAATATGAAAAGCTCGGCAAGGACTGGGACAAGTTCGCCAGCCAACCCTCCGGCACCGGACCGTTCAAGCTGACCAAGCTGGTCCCGCGCGAACTCGCCGAACTCACCAAGAACGCCGACTATTGGGACAAGAAGCGGATTCCGAAGGCCGACAAGATCGTGCTGATTCCGATGCCGGAAGCGCTGACCCGCACCAATGCGCTGCTGGCCGGCCAGGTCGACCTGATCGAGACGCCGGCACCGGATGCAGTGCCGCAGCTCAAATCCGCCGGCATGAAGATCGTCGACAACGTCACGCCGCATGTCTGGAATTATCATTTAAGCGTGCTGCCCGGCTCGCCCTGGACCGACATCCGCCTGCGCAAGGCGCTCAACCTTGCGATCGATCGCGAGGCCGTGGTCGGGCTGATGAACGGGCTGGCAAAGTCCGCCAAGGGCCAGGTCGACCCGTCGAGTCCGTGGTTCGGCAAACCGGACTTCGAACTCAAATATGATGTCGCCGCGGCCAAGAAGCTGGTGCAGGAGGCAGGCTATTCCAAGGAGAAGCCGCTGAAGACGACCTTCGTCATCGCACAAGGCGGCACCGGGCAGATGCTGTCGCTGCCGATGAACGAATTCCTGCAGCAGAGCTTTAAGGAAATCGGCATCGAGATCGACTTCAAGGTGGTCGAACTCGAGACATTATATACCGCGTGGCGCAAGGGCGCAGCCGACGAGATGAACGCCGGCATTACCTCCAACAATATCGCCTATGTCACGTCAGATCCGCTCTACGCCATCGTCCGCTTCTTCCACTCCGGCCAGATCGCACCTGTCGGCGTCAACTGGGGCGGCTACAAGAACCCGAAGGTCGATGCGCTGATCGACGAGGCCAAGCAGAATTTTGATGTCGCCAAGCAGGACGAATTGCTGGCGCAGGCGCATGCGATGATCGTCGACGACGCAACGCTGGTCTGGGTCGTGCACGACACCAACCCGCACGCGCTGTCGCCAAAGGTGAAGAAGTTCGTGCAGGCGCAGCACTGGTTTCAGGATCTGACGCAGATCGGACTGGAGTAGAGATTGAGTCTGCAACGGTCCATTTGCAGCAAGACCGTCATACTCCGCGAAAGCGGAGTATCCAGTACGCCGGGGCCGCTCGGTAAAATGGCGAATGCTCTGGAATACTGGATCATCCGCCTTCGCGGGTAATGACGATTGCGGATGAGAAACTACTTCGTCAGCAGCGCGAAGGCGCCGTTCCAGTCTTCCGGCGGCGGGTTCTCGATGTAGTCGCGGATCCGCACCTCATATAATCGGTACAGCAACTCCAGCGAGTTTGCCTCATCGGTTTTGCGGCCGCGCGCGATGGCGGCTAGCGCCCCTTCCCAGTCGCGGGCGCGATAGCAGGCGAGCATCTCGATGGTCAGGTTGCGCAGCCGCTGGAAGCGGCCGGACTGCGCGGTGTCCTCGCGCCCGGCGATGGCGTAGATCACCTCGGGCTCCTTCTTGCCCTTCACCATGATGAAGTCGAGTTCGAGGATCGCGAACCTGTCCTTGACCGCAAGCGCCGTCCTGGAGCCGACGATGATCGGAAAGCCGTATTCCTTGGACTGGCCTTCGAGGCGCGAGGCCAGGTTGACGCTGTCGCCGAACACCGAATAGTCGAAGCGCTGATCCGAGCCCATGTTGCCGACCACGCAGGTGCCGGTATTGAGGCCTACGCCGACATTGAGCGGAATGAACGGTCGGCCCTCCTCCTTTGCTTCCTGCTCGCGCGCCTGATTGAGCCCATCGACGCGCTCCAGCATGTCGAGCGCCGCCTCGCAGGCGTTGAGCTGATGATCCTTGTCGTCGAGCGGCGCGTTCCAGAACGCCATGATGGCGTCGCCCATGTATTTGTCGATGGTGCCCTTGCGGTTGAGGATGGCGTTGGTCAGCGGCGTCAGGAAGCGGTTCATCAGCGCGGTCAGGCCCTGCGGGTCGTTCTTGTAGGTCTCCGAGATCGACGTGAAGCCGCGCATGTCGGAAAACATGATCGTCATCTCGCGCTCCTCGCCGCCGAGCACCAGCTTTTCCGGCGACTGCGCCAGCTGTTCGACCAGCGCCGGCGACAGATACTGGCCGAAGGCGGAACGAATCTGCCGGCGTTGGGCCTGCTCGCGTACGAAGCTCGTAAAGATCAGCGTAAGATAGATCGCCGTGGTCGACATCAAGGGATAGGTGAAATCGATCAGCAGCCGGTCGTGGGCGTAGAAGTACACCGAGAGTCCGACCAGCATGCTTGCGAACGCCGCGCCGAGGACAACCAGCGTGATCGGCCCGAACTGCGGTGCAAACGCAATCACCAGAAGCCCGAACAACAGCGCGGTCGCGAATTCGACGGCGATGCCGAAGATCGGCTGCGAGATCACCGCGCCGGTGAGCGCGCTTTCCAGCACCTGGGCATGGATCTCGACCCCGGGCATGGCGCGCGACACCGGCGTGGTCTTGATGTCGTTGAGGCCGACCGCCGAGGTGCCGATCAGCACCAGCTTGCCGGCGATCATGTCGGGCGCGACGTTTTTCTCCAGCACATTGACCGCGGGGACATAGATCGAGGCGTCGTTGCGGGCATAGTGAACCCAGAGCTGACCGTTATGGTCGGTCGGAATCTCAAACCCCTTGACGCCGATGCTCTTGATGCCGGCTGCTTCGGCCTTGATCAGAATGGTCCCCGATCCGCTGGCGACGCGCAAAATCTCGAATGTCAGCGACGGCATGGTCTGGCCCTGCGCCTGCATGATCATCGGCACGCGCCGGATGATGCCGTCGCGCTCGGGCCTGATCGTGAACAGGCCGCGCCCGGCAGCGGCATGCTCCAGTACCGGCACGTTGCGCAACAGGCCCGGGAAATCGAACATGAAGCGCTGCGGCTCCTCGCCCAGCATCGCAATGCCGGTGACCGGCAGCGTCTTGTCGAGGGCCGCGATTTCCTCCGGCAGGCCGGATTCGCCGAGTACGACGCGGGACGCCTTGATGGCGTCGGCGAAGATCTGGTCGTTGCTCGGCAGCGCGCGCAGCTTGGTGCGGGTCTCCTCATCGAGGTGGCGGAAGGTATCGGCCGCAAAGGCAGGGTTGAGACGGTCCGGTTCGGAAAACACCGCGTCGAAGGCGATCACGACCGCACCGAGGCGGGTCAGTTCGGTGACGAGATCGGCAATCCGGGTGCGCGGCCAGGGCCACTGCCCGAGCTTTTCCAGGCTCTTGTCGTCGATATCGACGATGGTGACCGGCCTGATGGTCTTCTTGCGCGGCTCGATACGCTGGAAGGCGTCAAAGGTCCTGACGCGGATTTCCTCGACCGGCGCCGGATCGGCAGCGCGCAACGCGGCGAATCCGATCAGCAGCGCAAGGCACAGCAGCCGCGCATAGCCGACGCGACGCGCGAACCATCTTCGCAATACCCGCAATCGTTTCATGGCTTCCGAATGTTCACCCGGCCAACGGCGCCAGACAAGTCAGAAGATAGCATCGATCTCGCGGAGCTAGTGTGAATTCGCAAGCCGCCACTAGGTAACGTGATGCGGCGATACGATGAAGTCGCTGACATGCAGACTGGTGACAGTGACGTTCTTCAGCGTGATAGCTTCGTTGCCGAGCGTGATCAGGACATCCGTCGGGTTTGTCTGCACCGCATGGGTGGACAGCCAGCCATTGATATTGTCGGCGCCGACTTCGGAGAACAGCCGCAGATCGATGCGGTCCTGGCCCGGCGTGAAATCCGTAATCGTGTCGGCGCTCGGGCTCTCTCCCGGCGCAAAAACGAACTGATCGGCGCTCGCACCGCCGGTCAACGTGTCGGCATGGTCGGTCGCGAAAATGACGTCCTTGCCGGATGTACCGGTCAGGGTGACGTCAGGTCCCGATCCACCCTGGTTGAAGATGAAGTGAACCCTGTCGGTGTGGCCGAAACTGTCGGCGACGGTCAATGTGACCGAATCGGTCTGCGGCTGCGGGCTGTGGGCGTCGTAGACGATGCCATTATCCAGCGTCGCATTGAGCCCGGCTATTCCCGCGCCCGAACCTGCCGACGGGCTCACGCTGCTTCCGACGTTGCCGGTTGCGGCAGATACCGTGAACGTGTCGGTCGATGCGGTGGCGTCGGCATCGGTGACATGGAGCCCGGAAATCTTGGTAACGCCGTTGCCAAGTTCGGTGATGGTTAAAGCTTCGGTTCCGATCACCGGGCCGGCCGCGGCGGCGGTCGATGCATTCGCAGCACCGACGAGCGTGACGGTCAGCGGCTGACTTCCGGTATCGCCATGACCATCGCTGACTTTCGCGATGAACTTGATCTCCAGCACATCGCCTGCATGCAGGAAATTCAGATTGGCGTTGGTCGGATGATAGGTCCACTGCAGAACAGCCGTTCCGCCGTTGCTCAGCATGGTGTCGAACGTCACGGCGCCAGCATCCAGCAACGCCGAGATGTCGATGCCGCCCGGCATCGTAGTTGAGCCATTGTATTTGATCGTGGCGTTGCCGGTCACGAATGCGGTCAAGGTGTCGCCGATATCGGCGTCATGGACGTTGAGCGTACCCGTGACTGTCTTGAGGGGCGGAACGTATCCGGCGGAGATATTGTCGATCTCGAATGCGTTCGAGGTGCTGCCGAGCACGACCTTGTTGAACGAGTGCAGGCCCTGGAATTCTACGTAGCCGTTCGAGGCAAACGAGCCCTGGTTTCCGGTCGCAAGCAACGGGCTGATATTAGCGCCGGTATAGGAGGCAACGAGCGTCGTTCCGTCGTAGAACTTGATGGTATTGTAGGAATCGACCGACCCCCAATACAGCCCGAAGACGTTCTTCTCCGATGCAAAGGTAATGGTCTCGGTGGCGTTGGCGCCGATGCTCAGATATTTGGTGGTGTCCTGGTTTCCGGGCAGCGGCCCAACGAACGGGGCGGCCGTGACCGAGGCGGTGGAGCCGATGACGACCCCGGCATTTCCGGACGCCTGTAAATCGGCGCCGAGCGCGTTGCTGTGGAAATTGCCGTGACCGAAACCGTTGTTGGATGACGAGCCTTGCCCCTGGCCGTCGAACGTCTCCGTGCTCACACCGAGCGAGCTCACGTTCACGCCTGCGGCAAGCACGTGCGCCGAGGTCACCACGACGATCTGCGCGGGATGATTGGCCTCGCCCACGATCGAGGGCGTGTCGTTGGCGCCTTGCACATTGACAGTCAGAATTGCGGTAGCGACGGCGCCGTGGACATCGGTGGTCCGCACCGTGAAGGTGTCGGTGTAGTTGCCCTCGTGCAGCGCATTGATCGCTGCAGCGTCGGGAACATAGGTGTAGGTACCGTCAGCGTTCACTTTCAGCGAGCCGAACATGCCGGCAACGGACTCATTCGTCGCGTGACCCGGTGCATCGACCACGCCATAGCTCAGCGTGGCGGTCTCGCCGCTGTCGCGGTCGCTACCATCCAGCGTCCCCGTGATATCAGCGAAAGTATCGGCGGCGGCCGTATCGGCAAGCGTTCCCGCGAGTTCCGCGGCCAGTGTCGGCGTGTCGTTGGCACCGTTGACGTCGATCGTCAGAACGGCGGTGGCAAAGGCGCCGTGGACGTCGACGGTCTGTACCGTGAAGGTATCGATGGAGTTGCCGCCGTGCAGCGCGTTGATCGCTGCGGCGTTGGGAATGTAGGTGTAGGTGCCGTCGGCGTTCACCGTCAGCGAGCCGAACGCGCCGGCAACGGGCTCATTCGTCGCGTGCCCCTCTGCATCGACCACGCGATAGCTCAGCGTGGCGGTCTCGCCATGGTCTGCATCGCTGCCGTCCAGCACGCCGGTGATATTTCCGAAACCGTCGTTCGCCGCGGTATCCGTAAGCTTGCCCGCCAGTTCCGCAGCGAGTGTCGGCGTGTCATTGCTGCCGGTGATGGTGACAGTGACCGGCTTCGTAACCACGCCGCCATGGTGGTCGTCGACCGTAGCAGTGTAGGTCAGCGTCAGCGTTTCGTTGTCCGCGAGGAAATCGAACTGGCTGTCGGCGACGTCATAGGACCAACTCACCGAACCATTGTTGGTATTGCCGCCGGCCGGCGTCAGTGTCAGCGCAACGCCGAGGTCGTGTTGCTGCTGCGCCGTCAGCGAAAGATTGCTGGTGCCGTTCGCAGCCTTGTAGGCGTAGCCGCTGAACGAGGCCGATACGATCGGCCGGTCGCTGAGATCGAGGTCCGCAAAGCTGATGCTGCCGCCGGCATGGTCCAGCGCAGTGTTGCCGGTGCCGGCCATTTCGGTAATGGCGCCATTGCTCGCGGTGACCGTCGGCGCGTCGTTGGAGCCGGTCACGGTGATGAGGACGTCCTGCGAGGTGAACCCGCCGTGGTGGTCGTCGATCTTTACCGTGTAAGTCAGCGTGACGGTTTCGCCATTGGCAAGATAGTCGAAGTAGTGATCCGGGGCTGCGAACGACCATGCCTGCGAACCGGCGATCCGATCGGTGGAATCGGCCAGATTGCCCAGCGTCAACCAATCGAGCTGGGTGTCGTAGTCGGCAAGGCCCGTCTTCACGCCTGACGCCGTCACGCCGGTGACCGTGACCTCGTGCGTGTCGGTGAGATCGACGTCGGCGAACTTGATCGAGCCATTCGCCGTATCCGCCTGGTACGAACCATGCGCGCCGGCGACCTCGGCAATGGCGGCCGTCTGCGCGCCGCTGGTAATCTCGACCGCGTCATTGCTGCCGGTGACGGTGACGTTGATCGGCTTGGTCACCACGCCGCCGTGCCCGTCATTGACGGTTGCGGTGTAGGTCAGCGCCAGGATCTCGCCGTCGGCAAGGAAATCGAACGCATTGTCGGCTGTGCTGTAACTCCAGGTCGCCGACCCCTCATTGGTATTGCCGGCAGCCTGCACCACCGTCAGCGGTTGATCCACCGCTGATATCGCCGCGAGCTGCTTGGCCGTGAGCTGTGAGGTAACGTCGACGTTGGTGGCGTTCAGGTAGCTGAACCCAGAGAACGCGGCGCTCGCGACCGGCCGGTCGGTCAGGTCGACGTCTTTGAAGGTGATGGTGCCGGATGCGACATGGAGCGCCTCGGAGCCCGTCGGGTTCGGAAATTCAGCAAAAGCAGCGCTCGTGGCAGCGATGGTCGGCACATCGTTGGTGCCGATGACGACGACGTCCGCGCCCTGGATCGAGACTGTGATCGGCGTTGAGACAACGCCGCCATGGCCGTCATCGACCTGGGCGACGTAGTTGAGCGTCAGCCTCTCGCCATTGGCGATGAAATCGAACTTGCTGTCCTCAACGCTGTAGGTCCAGCTTGCCGAGCCGTTGTGGGTATTTCCGGCCGCCTGGGTCACGCTCAGCGGTACCGCGACGGCGAGGATCGCCGCGATTTGCGCCGGCGTCAGCGTCGCGGTGATGTCGTTACCCTCCGCATCGTAATAGCGGAAAGGTTCGGTCGCGGAGATCGCGGCGCTGACGACGGGGCGGTCCGTCAGGTCGACGTCGGCGAAGGTGACGGTGCCGGTCACGGTATCTATGGCCGCATTGCCGGTGCCGATCCGCTCGGTGATCGCGCCGCCGGTCGCCGACAGCGTCGGCTTGTCGTTGGTGCCGGTGATGACGATCGTAAACGGCACGAAGGTCGTCTCGTTGCTCGGCGCATAGTTGTTGTCGACCCGCGCCAGATAGGTCAGCGTCAGCGTTTCGCCGGAGGCAAGGAAATCGAACGCGCCATCGGCAATGTTGTAGGTCCAGGTGGCCTGGCCGGTATTCTTGCCGTTGGCATCCTGCACGACGTTGAGCGGCACTTCGACCGCCTTGATCGCGGCCATTTGCTCCGCCGTCAGCGTCGCGGTGACGTTGGCGCCTTGCGCGTCCTGATAGGCGAAGGAAGAAAACTGCGCACTGACGCTCGGCCTGTCGTCGGGGTTGATGTCGGCATAGCCGACCGTCCCGGACACGCTGGTGGCAGCGGTGTCGGCGGTGATGTCGACCCGTTCAGTAAGCGCGCCACCGGACGCGGCGGCCAGCGGCGGGCCGGCAATATGATCGGGCCTGATTTCGGTGCCCGGCGGTGGCCCTCCTGTCGGCCTGTCGGGGATATTGATGAATTGAAGCGTTACCGGGACGACATCGTTGCTGGCGAGCTTGAGGAAAAAAGATTCCGGAGTAATCGTGTCCGTGAAATTCGTCGTGAGCTTGGTGTTCGGGTTGTTCAGGTCGGTGAACTTCAGCGAAAACACGTCGCTGATGATCTTCTGCGCGTCGGGCGACAGTTGCACGGACGACTGGAAGCTGACGGCGCCCTGGCCATTGATGATGGTCTGCGTGCCGGCCCGGTTGACGGTTGCGATCTGCGTCAGCGTGGTCTTGTCGAACAGGATGTAGGAGCCGGTGGTGCCGTCGGGCTCGACCAGCACCTGGAATTTCGCCGGCGGCGCACCGCCCTGCGCCGGCACTTCGAAATCGATCTCGACCAGCACCGCGGTGCCGCGGATGCCCATGGTCGCCACCGGGGTGTCGACCTTCATGTCGCCTTTCTTGGCGGTGGCGCCGGCGACGAACGAGATCGTGCCAGCCACCAGGCTGAGCAGCGATTTGTTGTCCGACCCGTTGGGGTCGTAGATCATTTCGTTCAGCACCATCTTGGCGTTCGACGCGAGGCCGAACACGGTGCCGTCGATGAAGGTGATGCCGAGCGTGGAATCGGAGCCGGACTGGACCA